>MTLD01001695.1_pt1 | contig 126353 bp, 112 predicted proteins | sample 1982471 | NCBI WGS metagenome assembly MTLD01 (sample SAMN05712604, study PRJNA340218) | biofilm metagenome | isolation source: sample SPM anode biofilm adapted to -50 mV | place: USA | collected 2012-02-03
AATCGGTGGCCGGCTTGCCGCGGAATACGCACCTCTTGTGATGCTTACAAGCTTACGCTCCCATATTTCAAGTGCTATCTGCTTCTCATTGTCGTACCTGTAAAGGTTGTAGGTGCTAATGATTCCCTGCTTCTTGTGATTTAGTACAGAGTCAATAACTTCATCCATCTGGCCTAGCTGGGCCATGAATGTTGCTGCTGTCCTGCGTAGATCGTGCGGTGTGAACTTATCAACTCCTAGTTTATTCTCTGTAGCAGGTGTGCCATCTGCGTTGATGATGGTTTCCCCGTGCTCATCGGTGACAGGTGAGCCTAGGTTTCTGGCAACTGCCTTGCTGAGGGCGTGGCGCTCAATTGATTTGCCCTTGCTGCGGTGAGGGCAGGGGAAGATATAGCCGCTGTACTCCTTATCAATCGGGAGTTTTCGGGTGCGTTTAACCTCTGCTATGGCGTCCTGTATGGTCTCAAGCGCCAGAGCGGTCAGCGGTACCCGGTGAGCAAGACCGTTCTTTGACCTCTCGGCGGGTATCGTCCACCATACCCCGTCAATCTCACTTGTGTGCATCCCGGTTACTTCCCCTGGCCTCTGACCTGTCAGCAGTACCAGTTTGATACCACGCCTTACATCATCGCTCATGTCAGCGCTATCAAGGTTTGTCCACAGCGCCTTTATCTCCGCCTCAGTCAGCACACGGGTGCGCCGCACATTAGGTGCAAGGGGCTTGACACCAATAAAGGGCGTAGTCTGGAGTATGTCACGCTCAACAGCAAAGTTGAACATGTGGCGGGTTATCTTAAGAACCTGATTGCTCATGGCTGGGGTGCCACGCTCAATGAGGTTTTCCAGTAGGAGGATAACGTCACGCTTCTTGATATCTTCTGCCTTTCGCTTCCCCCATAGCGGCACAACTTCTACATTCAACAGCCTTTCGGTTGCCGCTCCTGAGCGCTTGGCCGCTGCATGCTTTTCTGTGTATTCCTTTACCAGTTCGGCAACGGTGGGAGCCTTACGGCGTTCCTCCTGCGCCTCTTCTGCCAGTCTTGCCGGGTCTTTGCCTTGCTCATACAGGTCGTAAGCTGCGCGATAACGTTTACGAGCTTCCTGAAGGGGCACGCTGGGGTAGTGCCCAAGGTTCATGAACCTGCGCTTGCCGTCTATTCGGTAGATAAAGAACCACGTCTTGACACCAGAGGGGAGTATCCTGATTCCAAAGCCGTTAGCCTCTCGAACATCGTTGATTTTGCCGGTGGGCTTCAGGTTTTCAATGTACGGGCTGGTGAACTTCATGGCGCTCTCCTTAATGGTTCGTGTGGTCTAGTGTGGTCTCTGGTGTGGTCTGCTGTGTGGTCGTTAGGGGTGACAAAATGTGAACAATGGCGCAACATGCATACAGGATAAATGTTATAATGTCAACACGTTACTTGCAATAAGGAATACAATGGTGAGCAGGGGTGAACAACTGTGAAAGGTGAGGGCACGTAACTCCTAAGGAAGGGGTCGGACGTTCGAATCGTCTCGGGGACGCCAATAAAAATCAATGGGTCACGGCAACTAGCCGTGACCCATTTTTTGTTCTAGCATTGGCACTGCTAACAGCAAGATATCTTTGCAAAGACTCCCCGTGAAACCATGCAGGCATCTCTTAATGCGGGCTTCATTGAGGATGGCAATGCCTGGACTGATCTGCAGAAAATGCGCAATATGACGATTCATACCTATAACGAAGAGTTAGCTGAAGAGGTCTATGCCTTCGTTGTAGGGGAGGGTGTGTATTTGTTTCAGCAGTTGGCGCAAAAGGCATTTTTATGGAAGACGAACGATTGATGATCTTCGGCCTGGTACGTCGTCACTACCTGGACCTTGCCCGTGTGTTCGGTAAGTACCCGAAGATCGAGCGCGTGCTCATATCCGGCTAACGGGCGAAGGACGTCGAAAAACCAAAAACTTCTACCCTCTGTGAACGAAAGTGAAAGGAAAAAGAGGCCGCGGCTTGTGCTGTTGCCTCTTTTTTTGTGCGAGCCTTACTGTCCTCAAGCTACCGCGCTTCCTCACAGCGCAGCCCTGTTTCCCACATGTAGCCGCTCTCCACCTTAACCGCCGAACAGGTGCGGTCCGCTTCAGGTTTGGCCAACTGCTGGGCTGCCCAAGCCTCATCCGCTTTCACCTTCAGGTGGAATTTTTCTGTGGAATCGTAGAGGACAAAGCCGTCGGTCCGGCAGGAAAACTCACAATCGTAGTACCGTTTGCCGTTACCAAGGGCGCGCTCGGCCTGGTACCGCTGGTAGGCAGCCTCAGCGGCGCGCCGTTTGGCCTCCGCCTCCTCCTGCCATGCCTGTTTTTGGCGCTCCAGCGCGTTATTCGCCTGATCGGCGGCACCCTTGACTTCAGCCGCCCCCCCGCTGCCACTAGCCGCTCCGGAGGCCAGGTCGTCGAAATCGTAACCCTGCGCGCAGGTAAGCGGGGAAAGGCAAAGACAAAAAAGCAGCCACGGCACGACGGTCAGTCTAATCATTGGCCATCTCCACCTTAACGATGTCGACCGAAAGGGTGGGGTTGCCGGCGAGGGTCCTCTCAACCTTCCCTATGCCACCTAGCGCATTGGTGCTCCCAGCGATTTCGACGCTGCCAAAGTCCAGGGTGTCGGAGTCGCTGAAGTTATTGGGCCGAACTGTGAATGTCTTGGTGACGGTCCGGTAAATGGTGTCGGAGGTCACCTGTTGGGTCTTGATGATAAAGTCGACCTTAGTCGTGTTCTTTATTGGAATCGCCAGGGTATATTTCGCCGTCACCCGGTAGGCGCCTTTGAAGTCAAACGGGCTTTGCTTGCTTTTCTTGACCGTGGTCTTTCCCATGAAGGTGTTGAAGGTCTTCTTGGAATCGAACTTCAGAACGAAGAGGAGACTGTCTGAGGTGTCCTCGTTATTCATCGCGTCGGCGTGCACGTCGTTCAAGGAGGTGCTGACGTCGAAGATCCATTTCTTGTCCGCTGTAGCAAGTACCGCGAGGTATTCCAGTTTTTGCTTTTCCTCGGGTGACGAGGCGAGCTTTTGGGCCTGCTGGAAGTCCTCCTTCTGCCGCGACAAGGTGAACGCCTCGACGGAAGCTTCGAAAGTCCCCTGTTTTCTCAACTCCTCGATACGGGATAGCTTTTGCCGGTACTCCTGGACCTTCATCCCCATCTCTTCGGCCCTCTTGGCGTGCCTCGCCCAGGTGGCATTCTCCTCCAGGAGCCTGGAATCCGAGAAGAGGGCGAGGGTCCAGGGGGCGTGAGGCGCTTTCAGGTCAAACATCCCGTCGGTGCGGGAAGCGGTGAGGTACTCCCTTGGGGTCATCTTTCTCCGGAACACCAGCGGCTGCGGGTTGTCGCGATATTGCAGGTCTGCTCCGTGGGCAATCAGCATGCGGACGATACGCACGGACTCCAGGGTCTCCTTCGTGTACACCTTGACTCCGTGCAGGGCAAGGAATAGGGGGGGCGTGCCCAGTTTTCCAGGAGCGTTAACGTCTGCCCCCTCCTGTAGCAGGTAGGCCACGCAGAGTGAATTCATCTTCTGGGCGTGTCCACCCAGATCCTGGTCACTACAGGACGTGGGGAGCGTGGAGAGCGTGTTGTCGATGAGCTGGTCCGATTGCTCCGCCGGCAGTCTGAACAGCTTGGTGTAGATCGCCCTTGCCTTCGCGCGGTCGGGCCCGACCATAATCTTTTCCAGCAGTTCGTTCTTCATGCCGGCGAGAAGGGTGACCGGGGGAATCCCATCGCCAGCCAGTTGGTCGACTTCCAGGTCCCCGTCTATCACCTGCCTGATCTTCCGGTACGGACCGTCGAAATCTGCCATTTCAACCAGGATGTTGGTACCGTCCTCTTTGAGCCGGATTTCTCTTCGGGGAGCGGTAGTGGAGGCGCAGAGCATCTGATCGTCACCCCTTTGCGGCCTCCTGCCGGCCTGGTCGCTGGCTTCATTGGAGCCGCACTTGTACAGCGGAACGTAGGTGAGGTCGCGGCTCCATTCGGCGAGCTTGTCGCCGCCGAGGTAAAAGTCGTAACTGCCGTCGTATGGGTCCTCCACCTTTTCAAAGGGCGCCGGCCCGAGATGCACCCTGCGCCAGTACCCGTTTCTGTAGTTGCTGTCACTGGTCGACTTGCACATGAGCCATAGTTCGTCGTCCTTGTCCTGCCAAAGCGCGAGGGGGAGCTTTTCCAGTGGCTTGTTGTTGGCATAGGTCATTTCGCAACCGAAGTAGCTTGCGGTATAGGTATCTATTCCTTTGACGTCTTTGAAGATTTGGGGATCATTTTTGATGCCGGCCTTGTAGAAGGTGCAGCCGTTGAGAAGAGTCAAAAGAGATAAAGCAATGAAGATTTTGCCAAAATGCATGTTCCCTCCGTGTTTTCTAACTTCATACAGAAAAGCAGCTCATGTTTTTAGCAGATGTATACCGAATGTTCAACCACCGCAATCGCCTGATCCGGAGAAATTTCCCTCGTCCGCAGCTCCCCGTGTGGGACGTGGCCCCGACTTGCCCCCCACACCTTTCCTGCTAGCATTGGAACCTGTAAATAATTCCGCCTTTGGGAATCCGTACGATGTTGCTCTGGAGGACCCAATGAACCACGCAATTTTCCTTGTTTATATAAACGGCCAATCCACCAAGCCCTTGGTGCACAGCATCGAGGAGGCAAAACGGTACGCCACACGCCATATCGCATACAAGCCGTCCCTGCGAATAGAGTGCTACTCCATGCCGTACCTGATCAGCCAGTGGATCTACGATTACCAGGCGGGGGAATGGGTAGAACAAGTCGTCAACAGTAATGCAAACATTTATAAACTGATGAAATGAAGCAGAAACCACTGGCGCGCCGTTCAGCAATGTCAGAGGTACGATCGCAAAAAACAAAGCGCCATCTAACTGAACCCGTACTCCATTTGATCTATGCAGTGCTCCGATATACTAAACCGGTGGTCCGATCAAGCTAAGCGGTGCACCGTCCCTAAAGTTGTTGATACTCCGACTATGTTTAATGTAGCGCCGTTTAACAACTTTGATGGTCCCGTGGAAACAACATGATCGTCCATTGGAAGGAAATGGGTATGCGCCTGGGTGGTAAGGTCGCACCGGTTCCACTTCTACGGTAGGCCGTGAGCTGTACCGGAAGCCAGGTTTACTGGCTATATAGCATAGCTTAGCGAAATGGGAGGGGGGTCGCACTTATTAGGGAACACCGGATAATCCAACTGGTGCTCCGTTTTGTCTGATTGTACTGCCGAGTCTCCGAACCGGTGCTCCAAGTTGCTTGTCGGGTACGACGCTCAACTAAAACTGCGACCACCGGCTAGAAAATACGGAGTACCACATTGCAGTCACGGCAATGCCGTCTATGTTGTACGGAGCTACGAAGATGATACGCGGGACGCCATCTGGGCTTTTCGGATATACGATCTTTGTTCAGCGGCACTCCAACTTTCTTAAACGACGCTTCATCTTCTTTAAACGGTACTCCATCCTCCTTTAACCGACGCTCCGTACTCCTTAAACGGCACTTCATCTTTCTTAACAGACGCTCCACTCTGGTTTTGACCGCATTCAAGCTTGGATAATCGGCAGTCCATCATCGCTAAACGGAGATCCGCCTAGCGGAAGCGGAGCACCGTGGATGGTACATTCTGATATCGGGTGAACGAAGGCGGGAGTCCGAATAGTGAGGGGGACTTCCGGGAAAAGGAAAACGCCTTCAGGAACGGACAAACCATCCAATTCCTGAAGGCGCTGGGCGAAAACGGTCAATTGATTTTACTGTTTAGCCTTACGTCGGTGCGACAACCGTCTTTTTCTTAGGAGCCCGCCCCTTTAATTCGATCCCTGCCTGCATAAGAGCAGGTATGTCTTCTTCCGTCGCAACCATCTGCAGGTAGGCGATGACTTTCTTGAACAGGTCGGTGAGCTGTTTCCTCGCGTCGTCACGCAACTTGATCTGAAGTCGATCGTAGTTGATGGAGCTTTCCATTTTCTGCTCGTAAAGATCTAGCCCCTCTTTCAGTCGCGCTAGAGAAACTGCCTGCTCGGGAGGGTTGCGGTAAATCGACAGGCTGCTCAAGCCGTTGTAGTAGCGGATGGAGTTGCTCAGGAACACGCTCGGCTTACCTGTCAGGTCGTAAGATAGGCGTAGCATAGGTCCTCCTTCTGTTGTTGGTGGTCACCTGGCACGCCTCAATGTTATATTGGATTATTTTAATCGCAAGGGGCGTAAGAAAAAAATAAGACAGCCTTTTCAGCCTAGGTGTTACCCCTTACCATTTGGCTGGCAACAGCAATTACTTGCTGTCCTTAGATCCAGGCGCGTCGTCAACTCCTGGCAGATAAGGAAGAGGCGGGGGATTGCGAAAATGCCATATTTTCAAAAGCCGGCAGGGCAGTCATTCAGCACTTTCTCATAACCAACCACTCGAATATAAACCCACAACTTTCTTTAAATTTTAGGCACAAGCTACAAGGGTTCCTTCTGGACTTCCGCCACAGGTCCACGAAACTGCTCGCATCCTTACAACCTTACATTCTCCATTTACGAAGTCTATCATCTTTAAACCTTGCATTGCAGAGCCCCTTGGTTTTGCAAGAGAAGCTACTTCATGACCTTTATCGCTATAATTCCTTCCCTCTGATTTTTGCGATTTGATCCGCCTGTCAGCCAACATGATTTAAACGCAAAAAAGACGGAAGCCCAATATTTTTGATATTTCGGCAGCCCGGCTGTCTCGTGGAATTGTGAATTTGTAGTGATGCCTGGACGTAAGCTTGCAGTCATACTTAAGTTGCACTGCGACAAGGGGGGAGTTCTTTAGTGCTAAGGATCGAGTGGTTCGGTCACCTGCCGTCACAGAAGGTGCCATCAAAGGGCGGGCTTTAAGGTTCACTCGTGCAAAGAAAAAGCCACGAATGAGCAGAGCTTTTTCTTGCCCGACACAGTATGTTTGAGGCAAGGACTAAGGTTGGTGGTGGCCTGTGTCTGATATCAATGTGCTGCACAAAAAGATCTGTCTGATGATCTTTTTGTGCAGCACATTATTGCTAGCTTTACACGGTTTTCTTTCTTCTACAGAAGGCAAGTCCGGCAAGACCGGCACCTAGGAGGAGGATGGTGGATGGTTCGGGGACAGCACCAACAGCAATGTTGTCGGCCTCAAAGGCTCTGCCATAGCTGGTGAGTGAAAATGCGTCGAATTCGGGAAGATCTAAAAGGTTTACATAACGGTTGTTGTCAGAGCTGGTCCAGCTACCTGAAGCTATTAACGGCTGAATTACGTCATCCCCGGTGACAGTTTGTACTAGATTGCCGTCTTTATAAAAGCTGAGCACATTGTTAATCCCAAGACCCCCGCCAATCCCATCAATAGAGCCCCACCACAATCCGAAATAATTAAAAGTGTCGCCAAGCACTGCTAGTGTTTGGGTCGCCGTAGCAGTACCGGTCGCGTTCCGATAGGGTACGGCGATATATTTGGTGGCGTCTGCGGTAGACAACGGATTCATAAATGCCGGAGCAGCAGCTACCCCACTTGATGAACCTGTACGAATAGAGTAGTCCCCCGTCCAATTCCAAAGCAAAGGAGAGTCAAAAGTTTCAATTTGGACGCCACTGTAGGGGGAACTATAACCACCGTTTACAGGCAATGGTGTTGCGGAATTATAGTTAATGGTATATGCACTGGCCCCTCCTGCCGTCAGCATCAACATCGACCCTGCAAGTAGTGCGGTAATCTTTTTCATGCCTGTACTCCTCCTTATCTAGGGTTATCTGCGTTCTACGCAGCCAACAATAAAAGCAAATTCTTAGCCAAGAAATAAAACATAATTAAAATGGTCTATTGAGGGTGTTGGCCACCTTTTCGATGCCTGAGGATGTAAAGGTCTCCGACATACATGGACATCACATGTAAAAAAACCTGACACCGCTTGTCCAGCGAGGAGTGAAGCCACTAGACGAGATCACGGTGGCATTCCCCTCACGAACAATTGCACTTGAAGAAAGGATTGATGTCCGCCGTGACATCTGACAAAATGTCTGGTCCCACTTGCGGGTGTCCCATCCGATTTAACCCTTGCTCTGGCCGATGTGCTATCGAAAAGAGCCGTAACAGTCGCAGGTAGAGGATGCCCCTCTGGGTAGATATTTTTATCGCTGGCGGAGATTTGATGGAAATTGTTGAGCAGGAAGTGACGCGACTTGACCGGATTCACGAGGCAATAGAGCGGTACGCGGTCGACCGCCTGCGGACGATAGCGAAACACGAAGCATACACGAAGGAACTTGAGCTGGAGCGCCTTAACGCAGTCGGGTGGCACGAGAAGAACGACCTCACCGAGAAGCTGGTCGAACACGGGCACCATTCTCCGCGCAAATACCTGCACGAGTTCACCCAGAAGGCCTCTCCCTACTTCGGCATCCTCGGCATTCATGACAATGACAAGAGGATCGGCAAGAAGGAATACCTGATCGGCAACCAGACGCTCATGGACGGTCAGCGGGTCGCCATCGTCGACTGGAGGAAGGCTGAGATCACGGGCCCTTTCTACGAGGGGTACGATATCGGCGAGGAGTACGAGCTCACCATCAGGGGGGTGGAGAGGGAGGGGGTGATCACCCGCAGGGACAAGGTGGCCATCAGCCGAAAGGCCCTCACCCGGATCGAGACACCTTCGGAGGTGTATGAACTGCGCGGCGGGGAGTGGCACAAGAACGGATCGGCCTGCGAGTCGACCGCGGACACCAAGGAACGCGCCGAGGACCACCGGATGGTGGATTCGATAGCCGCCCTGATCTCACCGGAGCAGTTCCGCGCCATCACCAAGCAAAGGGAAGGGGTGGTGGTGATAAACGGCGCGGCGGGCGCGGGGAAGACGACGGTGGCGCTCCACAGGCTCTCTTTCCTCATATTCGATGCGCCGGAGAAGTACCGCCCGGAACGCTGCATCGTTCTCATGTTCAACCGGGTGTTGCGCGACTACGTGAAGCAGAGCAGCGACACGCTGCTTGGTCCGGTGCGGGTCGATACCTACAGCGCCTGGTCGCTGACGGCGCTTGCCGCTCTTGGTGTGCACTCGCTGAAAACGAGCTTCGACGACCCCTTCGGCGCGCAGAAAAAAAGCAGCCTGATGCCGGCCCTTCTTGCCAAGTACGTGAAGGAGACCTCCAAGATCGAGCCGGTGACCGATCTCTGGCGTTTCCTGATGCAGGAGTACGTGGTTGCCACCTTATTCCAGAATTCAGGGGAGGCGTTCCGGCGGGAGGCGGAGAGGAAGTTCGAAGCCAAGGAGAGGGTGCTCTCCTTCTCCGATATCAGCATCCTTTTGCGGCTGTCTCAACTGCGGCGTCCTGCCGGCATCGTCGTTTTGGGGGCGCTGAACGCCTATGACCACATCGTGGTCGATGAGGCCCAGGACCTCTCGTCACTTGAACTGCGGACCATAGTGGCCGCTACTTCCCCGGCACGAAGCCTCACCATATGCGCCGACGAAAAACAGCAGATCCTAAGCTTCCTCGACTCTCAAGGGTTTTCCAGCGTCATGGCCCAACTCCATTCGCAGGGGCTCGAAAAGGAGAACCTGACGGTTTCTTACCGTTGCCCAAAGGAGATCGTCGACTTGGCCGCCCAGGTCAGCGGTCGCAAGGTCGATGCTTCAAGGGCGCATGCCGGCGTTGTAGAATTCCACGCTATGAAGACCTCTAAGGAGTCGATGGCAAAGATGCGGCAGCTCGTCGAAGCGCTGGTGCAGTCGGCTCCCGGTTCTCTTACCGGTGTCATCTGCAAGAAGAAAGCGGACGTAAAAGCCCTCCATGCCGCGCTTGCCGGTGTCCGCGGGCTGCATCCGGAGGGGGAGATTTCCTTCTCGCCCGGCGTCCAGGTCATTCATGCCCATGCCATAAAGGGGGTGGAGTTCTCACACGTTATCCTCTACAACCCAAGCTCGTACGACTATCGTCAGACGGACCCTGACCGGAACCTGCTTTACGTGGCGATTACCAGGGCTTGCAAGAGCCTGCACATCGTCCATCATCAGCCGCTGGCGAAGGGGCTTGCGTAAGAGCAAATCCCAAAGGGGGTGACGGTTGGCCCGTGCAGCCCTTTGTGGTTTAATTACGTCACCTAGAATTCTTTGATGCCCCTTCCCAAGACTCGGAGGTGCACATGGAAATGCCATGGTTCACAGGCAAATCCCCCCTGTCCCCCCTTCGCAAAGGGGGGAACGTCAGGTCTGGTGCAGCGCTTCCTGGGCAAATCGCCTCGGATCCCCGGAATTGTTCGAAGAACCTTCTCAAAAGGGGGAACCTTAGGTCCCGTGTACCGCTTCGAGGCAAATGTACTCACTTCTCCAATGAATTCTCGAGAAATAGTGCGATCGTTAGTTCTCGTGCTAACGTGCCTGCTTTGGAGAGCCTGCTACCGCTACAAGCGCGGGTGTTGCTGATATTTTCCCTGATGCTGTTGCTGATGCTGGCCGGATGCGCCGCGGGCAAGACATGGAAATACCTGCCGGCCACGAAAGCAGAGGAGCGGTCTATTTACGTAGTGACCCACGGCTGGCACACCGGGATCGTGCTGTCAAGGGAGGATCTGGGACAGGAACTGGGGTTCGTACAGGATTTCCTCATTCCCGGCCAGTATTATGAGTTCGGCTGGGGGGAAGCGGAGTTCTACCAGGCGGATAAGGTCACGGCGCCCATCTTCTTGAAGGCAGTATTTTGGAGAAACCCGAGCGTCATGCATGTCGTATCTCTTCCGGCGCCTCCGGCAACATTCTACAACGGCAAAGGGGTCATCGAGCTCAACCTGGCGCAAGCGGGGCTGCAACATTTGAGAGACAGGCTGCGGGCGAGCTTCGAGTTCGACCAGCAAAACCGCCCTTATCCTTTGAAAGGACGACCTACAGGGGAAAACAGGTTCTTCAAGGGGGAGGACTATTACCTCATTACCAATACATGCAACAGATGGACAGCGAAGATGCTGCAAAGCGGAGGCGTGCCAATGGACACCGTCTTCACCTTGCGCGCTGCAAGTGTAGTAAGGCAAGTCAATGAGGCGAAAAAGGAGTACTTGAGGCTACGGCGGCCGGGTGGGGTAACTGGGGCAGCACTAAACAAAAAAGCCCCCCTGCCATCACTGGCAGGGGGTAAGAACTTCAATTTTAACCAACCGAGTTTGGTTTGCTTTTTATCATGATCTTTAACTTATGTAAAGCTTAATCCAAATAATTTTAACTGACGTGCCTCGATCAAGGTGCGCCTATCCGGTAGATGGTCCCGCCGCCGTAGTCCGCCAGGTAAAGTTCGCCTTGTTCATCCTCGCCGAAGGTGGAAATCCGGTATGGAGTTTCGAGCAGCAATTGGCTGACCCATTTACCGCCGCTTTGGCGCAGCCCCCAGATACGGCCGCTGCAGTAGTCTCCGTACAAATAGATGCCTTTAAGCTGCTCGATCTTGCCGCGGTAGACATAGCCGCCGGTCACCGAGCAGTCCCCCTTGCCGTGGAAATATTCCGCTACCGGCGCGACCATGCCGCTTCGGTCGCACTTCTGCTTTTTGAAGCAGCGGTTTCCCTCCATCACGTTCCAGCCGAAGTTCGCCCCTTTGCCGGTCCCTGCCGCGAGGTAGTCGATTTCCTCAACCTCGTTTTGCCCCACGTCGGCAATGTAGAGGTCGCCGTTGGCGCGGTCGAAGGAGAAGCGCCAGGGGTTGCGCAAACCGTAGGCCCAGATCTCGTTGCCAAAAGGGTTCTCCTTGGGGATCACGTAGGGAGCTCCGCCTGTCCCTACCTGTATCCTCAGAAGCTTCCCAAGGAGCGTGTCCCGCTTCTGGCCGTTGCCGTGGGGGTCTCCGCCGCTCCCCCCGTCGCCGGTCCCGATGTAGAGAAAACCGTCCGGTCCGAATGCCAACTGGCCGCCGTTGTGGTTGGCATAGGGTTGAACTATCCCCAGTATCTCCTTGCGGGTAGAGTTGTCGGCACGGTCGGTAGCGCGGTCCGTCCGGAAGCTCGCTATCACGGTGTTCCCTACACCGACCCTGTTGGTGTAGTTCACGTAGAAGGTTTTGGACGACCGGAAATCCTTCGGGAAGGCTAGGCCCAAAAGGCCTTGTTCGCCTCCGGCTTTTACCAGCCGTCGGATATCGAGGAACGGGTCGTCGCCTGGCATGCCATTTCGCAGTACCTGCACCGTCCCTCGTTGTTCCACTATGAATAGGCGGTTGCTCCCGTCTCCTGCGTGGGCGATGGCCGTCGGCTGCTTCAACCCCTTCGCTATCGGGGTCAGGGTGATGGTGGTGGGGAACTCCTTTGCCGGGGTCGGCGGCGTGTTCTCCCTGCTGCAGGCGACGGATGAGAAGCTGAACACCAGGGTCCAGACTGCCACGAGTCTCATAGAATGTTCCCGAAAGCTTGCCATGCTCCCACCCCCTTTTGTGCAAGCTGATTTCGTCAAAGCTCTGATTATACCACACCTTAGCGGAAGAGCGTGGAGGGCATCTGCCGGGTATCCGGCACGGCTGTCAAGGCATGGACGTATCAAGGTAACGATCCTGTATCGTTCACATTGGTAAATTTTCATGGTAATGAGGTTAATTGTCTACAGTATTTTTAAGTAAGTTCTGATATAAGGTATCACCAAATATTGGGAGGCTTGTTTGTGACGATTGAAGAGGCGTTCGGCATTGTTATCAGAAGGCTCAGAAGGGAGCGCAACCTTTCTCAGGAAAAGCTTTCCACAGCCAGTTCCTTGGACCGCAAATTCATTTCGAACCTTGAGGGTGGGAAACAACAGCCAAGCCTAGTATCCGTTTTCGCTCTCGCGGGTGCGCTGAACGCCACTGCGTCCAGTCTTCTCTATGAAGCAGAGTTTATCCTCAAGATAAACACGCCTGAAAAACTGCGAATTGCTGGCGGTTGCGGCAAGATCGACTGGATCAGCAGCATGGAGATCATGATGAACAACGGGCATAACTGCTACCAGGGAAGCGAAACCATCCTCATTGTGGACGACGAAAAGCAGCTTAGGGACATGCTGTCGGACTTCCTTGTCAGCTACGGGTACAACGTGATCCTCGCAGAAGACGGGCTGGATGCCCTGGACAAGTTCCGGCAGAATCATCAGGAAATAAATCTCGTGGTAATGGACGTGGTCATGCCGCGCAAGGACGGTATTACCTGTTTCAGGGAGATAAAGGAACTGCACCCTGGAACCAAGGTCCTCTTCATGAGTGGGTACCGCCCGGACCACCTGCACGCCGACGACGATTTCAGGATGATCCAGAAGCCGTTCTCCCCTGTGGAGATGATAAAGGCGATCAGGAAGGTGCTCGAAGAACCCGCTCCCTCCGGCGAGAAATAAGGAAGCGGCAAGCGCGGTTCAGAATTGATTTCAGACGATGGAAAGTGAAGGGGCGGTCCGTAAAGGACGGCCCCTTTTTTGATGTCGTCATCCCTGCTCGAACCATCGGCTCAGGGCCCAGGCGGTGGCGAGGGTGGAAGAAAACCAGATCAGGGCGCGCGGGGTGATGTCCTTGGGGATGTCGATGTAGGGGCGCTCGCCCCGCAGCGACTGGATCTTGTACTCAATGGTCTGCTTGCCGTGGACGAACACGGCTATGGAGACCGGGAACCAGATGGCGCCGGTTATGCTGCAGAGCGCGCTCAACGGACCGGTTAGGTGCTCCCCGGTGGAGAGCATGACGGCGAGGCTCATTCCGGACATCATGGCAGTGGTCTTCGTGGCATAGGGCAGTTTCATGGCAAGTCCCGTTTATCTCTGGATTAGCGCCATCCAATAGAGAAAATCACACAAAGCCACATTAGCAACCTGATCGAAACCGTTGGCTGGGAGAAAATCTGGGGCCGTCTGGGAGACACACCAGGAGAGACGCATACCTGAATCTTTCTGCGTGGGGGTTGACATCGGGGGCTGCATTATGGTAGCAAGGTGTAACGTTGTTGAGATAAGTATCCGTTTTTGAGGGGATTTATTTGAAAGATACAATGCTTTGCCGCAGGATGTTTCTCAAGTCGTCGGCCTTTGTCGCCGCGACGCTCTTGGGCGCCAAGTCCGCCTTCGCCAGGATCCTCGACGGGAGCGAAGCGGTCGGTCTTCCGGAAGGTAAGCTTTCCCTGTACAACCTGAACCTCAACGAGCGCCTCACAGTGACCTACCGAAACGCCATGGGTGAATACTGCCAGGAGGCGCTGCAGGCGATCAACTGGCTCTTGCGCTGCCATTACACCAACGAGATGACCACGATGGACCTGAGGGTGATCGAGTACCTGAACCGGCTCGACAACACGCTCGGTGGGAACAACGAGATCCATGTCATCTCCGGGTACCGCTCCCCCTCCTACAACGCGAAGCTGCGCAGCAAATCCAGTGGCGTCGCAAAGAACAGCCTGCACATGAAAGGTATGGCGATCGACCTTGCCATACCGAGCTTCGGGCTGGACCAGATCCGCCGCTCGGCCCTGGCCCTCGCCGCCGGCGGTGTCGGCTACTACCCCCAGCCTGGCTTCGTCCACATCGATTCCGGCCACTTCAGGACCTGGTAGGCTGAATCCCTTACTCTTAATCCCTTACTCTTAATCCCCACCAGATCGTCAGCTGGAGCCATAACTGGAAGGCTTCAGGTGATGCGCCGCACCTTCGCCAACCTCCCTGCCGCTATGGCGATCACGCCGCAAGCTGCGCTGAACAACGCTCCCATCTTGGCCGCACCCTGGACCGTGGGGTCCGTGAACGCCTCCCCCGCAACGAAGAGGGCAACGGTCAGGCCGGTTCCGGCAACAAGTCCCACCAACACCAACTCTTTGGTGCCGATGTGTTCAGGCAAGGGGTAGCCGAGCAGATGCCCAATCCGCGCCATGATGAATATGCCGGCGGTCTTTCCAATGCCCAAGGAGGCGAAGACGAGCCAGGTAGCTGTGCCGATGCTGGCGAACTCGACGCCGGCGTTGGCCAGGCCGAAGGTGAATAGGCCGAAGTCAACCAGCACCTTCCAGTGGTGTTCGAAGGTGGAAAGCGGTGACCTGTCCTTCGGGTCCTCCTCGAAGAGGTGCATCTTTTCGCGGGAAGCGTGGGGCAGAAACGGCACGACGAACACGAGCGCCAGGGCCGGGTGCAGGTGGGCGTTGTAAAGACCGATCCAGGCGAGCCCCCCCCCGACAAGGAGATAGTGCCAGTAGTGCCTGGTGTTGAACCTGCGCAATAGGGCCGCCCCCGCCATGCCGCATCCGACCAAAATGAGCCATTGCGGAGCGGCCGGGAAGTTTGGGTCGGGGTAGAATACGGCGATGATAGCCAAGCCGATGGCGTCGTCGGCGATGGCCAGCAACAGCAGGAAGGATATCGCAGGATGCTGGCGGCCGAACACGATGCCGGCGATGAGCCAGGCCAAGGCTATGTCCGTCGCGGTCGGTATCCCCCAGCCACGTTGGAACCCCGGCCCTCCTATGATGGCGTTCAGGCAGAGGTATACCAGTATGGGGCCGACCACCCCTCCTGCAGTTGCCAGAAGCGGGTTAACCGCCTTGCGCAACGGATGGAGGTCGCCTCCGGGGAGGCAGCTCTGGGTTATCTCGGCGGTAGCGATCCCGAAGAAGAACACCATGAAGATGTCGTTGACGAGGAAGTGGAAACTGAGCGGGCCGAGCAACGGCTCGTGGGTGAAGTGGTGGTAGCTTTGCGGTGACAGGTTGATCCAGCAAAGCGCAACGATCACCCCCGCGAGAAGGGGCACCGAAAATTCCCGCAGCATGTTGATGTGTTTTTTCATTCCCCGTCCTTTCCCTGCAAAATCAAGCGCACTATAACATCTGCCGGACGGTCGAGGCTACCCGTTTTGGAAGGGCGTTAAAAAAGGCCTGTCGTTGTGACAGGCCTTTTTTATTGCCAAGCTGAAAAGTCTCAGTACCCGAGCGCCTTGGGGAGCCAGAGCGAGATGGAGGGGACGTAGGTGACTAGCAGCATGAACCCCAGCATCGCCATGAGCCAGGGCCACACGGCCACGGTGAGCTCGGAAATCCCCATCTTGGTGATGCCGCTGGCGACGTAGAGGTTGAGCCCCACCGGCGGGTGGCACATCCCCACCTCCATGTTCACCGTGATCAGCACGCCGAAGTGGATCGGATCGATCCCGAGCTGCATCGCCACCGGGAACAGTATCGGCGCGAGGATCAGGATGATGGAGGAGGGCTCCATCACGTTCCCGGCCAAAAGCAGCAGCACGTTGGTGACCAGCAGGAAGGAGACCACGCCGAGGTTGTGCGCAAGGATCCAGTCCGCCATGAGCTGCGGGATCTGCTCGTGGGTCATCAGGAAGGAAAAGAGCACCGCGTTGGTGATGATGTACAAAAGCATGGCCGACATGCTCGCCGAGTCGAGAAGCACCTTCGGGATCTTCTTGAAGGGGACGTCGCGGTAGACGAAGACGGCGATGATGAAGGCGTAGACGGCGCTCATGGCCGCCGCTTCGGTCGGTGTGAAGAGGCCGCTGTAGATCCCCCCGAGGACGATGACGATCAGCAAGAGGCCCCAGATGCTCTCCCTAAACGCCTGGAAGCGCTCGCCCCAGGTCGCTTTCTGCATGCGCGGGTAGTTAGCCTTCTTCGCCTTCCACCAGGAAACGAGCCCCAAAAGGGTTGCCAGCATCAGGCCGGGGATTACCCCCCCCATGAACATCGCCCCGACCGAGGAGTTGGTGGCGACGCAGTAGATGACCATCGGGATGGAGGGGGGGATCAGGATCCCCAGCGACCCCGAGGTGGTGATGACCCCCGCTCCGAAGCGCTTGGGGAAGCCGGCGCGCACCATGGCGGGGAGCATCACGGAGCCTATGGCGACCACCGTCGCGGGGCTCGAGCCGGAAACGGCGGCGAAGAGGGCGCAGGCCATGACGCCGGCGAGAGCCAGGCCGCCGTGCCAGTGCCCCACCATTGAGGTGGCGAACTTGATCATCCTCTTCGCCACGCCGCCGTGTGTCAGGAAGTTCCCCGCCAGGATGAAGAAGGGGATCGCCATGATCTCGAACTTCTCAATTCCCGTGAACAGCTTCATCGCCACCGCTTCGGTCGGCACTTCCGAGAAGAAGAACAGGAAGGTAAGGACGGTGAGGCCGAGCGCGATGGAAATCGGCATCCCGGTCAGCATCAGCGCGAGCAGCAGGGCGAAGACGATCCCGGTGCTGCCAAGGGTCGCTATCAACCCGAGGACCACGGCGATACCCGCAAGCCAGGTGGCCGCCTTTTTCTTGGAGAACTGCTCCCAGCCAGCAACTGCAGAACTCATTTCGCACCCCCATCCTTGCCGTTGAACTTGTGTACTTCGTACTCCTCGAGCGCCTGCGTCGAGTCCATCGCAGGTATCTCTTCGATACCGTCGACGTGGGTGTGGTCATGGTGCGGCAGTTCTCCAGTGTGCAGAAACGCCCAGCCGACCTGCAGGAACCTGAAGCACATGAGATACGAGCCCAAGGGAACGGCGGAGTAGACGATCCAAGTGGGCCACTCGAGGTCGGGGGTGATCGGCCCTTCGAAGAGTTCGGTTACGTCCATGCCCAACTTGTTTAAGAGCGCGTAATGTAAACCGTTTTCCCAGACGAATTTGGCGCCCAGGGTGCCGATGAGCCCGGTGAAGAGGGTGCCGCCCATGATGGCGATGATCACGGTGGTCTTGCGCCAGGAGTCCGGGAGTCGGGTCACCAGCACGTCGACCCCGACGTGGATCCCGGAACGGACGCCGTAGGCTGCTCCGAACTTGGCCATCCAGACGAACATGTAGATGCAGAGCTCCTGGGCCCAGCTCAGGTTTATGCCGAGCAGCCAGTCCTGCAGGCCGGGGATCGGCAACCCCGAAAGGTAACGATGGACGACCGCGACCGCGATGATGACGGTCGCCGCGCCGATGAGGAAGGTGATGATGATTTCCTCTAAATGGTCAAGATACTTCATCATGATGGGCGTCTCCTGGGAAAACTCGATAAAAGGCCGCTGCGGCAGCCGCAGCGGCCCTGGTGTCGCGGTGAAACGGTCAAGCTAGCTCGGGTTGTAGCCGGTGGCAGCGTACACTTCCTTGACTATGTCGGCGCCGATGCGCCCCATGTTGTCCTTGTGCGCCTTGTCCATCGCCTTCTTCCAGGCGGCGCGCTCCTGCGGGGTGAGGCTGATCAACTGGCTGCGGCCGGATTTCTTGACGGCGGCCAGCGCCTCCTCGTTGTCCTTCTTGGCGATGTCGTTGGCGTACTTGGTCGCGTCCTTCATGCACCCGTCGAGGATGGTGCGGATGTCGGCCGGCAGCCCCTGCCAGAACTTCTTGTTGACGATGACGGCGTAGCCCAGGTAGCCGTGGTCGGAGAGGGTTACGTATTTCTGTACCTCGTGCATCTTCTGGGTGTAGAGGTTGGACGGGGGGTTCTCGGTGCCGTTCACGACGCCGGTCTGCAGGGCCTGGTACACCTCGGAGAAGGCGAGCACCTGCGGCATGGCACCTACCGCGCGCATCTGGGAGTCGAGCACCTTGGAGGACTGGATGCGCATCTTCTGCCCGCGGAAGTCGCTGACAGCCTTAAGCGGCTTGTTGGCGCTCATCACCTTGAAGCCGTTGTCCCAGTAGGCGAGGCCTAAGATACCCTTGGGCTCGAGCTTTTTCAGGAGCTTCGCGCCGACCGGTCCCTGGGTCACCTTGTGGAGTTCCTGGTAGTTGTCGAAGATGAAGGGGAGGTCGAAGACCTCGAACTCCTTGACGCCCAGCGGCGCGAACTTGGCGAGTGAGGGGGCCAGCATCTGCACCGCGCCTAGCTGCAGCGCCTCCATCTCTTCCTTGTCTTTGTAGAGCTGGCTGTTGGGGTATACCTCGACCTTGACCCTTCCCTTGGTCCGCTCTTCAGCCAGTTTCTTGAAGTAGTCGGCCGCCTGCCCCTTCGGGGTGTGCTGCGCCACGACGTGGCTGAACTTGATCACGATCGGCGCCGGTGCTGCGACTGCGTTCAGCGGCAGGGCGAGCGCTGCTGCCGTGACCAGTGCTTTCAGACATGCTTTGAGACTCATAGGTGTTCCTCCTTGGGGGTTGTGCTGCCTTATCTATTCCCAGGCGACTGCCGCCTTGAAAAAATCTCGATGCGCAGGCGGTGAGGGAGAACCCGCCTTTTCGTATACGACACATCGTTTTAATGCAACAGCGATGCCATTAATGAATCGTTGTAAGTGTCTGAATTAATGCATGGGTCTGAAGTGAAATATCGGTTTACTAAAAGGTGGTGGCTGAAATCCGCCACATAAGTGGCGAATTATTGCCAGGGGGGATGGTGCTGCAGGCGGGTTATTGCATCAGGCCGTACTTCTCCATCTTGTAGCGCAGGGTGCCGCGGGGGATCTTCAGGTTGACCGCAGTCTGCAAGACGTTCCACCCCGTCTTCTGGAGGGCCTGCTGGATGAGCGACTTCTCGATGGCGCTCACCGCCTCCTCGAGTCCGAGGTCGGCGGCGACGGTTACGGGCATCTCGGCCGGCAGGGGGGGCGCGGCCACGCTGCTTTTGATCTCCTGGGGCAGATGTTCCGGGAGAAGGGTCGGGCCGCTGCGCATGATGCAGATGCGTTCGATGACGTTCCTGAGCTCCCTGACGTTGCCGGGCCACGCGTATTGGGCCATCAGTAGCTCAGCCTCGGCAGAGACATGGCGGAAGTCGCGGCCGAAGGAGCGGCTGAAGCTGTCCAGGAAGTAGGCGGAGAGGGCGGCTGTGTCTGCGGGGCGCTCCCGAAGCGGCGGGATGTTGATGGGAAAGACGTTGAGCCGGTAGAAGAGGTCCTCGCGGAAACTCTTCTCTTCGATCCGCCTGGCGAGGTCCCGGTTGGTGGCGGCGATCACCCGCGCGTCTATCTCGATGTCCTTGACGGCGCCCACCCGCCTGATGCTTCTCTCCTGCAAGACGCGCAAGAGCTTCACCTGCATCGCTATGTCCATCTCTCCTATCTCGTCCAGGAAGATGGTGCCGCGGTGGGCCTCCTCGAAGAGCCCTTTCTTGCGCCCGCTGGCGCCGGTGAAGGCCCCCTTTTCGTGCCCGAAGAGCTCGCTTTCCAAAAGTGGCGCGGGAATGGAGGCGCAGTTTATGGCGATGAAGGGTTGTTCCCTGCGGTCGGATAGGTCATGGATGGCGCGCGCCACGACCTCCTTGCCGGTTCCCGATTCACCGGTGATGAGCACCGTGGAGGGGATGCGGGCGATCTCGCGCACCTGGGCCGCCATCTCCTGGAACGCCTCGCTCTTGCCGATTATCGGCGAGCGCCCTGGGAGTGGGGAGTTGTTGCGCTTTAGCTTCCGGACCTCGCGCTTCAAGGTCTGGGTCTTCAGGGCGAGCTTGACTATCAGCCTGAGCGCATCGGCCTTGAACGGCTTCTTCATGTAGTGGAAGGCGCCGAGCTGCAGGGACTCGACGGCGCTCTCCACCGACCCGTACCCGGTGATGATGATCACCAGCAGTTCCGGGTCCGTCTCCTTGAGCGACTTCAGCACCTCGATGCCGTCCTCGGAGCCGAGGTTCAGGTCGAGCAGGGCCAGGTCGATCTCTTCGCCGGCCACGATGTCGCGCGCCTCTTTTCCCGAGTCGGCGGCGCGGACCTCGAACCCCTCGCCGGACAGGATGCGTTGCACGTTCTCGCAGATGAAGGCTTCGTCGTCTATGATCAGGATCTTTTCCATGGCTTTTGTTCCCGCTTGCGCTGATTTCTGTACCCTGGTTTCACTGCCCGACCCCTAAGTAGGGCATAGCGGCAGTTCTACTGTGAAACGGGTCCCTTTTCCCGGCGCGCTTTCAACGCGCACCTTCCCCTGGTGTTCTTCCACTATCCTCTGCGTGATGGAAAGCCCAAGGCCTGTGCCGGCCCCCTTCCTGGTGAAGAAAGGCTCGAAGATGAGCGGCAGGTCCTTCGATGCTATGCCCGGTCCGTCATCGCAGATGCTGATCACGGCGTACCCGTCCTTCGCCGAGGTGACGACGTCGATCCGCCCCCCCTCCGGGAGGGCTTCCTGGGCGTTCTTGATGATGTTGAGCACGGCCTGCTTTATCTTTTCCGGGTCCAGCCGCAGCGGGGGAACATCCCCCTCGGTCAGGTTCAACTGCACCTTCTGCCGTTCGCACTGGCGCCGCATCAAAAGGACCGTGTCGCAGACCAGCCGGTTCAGGTCGCACTCCCTGAACTCGGCGCGCACCGGCGAGGAGTAGTTCAAGAGCGCGCTGACCAGCTTTTCCACCCGCTCGATCTCGATCAGTGCCTTTTTGATCAGGTCACGGTCCTGCGGGTTGGCGCTCGCCTGGTCGTGCAGGTCGTCAAGCAGCAGCGAGATCCCGGTGAGCGGGTTCCTCACCTCGTGGGCTATGCCGGCGGAGAGCTTCCCCAGCGAGGCGAGCCGGTCCAGGCGCATCATCTCCTCGTGTAGGTTCTCCCGCTGGGTCTCGTTTCTCAGCGTTACGGTGAGCCCCTGTTCGGCGTCGGCGCCTATGGGGAAGAACCCTACGTCGAAGTGGGTCTTGCCATGACCGTGATCGAAGCGGAAGGTCTCGCGCCCGTACCCGGACTTTTGGGAGAGGGCCTGCGAGATCCTTTCGTTCATGACGCCCCATCCCTTGAACACCGTCGTGTAGTGGGTCTCTGCAGGGAGATCCTTGCCCAGAAAGAGCCGGCCGGTCCGGTTTATCGAGGTGAGGCGCCCATTCGGGGAGAAGGTGACGATGCCGCTGGAGATACTTTCCAGCACGCTCTCCTTGAAGTTGCGCTCGTCCAGTATCTCGAGCCGCGACTTGCGCAATTGTTCCAGCGTGGAGAGGATGCTCTGTTTCCTCAGGTCGAGCTCGTCCGCCATGTAGTTGAAGGTGGATGCCAGCACCCCGATTTCGTCGTTGGAATTCACCGCCACCCTTACGTGGCTGTCGCCAGCGGCGAGTTTGCCCGCGCTTTCGGTGAGTTGCCTCAGCGGGACGCTGATGCCGCGCGACAAAAGCCAGGCCGACAGCGCCGAGACCAGGGCCGTGGCGAGGATGATCAGGGCGCTGGTTCTGCGGTGCTCCCCGAGCTGCCTGTTGATCAGGCGGCTTCCCTTTCGTGAGGCCTCGTGGAACTGGTCCACCTGGAAGCCGATGGTCACCCCGCCGAAGACGCCGTGCTTCGCATAGTCGCCTGTGTCGTAGAAGATGGGGGCGTAGGCCATGATCTTCTTGGCCCCCCCCACGTTGGTGATGTCGACGTACCCCTCCTCCCGGTTCCTGACCGCGGCGGAGACCATGGGGTAGCTTTTATGGATGAAGCCGGCGTGGTCCAGGTTGAAGGGGATGCGGCCTCGCTCGACATCGTCCTCTTTCGACTGCGCCGTGTACGGGGGGACCTGCCTGCCCCTTTGGTCCACGCCCCGGATGTCCCAGAACTTCGGGTGGGTGATGATCCATCCCTCGTCGTCGAAAAGAAAGGCGTAGTTGCCGCTTTGGTAGGAGGGGAAGAGGGTGGCGAAGCCCTTGCCGGGGTCGATGTGCTGGGTGAATTCCATCAGGTGCTGGTGGTCGAGAGTGAGCAGCACCATGCCGGAGAACTTACCTTCGGCGTCGTAGATGGGGGAGCCGAACCGGATTCCCCCCTGGTAGTTCTTGCCGTCGTAGGCGCTTTCCGGGTCCTTGGCCCCGGACAATTGCTCCTGCTTGGAGACGTGGAAGCCGGCGAGATGCGAGACGTAGATCTCGCCGGGTTTAAGCGCCCGCACGCGGCGGAAGTAATCTTCGCTCCTGAACTCGGTGTTGGCCGGGTCCGCCACGTTGCGCAGCTTTTCCCTGGGGACGAACTGGCCGTTCCGGATCACCGCCTGTTCCATCCCGTCGCGGTCGATGATGGCGATGGAGCGGTAGATGGGGCGGAACTCGTGGGTCCCCTGGGCCGCGGTTGCGCTCCCTCCGCGCTGCCACACCTCGCTCAGTCGGGTCTGATAAAAGCCGAGCAGCGTCGGGCGGTCCAGGCGGGAGCGGGAGAGAAAGAGCAGGTCGCTTTCGCACTGGTGCAGGAAGTCGCGGATGTTTTCGGCCAGGTCCCGCGCCCTCATCTGCAGCGACTGCGTCGCCTGCCGGTCGTCTGAGCGTGCTATCTCCTCGGTTAGCTTGCTGCTGATCGACTGCAGGTTCACCAGGAGGATGGCAGAGGAGACGAACAGCGGCAGCAGGGAAAGCAGCAGCGTGATGACCAGGATCTTTTTGAAAAGCGTGAGGCGTGGCAAGGGGACTCCACTCGTGCTGCCGCTGGACTGGCTTTCAGGTCGGCTGGCAGGTTAGCACAAAACGCCATTTCAGAACAGTTTTTCGTTTTAATGATTGAGATGAGCTTTCCCCCTCCCAGTCCCTCCCCCTCCAGGGGAGGGGACAAAAAGGAACCCCATCCCCAGGGGGCTGTGACAGTTGCTGATTCCAAGAGGGAGCCGGCCCAGGAGCTGCCCCCCTCCCTCCCGTTACAGAAGAGGGGGCAAAAAGGAACTCCCTCCACCAGCGGGGGAGGGTGGGGGGTGGGGGAGAAACTCCACATATTTCTCAGTGCGAATGGTTTAAGGCCGGTGATTCCGCAGTCTGAAGGGGGCGTTTTGTGTTGACTTGGGTGCGGGGGTGCTTTAAAAATAAACCGGCTAATTTTCAGGCAACATAGCGGAGGCGTTGGTTGGGATACAAGAATCTGGCAGCGTGCGTGGCGGACCTGGAGCGGACCGGCGCACTGGTGAGGATAAACGAGGAACTCTCTTCGGAGCTGGAGATAGGCTCCATCCAGCGCAGGGTGTACCAGGCGCAAGGCCCGGCGCTTCTCTTCACCCGGGTGAAGGGGTGCTCGTTCCCGATGCTCGGAAACCTGTTCGGAACCCTGGAGCGGACCAGGTACATCTTCAGGGACACCCTGAAAGCTGTGGAGTGCCTGGTGCAGTTGAAGATCGATCCCAAATCAGCCTTGAAAAACCCAGCGTCCTTACTCGGTGCGGTCCCGGCAGCATGGCACCTGCTCCCCAAGGAGGTGGGTGACGGCCCCATCATGGCCAACCGCACCACGATCGATCAGCTGCCGCAGCTCAAATCCTGGCCCGACGACGGCGGCGCCTTCATCACCCTGCCGCAGGTCTACTCGGAGAGCGCGGCCCAGCCCGGCGTGCGCCACTCGAACCTCGGCATGTACCGGGTGCAGATCTCCGGAGGGGAATACCGGCAAAACGCCGAGGTCGGGGTGCACTACCAGATCCATCGCGGCATCGGCTTCCACCACGCCGAGGCGATCGAGCGGGGAGAGCCTCTGCGGGTGAACATCTTCGTAGGCGGCGCGCCCGCCATGACCGTCGCCGCCGTGATGCCCCTCCCCGAGGGGATGCCGGAGCTCTCCTTTGCCGGCCTTCTGGCCGGTCACCGGATCGAGATGGTGCAGCGCCCCGGGCAGCTCCCGATACCGGCTCAGGCCGACTTCTGCATCACCGGCGTCATAGATCCCGACAAGACCCTTCCCGAAGGCCCCTTCGGCGACCATTTCGGCTACTACAGCCTGGCCCACCATTTCCCCGTGCTAAAGGTAGAGGAGGTCTTCCACCGCGACGGGGCCATCTGGCACTTCACCACGGTTGGACGCCCTCCGCAGGAGGACACCTCCTTCGGCGCCTTCATTCACGAACTGACCGGACCGCTGATCCCGACGGTGATACCCGGTGTCAAGGCGGTGCACGCGGTCGACGCGGCCGGCGTGCACCCGCTGCTTCTGGCCGTGGGGAGCGAGCGCTACGTCCCCTACGGCGAGCGCCGGACCCCGCAGGAACTCCTCACCATCGCGAACGCCGTGCTGGGGCAGGGGCAGCTCTCCCTGGCCAAGTACCTTATGATCGCCTGCCACGAGGATGCTCCGCAGCTCGACATACACGACATCCCGGCCTTCCTGCGCCACGTGCTGGAGCGGATCGACCTGAAGCGCGACCTGCATTTCCAGACCGCGACCACCATGGACACGCTCGACTACTCCGGCTCGGGGCTGAACAGCGGCTCCAAGGTGGTCTTCGCAGCGGTAGGGGAAAAGCGCCGCAATCTCGGCGTAGAGCTTCCTTCCGCGCTGAGGCTTGCCGAGGGCTTTAGCGAACCGGCTATATGCCTTCCCGGCGTCATTGCCGTGAAAGGGCCGGCATGCGCCGTCCCGAAAGGGGAGGCGGACTCGCAGATGGAGGCGCTTTGCGCCGCTCTTGAGGGAGTGGATGGGCTGGAGAGCTTCCCGCTGATCGTTGTATGCGACGACAGCGGATTCGCCGCGAAGCACCTGGACAATTTCCTCTGGGTGACCTTCACCCGTTCCGATCCCGCAGCCGACATCTACGGGGTCGGGGCAGGGATGGTCTGCAAGCAGTGGGGATGCAAAGGTCCCCTGGTGATCGACGCCAGGGTCAAGCCTCACCACGCACCGCCGCTCATCGAGGACCCGGCAGTCGAGAGGAAAGTGGACCAGCTCGCCGCCCCAGGCGGGCCGCTGCACGGGTTGTATTAGCTGTTAAAAGCAAAGGCACTCACCACAGAGGAACACAGAGGAACCACAGAGGAAAAGCAAAAGACTGAAGGTTTTGATTTTACCCAAACAGTTTTGGTTTTCCTCGTTTCTGTTTTCCTCTGTGGACCTCTGTGTCCTCTGTGGTGAAAGCTTTTGTTTGAGCTGTAAGTTATTTTATTTGAGGTTTTTTTGACCAAGGAAAGACTAGACAAGCTGGTTCTGGAACGGGGGCTCGCCCCCTCCAGGGAAAGGGCCAAGGCGCTCATCATGGCCGGGCAGGTGGTGGTCGACGACCACCTCGCCGACAAGGCGGGGCTCATGGTCCCGATAGAGGCCGAGATCCGTCTCAAGGGGGAGCCGCTCCCCTACGTGAGCCGCGGAGGTCTGAAGCTCGCCGAGGGGCTGGAGCGCTTCGGCATCGACGTCGCCGCGCTCTGCGCCATCGACGTCGGCGCCTCGACCGGAGGCTTCACCGACTGCCTTCTGCAAAGGGGCGCTACGCGCGTTTATGCGGTGGACGTGGGCTACGGCCAACTCGCCTGGAAGCTGCGCGAGGACCCGCGCGTGGTGAGCATGGAGAAGACCAACATCCGCCACCTGGAGCCGGAGATGCTCCCGGAATCCCCGGACCTGGCGGTGATCGATGCTTCGTTCATCTCGCTGGACAAGGTGCTGCCGCCGACCTTGAGGCTGATCAAGCCGTTCGGCGAGGTCGTGGCGCTGATCAAACCGCAGTTCGAGGTGGGGCGCGGCCAGGTGGGGAAGGGCGGCGTGGTCCGGGACGAGAAGAAGCACCAGGAGGTGGTGGAGAGCATCGGGGAGCTGGCTCGGGGACTGGGGCTTCTGGTGCTGGGGGTGTGCGACTCCCCCATCCTGGGACCCAAAGGGAACAAGGAGTTCCTGATCCATTTGAAGAAGCAGGGGGAACCGCAACCCGAACCCGGGAGCACAGAGGTCACCGAGGAATAGCCACGGCGGTCACAGAGGAAACTGGAACAGCGCGATACCGTCTAGGGACAGGCTTGCACTCGGTGGCTTAAGGTTTTGGAGTTTGACTTTTAAAGGAGGTGTTACATGAACGACTGCCTGTTCTGCAAGATGGCGAGCGGCGCGATTCCGGTCAAGAAGGTATACGAGGACGACGAGCTTTTCGCCATCGAGGACATCAACCCCGTGGCGCCTTTGCACATGCTCATCATCCCCAAGAAGCACTTAGCGAACGTGCTGGCGCTAGCCCCTGAGGACGACCGGATCATCGGCGCAGTCCACCGCGTGGCTGCCCAACTCGCGCGTGAGCGCGGCGTCGACCAGGAAGGATTCCGCCTGGTGAACAACACCAACGCCGGAGCCGGCCAGTCCGTCTTCCATATCCATTTCCACCTGCTTGCCGGACGCAAGCTCGGGTGGCCTCCAGGGTAGTCCGGACCGCATCCCGAAAAGGATCTGCACAAGGAGACCGATATATGAAGAAGCTGATCTTGCTTTTGCTCTTGATCTACCCGATGACTGCCGTGGCTGAGACCTACGAATGGGTCGACGAACGCGGCACGGTGAACTTCGCCGAGGATCTTGGGAAGGTCCCGAAAAAGTACCGCAAGAAGGCGAAAAGGCTGGGAAGCGACGAGCCTCAAGCCGAGATCGCACCCCCCGCTGCCGTGCCGGATACGGCCAAGCCCAAGGGGGTGGAGGAGAAGGTGGAGAAGAAGAGCTACGGCGGCAAGGACGAGCTTGCCTGGCGCCGGGAGTTCCTGCAGGCGAACTCGAACCTGCAAAGTGCCCAGACGGAGCTGGATACGCTCAAGGCGCGGCTCTCCGACACTTCCAGCATGTCCCGTTCGGAATACCTGATCATCCAGAACAGCATCAAGCACGCAGAGGCCAGGGTGCAGGCGCTGCAGAAAAAGCTGGACCAGCTGAATTCAAGCGCCGACCGCTACGAGGTCCCTGCGGAGTTCAGGAAGTAGCCCGTGAGGGCGCGTACGCCGGCACCCTCGAAGAGAAGCCGCGCCCGCTGCCGGTGACGGCTGGGCCGGTGTTCCCATAAGAATCAAGCTTTCGGAGCCTTAAATGACTTTCCCCAATATCGACCCGGTGTTTCTGCGCCTGGGCCCACTGGAGTTTCGCTGGTACGGGCTCATGTACATCATCGGATTCATCTCTGCCTATTTCATCATCCTCTCCGGCGTCAAGAGAAAGAATCTCCCCTTGGCAAAGGACGACGTCGCGGACCTGATCTTCACCGTCGCGCTGGGAGTCATACTTGGGGGGCGCTTCGGGTACATCCTGTTCTACAACCTCGCCTACTACCTCGCCCACCCTCTGAAGCTCTTTGCGGTATGGGAGGGGGGGATGTCGTTTCACGGGGGGCTCATCGGGGCGCTCTTGGCGAGCCTCATCTACATCCGCAAGCACAAGCTCCGCTTCTATCCCCTGGCCGATATCGGCTTTCTCGCGGCGCCGGTCGGGCTTGGTTGCGGCAGGATCGGGAACTTCATAAACGGCGAGCTCTACGGGCGGGTGACCGACGTTCCCTGGGGCATGGTCTTTCCCGGTGGAGGGCCGCTGCCGCGCCACCCCTCGCAGCTCTACGAGGCGTTCCTCGAGGGACCGGTCATGTTTCTGATCCTGTACCTGATCTCACGCAAGGTGAAGCGCGACGGGGTGGTGGTGTGGTCGTTCGTAGCCTTGTACGGGTTGTTCCGCTTTTTGTTGGAGAACTTCAGGGAACCCGACCAGCAGCTGGGTTTTCTCATCGGGGGACTTTCGATGGGGCAGCTTTTGAGCCTGCCGATGCTGATCATCGGAGGACTCATGGCGCTTTACCGCTTGAGAAATGGGTGACGGGGAAATGGGGATCAGGAGAGCTTTTTCTTCATCTCCAGGATGTTCTCCTTGCAGTTTTTCCGGTAGCAGACCGAGTCCATGAGGGAGCGGATCAGGAAGATGCCGCGCCCCCGGTCCTCTAGTTCCTCGAAGTTGGGGGCGGGGATCGAGTTGATGTCGAAGCCTTGCCCGTCGTCGTAGACCCTGATGGTCAGGTCGTCCAGGTGCAGGGTGATGACGATGCGCACCAGCTTCTCCGGCTCCTTGGGACCGGCGTGCTTGATCGCATTCACCATCGCCTCGGTGAGCACCAGGTTCAGATGATAGGCGAGGACCTCCTTGTCGCCGCTGTAACGCTCCAGCTCTCGCGCTATGTCCTCCCCGATCTTACCGATAAGACTCAGGTAGCGGGTCTTGTTGGGGACCTTGATGTCGACCTCGATCGTGTTTCCTTCCATCTCAATGCCTCGCTTTATGACTTGCCTTCGCTCTAGGACTGGAAATTCTCGATTGCCTCCATGGTGGACGGAAAAATCTCGAAAACCCTGTGCAGGCGGGTCAGTTCGAACATCGACTTCACCTGCGACTGCAGCGACGACAGCTTCAGGTTTCCCTGATGCGAGATGGCGTTCTTGAATCCCGAAACCAACGCACCGAGGCCGGAACTGTCAATGAAGCGGACATCCTTAAGATCTATCAGTACGTTTTTCGTTCCGTCCTCGAAAAGTTTCTGCACTGCGCTCTTAAGTTCGGTGGAGTTGTGAGCGTCCAGCCTCTCTTCTTTGACGTATAAGATAACGACGTCCTTCCTCGTCTCGCTCGCTAGGTTCATGGCGGTCTCCTTGTCTTGAGGTCAGGTCCGTATAGTGCCTGATTTATTGTGCGATAACTGCAGACATTTAGCAAGAGGCGGTCATGCCCCGTTTTTTAACACCTTCATGACTACCATGGAAATGTCATCCTGTAAAGGATGGGGCCAGGAGTAGGTATTGACTTCGGAAAGGACGCGATCGATCACCGTTTCCGGTTCCTGGTCCGCAAGCCCCGACACCAGTTCACACAGTCTCTCGACGCCGAAAAGCTCGCCCGTCTCGTGCTCCGCCTCGATGATCCCGTCGGTGTAGATGAGAAGCAGGTCCCCAGGCTCGAGCGCCATCCTTTTCTCCTCGAAGACGACCGACGGCTCGACCCCCAGGATCAGTCCCTCGGCGTCGAGTTCTTCCCAGCGGCCGGCGCGGAACAGGATGGGGCGGCTGTGCCCCGCGTTGGCGTAGGTGAGCGTGCGGGTGGTTCCGTCGTACTTGGCGCAGAACATGGTGATGAAGAGCTCGGCGCCGCTTAGGTCTTCGTAGAGTAGTTCGTTCAAAAGCCTCAAAATGTCCTTCGCCGAATGGGTTTCCTTCATCTGGGCCCTTAAAACGCTCCTGGTCTCCACCATGATCAAGGCGGCGCCCACGCTGTGCCCCGAGACATCCGCCATGATAATGTCGACCCGCCCGTCCCCCCTTTCGAAGAAATCGTAGTAGTCGCCACCCACGTGGGCCGCGGGGATGCAGCGGCTGGCGATGGTGAGCCCTTCGAGGCGCGGGGCGGATTCGGGGAGAAGCGAGAGCTGGATCTGCTTGGCGATCTCGAGGTCGCGGGTCACCCGCGCGTTCTCCAGGAGCGCCGCCTCCTTTTGCCGTCTTTCGCCCTCCCTCGCCTCGCGTTCCTCGACGATGTTCACCGCCTGGGCCAGCTGCCCGGCCAGGCTCTCCAAGAGTTCCACGAACTGCTCGGTGAAAAGGCCGACGATGGAACGGGAGAAGACCGAGAGGATACCTACCGGGGGGGCTCCGGCGCTGGCGATCGGGATGTGGGCGAAGGAGCGGATCCCTTCCCTTTTGGCGATCTCCCTGGCGATGGCCTTGGTGAGGAAGGCGGTGTCGTTGACGAATTCCGTCCTGCGACCCAGAAACGCCTCCCCTACGTGGGTGTCGATCTCGAGCGTCCTCCCCTCGCTGATGATGCGCTCACCTCCGGAACCGCGGTGGCAGCGCACCTCCAGCACCCCCTCGTCGTTCAGGAGCCTGATGACGCAGAGGTCGAGCTTGAATTCCCGCAGTATCAGCTCGAGGAGGTCCCCCATGATGATGTCGAGCTCCAGGGAGCGGTTCATGATCTCCGAGGCGCGCAGGCGCACCGAGAGCGCCTCGCGGCTTTGGTCCCTCGAAGTGCGCACGGTGGAAAAGATGTCGAAGACCGGCTCCATCCGCGAGCCGATGTCCGAAAGAAAGCTTTCCACCACGGCGCCTGCGGCGGCGCCCCCCAAGGAGCCTGCCAGAGTCTTTTCGACGAAGCGCTTCAGGTTGGGAAGCTCGAACTCGGAGACCCCGCCCTTGCCGTCGATCTCGCGGTCCCCGAGGTAGTCGCTGATGGCGGTGTGCGCCTGCTGCTCGCCGATGAACTTGGACATGAGGTTCACGAACTGCACGATGGTGACCGGTTTGGAAAGGCGCTTGGTCTCCCACTGAGGCTCCAGACTCTCCGGGGAGAAGACCCGGACGAATCGGTTCATCTGCTCGCTTTCCTTGTCCCCCTGTCCCAGGAGGATCGACAGGGAGAGGTAGGCGAGGATGTTCGTGAACATGCTCCAGAAAAGCGAATGGCTGTAGGGGTCGAGCCCGGTCAGCCAGAAAAGCGCCTGCGGCTTCAACAGCTCGATGCCGAAAGGACCGTGCAGAAGCAGGTTGTCCTGCCAGCCCCCCGCCTGCAAAAGGGAAGGGAGCAAAAGCGTGTAGAACCAGACGGCGAAGCCGCAGGTAAGCCCCGCGATGGCCCCGGCTTTGTTGCCCCTGGGCCAGTAGAGCCCTCCGATCAGCGCCGGGGCGAACTGGACCGCGGCGGAGAAGGATATGAGCCCCATGTTGGCGAGCATGTAGCTCTCCCCCACGACGCTTTGGTACAGGTACCCCAAGAGGATCACCAGCACGATGCCGAAGCGCTTGAGGTTGATGAGGAGCCGGGGGAACCACCACTGCGGCTTGAACCTGATCACGACCGGCGTCAGCACGTGGTTCAGCAGCATTGTGGAGACCGCGATCGACTCGACCATCACCATCCCGGCTGAGGCGGAGAAGCCGCCGAGAAAGGCCAAAAGCGCGAGCCACGGGTAACCCTGCTGCATGGGGAGGGTGAGCACGAAGTAGTCGGCCCCGACGTTGGAGCCGGTCAGGAGGATCCCCGCCAGGGCGATGGGCATGACGAACAGGTTCATCAGGAACATGTAGGCGGGGAAGCGCCAGGAAGCGGCGTTCAGGTGCGATTCGTCCGCGTTCTCCAGCACCATGACCTGGAACTGTCGCGGCAGCAGCATGACGGCGCTCATGGAGAGGGTGAGCAGGCTGAACATCGAGGAGTAGGAGTTCTCGCCGCTCCCACCGAGCGTGACGAGTCGGGTGAGCAGTGCCGGGTCCTTGCGGTACATCCGGCTGAAGATGTCCCCCATGCCGTCGAAGACGAAGTAGGTGATAGTGACGCCGACCACGAGCATCGCCAGGAGCTTCACCAGCGACTCAAGTGCTATCGCCGCCACCAGGCCGTCGTGGCGCTCGGTCGAGGCGAGGTGCCTCGCGCCGAAGACCACGCTGAACAGGGCCAAAAGCGCCGCAGTGAAGAGCCCGGGGTGGGGCGAGGGGATGTAGACCCGCTCCATGACGCCGACGTGGAAGTCGTGGTAGCCGGTGATGATGGTGAAGGCGGTGGCGACAGCCTTCAGCTGCAGCGCTATGTAGGGCATGATCCCCATCATCGTGATCACCGTGATCATGGCTCCCAGCCATTGCGAGCTGCCGTAGCGGGAGCTGATGAAGTCGGCGATGGAGGTGATGTTGTTTTCCTTGGAGATCCGGACGATCTTCTTGAGCAGGAACCACCAGGTGAAGGCGGTGAGCGTGGGGCCCAGGTAGATGGGGAGAAAGTCGATGCCTGTGGTGGCGGCCTTGCCGACGCTGCCGTAGAAGGTCCAGGAGGTAGCGTAGACGGCGATGGAGAGGGCGTAGACGGCGGGATTGGCCGTGATGCTCCTTCCTTCACGCTGTCTCTGGTCGGCGTAGTAGGCGACCGAGAAAAGGATGACGATATAGACGAGCGCCGTGCCCCAGACCCAGTTGACGTCGAGCATCAGCTGCGCCCCCTGTCGTCAGAGTCCTTGCGCGCGGCGCGGCTGAAGAGGTAGACGATGAAGATCGAGAACATCCAGCCCCAGAGCAGGTAAAGGTAAAGCAGCGGGATTCCGAAGGGGAAAGCGGGTTTGTTGAAGATGCTGATGAACGGGTAGTTCATCATGATCATGCCGAGCACGAAGCAGATCACCCAGGTGTCCTTGAGCTCTAGCCTTTTTACCAGGAGTTCGCCGATGGCAGTCTTCATCACAGTAACCCCATTGCTCGCAGCACCAGGTCGGTCCCGGTGGAAAGGGGGAGGGCGGAGTCGACGCTGATGGACTCACCCGGCTGCGGCGCCTCGAATTCGGCCTGCTGCCGGTGAAAGTGCTCCCACCTGCCGTCGGATGCCTCGTTCGGGTCGCCGCGGCGCGCCTCCAGCCGCTGTCTGGTTAACTCCTCGGGGCAGCTGGTCTCAACCGTGTAGCAGGGGACTCCCAGCTTCGCGGCGAGACTGCGGAAGCTTTCCCTGTCGGCGGCGCGCCGGAAAGTGGCGTCCGCCACCACGCCTTTGCCCGCCTTTAGCGCCTCTTCCGCCTGGGCGAGAAGCGCCGCGTAGGTTGCGCGGTCCATCTCCGCGTTGTAGATCCCCCCGCGGTACTCTTCGGCCACCGGCTGCAGGGGAAGGCCTGCCACTTCCTTGCGCAGCAGGTCCGAGCGCCGCAGCAGGAAACCGAGCTCCATGGCAAGCTCGCGGGCGAGCGTGCTCTTGCCGCTTCCCATGAGCCCGCAGGTGATCACCAGGGAGGGGTTGACCCGGTCCCTGAACGTGTAGCCGCGGGCCAGCCTGAAATAGCGCCGCGCCGTCTCCCGCTTCGCGGCGAGTTCCCGGGGGGGGAGTGCTGGGTCGTTCAGGAGGAAGCTGGTCACCTTTCCTCGCACGAAGGCGCGGTTGGCCTTGTAGAAAGGGAGCAGCTCTCCCATCTCCCGGTCCCCAGTGGCCTGCTGGTAGGCAGCCAAGAGCGCCTCCGACAGATCCGGCCGCCCCGCGTACTCCAGGTCCATCAGCAAGAAGGAGAGGTCCGCGGCCGTGTCTATGTAGCGAAAGCGCTCGTTGAACTCGATGCAGTCGAAGATGGAAACTTCGTCGGTCAGGCAGATGTTTCCGCAGTGCAGGTCGCCGTCGCATTCCCTGATGAACCCCTGCGCCACCCGTCGGCGGAACTGCTCCCCATTTTGCTCAAGGAACCGCTCCGTCCATCTTCGGATCTCGGCAAGCTCGGAGGCGGATACGGTCACCCCCGCGAAGGGTGCCGCCTGCCGGAAGTTCTCCTCCCAGTTGCCGCGGATCGCGCCTGTCGAGCCGCAGGCGTCGATCCGCTCTCCCCGCTCGGCCTGCGCGTGGAAGTCGGCCACCTTTCGGGCGATCCGGGTCATCTCGTCGACGCCGGCCTCCCCCCGCTCCAAAAGGTGCACCAGCATCCGTTCCTCGGGTAGCCGTTTCATCTTCACCGCGTAGTCGAGGATCTCTTCCCCGCCGGCGAAGGAGGCACCTTTTGGGGTCAGCCGCAGTTCCACGACGCCAAGGTAGAGGTCGGGGCAGAGGCGGCGGTTCAGCCGCACCTCTTCCTCGCAGTAGAAGCGCCTGCGGTCAAGCGTGGTGAAATTGAGAAATCCGTAATCGACGGGCTTTTTCACCTTGTATACGAAGCGGTCGGTGACGAAGATGAACGAGACGTGGGTCTCGATCAGGCGCACCCCGGCCGTGGGCTCCGGATAGGCCTTTGCTTCAAGTAGCGATTTTATAAGCTTTCGAACCATGGTTTTGCCGTTAAGCCGATGATTTGACTACAGAATACTACCATAGAGCGTATAACGCGCAACAGTATAAAATACAGCAAATGTTGTTTGACGCTTCTACCTATTTATGTTAGCTTTTCGTGTAATTAGCCGCGCCATCCCTAGGATACTGTATCCCACAGGGGTGCCGCGTTTTTTCGGTTTTTGCCGCGGAAATCTACCGACCACAGGTACCTCATGACCAAGAAGTGTCTAGCGCTCCTTTTCCTCACTTTGTTAATTAACGCCTGCGCCAGCGAGCGTGCCACCGGCACGGTGCCTTCGGCCGGGCTCGAGGCTGTCGCGGCCCCCTCGGCCGGTGCTGGAGAGGGGCGCACCATGTACCTCTTCGCCCTGGCGAGGCTGCGTGCCACCGAGGGGGACCAGGATGCGGCGCTGGCGCTCTTGCGCCAGGCTATGGAGTCCGACCCGGGCTCCGCCTTCCTGCACACGGCTGCGGCCCAGATCCTGATGCAGCAGAACAAGCCGGAAGAGGCGCTGGTCGAAAGCCAGGCCGCCATAAAGGTCGACCCGGCCTCGGTTCAGGCGCAGCTTCTGTCGGGCAACATCCTGATGACCATGCAGCGCGAGAAGGAGGCCATCCCCTACTACAAGAAAGTAATGGAACTCGACCCGGACAAGGAAGAGGTCTACCTCCACGTCGCCATCTACTACCTGAAGAGCTTCGAGTACGAGCAGGCGGTCGACACCCTGAAGGGGCTGGTCAAGGCGTCGCCGGACTCGGCGCTCGGCTACTATTACCTCGCCAAGACCTACGAGCAGATGCGCCTGCCGCGCGAGGCGCTCGGCTACTACAAGAAGGCCCTCGACCTCAAACCCGACTTCGAGCAGGCCCTGATCGAGATGGGGATCTCCCAGGAAACCCAGGGGCTGATCACCGACGCCATAGAGAGCTACAAGGGGCTTCTCGACATCAACCCCGCCAACGCGAATGTGGTGCAGCACCTGGCGCAGCTCTACATACAGCAAAAGCGGCTCCCCGAAGCGCTCGCCCTGTTGCAGGACAAAGGGGGGAAGACCCTGGAAAACTCCAGGAAGATCGGGTTGTTGCTGCTGGAGCTGGAGCGCTACGACGAGGCGGTGAAGACCTTCCAGGAGATCCTCGACGTGGAGCCTGCGGCGCAACAGGTCCGCTTTTACCTGGCCACCGCCTACGAGGAAAAGGAGGACGCGGACCAGGCAATCGCAGAGTTCCAGAAGATCCCCAAGGATTCTCCCTACTACCTCGACGCCGCCGGCCACCTGGCCTACCTGTACAAGGAAAAGGGGACCCCGGAGAAGGGCGTCGCCCTTTTGAAGGAAGAGATCAAGGATCAACCGGAAAGGGTCGAGCCCTACCTGCATCTGGCGGGCCTCTACGAAACCATGGAGCGCTACCGGGAAGGGGTGGACACGCTGAAGTCCATGGACGCCAAGCTCCAGAACGACCCCCGCGTCCTGTTCCGCCTGGGCATCCTCTACGACAAGCTGGGACAGAAGGAGCAGTCGGTCGCCATGATGAAGCGGGTGATAGCCGCGAACCCCAACGACGCCAACGCGCTCAACTACCTGGGGTACACCTATGCGGAGATGGGGGTGAACCTCGAGGAGGCTCTTTCCTACCTGAAAAAGGCGGTCGAGTTGAAGCCCGACGACGGCTTCATCCTGGACAGCCTCGGCTGGACCTACTTCAAGCTGAAGCGCTACAACGATGCGGTGTCGCAACTTGAGCGGGCCGCGGAGCTCTCCGAAGGCGACACCACGGTGCTCGGGCATCTGGCCGACGCCTACTGCGCTTCCCGCGCCTACAAAAAGGCGCTCCCGCTGTACCGCAAGCTGCAAAAGCTCGAACCGGAGCGAAACGCCGAGTTCGCCGAGAAGATCAGGCACTGCCGCCAGGAGAGCGGGGAGAAATGACCCTTTCCCGCTGTCTCCCCCTCCTTCTTGCCCTCCTGTTTTTTGCCGGTTGCTCCCAGGGTGCACCCGAGGAAAAGGCTCGCGCGCAAGGGGGGGCGGCCGCTCGAGGCAGCTCCTTTGTCACAGGGAGCATCGGCGAGCCCTCGAACCTGATACCGATTCTCTCCGCCGATTCCGCCTCAAGCGACGTGGCGGGCCTGGTCTACAACGGACTGGTGCGCTACGACAAGAACCTGAAGCTGGAAGGGGACCTGGCCCAGTCGTGGGAGGTTTCCCCGGACGGCCTCGGCATCACCTTCCACCTGCGCCGCGGCGTCAAGTGGCACGACGGCCACGAATTCACCTCCCGTGACGTCCTCTATACCTACCGGGTCACCATCGATCCCAAGACGCCGACCGCTTATGCGGAGGACTTCAAGCAGGTGCAGACCGCGCAGGCGGTCGACCCCTACACCTTCAAGGTGCGCTACGCGAAGCCCTTCGCCCCGGCCCTGGCCTCCTGGGGGATGCCGGTGCTCCCGGCGCACCTTCTGGAAGGAAAGGACATCACCAAGAGCCCGCTCTCGAGAAAACCGGTCGGAACCGGCCCCTACATCTTCAAAGAATGGGTCCCGGGGCAGAGGCTGGTCCTGGAGGCGAACCCTCACTACTACGAGGGGGCTCCGCACCTCTCCCCCTACGTCTACCGGATCATCCCGGACAACTCCACCATGTACATGGAGCTCAAGGCGGGCGGCATCGACATGATGGGGCTATCCCCGGTGCAGTACCAGCGCCAGACCGGAAGCCGGGAATTCCTGGCCCGTTTTAACAAGTACCGTTACCCGGCCTCCGCTTACACCTACCTCGGGTACAATCTGAGGCTCCCCATGTTCCAGGACGTCAGGGTGCGCCGCGCGCTCACCTGCGCCATCAACAAGGAGGAGATCATCCAGGGGGTCCTGCTCGGCATGGGGCAGGTGGCGCACGGTCCCTACAAGCCTGGGACCTGGGCCTGGAAGCCGAAGGTCGAAGCGGACCCGGGGTACGACCCGGCGCGCGCCTCGGCCCTTTTGAAGGAAGCCGGGTACGTGATGGGGCAAGACGGCATCCTGGTCAAGGACGGCAAGCCTTTGAGCTTCACCATCATGACCAACCAGGGTAACGACCAGAGGCTCAAGTGCGCCCAGATTATCCAGCGGCGCCTGAAGCGGGTCGGCATCGACGTGAAGATCCGGGTCATGGAATGGGCCTCCTTCCTCACCAACTTCATCGACAAGGGAAGGTTCGAGGCGGTTCTGCTCGGCTGGACCATCTCCCAGGACCCCGACCTCTACGACGTATGGCATTCGTCGAAGACCGGCCCCAAGGAGCTCAACTTCATCGGCTACAAGAACCCCGAGATGGACCGGCTGATCATCGAGGGGCGCGGCACCTTCGACCTGGCGAAGCGGCGCGACTGCTACTACCGCATACAGGAGATACTGGCCCAGGACCAGCCCTACACCTTCCTGTACGTTCCGGACGCGCTGCCGGTGGTTTCCTCAAGGATAAAGGGGATTGAGCCTGCGCCTGCCGGGATCAGCTACAACCTGATCAAGTGGTACGTAGAGCAATGAACCAATTGACGTCGAGAACCAATTGAGAATTGACAATTGACGATTGACAACTAAACCCGGCGGGAGAGACCACCCGCCGTAACTTCAAGTGCAACCTGCGACAACTATGGCCAATTACCTGATAAAACGCATCCTCATGCTCTTTCCGCTTCTGCTCGGGATCACGCTGATCACCTTCACGGTGATTCACCTGGCGCCTGGGGAACCGGTCGAGATGCAGACCGCGATGAGCCCCAAGGTCTCGGCGCAGGCAAGGGCCAGGCTGCGCGAGTTCTACGGCCTGGACAAGCCGCTCCACGTGCAGTATGGCATGTGGCTTTCCAACCTGGCGCGCCTGGACTTCGGGCGCTCCTTCGCGCCTGACAACCGCCCGGTGCTGGACAAGATCAAGGAGAGGATCCCCATCACCATCTCGCTGAACGTGATCGCGCTGATTCTCGAGTTCGGGCTCGCCCTTCCCATCGGCATCCTCGCTGCGGTGCACCGGGACACGCTTTTGGACCGCGCCATCTCGGTCTTCGTCTTCGCCGGGTTCGCGGTGCCGACCTTCTGGCTCGCGCTTCTCTGCATGTACTTCTTCGGGGTGAAGCTGAACTGGCTCCCCATCTCCGGGATCCATTCGCTGGGAAGCGACGCGCTCCCGCCGCTGGCCCGTTTCTGGGACCTGGCGAAGCACCTGCTGCTCCCCATCTCCATCGCGACCTTCGGAAGCCTGGCCGGACTTTCCCGCTACATGCGCTCAACGATGCTCGAGGTTCTCTCCCAGGATTACATCACCACCGCCCGGGCCAAGGGGGTCAGGGAGCGGGTTGTGATCTACCGGCATGCCCTGAAGAACGCGCTTTTACCCGTGATCACGCTGCTCGGCTTCTCGCTTCCCGCCCTGATCGGCGGCAGCGTCATCTTCGAGACCATCTTCTCCATCCCCGGGATGGGGCAGCTCTTCTACCAGGGGGTCATGGCGCGCGACTACCCGCTGGTCATGGGGATACTGGTCATCGGCGCGGGATTGACGCTTGTCGGCAACCTGTTGGCCGACCTCTTTTATGCGGTAGCCGACCCCCGCATCAGGCACGGGAGGGGGTAGCCCATGAACGGACCCTTTCGCGAGTTCTGGGAGCGCTTCAGCGCCAACCGCTTCGCCCTGGCGGGCCTTGCGGTAATCGCCCTGTTGTTTCTGCTCTCCTTCGCCGCCTCCTACCTGACCCCGTACGACCCGGACGCCATCGACGCCTGGCATGTGCTGCTCCCCCCGTCGGCCGAGCACTGGTTCGGCACGGACGAATTGGGGCGCGACGTCCTAACCCGGGTCATCTTCGGCGCCAGGGTGTCGCTCAAGGTCGGCTTCGTGGCCGTCGGCATAGCCGTCGTGGTCGGGACCGTGGTCGGGCTCTTCGCCGGGTTCTACGGCGGCTGGATCGACTCGCTGCTGATGAGGATCGTCGACATCATGCTCTGCTTCCCGACCTTTTTCCTGATCCTTGCCGTGATCGCCATGCTGGAGCCGTCTATCTGGTACATCATGGTCATCATCGGGCTCACCGGCTGGATGGGGGTGGCGCGCCTGGTTCGGGCGGAGGTGCTTTCGTTAAAGAGCCGCGACTTCATCTCGGCAGCGAGGGTGCTGGGGGCTTCGGACAGGCGCATCATCTTCCGGCACATCCTCCCGAACGCGCTCTCCCCGGTGCTCGTTTCCGCGACCCTCGGGGTAGCCGGAGCCATCCTCACCGAGTCGGCGCTTTCCTTTTTGGGGATCGGCGTGCAGCCGCCGACCCCCAGTTGGGGCAACATCCTCACCTCAGGCAAGGACTACATCGAGTTCGCCTGGTGGCTTTCCCTGTTTCCGGGGGTGGCCATCCTGGTCACGGTCCTTTCCTACAACCTGGTGGGGGAGGGTATTCGCGACGCGCTGGACCCGAGAAGGCAAAGATAGCAATCGCAATAAGCGACGAACGATTTTTCGAAAAGAGGAGCACCATGGCAGAGCTTTGCGAAGAGGCATTCGATGTGCTGAAGGTAGACAAGAAGGATTACGTCCCCACGACCCTTGAAGACGAGGTGAGGGTGGACAAGCTTTGCAGCGAACTGCTGCACCGGTTCTACACCGAAAGCCAGATGGCCGGGCTTTCACCCGAGGATGCCACGGCACTTGCCGGCGCCGCCGACTACTTCGTCAGGGACTTCGTCGTGTCCATCAAGGGGCGCAGCCTCTTCGACGAGCGCCCCGGCATCGTGCGCCAGTTCGCTGGCAACTGGTACATCGTCAACACCATGGAGCCGCTCGCTTCCGAGATCGAGGGGTACCTGGCCGGCATCCGCGAGTTCTACCGTTTCCTGTACGGCCACCAGCTCATCTCCCTGAAGTTCCTGCAAGCGATCGAGGCGGAGTGCTCCCAGTTCGATTACTACGCGCAGCGCATCGAATCCTTCTGGGATATCAGCGGCGACGGCTACTTTGATTGGGAGAAGGAGTGCACGCTCAAGGACTAAACCAGTAGCAAAGGCTTTCACCACAGAGGGCACAGAGGGACACAGAGGAAAAACAGAAACAGGAAAGACAGAAATTTTTTTCTGGGAAAACCAAAGCCTCTAAACCTTTTTCCCAAAAAACTCTGTGAACTCCGTGCACCTCCGCGACCTCTGTGTTCCGCCTTTTTTCGTTCTGTGGTTTTGCTTTTCCTCTTTGTACCTCTGTGTCCTCTGTGGTGAGTGCCTTTGACGTTCTATGACTGTTTCTTAGGAGTCTATTGAAGACCTTAGTTGCCAAAGTACGTAACCAGAACCTCTTCCATCCGGGCGAGACCGTTGTCGTGGCGGTCTCCGGAGGGGCCGATTCCGTGGCTCTCCTCGACATCATGGCGCGGCTCGATTGCGGTCTGCACCTAGTCGTCGCCCATCTGAACCACTGCCTCAGAGGCGCCGAATCGGACGCCGACGAGGCGTTCGTCGCCTCCCTCGCCGATAATTATCACCTTCCCTTCGTTTCCCAAAGCTGCGACGTCGCCGGTCTTGCACGCCGGGAGCAGCTCTCCCTGGAGGACGCCGCGCGCCGGGCGCGCTACGCCTTTTTGGAGCAGACAGCCGCCCAATACGGGGCCACCAGCATCGCCTTGGCTCACCACCAGGACGACCAGGCCGAGACCGTGCTGATCCGCCTCTTGCGCGGCTCCGGGGGGGCGGGTCTCTCGGCCATGGCCGGTGCCGCCGGCGAAAAGCTGAAACGCCCACTCTTGCAGGTCTCCCGCATGGAGCTGGAGCAGTACTTGAAACAGCGAGGGCTAACCTTCCGCACCGACTCGACTAACGCCGATACCGCCATCCTCAGAAACAGCATCCGTCACGAGCTGATCCCGTTCCTGAGGCGCTACAACCCCAGGGTCTCGGAGCGTCTGGCCGCAACGGCGGCAATCCTGGCCGGCGACGAGGAGCTGCTAGACGGCCTCACCCAAGCCTCCTACCATAGGCTCGCTGCGAACGGAGATGGCGAGGTCCGCTTCCCGCTCGAGCCGCTCTTGAAGGAACCACGCGCTCTCCGCCTGCGTCTTTACCGGAGCGCGCTGATCGAGTTGCGCGGAGACCTGATGCGGATCGGCCTCGTGCACCTGGAGGCCATCGACCGCCTTGCCTCCTCGCCTCGCCCCAATGCAGAGGCAAAGCTTCCGGGATCATGCCGGGTATGGCGCTGCTACGACTCCCTCTTCTTCGGTCACGCGACCGCCCAGCCGTCTCTTTCGTGGGAACTGGTGGTGAGTGGGGAGGGGCGCTACCCCTTGCCGGGGGGAGGGGTGCTGCTGGTGGAGCGCATGACTCGTCCGCAAAGCCTCGATACAGGGGCGCGCTGGAGCGCTTTCCTCTCCCCTGAAGCCGTTCCCTTCCCGTGGCTTTTGCGCGGTTTCAGGCCCGGCGACCGCTTTACCCCCCTCGGCATGAGTGGCGCGCAAAAAGTAAAGGATGCTTTCATAAACGAAAAGGTGCCGCCTGAGTTGCGCAGACGCATACCTCTTTTGCTGAGCGAGGGGGAAATTGCCTGGGTCCCGGGGGTGAGACTTGGCGAGCGGGCTCGGGTCACATCCTGCATTGACGCGGTTTTACGGGTGGAAATTCTTGAAATTACACCTTAAAGCTCTTGTCAACCAGCACCCTTTATGGTAATCCTTTTGTTCATTTGAATGCGTTTTTTTGTTTCTCATAAATGGCCCTGAATCGGACCTGAGACAACCTTGGCATCCCGCGAAGCTGGCAGGAACTTCATTGGCAGTTTGCGGGCTTGCAGCATACGAAACAAACGGGAGGAATCTTGAATCAATTTTATAAGAACTTGGCGCTGTGGCTTGTCATCAGCCTGATGATGATCTTGCTGTTCAACCTGTTCAACAAGCCAAAGCCGACCCAGGAGAAACTCGACTTCAGCGAGTTCATCTCGGCTGTGGAAACCGGCAAGGTGAAGAACGTCAACCGTCCGGTCCAGTCGGTCGTGATCCAGGGTAACGAGATCATCGGTAAGTTCGCCGACGGCAAGGAATTCAGAAGCTACAAGCCGGCCGACGCCAACCTCACCGACAAGCTGATCGCCAAGGGGATCGCGGTTTCGGCCCGCCCCGAGGAGGAGCGCTTCTCCTGGTTCTCCCTTTTGGTCTCCTGGTTCCCGATCATCTTCCTGGTGGCCGTGTGGATTTTCTTCATGCGCCAGATGCAGGGAGGGGGGGGCAAGGCGATGGCGTTCGGCAAGAGCCGGGCGAAGCTTCTCACCGAGGCCCAGGGACGCGTCACCTTCGAGGACGTGGCCGGCATCGAGGAGGCCAAGGACGAGCTGGAGGAGATCATCAACTTCCTGAAGGACCCGAAGAAATTCACCAAGCTGGGCGGCCGCATTCCGAAGGGGGTGCTCCTCATGGGCCCTCCGGGCACCGGCAAGACCCTCTTGGCCCGCGCCATCGCAGGCGAGGCGGGTGTTCCCTTCTTCTCCATCTCCGGTTCGGACTTCGTCGAGATGTTCGTCGGCGTGGGCGCCTCCCGCGTGCGCGACCTCTTCGTGCAGGGGAAAAAGAGCGCGCCCTGCATCATCTTCATTGACGAGATCGACGCGGTCGGGCGTCACCGCGGGGCAGGCCTTGGCGGCGGCCACGACGAGCGCGAGCAGACCCTGAACCAGCTCCTGGTAGAGATGGACGGCTTCGAGTCCAACGAAGGGGTTATTCTCATCGCCGCCACCAACCGCCCGGATGTCCTCGACCCGGCGCTGCTCCGCCCCGGCCGTTTCGACCGCCAGGTCGTGGTGCCGCGCCCGGACGTGAAGGGGCGCGAGATGATCCTCAAGGTGCACACCAAGAAGACCCCGCTCTCCCCGGACGTCGATCTCGGCGTCATCGCCCGCGGCACGCCGGGCTTCTCCGGCGCCGACCTTTCCAACGTGGTCAACGAGGCGGCCCTCATCGCTGCCAGGAAAGAGAAGAGCATGGTCGAGATGATCGACTTCGACGACGCGAAGGACAAGGTCCTCATGGGTGTCGAGCGCCGTTCCATGGTCATCTCCGATGAAGAGAAGAAGAACACCGCCTATCACGAGGCGGGGCACACCCTGATCGCGAAGCTGATCCCGGGCACCGACCCGGTGCACAAGGTCTCCATCATCCCCCGCGGCAGGGCCCTTGGCGTAACCATGCAGCTTCCCATCGAGGACAAGCACAGCTACTCCCGCGAGTCGCTCCTCGACCGCATCGCGGTGCTCCTGGGCGGGCGCGTGGCCGAGGAGGTAATCTTCAACTCCATGACCACCGGCGCCGGCAACGACATCGAGCGCGCCACCGAGATCGCCCGCAAGATGGTCTGCGAGTGGGGCATGAGCGAGAAGCTTGGCCCGGTCAGCTTCGGCAAGAAGGATGAGCAGATCTTCCTCGGGCGCGACATGGCGCACCAGAAGAACTACTCCGAGGCTACCGCCATCGAGATCGACCACGAGATCAGGCTGATCGTGGAGCAGAACTACGCCAGGGTACAGGACCTGCTCAAGGCGAACCTCGACTCCCTGCACAAGATCTCCCTGGCGCTCATCGAGCGCGAGAACCTCTCGGGCGAGGAAGTCGACCGCATCATCGCGGGAGAGCAGCTCGCGCCGGAACCGGCAGCCGCGGAGTGATGGCGGTACCCGAAGTGTGGCAGCTTTCCCGCCGCGCCCTTTCGCTTAAGCGCCCGCTGATCATGGGCATATTGAACGTGACCCCCGATTCCTTTTCGGACGGGGGTCGCTTCTTCTCTCTTGACGCCGCCGTCGAGCGCGCGCAGGAGATGGAGCGCGAGGGAGCCGACATCATCGACATCGGGGGCGAGAGTACTCGCCCCAACGCCCCCGCTGTGGGATTGGCGCAGGAACTGGACCGGGTGGTTCCGGTCATCGAGGCGCTTTCCCGCCGCATCCAGGTCCCCATCTCCATCGACACCTACAAGGCTGAGGTCGCCCGCGCGGCGTGCGCCGCCGGGGCCGAGATCGTCAACGACGTCACCGGACTGATGTTCGACCCCGACATGGCCCGCGTCACCGCAGAGGCTGACGCCGGGGTTGTGGTGATGCACACGCGCGGCATGCCCGACACCATGCAGGCCGATACCGGCTACGAAGATCTCTTCTCCGAGGTGAAAAGGTACCTGGAGCAAAGCGTGACCCTGGCGCGACAGGCGGGCATCGCCGACGCCCGCATCGTCGTCGATCCGGGGCTTGGCTTCGGCAAGAGCGTCGAGGGGAACCTGGAGTTGATCAAAAGGCTCGCCGAATTCCGGGAACTGGGATTTCCCGTCCTGGTCGGCCCCTCCCGGAAGTCGTTCGTTGGGGCGGTTACCGGCAGGGGAGGGGGAGAGAGAATTTTCGGCACTGCTGCCGCTGTTGCTATGTCCGTCGCGCACGGAGCCTCCATCATCAGGGTGCATGACGTGGCTGCCATGAAGGACGTCGCCGTCATGTCGCGGGCGCTCATGTAGCCCCGGCCCAAACCAGGAAGCCTTGCCGCTTCCCGACTGGTGCGGATGAATTTAATCCTTCAAAACATAGCCTTGCTGCGGGACCTGGTGGACCTGTCGCTGGCGATTCTAATCGTCACCCGGCTCTCGCGTCTTTTGAAGGGGGTCCTGGCGCTGCGCATCCTCTCGGTGCTGTCGGCGCTGGTCGCGGGCCACCTTCTGGCGCGCTTTTTCTCCCTGCACGCGGTCCGGCTCCTCATCGACCTCTTCCTCGCCTCCTCCGTCGTCATGCTCGCGGTCGTTTTCCAGACCGACATCCGCAAGGCCTTCGCCACCCTGACCAGGAGCCGGACTGAAAAGGACGTGGAGATGTCCGACGTCATCGACGAGCTGGTGTTCGCCGTGGCCGGGCTAGCCCAGAAGAAGATCGGCGCCCTCATCGTCATCGAGCGCGCGATACAGGTGGACAGCTACCTGGCGGTGGGGACGGACATCGACGCCAAGGTGACGAGCGAGCTGATATCTTCGATATTTCTCCCCTACTCGCCGATACACGACGGCGCGGTCATCATCCAGCACGGCAAGCTGACCAAGGCGGGGTGCTTTTTGCCCCTCACCCAGAACCTGGAGGTCAGCAAGAGCCTCGGGACCAGGCACAGGGCGGCGATGGGGTTAAGCGAGCTGGTGGACGCGGTTGTGGTCGTGGTGTCGGAGGAGACGGGAACCGCCTCGATCGTCGTCGGCGGCAAGAAGACCGACATCGTGGACATGCCGTCTTTGGGCAAGACGCTGAGAAGACTGGTGGAACCGAGGTGGCTTAAATGACGCAGCCCAAGGCACAGGAATGGTCCAAGGGGGTGAAGGCGCTCTCCGTGCTCCTGGCGGTGCTGATCTGGTCCAGCGTCATCCTGGAGCGCCCGGCCGAGATGAAGCTCAACGTCCCCGTTTCGTTTCAGCGGGTGCCGGCGGGGTTGTGGGTCGACTCGCCCCCTCCCGGGGATTTGCAGGTGATCGTTTCGGGGCCGCAGATCCTGCTGCTGCTTCTCCCACTGCGGCCGGTCAGTTGCGAAATTGATCTCTCCACGGCCGGGGCGGGCGAGTTGGTTGTAACCCCGACGCAGGGTTCTTTCGGGCTCGACCCGGAGTTGAAGGTGGTCCGGGTCTACCCCGAGTCGATCACGGTGGCGCTGGCGCAGAGAAAGTAGCTTTACTGCAAATCCCCCCTGTCCCCCCTTCGCAAAGGGGGGGACGTGAGTGCACGTGCGGCGCCAGGTGGCCAGTAACCTAGTTTTTTCTACGTTTCCGTGGAATCTTTCGCCAGGTGGGGCAATAAACTCGCTCTCCTGGGTCCACTGGGTCCACTGGGTCCACTGGGTCCACTGGGTCCACTGGGCCCGCCCGAGGGCACAAAAAACGCTGGCTCCCATGGGGAGTGCAGCACCCACAGGTGGTAGAACAAGCCGCCTGAGCAGGAAGGTAAATAACAAATTCATCGAATGAGGTGATCTATGAAGAAGCTTTTCGGAACCGACGGGGTCCGCGGTGTGGCCAACGTCTATCCGATGACTGCAGAGATGGCGATGCAGATCGGCCGCGCGGCCGCCTACATCTTCAAAAACGGCAAGAAGCGCCACCGCATCGTGATCGGCAAGGATACGCGACTCTCCGGCTACATGCTGGAAAGCGCCCTCATGGCGGGCATCTGCTCCATGGGCGTGGACGTGCTCCTGGTAGGGCCGCTTCCCACCCCCGGCATCGCCAACATCACCTCCTCCATGCGCGCCGACGCAGGCGTCGTTATCTCCGCTTCCCACAACCCTTTCGAGGACAACGGGATCAAGTTCTTCTCGCGCGACGGCTTCAAGCTTCCCGACGAGACCGAGCTGATGATGGAGGAGCTGATCTTCTCCAAGCGGATCGACTCGCTGCGCCCGACCGCCAAGGAGGTGGGTAAGGCGTACCGCATCGACGACGCTCAGGGGCGCTTCGTCGTCTTCTTGAAGAGCACCTTCCCCAAAGACCTCGACCTTTCCGGGCTCAAGATCGTCCTCGACTGCGCCAACGGCGCGGCCTACAAGGTCGCTCCCGCCGTCTTCGAGGAGCTGGGCGCGGAAGTGATCTCCATCGGCGTCAAGCCCAACGGCACCAACATCAACGCCAACTGCGGCTCGCTGCATCCCGAGGTGATGAGCCAGGCGGTGAAGGAGCATGGCGCCGACTTGGGCGTCGCGCTCGACGGCGACGCCGACCGCGTGATCTTCGTGGACGAGTACGGCAACGTGGTAGACGGCGACCGCATCATGGCGATCTGCGCCACCGAGATGCTCAGGCAGGGGACCCTGAAACAGAACACGCTGGTGGCGACCGTGATGAGCAACATGGGTCTCGACATCGCCATGAAGCGCGCCGGCGGCCAGGTGATCAAGACCGCCGTCGGGGACCGTTACGTGGTGGAGGAGATGCTGAAGGGGGGCTACAACCTGGGTGGCGAGCAGTCGGGCCACATGATCTTCCTGGACCACAACACAACAGGCGACGGCGTCCTTTCAGCGCTGCAGGTGCTCGCCATCATGCAGCGCCACCAAAAGCGCCTCTCCGAGCTTGCTCTCGTCATGGAGCCGCTGCCGCAGGTGCTCGTCAACGTGCGCCTGGCCGAGAAGTCGGACATCATGAAGGTCCCCGAGATCGCGAAGATGATCAACGAGGTCGAGGAGAAGCTGAAAGGTGAGGGGAGGGTCCTCATCCGCTATTCCGGCACCGAGCCGCTTCTGCGCATCATGCTGGAGGGAAGCGACGAGGGCGATATCCGCTGCTGGGCTAACGATATAGCTTCCATCGTGGAGCAGAAGCTTGGAGGTGAGGCACGTGGCTAGACTGGGAGTGAACATAGATCATGTGGCGACACTCCGGCAGGCGAGGGGGGGGACGGAACCTGACCCGGTCGCTGCCGCCGCCATTGCCGAGTTTGCCGGCGCCGACGGCATCACCATCCACCTGCGTGAAGACCGCAGGCACATCCAGGATCGCGACCTGAAGATCCTGCGCCAGACGGTGCAGACCAGGTTGAACCTGGAGATGGCCGCAACCGAAGAGATGATCGCCATCGCGCTTTCGGTGAAACCTGAGGCCTGCACCCTGGTCCCGGAGAAACGCGCGGAGCTCACCACCGAGGGAGGGCTCGACGTGCGCATCCACCAGGAGGCGCTCAAGGTCGCCATCGAGAAGCTCCAGGCCGGGGGGATCATCGTCAGCCTCTTCATCGATCCCGATCCGGACCAGATCAAGGTGGCCAACAAGATCGGAGCCGACTATATCGAGATCCACACCGGCTCCTTCGCCGAGGCGAAGAGCTGGAAGGAAGAGGAACTGGAACTGATCAAGATCGAGAACGCTGTGAAGCTCGCCCGGAAACTCGATCTCGGCGTGAACGCCGGGCACGGCCTCGACTACACCAACGTGAAGAAGGTGGCGGCCATCGGCGGCATAGAGGAATTCAACATCGGGCATTCCATCATGTCGCGAGCCATCATGGTGGGGCTGGACCGCGCCGTGCGCGACATGTCCGAGCTGGTGAGATACGCCTGAGTTTCAGGTGGGATGAAAGCAAAAAAGGAGAAGTTAGATGTCAAAAGCTAGTGCGCGTCACATTTTAGTGTCCAGCGAAGAGGAGTGCGTAGCGCTCAAGGCCAAGATAGAAGCAGGGGCCGATTTCGGCGACTGCGCCCGCGAGAACTCCCTCTGCCCCTCGGGGAACCAGGGGGGGAGACTGGGAGAATTCCGCCCGGGGCAGATGGTGAGGGAATTTGACGAAGTGGTTTTCAGCGGCGAAGTCGGCAAGGTCCTCGGTCCGGTGAAGACCCAGTTCGGTTACCACCTGATCGAGATCATGAGCCGCACTGCCTAAGGGTGCCTTTGGCAACTAACAGGGAAAAAGGTGAACCGATGGCAGAAAATATAGAGAAAAAGTCCGTCTTTGATCTGATCTTCAGCGCCCCCTTTCTGCTTGGCCTGGTCGGTGTGGGGTGCATGGTCTACGGGGTCGCCGACGGCTTCAGGGTGATGCAGTTCTTCTTCGGCGTTTGCATCGTCGCCGGCAGCTTCATGCTCCACTTCATCAGGAAGAAGGATTGGGACGCCCACTGGGCGGAGATGGAGCAGGCCCGCGAGGCCCACGAGAAGCGCGCCGCTGAAGAGGCGGAAAAGAAAAAGTAGCTGCTACCGACAGGAAACCAAAGAAGGCGGGGTGAGAGATCACCCCGCCTTCTTTTTATTTCAGCCGCGCCCGTTCGGATCAGTGCGCCGGCGGCGGCAGGTGCTTCGCGGGTTTCTTCAGCAGGAAAAGAAGCGGGATGATGATGAGGAAGGCAAGCCCCACGATGAAGAAGATCCTGTTGTAGGAGAGCATGTAAGCCTGCCGGCTCACGGTGCCGTAGATGACGGCCATGGCCCCTTTCTCGGCAGCAACTTGGTCGAGCCCGCGTCCCATGAGCGCACCCTTCAGCATCCCCGCCTGGGACTGGAATACAGGGTTGTAAGGGTTCACGTGTGCGACCAGGCTCGTCTGATAAAACTGCGAGTAGCGCGCCAGCATGGTGGCGGCGATGGCTATGCCGACGCTCCCGCCGATGTTCCTCAGCAGGCTGAAGATGCCGGTCGCGTTCCCCATCTCCTCCTTGGAAATGGTCGCCAGCGTCACCGTGGTAAGAGGGACGAAGATCATGGCGAGGCCCACTCCGAGAACTACGCGTGGCCAGACGAAGTCGCTGTAGGCCGCCTGCAGCGTGAAATGCTGCATGATGAACATCGAGATGGCGCTTATGATGAGACCGATGAAGACTACCTTCCTGCCGTCGTAGCGCTGGATCGCGGCCCCGACGAAGGGCATGCAGATCAAGGTGGCGATGCCGCCCGGAGCAAGCACCATTCCCGCCATGGTGGCGTTGTAACCCATGAGAGTCTGCAGGAACATCGGGATTAGCATGATCGAGCTGTAAAGGCAGAATCCGACTGCGAACATGATCAGGTTCCCGGAGGAAAAGGAGACGTTCTTGAAGAGCCTCAGGTTCACGATGGGGTGGGGGTGGGTCAGCTCGACGTAGACCAGCGCGGTAAGCGTGATCGCTGTGATCACGGCGCAGCCGACGATGAAAGGGGAGTTGAACCAATCGTCCTGCTGCCCCTTGTCGAGCACTATCTGCAGGGCCCCGAGCCCCACGGTGAGCAGGGCAAGGCCCCAGTAGTCGATGGCGACGCGGGTCCGTTTCAGGTAGCTCGGGTCGTAGATGAAGAACGAGGCCATGATGACCGCGATGACCCCTATGGGGATGTTGATGTAGAAGATCCAGCGCCAGCTCATGTTGTCGGTGATCCAACCCCCCAGAGCGGGACCTATGATGGGGCCGAACATGGCGCCCACGCCGAAGATCGCCATCGCCATTCCCTGTTGGTAGGGGGGGAAGGTCTCCATCATGATCGCCTGGCTCATGGGGATGAGCGCGCCGCCGGCAGCCCCCTGCAGAACGCGGAAGAAGATCAAAAGGCCAAGGGAAGGGGCGGCGCCGCAAAGAAGCGAGGCGAGCGTGAAGAGGGTGATGCAGGTGATGAGAAAGCGCTTGCGCCCGAACATGCGGGCGAGCCACCCGGTCATTGGGAGGACCACCGCGTTACTGACCAGATAGGAGGTGAGGACCCAGGTGACCTCGTCGGTTCCGGCGTTGAGGCTTCCCTGCATGTGCGGGAGCGCCACGTTGGCGACCGAGGTGTCGACGATCTCCATGATGGCCGGCAGCATCACGGTAATGGTGATGAGCCACTTGTTTACGTTCTTTTCTTCAGCGCTTTTCATGGGGCCGCCAGGGGGTGTCCTTCAACTCGCAGCGTCAGGGAGAAAAGGTGTGTCGCGGGATCTCAGGAAACGGTTCGGTAACGCTTCTGTTCAGCGGCCGAAACCGACCACGTCGCCGAAGCTCTGGCCGGTGAGGATGGTGGGGACCACGCTCATCCCGACCCGCAACAGGTGCTCGGGATCGCTGCCGCGGTCGATCGCGATCCGGACCGGGATCCTCTGGGTTACCTTGACGTAGTTCCCCGTGGCGTTTTCAGGCGGCAGCAGCGAGAAGGCGGCGCCGGTTCCCGCCATGATGCTTTCCACCTTCCCGGTGAAGGTTCTTCCCGGATAGGTGTCCACGGTGAACTCGACGCGCTGCCCCGGCCGCACCTTCGCCAGCTGGCTTTCCTTGTAGTTCGCCGTGATCCAGGCACCTTCCAGCGCAACCACGGCCATGAGCGCCTGGCCCGGCTGCACGTAGTTTCCCGGCTCGACCCCCTTCCTGGTAACGAAGCCGTCGCTGGGGGCGACGATCCGGGTATAGGAGAGGTTCAGGCGAGCGGTCTCCAGTTCCGCCTGCTTCTCGGCGACCCTGGCGTCCTTGGAGCCGGTGCCGGAAATGCCGATCATGGCCTTCGCCTTTTTTTCCGCCTCCTGCGCCTCCTTGAGCTGCATCTGCGCGACCCGGTGCGCCGTGCGCTGCCGGTCCAGCTGCTCGCGGGGGATGACTTCCTTGGCGAAGAGCGCCTCGGCCCGTCTCAGGTCCAGGTTTGCCTGCTCCAGCCGGGCAGTTGCCAAACCGACGTTGGCCCGTGCGCTCTCCACCTGCGCGTAGTCGCCTGAGGTCTCGTTCTTGGCCATTTCCACGGAAGCCGATGCGCTTCCCTCGCGCGCCCGGTAGTCGGACGGGTCAAGTTCGACCAGCAGGTCGCCCTTGTGCACGAACTGGTTGTCCACCACCGCTACCCGCTGCACCAGCCCCGGAACACGGCTGGCGATGGAGTGGACATGCGACTCGATGAAGGCGTTGTCCGTCTCGATGTGTGTTTTGCTGCGGACCCAGCGATGCACGCCCAAAAGGGCGCCGATAATGACGATCACCAGTAGGATGATGCCGCCACGCTGTTTCTTGTTGAGGCCCTTCCGTTCGCCGGCAGGCTCAGGATTCATCCCGGAATTTGGGGTGGTCTCGTTGGTATTTTCAGCCATTTATATGAACCTCAAGAAAGTTTGCTTGTCGTGGGATAGCTGCTGGTTTTTGAATTACAGATTTCCGGTTGCCCGTTTAACACGGGCGGCGGCTACCTGCAGGTCGAAGACGCTGCGGAAATAGTCGGTCCTGGTCTGGGTGAGGAGGGTTTGTGCGTCGATGACCTCGGTGGCTGTGCCTACTTTTTCCTGGTAGCGGTCGCGGGTGATGCGGAGATTTTCCACCCCCTGGGCGATCGCCTTCTCGGCGACCTGGAGCCTTGTGAGCGCGACCTTCATGTCGTTTTGAGCCGTGGCAAGTTCGAGCCTGACCCGGTCCTCCAGGTCCCTCATTCGCTCCTCGTCCCTTGCCCGCGACTCCACCGCCTGGCGGATCCTCGCTTCCTTTGCCGCGCCGTCGAAGAGGTTCACCTTGAGCCCGAGCGTGGCCGCATAGATGGTCTGTTCGCGGACCTTGCTGTTGTCGAGGTAGTCCAGGCCGAACTTGGCGAAGATCTCGGGGTAGTAATCGCTTTTTGCTTCCTTGACGGCCTGCTCGTCCGCGCTTACGACGGCCCTGATGGCAGAGATCTCTCCGCGCCTGGAGAGGTCCGGTGCTGCCTGCTGGTCGGGAAGGGGGGGGATGTCAGTCTGTTCCTGGAGGTCGGCGCGGTAACCGGCCGGGGCGCCGGTGAGGTAGTTCAGGTAGAGCCAGCCGTTTTGGACCTGGTTCAGGGCGCTGTAAAGGTTCTGCCTGCTGGAAGTCACGCGCACCTCTGCCTGCAAGAGGTCGTTGCGCGTCACCACACCCTCCTCGAACAGCGCCTGCGCCGTCTTCTGGTGTGCGGTCATCTGTACCACCTCGTCGTTGGCTGCGCCGACCAGCTTATCCGCGGCGAGGATGCCGAAGTAGGCGCGCACCACCTCCAGGAACAGGTCCTGCTCCTGGCCCGAGTGGGAGAACTGCGCCGCATCGCGCTGCAGACGGGCTCTCGCCTCGCGCGCGCCGGTGCGGCCGAAATCGTACAGGGTGTTGTAGATGCTGAGGTTCAGGAAGGGGTAGCGGGGATCCTGGGTTTCCTGGACGACGTTGCCGAATTTCACGGCCTGTGCGTCAAGCTGGGCGGTGTAGCCTGCCTGCAGGTCCACCCGGGGGAGCCTTGCGCTGCGGGCGATGGCGATCTGTTCCTGGGCGATCGCGACGTCATGGGTATTCGCCTTGAGTCCCCTGCTGCTGGCAGCCGCCTTGTTAAGGCAATCCTTCAGCGTGAGGGTATCGGCCTTTGCCTGGCCTGTTCCCATGAGGGCCGTCAGTGCCAGTATCATCAATGCTATTCGCATGAAAGCTCCGGGATCAGCTGCGGATCTTTTCCAACAGCGACATCAAGGTTTCCTGTTCTTCAGGGGTCAGTTTGGCTGCCAGCTTCCGCTGGGCTTTCAGCGCCAGCGGCGTCAGTTCCGGCTGCAGCGCCTTCCCCTTTTCCGTGAGGCAGATGCGATAGGCGCGGCGGTCGTCCGGGTCCGCCTGCCTTGCCACGAGCCCCTCCTTTTCCAGCCTGTCGATCAGCCCACCCATGGTGGTCCTGTCGATCTGGCTCCTGGCCGAGAGCACAGACTGGCTCAGGCCGTCCTCGCGCCACAGAAAACCCAAGAGGCCGAATTGCTGCGGAGTTAAATCGTAATCGTCGAAGTGTTCCTTGAAGATGAGGCTCGCGCGCTGATAGGCCTTCGACAGGAGAAACCCCAGAGTCTTCTCTATCTCGATCGGCGTTCTTGCTGGCATAAAAAGCCCTCTCTCTCGAAGCGGAAACACCGGCGCGCAAACTATGCGGTGATTCTGTTTTAGCAGCTGCAAAAAACGGCAGTATACCACAGCCCTGCGCGGCAGGTGTGCCATTATGCATATAATCAGTATGCTGTCAATATATCTGGCGGGGACAGTGCTGCTTCTGTGGCGACAGTTCTGTTGCGAAGATGCATGTTGTTATTGCCGGATGGTGTGGGCAGTCAGCTTAATATGGGAGCAAGCTCAAACACAGACTTTCTATTTATAGAGACCGTCTGCCTCATGTCCTCCGGGTCCGGTCACGATGCCACGAAGAGAGGGACGCTGGTCCCTAGTCCGTGGACCACGCTGGTGAAGGCGTTCTTTTGCTCCAGCTTCTCTTTGCCGAAGCGCTCCTCGAAGAGCCTGCGGATCATGGGAATGCGCGAGGTCCCGCCGGTCAGAAATACGGTGTCGATGCCGCGGTGCGCGACGCCGGATTTTCGCACCACCTCGTCCACGCAGCCGGCGATTTTAGCCAGGTTCTCTTCGTTCATCTCCTCGAAATCCCGCCTCGTTACCGGTTCGGCGATGCTGAGGTCGCGCTCGCTGAAAAGGATGTGGCTCAGTTCCGCTTCCGACAGTTCGCACTTCGCCTTTTCTATAGCCTGGAACAGGAAGAAGCCGTAGTTGTCGCCGATCAGGTGCTCGAGGTTCTCGATCGCCCTCTTGTCAGTCGCGGCATGCTTGATCAGCCTGATCTGTTCCCTTGTTTTCCTTGTGCGCAAAAGCGGAATCCTGTGCCACTGGCACAGGGTCTGGATGATGCTGAGGGGGATGTCGAACAGCTCGTCCTTTCCCATCGCCTTGTACCTGACGCCCCGGCCGAAGTGCTTGGCAACCCGCTCCCACATTATCTGGGAATCGAACCTGTCACCGGCGGTGTAAACGCCTCCCAGTGAGAGGACGTCGCTGCGCCGGTCGGAGCGGGCGAAGTCGCCGCCGCGCACCTTTATGACCGTGAAGTCGGAGGTGCCCCCGCCGAAGTCCCCGATGAAGACGAGCTTTTCCAGGCCCGTTGCCAGAGATTCCTCGTAGGCAAGAGCTGCCGCCACCGGTTCCCACTGGAAGAAGATCTGTCTGAATCCTGCCTTCCTCGCCGCCTGTTCCAGGCGTCTTTGGGCCAGCGAGTCCTTAGCAGCGTCCTCGGAAAAAAGGACCGGCCGCCCGAGCACTACGGTATCGACGCTGCAGCCTGCGTACTGCTCCCCGGCCTTCTTCATCTTCCGCAGTATGATCGCTACCAGGTCGTCGATGCCGTACTTCCTTCCGAAGACCTCGGTGCTTTCAAAGCTGCTGTTGGGGAGGAAGGTCTTGATCGACTGCATGAACCTCCCTGCTGCGCCTTCGCTTATGTAGGTGCTGATCGCCTCTTGGCCGGCGAAGACCTCCTGGTCTTCGGTGAAGTAAAGGACTGAGCGCATCAGCGCGCTGCCGGCGCCCAGCTCGTCGAGGTTCACGACTTCGACCTGGTTGTTGCGGTGAATGGAGAGGGCTGAATTGGTGGTGCCGAAGTCGATACCGAAAACTGTCTGCATGGGTTTAGCTGCTCCTGATGGCGAAGAATCGTTGAACCATCTGTTTTACTTGCATTGTTTGAGGATGTGATTTATTTTAGGTGCGCTTTTTTATTAGCGCGGCGCGGAAACAGCCGTTGTGACAATTGGAATGATGCACTTTTAATGCAGTTAGGAGGAAATGTGCTCAAAAAACATCTTGTAGCTTTCGCGGTCCTTTCGGTATTGGCCTATGGGGGGCCGGATCTCGCCGCGGGAGCGGAAGCGATCAGTCCTCTGCGGGGAACCCCCCAGGAGTACAAGGCTTGTCTGGATCTCCAGGACGACTTGATGCATCGGCGGCTGGCCCTGGGCGAACACGTATCGGAAAACAACAACACCGTGGCGCTGTTGCAGGCTGAGGCGAAGGAGCTAGTCGAGGCACAGAAGAGGCTCGTATTGTCCGACGAGCTCCAGGTCGACGACTTCAACAGTTTGACCGAAGAGCACAACAGGAAGATCGTCGCGGCCGAGAAGCAGACCGAAAGGGTTAAAGGAGAGCGCGAGGCTTTCAGCAAGGACACCCTTGAATACAACCGTAGATGCGCGGGCCTGGTGGTGGACCTGAACGTGCGGGACGCGGTAATAAGCGAGCGCAGCGGCGAGGCAGGCGGGCTTTCTGCAACGGCCTCGGCCGCACCCCCCGCCGAACAGTAACCCTACCCGCCGGTAGCAAGCGCAGCTTCAGGGCAGGAAAAGAAAGGCTCCCTCACCCGTTAAGGTGAAGGGAGCCTCTTTTTTCATCCGCTTTCCACTTTTCCCCGTCTTCTACGGTACCGGTACGGCCTGCGCCACTTTCTGCTCGCCGGGCTGTTCGCCTGCCGGCCGCACCTTCTTCTGTAATTCCGGCTGCTGGAATGGGGGAAGGCGGTACAACCGCTGGTAGATCTCCATGCCAGTCACCACTTTCTTCACGTACTCGCGCGTTTCCTTGAAGGGGATGCTTTCCACGAATTCGTCCTGCGGCAGGTGGCCATACCCTTTCTGCCACCTGTTCACGTTGCCTGACCCGGCGTTGTAGGCGGCGATCGCGAGGGTGAGGTTGCGGTCGTAGCTTTGCAGCAGGTCTTTGAGGTGTCTCGTGCCGAGCCTTATGTTCAGCTCCGGGGTGGTCAACCGCTTGGAGTCCCCTTTCGACATCGCTTCTGCGGTGGCGGGCATGATCTGCATCAGCCCCACGGCGCCGACGGGCGACAGGGCCGCCGGGAAGTAGTTGCTCTCCTGGCGCATCACGGCGAAAACAAGGCTTTCCGGTACGGCGTTGGCGGCGGCGTGGCGCGCAACGTCCTCTTTGAATGCAAGCGGATAGGTGACCCCCCAGATGGTGGCGTTGTCCTTGTCGCCTCGCTTTGGCTTCTCCTTGGACATGGCGTGGTAGGCGCCGTTGAAGTTCTCCATCTCCAGGTAGAGTCGGGCGACCCCCGCCGCGCTCCTGTTCTTCCTGCTGATCGAAAGCTCCTTGACCGCCTCGTCGTAGAGTCCCAGCGAGATAAGCGCCTTCTCACGCTCGAACCCGGAAGGCATGGGGAGGGCGTCCATTATGCTCTTTGGCGGTAGCGGCAGCTCTTCCCCGGCGTGGTTGTTGCTGATCAGGGCGTAGTACCCCAGCGGGAATTCCGCGGCCAGGGTTGCGTACGCTTCCTGGGCGCCTTTGGTGTCGCCGGTGGCGGAGAGGGCCTTGCCCAGCCAGTAAAGAGCCTTGTCCCGCAGGTCTTCGCGCTCGCTTAGCTTTTTGAATTGCGCGGCGGCGGCGTCGTAGTTGCGGGACTGGTAGCTGGCCCAGGCAGCTTCCCAGAGCACGCTGGAAGGCTTCTGGTGGACGGCCGCCAGGTACTGTTGGAAAAGCGGCTGGGCCTCGCTCCATTTGCGCTGGAACCTTTTCAGGTACGCCGCCTCCAAAAGCGCCTCATGCGAGACGTCGCCGCATTCGCGGTCCTGCGCCAGCTGCATGTAGAGCTTGAACGCCTCATCCTGTTCGCCTGTCTTGTCCAGGGTCCGCGCCAGCCAGAGGTCAGGCTCGTGGCGGGCGCCGGAGATGTTGGAAAAGGTTGCCTGCGCCTGCTGGTAGCGCCTTGCCTTGTAGAGCGCCTGTCCCTTCTTCAGCTTGAGCTTGGCGACGAATTCCGCGCTCTCCCCTGCCAGAGGTATCTCGGCGTAGGCCTCTGCCGCCTGCAGGTAGCGCCTCAATCCGTACAGGGTGCCGCCGCGCTTTAAGAGCTCGGCGCTGGTGTAGGGTTCGATCTTGGTCCCGTCGCTGCCAAGCCGCTGCAGCTCGCGGGCGGACTTGTCCGAAAAAGGGGACGCGGGGTAGTTGAGATAGACCCGGCGCAGCATGGCAGCAGCCCCGGCTGCGTCGCCGAGCTTCTCCTTGCAAAGGCCGGAGCCGTAGAGCGCGGAGATGGAGTCGTTGCCGGACGGGTAGCGTTCGACGAAGCTGGAGTAGCTCTGCAGCGCCTCGTTGTAATGGCCTGCCGCCGCGAGGGTGTCCGCGTACAGGATCAGGGCGGGACGCACCAGGCGGCTGTCGGGGTGCTGCTTGAGGAGCCGGTACAAGGGGGAGAGGGCCTCGTCGTGCCGCTCCAGCTTGGCCAGGGAGAGCCCCTGGTAGTAGAGCGCGTAGTCCGAGAGGATCGGGTAGCCGTCCGCCGCGGTGGCAAGCTGGGCCGCCGCCTCTTCCCACAGCTCGAGGCGAGCCGCAGCAAAACCGGCCATGAAGCTGCGGACCCCCCTGTCGTTTACTTTCAGCGCGGCTTCTCTCGCGGCGCGGTAATCCTTGGCCTGCATGCGGGAGGCGGCGCTTGCCAGTGCTTCGTCGGCAGGCTTGAAGGTCACTGCTGAGGCGGGGAGGGCGGTTAAGAGAAGAACTGCGGCTGCTGCAATGGCGGTGCGGTTAAACATCATTTCTCCCTTGGGTGCGGCAAAAAAGCTCGACCCGTATTTTTACCGAAGCGAAGGCGAAAAGGCAATGGGCAATTGAGAGGGGAAAGCAGTTGCAGTGCGCCTCGTCAATCGGGCGGCCCTTTCACCCTGCGCTTCTTACCGTTTCTTGACTTTCACCGAACGCTTCTGCATTATCCATAACTATGATTTTTTACATATGCTTTTTTCCCGAAGGGGGTTTTCATGCGCAAGGGTAAGGACGCGGTGATGAGGCTTCTGGCCAAGGGGGAGCCTGTACCGTACCGGCAGATGCTGAAGGCTCTCAACATATCCCGGCGCGACCGTGACCAGCTGGACCACCAGCTGGACTACCTGGTCGAATCCGGCGAGATCGTCAAGATGCCCGGCCGCATCTACGCGCTCGCCGGCTCCGGCGGGAGCGTGCGCGGCAAGCTATCGGTCCACCGCGACGGCTACGGCTTCGTCATGCCGGAAGACGGGGGTGAGGATCTCTTCGTGCCGGCGCGCTACCTCTCGGAGTACATGCACGGCGACATCGTGGAGGCCCAGGTGGTCTCGACGCGTCGCGACGGCAAAAGGGAGGGGAGGGTGACCGCCCTGGTGCAGAGGGGGGTCACCGAGATCGTCGGGCGCTTCGAGGCGATCGGCAAGGGGGGAAGGGTGGTACCCGACGACCCGAAGCTCGGGCGGGACCTCTTCGTCACCCCGGGGGCTGCCGGCGGCGCGTCGAAGGCCAAAGACGGGCAGATAGTCCTCGCGCAGATCACCGCCTACCCCGCAGGCGCCCGTCCCTTGGAGGGAAGGATAACCGAGGTCCTGGGCGAGGCGAACGACCCCGAGGTCGAGGCCCTCACCGTGATCAAGAAGTACGAGCTCCCCTACGTCTTCGACGACAAGGTGATGGAGGAGGCGCGAAAACAGCCGCAGCAGGTGACCGAGGAGGCGCTCTCCGGCCGCACCGACCTGCGCGAAAGGCTCACCGTAACGATCGACGGCGAGACGGCGCGCGATTTCGACGACGCCGTTTCCGTCGCACGCGAAGGTGACAAGATCCGGCTCTGGGTCTCCATCGCCGACGTCTCCCACTACGTCACCGAAGGCTCGAGGCTCGATACCGAGGCCTACCTCAGGGGGACCTCTGTCTATTTCCCGGACCGCTGCATCCCCATGCTGCCGGAGGAGCTCTCCAACGGCATCTGCTCGCTGAACCCACAGGTGGACCGCCTCACCATGACCGCCGAGATGCTCTTCGACGCGTCGGGTGAGCGGGTCGACGCCCGCTTCTACACGAGCGTGATCAAGAGCGCAGCGCGCCTCACCTATACCACCGTCAAGCGGGTCCTCGTGGACCAGGACCCCGAGGCGATCACGCAAAACGCGCACCTGGTGGAGGACCTGAAGGTCATGGAGGATCTCTCGCTCAGGCTGAACGCCTTGCGCCGCCGCAGGGGGAGCATCGACTTCGACCTCCCCGAGCCCCAGATCATACTCGACCTGCAGGGGGAGACCACGGCCATCGTGAGAGCCGAGAGAAACCTCGCCCACCGGATCATCGAGGAGTTCATGCTGGCGGCCAACGAGGCGGTGGCCGGTTTCCTGGAGAACACGCCGGTCCCCTCGCTTTACCGGGTGCACGAAAACCCGGACCCGCTTAAACTCAAGGATCTCGCCGAGTTCGTCTTCGGCTTCGGCTATACCCTGAAGCTGCAGGACGAAAAGGTGAACCCGCTGGAGCTGCAGAAGCTCCTGGGCGAGGTGGAGTGGAAGCCGGAGGAGCGCCTCATCAACGAGGTCCTCTTGCGCTGCATGAAGCAGGCGCGCTACAGCGCCGAGAACCTCGGGCACTACGGCCTTGCGGCCGAAAGCTACACCCACTTCACCTCCCCCATCCGGCGCTACCCAGACCTCGTGGTGCACCGCATCCTGAAACGGGTGCTCTCCGGGAAGATGAAACAGGTGGACAAGGACCGGCTCGAGGCGAGGCTCCCGGAGACCGCGGCGCATACCAGCAAGAGGGAACGGGTCGCCATGGAGGCCGAGCGCGAGATGGTGGACCTGAAGAAGATGCAGTTCATGCGCGACAAGGTCGGGGAGGAGTACGACGGCTACATCACCGGCGTCGCCCCCTTCGGCCTCTTCGTGGAGCTCGTGGAGCTTTTCGTGGAGGGTATGATCCCGGTCGCCACGCTCCCGATGGACTACTACGTGCACCTGGAGAAGAGCCATGCCCTGGTGGGGGAGAGGACCCGCGCCATGTACCGCATCGCCGACAAGATCAGGGTCAAGGTCGCCTCCGTGAACGAGGCGCGCAAGCAGGTGGAGTTCTCGCTGGTGGGGACACTGGAAAAGCGCCCCATAGAGCCTATTCAAGACGTCAGGAACAGCTACGAGCGGATACCGGTCAAGGGGAAGCGCCCCAAGCCCCGGCGGCGCTGAAAGCTGTTGCGCTCGCTTTGGCCGCTGTGCTATAAAATTTGTTTGAGCTCTACGCGGCTTTAATTAGGAGATATAGGGTATATGGTTGAAGAAAAAGTTCTGCCGTTCATGGAACACCTGGTCGAACTCAGGAAGCGGCTCATCGTCTGCGTGGTCGCCATCGTGATCGGCATGGGGGTCGCCTGGAATTTCTCTACCGACCTCTTGAAGTTCGTTGAACAGCCTCTGACCGGCAAAACCTACCTGACCGACATAAAGATCAGCCTCTACGAGAAGGTCAAGGAGCGCTACCCCCAGGCTTACCAGCAGTTCAAGCTGGGCGAGCAGCACGACGTGGCGCAGAAGCCGCGCATGCTGAATTACAGCGCCCCCCTGGAGCCGTTCTTCGTCCAGTGCAAGATCTCCATGCTGGCCGGGTTCGTCATCGTGCTCCCGGTCCTCTTCCACCAGTTCTGGCTCTTCGTGGCGCCGGGGCTTACCCGCAAGGAAAGGCGGCTGGTGGTCCCCTTCGTCACCACGGCGTCCCTGGCCTTCTGCGTCGGCGCCATGTTCTTCCTGGTCATCATCTGGCCGGTGATCATCAACTTCTCGCTCTCCTACGAGGCGACCGGGCTGCAGAGCTGGTACAACATCTCGGCCTACATCAATTTCTGCCTGCGCCTCATCCTGATGTTCGGGCTGATCTTCGAACTCCCTATCCTCGCGCTGCTTCTGGCGCGCTTTGGCATCATCAACTACAGGATGCTGGCCACGCGCAGGAAGTACGCCCTTTTGGCGAGCGCCATCGTCGCAGCCTTCCATGCCGACCTCATCACCATGTTCGTGATCATGATCCCTCTGTACTTCATGTACGAGGTAAGCGTCTGGGTGGCCCTCATCTTCGGGAAGAAGAAGGCGCCGCAGGTGGAGGCGGAACCGGCTGAGGCTTAAGGAATCGCATCGCACATGGTTATCTTCAGAAGCATCTCCGACATAAAGGAAAAACTGCGCCACCCCGCAGTCACCATCGGCAATTTCGACGGTGTCCACCTGGGGCACCGCGAGATCTTCCGGCGGGTGCGGGAGCGGGCCGAAGAGATGGGCGGGGTCTCCGTGGTGGTGACCTTCGTGCCGCACCCGCTTAAGGTGGTCCCCTCCCACAAGGAGATCCGGCTCATCACTACCCGGCGCGAGAAGGAGTTCCTCATCGAGTCCGCCGGGATCGACTACCTTCTGGAGATCCCCTTCGACCGGGAGTTCGCCGCCGTTTCCGCCGCGGATTTCGTGCAGAAGGTGCTGGTCGACGCCATCGGGGTCGAGCGCCTCGTCATCGGCTACGATTACGCCTTTGGCCGCGGCAGGGAAGGGGACGTGCAACTGCTGCGCGAGATGGGTAAGCGCCACGGCTACGGCGTCGAGGTGCTGGAGCCCATCTCCAACGGCGCCACGGTCTACAGCTCCACCAAGGTGAGGGGCATGGTGAGTGCGGGCGACGTGGAGGGGGTGGTCGGCGTCCTGGGACGGCACTACGCCATCACCGGCACCGTGGTCCACGGCCACCAGCGCGGCCGGGGGCTCGGCTTTCCCACCGCGAACCTCGCCACCGAGAAGGACCTCCTTCCCGCCGGGGGGGTCTACGCCGTGAAGGTCTGCATCGGGAGCGAGCTTCTGGACGGCGCCTGCAACATCGGGACGAACCCCACCTTCGGCGACGGAAGCCTTTCGCTGGAGGTGTTCCTCTTCGACGTCGACCGCGACCTTTACGGTCGCGAGATCACCGTGTTCTTCATCGCGAGGCTTCGGGAGGAGCGGCGCTTCGATGGGCTCGAGGCGCTCAAGGAGCAGATCGCTCTGGACGTTAAGCGCTGCCGGGAGATCCTTGAGGACGCTGAGCCCGTAGGGGCCGGCGACTGGGGCCCTATAAACTGCCGCAGATAATACAGTCGCCGGTGACAGGAGCCAGCTTGTTCAAGGAAAAACCAGATAAAAAGCTCTTGGTCGGCTTCGCGGTCAGCGCCCTTTGCCTGATGCTCCTCTTCCGGAAGATCGATTTCGGCAAGATGGCTGAGGCCTTCGCCGGGGTCGACTACCGCTACCTCCCCCCCGCGCTTGTCCTCACCTTTGTCAGCTATTACCTGCGGGCGCTGCGCTGGAAGTTCCTCCTCGAACCCATCAAGAAGACCCGGCTCTCCAACCTTTTCCCTGCCACCCTGATCGGGTACATGGCGAACAACCTGCTCCCGGCAAGGCTCGGCGAACTGGTGCGCGCCTACGTCCTGGGGCGCAGGGAGGGGATCGAGACCTCGGCCGTCTTCGCCTCGCTGGTGCTGGACCGGCTCTGCGACGGCTTCACCATGCTGGTGGTTTTGCTTGCCGCCTTCTTCACCGTGCGTCTGCCGGCAGGCAAAGAGGGGATGCAGCAGGGGCTGGTTACCGGCGGCTACGTCACCTTTGCCCTTTACCTCGCGGTCCTCGTGTTCCTCGCGCTGTTGAAGAGGCGGACCGAGTGGACCCTGAGGATCGTGGCGCGGCTTCTATCGCCTTTTCCAGTAAAAGCCTCGGAGAAGGCGTCGGCGCTTCTACGCAGCTTCATCTCGGGGATCCGGATCCCGGCCGGCGCGGCCGGCGCTGCGGCGACCGCAGCCACCTCCATGCTGATCTGGGCCACCGCGATCTGGCCGGTTGATCTGCTTTTGCGCGCCTTCGGCGTGGAGCTCCCGCTTTCTGCTTCCATGTTCATCATGGTGTTCCTGGTCTTCGCCGTTATGGTTCCTGCGTCGCCGGGATTCGTCGGGACCCATCACCTTGCCTGCGTCACGGCGCTCTCGGCCTTCGACATCGCGGGCGAGCGAGCCCTGAGCATCGCCATAGTGGTTCACGCCATGGGCTTTTTGCCGGTGATCGTGGCCGGACTTCTCTGCCTTTGGCGGGACAAGCTGTCCCTGAAGCAAATCAGCGAAAACAACGAATCAGGAGCGCGTGCGTGAACCTTTCCGGAACCTTCAGAAGGCTAGACCCCTTTTCCATCGCGGCCTTCATCGTCCCTTTGTTCATCTACCTTTTGACCCTGGCTCCGACGGTCACCTTTTTCGACAGCGGCGAGTTCATAACCGCCATCGCCTCGCTTGGGACCGCGCACTCACCTGGCTACCCGCTCTTCATCAACTACGCCAAGCCCTTCACCTTTCTCCCCTTGGGGAGCATCGCCTTCAGGGTCAACGTGGCCACTGCCATCTCGGCTGCCTCCGCCTGCTACGGCGTCTTCTTCCTGACCCTGTACCTGCTCAAGGACGAACAGGGGGCCTGGGAGGCGCGGCTGGGCAGGCTCTCCGCAAGGCTCTGCGCCCTGAGCGCCGCGCTCACCTTCGCCTGTACCGCGAGGCTCTGGCTTCAGTCCAACCACGACAAGCCGTACCCGCTCCTCGCCTTCATCAGCGCCATCGTCTTCTGGCTCATGCTCCTTTGGCGCGAAAGCTACCTTGAGGGGCGCGAGCGACCAAGCTACGTCTACCTGGGGGCTTTCCTCGTGGGGCTTGCCACCGGGGCGCACCAGATCATCGTGCTGATGATACCGACCTACGCCTGGCTCCTCATCTCCGCTGACCGGCGCGTGATCTTCCGGGTGAAGGAGTTCCTCATCGCCTTCGCCTTCGGCGTCCTCGGCTTCGGGATACATCTGCACCTGGTGGTCCGGGCGCTGCAAAAGCCGCTGCTCAACTGGGGGGACTCGAAGAACCTGACCCAGTTCCTCTGGAACCTGCTCAGGAAGGGGTACCCAGTGGAGAAGCCTCCCCGCGACCTTGCGCTTTTGTGGGCCCAGGTGAACGCCTTCAACATCCCCTACGAGTTCACCATCATCGGCATGGTGCTGCTGGTGGCGGGGCTCGCCGGTTTCGCCGTCACCAGGAAGAGGTACCTGGTCTTTGGGTACCTGATCGCGCTCGCCTCTTTTCTCCTGGTCATCGTCGGCTACTTCAACACGCCAGGCGAGCTGATCTTTCTCACCGAGGAGTTCTTCACCCCGCTCTACCTTCTGAGCGCCGTCTTCATCGGCGTCGGGCTCTTCGTGGTGCTCCGCGAGGTAGGGAGCCATCTTCCCGAGCGTTCCGCGCTCTGGGGGGCGCTGCTGCTGCCTCTCTTCGCGCTTCCGGTCGCAGTCTGCGCGATGAACTACCGCGAGAACGACCAGCACCAGAACTACATCGCCTTCGACTACGCCTCCAACACGCTCAGGTCGCTCCCGCAGAACGCGGTGATGTACACCTGGGGGGACTCGGGTGCGTTCCCGCTTTGGTACCTGCAGGGGGTGGAGCGGATGCGCGAGGACCTGGCCCTGCCGCACACCCCGCACCTGGTCTTCGACTGGTACCTGGACAGCATGCCGGTCCTTTTCCGCGGCTCGCGCCTTTACACCCTCCCCATGGACCAGCGCTACCCGGAGAACACCCTGTTCCTGTCGGTGATGGAGCAGTACGCCAAGCGCCCGGTGTACATAGACTTCTCCACCAGGTACTCGGTCGCGTTCCAGAACTTCCAGTTGCACCAGCGCGGCATCATCTACCGCCTGGATCCCCCTGACTTCCCCTCAGCCACCCTGGACTCCGACGTGTGGGGGCTCTACTCCACCCGCGGCATCCTGGGGGGAAGCGACATGTTCTTCCGCGACCTCGACACCGGCAAGGCGATCCTCATCTACGGCGCGGCCCTGGTCGAGTCGGGGGAAACGCTTTTGAAGCTCGGGGAAAAAGAGGCGGGGACGCGGGCGCTCGACCTTGCCGGGCGGGTCTCGCCCGAGGCGGGACAGCAGGCGCTGCAGATTCTCAGAAGCTACGGGGTGCGTTGATGAACATCACAGGAAAGACCAGGATCACCGGGATCATCGGCTGGCCGGTAGCCCACTCCCTTTCGCCCCCGATGCACAACGCGGCCTTCAAGGCGCTGGGGCTCGACTTCGCCTACGTCCCGTTCCCGGTAGCGCCTGAGCTGCTCGCCGCTGGGGTAGCCGGCCTTGCCGCGCTCGGGGTGGCCGGGTTCAGCGTCACCATACCGCACAAGGTGGCGATCCTGCCGCTTTTGGACCGGATCACCCCCGAGGCGGAGCTGATCGGCGCGGTGAACACGGTCCAGGTGGAGGACGGGCGCCTCACGGGCTACAACACGGACGGGATCGGGCTTCTCTCCGCTCTTCGCTTCAAGCTTGGCTTTCTCCCCGAGGGGCGCCAGGTGCTGGTCCTTGGCGCCGGCGGGGCAGCCCGCAGCGCAGCCGCCTCTCTGGGGCTTTCCCGTGCCGGCAGGGTGGAGGTGGCAAACCGCTCGCCGGAGGCGGGGCGCGCCCTGGCAGAGGCGATGCAGGAGCGCCTTCCCGGTACCGCGTTTGCCTCTCAGCCGCTGGACCGGATTGCCGACCGGGAGTACCTTGCCTCGTTCGACCTCGTCGTCAACACCACCTCGGTTGGGATGGCCGGGGACGGTTTCGCCGGGCTAGATCTGGGCGCCCTCAAGCCCGGAGCCTGCGTCTACGACATGGTCTACGCCCCGCCGGTCACACCCTTCTTGGCGCAGGCCGAGGCCCTGGGCGTCCCCTGGGCGAACGGGCTCGGTATGCTCGCCGCGCAGGGGGAGGCCGCCTTCAGGATCTGGACCGGGGTCGCCCCTCCCGAAGGGTGCATGGAACAGGCGCTTGCCGCCTGCCTCCCAACCCCAGGTAACCCTTGACATTACTCTCATTACAAAATACCATTCACAGGTTCTTTAACCCCTTGAGGTACCTATGCACGTGAGCAGACTGGGTGAGCTGCTGGTCAGCAACAGCCTCATAACCAAGGAGCAGTTGAAGCAGGCCCTGGCCGAACAGAAGGCGGCCGGAGGGCAGCTGCGGCTGGGCTCCATACTGGTCAGGGATAACCCGATCAACGAGGCGGACCTCACCTCCTTCCTCTCCAAGCAGTACGGCGTGCCGACCATAAACCTCGCGGACTACGAGGTGGAGCCCTCGGTGGTGAAGATCATCCCCGCCGAGATCGCCCACAAGTACCAGATCGTACCGGTGAACCGGGCCGGCTCCACGCTCATCATCGCCATGAGCGACCCGTCCAACATCTTCGCCATCGACGACATCAAGTTCATGACCGGCTACAACGTAGAGGTGGTCGTGGTCGCCGAGAGCTCCATCAAGGCCGCCATCGACAAGCTCTACGACCAGTCTGCCTCCCTGGCCGACGTGATGAACGACCTGGAGATCGACGACCTGGAGGTCGTTGGGGAAGACGAGGAGGTGGACGTAAGCTCCCTGGAGCGCGCCACCGAGGACGCGCCCGTCGTCAAGCTGGTGAACCTGATCCTGACTGACGCCATCAAGAAGAAGGCCTCCGATATTCATATCGAACCCTACGAGAAGTACTTCCGGGTGCGCTACCGCATCGACGGCGTGCTCTACGAGGTGATGAAGCCCCCCCTGAAGCTGAAAAACGCCATCACCTCGCGCATCAAGATCATGAGCGAGCTGGACATCGCGGAAAGGCGCCTCCCCCAGGACGGCCGCATCAAGATCAAGCTTGGCGGCGGCAAAGACATGGACTTCCGCGTCTCGGTGCTCCCCACCCTCTTCGGCGAGAAGATCGTTCTGCGTCTGCTCGACAAGTCGAACCTGCAGCTAGACATGTCGAAGCTTGGCTACGAGCCGGAGGCGCTGGTGCACTTCCAGCGCGAGATCCACAAGCCCTTCGGCATGGTGCTGGTCACAGGCCCCACCGGCAGCGGCAAGACGGTCTCCCTCTACTCGGCCCTCTCCGAACTGAACAAGGTCACCGAGAACATCTCCACCGCCGAGGACCCGGTCGAGTTCAACTTCGCCGGCATCAACCAGGTGCAGATGCACGAGGACATAGGCCTCAACTTCGCGGCCGCACTGCGCGCCTTCCTGCGCCAGGACCCAGACGTCATCATGATCGGCGAGATCCGCGACTTCGAGACGGCGGAGATCGGCGTGAAAGCCGCGCTCACCGGCCACCTGGTGCTCTCCACGCTGCACACAAACGACGCCCCCTCGACCATCAACCGCCTGCTGAACATGGGGATCGAGCCGTTCCTGGTCGCCTCGGCGGTGAACCTCATCTCCGCCCAGAGGCTTGCGCGCCGCGTCTGTAGCGAGTGCAAGCAGGTGGAGGAGGTCCCCGTCCAGGCGCTTATCGACGCGGGGCTCCCCCGCGAGCAGGCGGAAGGCGCTGTCTGCTACAAGGGGGCGGGATGCGCCAAGTGCAACGGCACAGGATACAAGGGGAGGGTAGGCTTCTACCAGGTGATGCCGATGCTGGAACCGATCCGCGAACTGATACTGAACGGGGCCAACACGGCGGAGATCAAGAGGGAATCGATGCGGCTTGGGATCAAGACCATGCGCCAGTCCGGTCTCACCAAGCTTGTTGAGGGGGTCACCTCCTTCGAGGAAGTGCTCAGGGTTACGGTTGCTGACGACTAACGGGACGAGGTACTCATGATCAATTTTCACCAAATGCTCAAGGAACTGGTGGAACGTAACGGTTCCGACCTGCACATAACCACCAACACCTCGCCGCAGATCCGCATCGACGGCAAGCTCACCCCGATGGACATACCGCCTCTGACCCCCATCGAGACCAAACAGCTCTGCTACAGCATCCTTACCGACTCGCAAAAGCACAAGTTCGAGGAGGAGAACGAGCTGGACCTCTCCTTCGGCGTAAAGGGGTTGTCGCGCTTCAGGGGGAACATCTTCGTACAGCGCGGCGCCGTGGCCGGGGTCTTCAGGGTCATCCCCTACAAGATCCTCACCTTCGAGGAACTGGGGCTGCCGCCGGTGGTGAAGATGCTTTGCGACAAGCCGCGCGGCCTGATCCTCGTCACCGGCCCTACCGGCAGCGGCAAGTCCACCACGCTCGCCTCCATGATCGACCGGATCAACCAGGAACGCCACGACCACATCGTGACCGTCGAGGACCCGATCGAGTACCTGCACCCGCACAAGGGGTGCATCGTGAACCAGCGCGAGGTCGGTGCCGACACCAAGAGCTTCAAGCACGCGCTCAAGTACGTGCTGCGCCAGGACCCGGACGTGGTGCTGATCGGCGAGCTGCGCGACCTGGAGACCATCGAGGCGGCGCTCACCCTGGCCGAGACCGGCCACCTCTGTTTTGCTACCCTGCACACCAACTCCTGCGCCCAGACCATAAACAGGATCATCGACGTGTTCCCCCCCTACCAGCAGACCCAGGTGCGCACCCAGCTCTCCTTCGTGCTCGAAGGGGTAATGTCGCAGACCCTGATTCCTAAGGCAAACGGCGGCGGGAGGGCACTGGCCCTTGAGGTGATGGTCCCGAACCCAGCGATCAGGAACCTGATCCGCGAGGACAAGGTGCACCAGATCTACTCCCAGATGCAGGTCGGCCAGGAGAAGTTCGGCATGCAGACCATGAACCAGTGCCTGATGAGCCTTCTGTCCAGGCGCATCATCACCGTGGAAGACGCCCTCGGGCGCTCCTCCGAACCGGACGAGCTGAAACAGATGCTCGCGCCGGGAGGCGGTGCCGGGCAGATCAGGCGTCCCCCCCAGAGGTAAAGGTAGCCAGTCCCTCCCCGGGGCTGGAAAGGAGCAAGTAAATGCCTAAGTTTGATTGGGAAGCAAGGAGCAAGGCCGGCAGCACCCAGAAGGGGGTGATGGAGGCCGGCAATGCGGCCCAGGTCGAGGCCCAGCTCAAAAGATATGGTTTCACCGGCATCACGGTCAAGGAACAGGGGAAGGGGCTCAACATGCAGCTCAAGCTCCCCGGCTCCGGCGCCAAGAAGATCGAGACCAAGGAACTCGTGGTCTTCACGCGCCAGTTCGCGACCATGATCGACTCCGGCCTCCCCCTGGTGCAGTGTCTGGACATCCTGTCTGGGCAGCAGGAGAACAAGACCTTCAAGGAGATACTGATCAAGGTTAAGGAGAGCGTAGAGAGCGGCTCCACCTTCGCCGATGCCCTCTCAAAGCACCCGAAGGCGTTCGACCAACTCTACGTCAACCTGGTCGCCGCAGGCGAGGTCGGCGGTATCCTCGACACCATCCTGGCCCGGCTCGCAGCCTACATCGAGAAGGCGATGAAGCTGAAGAAGCAGGTGAAAGGCGCCATGGTGTACCCGATCACCATCATGTCCATCGCGGTCATCGTTGTCGGCGTCATCCTGGTCTTCGTCATCCCCACCTTCGCCAAGATGTTCGCCGACTTCGGCGGGGAGCTACCGGCGCCGACCCGGATCGTCATCGCCATGTCCAACTTCCTGACCAAGTACATCGTAGTCATCATCGCCGTCCTCTTCGGCATCAAGTTCGCCATCGGCAAGTACTACAACACCCCCGGCGGCAGGAAGAACATCGACCGGCTCGCGCTTCGGGCCCCGGTCGCGGGACCCTTGATCCGCAAGGTGTCGGTGGCGAAATTCACCCGCACCCTGGGGACCATGATCAGCTCCGGCGTTCCCATCATGGACGGGCTCGAGATCGTGGCCAAGACCGCCGGGAACAAGATCGTCGAGGAGGCGATCTACAAGGTGCGCCAGTCCATTTCCGAAGGTAAGACTATCGCGGAGCCCTTGTCGGAGAGCGGGGTGTTCCCCCCCATGGTGGTGCAGATGATCTCCGTAGGCGAAGCGACCGGCGCCATGGACGCCATGCTCAACAAGATCGCGGACTTCTACGATGACGAGGTCGACGACGCCGTCGGCGCCATGACCTCGATGATGGAGCCTTTGCTGATGGTGTTCCTGGGAACCACCGTCGGCGGTCTGGTCATCGCCATGTACCTGCCGATCTTCAAGCTCGCCGGCGCGGTCGGCGGTTGATTGGATGATAGACAGGAAAAGGGTTTTCTGGTTCATACTGCTCAGGTTGCTGGTGGTGTCCGTCTTTCTGGCCACCACCATCTTCCTCGACGTGCGTACCTATGACGTAGGCACCGACATAGCCCAGAAGGTGCTGATCCGGCTGATGGGCGCGACCTACCTTTTCTCGCTCGGTTCCCTGGTGGTCCTTTACCGCTCGCGCCGGGAGATCCGCACCCTCACCTACGCCCAGATCGTCTGGGATCTGATCCTGGTCACGGTGATGATCCTGATCTCCGGCGGGGTGACCTCGCCTTACGCCTTTCTCTATTTTCTCTCGATCATCAGCGCCAGCACGCTTTTGGCCCGCTCGCAGGCGTACTACACCGCCTCGCTCTGCGTCATCCTCTACGGCGCCATCCTCGATTTTCAGTACTACGGCAAGCTCGTCCCGCTGGGGCTTTCCGCCTACCCGGCGCAGCAGTACGGAGCTGCGTACCTTTTCTACCTGATCTTCCTCCACTGCGCGGCGTTTTTTCTGACGGCGACCCTTGCAGGCCACCTTTCGGAGAGGGCCAGGCGCTCCGAAAGCGCCTTCCAAGAGAAGGCGATCGACTACGAGGAACTGGAGCGGCTGAACTCCTGCATCGTCTCGACCATCGACTCGGGGCTGCTCACCATCAACCCGGATGGGAGGATCCGCGTCTTCAACAGCTACATGGAACGCTTGACGGGGCTCTCGCAACAGCAGGCCTACGACCGCCCGCTCTCCGAGGCGATCCCGGGTTTCTCCCCCTTCGAGCGCCGTTTCTTCGACGGCGGCCAAGGCGAATTTAAGCACCAGGCGCCGGATGGGGGGCAACTGCTCCTCTCCTTCAAGTCGGTGCCGCTCACCGGCAAGGAGGGTGCCACCGTGGGGGCGATCTTCGATATACACGACCTGACCGAGATGAAGCGTCTGGCCGCCGAGCTCAAGCGGGCCGACCGGCTAGCAGCGGTCGGGGAGCTCTCAGCGCGGATGGCGCACGAAATCAGGAACCCGCTCGCCGCCATCAGCGGTTCGGTGCAGTTGGTGGCTCTGAGGCCCTGTGTAGACGAGAAGGACAAACGGCTCTTCTCCATCATACTCAGGGAGACCGACCGCCTGGACGGGCTCTTGCGCGATTTCCTCTTCTACGCGAAACCCGCCCAGCCCACCAAGATCCCTCTCAAGCTGCACCGGGTGATAGCCGACCTCTGCTCGCTTTTGTCCACCGATCCGCGCCTTGACGGGGTGACCATAGAGAACCGCGTGCCTGAGGACCTGGTGATCGTCTTCGACAAGGACCAATGCTCTCAGGTTTTCTGGAACCTCGTGGTGAACAGCGCGGAGGCGATAGCCGGGGAGGGGAGCATCGTAATCGAGGCCTCTGCCGTCCGTAGCGGCGACAAGACGGAGGCCCGGATCAGCGTCACGGACAGCGGCTCCGGCATGAACCAGGCCGAGGTGAGACGAGTCTTCGAGCCCTTTTTCACCACCAAGAAGGGTGGGACCGGCCTGGGGCTTGCCACCGTCTACCGGATCGTGGAAACCCACGGGGGGAGGATGGTGGTGGACAGCGAGGAAGGGGCGGGGACCACGGTCACCCTTTACCTTCCCGCCTGAGCTGAACTGTCGTCAGGGGGAAGGGCGGTTAAGTAAATCACGGGTTCCCGCAGCAAGCGGAGCCCGATTTGTCCGAGAGGTAAAAGATGCGCGCCAGGATACTGGTAGTAGATGACGAGCTGAGCATGCGGGAGTTTCTCTCCATCCTGCTGGAGGGGGAGGGGTACCAGGTCGACCAGGCGGAAAATGCCGAGGAGGCGCTGCGCCTGATAGGGGAGCAGCGTTACGAGATGGTGATCTCGGACGTCCTGATGCCGGGGCTTGGGGGGATCGAGCTCCTCTCCCGTATCAAGAGTGAGTCGCCGGAGACCGTCGTGCTGATGATCACCGCCTTCACCACGGCCGAGCAGGCGGTGGAGGCGATGAAGCTTGGCGCATACGACTACATCGGCAAGCCCTTCAAGGTTGAAGAGGTGAAGGTGCTGGTCAAGAACGCCCTGGAAAAGCAGAGCCTGGTCCAGGAGAACAAGCGGCTTAAGGCCGCAGTGCAGGAGCGGTTCAGCTTTTCCGGCCTTATCGGCAAGAGCAAGCAGATGCGCGAGGTGTACGAACTGATCGCCAAGGTCGCCGACAGCATGGCCAACGTCCTCATAACAGGCGAGAGCGGTACCGGCAAGGAGCTCGCGGCCCGCGCCATCCACTACAACAGCCCCAGGAAGGGTGCCCCCTTCGTGGCGGTGAACTGCGGCGCCATTCCCGAGACCCTGATCGAGAGCGAGCTCTTCGGGCACGCCAAGGGGGCTTTCACCGGCGCCTTCGCCGACCGCCCCGGTCTCTTCGAACAGGCGGAGGGGGGGACGCTGTTTCTGGACGAGATCGGCGAGGTGCCGCTGCAGTTGCAGGCGAAACTCTTGCGGGTGCTCCAGGAGCGCGAGTTTCGCCGCGTCGGCGGGGCGGCCTCGCTCAAGGCCGACGTGCGCATCGTGGCGGCTTCCAACCGCAACCTCGAGGAGCAGGTGCGGGAGGGAACCTTTCGGGAGGACCTCTTCTACCGCCTGAACGTGGTTATGCTGCGCATGCCTTCGCTCAAGGAGCGCGCCGAGGACATCCCGGCCCTGGTCGAGCACTTCTACAAGAAGTACTCCCTTTGGTCGGGCGTCGACGAGATCATCACCCCTGACGCGCTGAAGGCCCTCTTCAACTACCCGTTCCCCGGCAACGTCAGGGAGCTCGAGAACATGGTGGAGCGCTGCGTTGTGCTCGGCAGCCGGGTCATCGCGCTTGACTGCCTCCCCGCCAGCGTCCGCGAGCACAGGAGCGTGATTCCGGCAAGCGGGGAGACCGAGATCCCAGAAGAGGGGATGGACCTGCAGGCCTACCTGGACAACCTGGAACAAAAGCTCCTGGTGCAGGCGCTCGACCGGTGCGGCGGGGTGAAGAAGCGGGCGGCTGCACTTTTGGGGATGACCTTCCGCTCCTTCCGTTACCGGCTGGCGAAATTCGGCATGGACGAGGAGTAGGTGACAAAAAACGTCACTTCTTTGGTCCCAAAATTGTCGCAGTGCCGTTTTTGGTAAAGAGCGTCATTTTAATATTTCTGGGGAATAATGACGCTAGTTCGGTTGGTTGCGACTCTTTTGTCGGGTTGGCCTGTTAATTGCTAAATGAGATGGCGTCTTGAGCGGTTACAGGTTTTTACCTGAATCTTTTAGAGTCGGCAACCCACCAAAGAAAAGGAGAAACAGATGTTAAACAAACTCAGAAGCAACAAAGGCTTCACCCTGATCGAGCTTTTGATCGTCGTTGCGATCATCGGTATCCTCGCCGCCATCGCAATCCCGCAGTTCTCCGCTTACCGTGAGAAGGCGTACAACGCTGCCTCCAACTCCGACGTTAAGAACTGGAAGACCGGTCAGGAGGCGTTCAACGCTGATTTCCAGACCTACCCGGCTAACTACAACGAGCGTTAATACCAAATTTACTTAAATAGTGGAGATAATTATGAAAAAGATCATCGCAGCAAGCCTTTTAGCGCTGTCCTTTTCCTCGTCGGCCTTCGCCGCCGGCGCCGTTCTCGGAACCCATGCTGTAAGCAAAGAAGGGGCGCAGATCTTCGGCGGCACCACCGCTGACGAGGCTGCCAGGGCCGACATCAACCCGCTGGTGAAGCTCTCTACCGGCGTTATCGGCGTCGTCAACTTCGCTGCTGAGGCGACCAACGCCAACCAGAGCATCGCCTACTCCATCTTCGCCAAGCACACCAAGGGCTCCAAGATCTTCGGCACCTCCAATGACTCCACCAACGTCTACTGGAAAGCGGACCCCCCCGGTGCGCTTGTAGCCGAGGACGTTCCTGATACGATCGGCAACACCGCCTTCGGCACCGGCTGGACTTCGTACTAAGGTTCTGTTCCCTTTGCAGGATCGTAAAAGCGGGATGTTTAGGCATCCCGCTTTTTTACGTAATCGACGGATATTGGATATTAATTACTGGAGTGGTTGAATGGGTGCGATAGTCTGCATCACGCTGAAGGGCATTCTGCGCGATCGTGTTTTCCAGGGCATCATGGTCCTGGCTGTTCTCTTGTTGCTCGTTCCCGCCGCATCGACTCTTTCCATGCGGCAGGTGACGGAACTCTCCATGACCCTCTCGCTTTCCCTGATCTCGTTCATACTTTTGCTTCTTTCGGTGTTCCTGGGGGCCACTTCCATCTGGAAGGACCTTGAGCGGCGTTACAGTTATAGCGTTTTGAGCCTCCCCATCAGCAGAACTTCTTACCTGCTCGGCCGCTTCTTCGGGGTGGCGCTGTTTCTGGTGCTGATCTCGGTGATCCTCGGTGCACTCTCCTGTGTCGCCATCTCCATGGCGTCAGGGCTCTACCCTCCCGACCGCCCAGTGATCTGGTCCCTTTTCCTGTTGGCCGTAGCCTATTCCACGATGAAGTACATCCTCGTTGTGGCCATCGCGCTTTTGCTGTCCACGGTGAGTACCTCGTTCTTCCTCCCGATCTTCGGAACTATCTGCGCCTTCATCGCCGCCGGAATCACGCAGCAGGTCTACGAGTACGTCCACTCCGCAGCCGCAGCGACCAAAGTCACCCCGTTTTTAAAGAGCGCCGTATCTGCGGCCTATTACGTCTTGCCCAACCTTGCCGGCTTCGATCTCAAGGTGAACGCCATCTACGGCATCGCTCCCAATACAGCCGGGCTGGCCCTCACGGCAGCGTACTTTTGCGCCTACACCGCCATTCTTCTGGCTTGCGCCATCCTCCTGTTCAACCGGAGGGAAATGAAGTGATGCAGCGCTCCGGTCTCATGATTTTGCTGGCGGGCCTTCTTGGCTACGCCCTGCTGATCGGCCCCTTCACCTCCTACATGGCCCACAAGCCCATGGTGGAGAAACTGGGTTACGTGCCGAGCGTAAAGGTACTGAAACCTCTGAGCGCGGATCAGAAAGAAGTGGTAGCTGCGTCCCTGGTGTTCAAGGTGATGATGTACTACGGCGACGTTGTCGGTCGAATGATGGCAGGCGACCAGACCGCGGCTCCCGCCGACCTGAAGGGGATGTCGCGCCTCTTGCACAACACGGTGCAACTCGACCCGTACAATATGGACGCCTACTACTTTGCGCAGAGCTTTCTGACTTGGGACGCGAAGCAGTACCAGGTTGCGAACGAGATGCTCGAGTACGGCATGAAGTACCGCACCTGGGACTGGAACCTTCCCTTCTTCGCCGGTTTCAACAGTGCCTTCTTCATGCACGACTACCAAAAGGCCGCCCAGTTCTTCCAGAAGACCGGCGAGCTGAGCGGGGCGCAACTCCACATCCAGCTTGCCGGGCGCTACCTGCAGCAGTCCGGCCAGACCGAACTCGCCATCCGTTACCTTACCGGCATGGTTCGCAGCGCAAAGAATTCGGCGGTGCAAAAGACCTATCAGATCCGCCTGGAAGCCTTCCAGCAGGTGCATCGTATCGAGGTCGCCGCCCAGCGCTATCTGAAAGAGAAGGGGACGCATCCCGCGACGGTTGAGCAACTGGAGCAGGGAGGGTATCTCTCCCCGGCGCCGGTCGATCCCTACGGCGGGCATTTCTACTTCGATGAATCCGGCAAGGTGGCCACCACCAGCAAGTTCGCCTTCGCCACCAAGACAAAGTGAGGACGCATGTACGCCTTAGAAATCCAGGGGCTTAGCAAGAGCTACAAGGGGAAGAAATTCCAGACGGTCGAGGCCCTTAAGGGACTGGATCTTTGTATCGGAAAGGGCGAGGTGGTCGGGTTCCTGGGCCCCAACGGCGCCGGGAAGAGCACCACCATCAAGTGTGTCATGGGGCTGATCAGGCCCAGCGCCGGGCGCGCCTCCATCATGGGCCTTGACGCGACACGGGCTGACGCCCGCCAGGCCGTGGGCTACCTCCCCGAGAACCCCGCCTTCTACGACTACCTATCCGCCGAGGAATACCTGAAGTTCGTGGCGAAGGTTTTTGGCATGCCGGATGACCAGGCGGAGCAGCGCTGCCAGGAGATGTTACAGATCCTGGAGTTGTGGGACGCCAGGAAGAGGCTGATCCGCAGTTACAGCAAGGGAATGGTGCAGCGCGTCGGCCTGGCCCAGGTACTGATCCACGACCCTGAGGTCTACATACTCGACGAGCCGATGAGCGGACTCGACCCGCTGGGGCGTGCGCTGGTCAAGGACATCATCCTCGACCTCAAGAAAAAGGGTAAGTCCGTTTTCTTCAGCACCCATATCACCGACGACGTCGAGAAGGTGTGTGACCGCGTGGCGGTGATTAACAAGGGTAGCCTCCTCGCCTTCGACAGCGTTGACAGCATCCTGCAGAGAGGCATAGAAGGGTACACGCTTTACCTCGTCACGCCGCAGGGGGAACGGGAGGAGCTTTTCGCACCCAAGGACGACCTGCAGTCGGTGATCCAGCAGACGGTCGCCGCACACAAATCCATCGAGCAGATAGAACCGCTGCGCAAGGACATGGAGGCTTTCTTTCTTGAGATGCTATCCAAGTAAAGAGCCGCTTCACCCCCTGCTTGTCCCCGTACTGTTGCTCGTCTCCGTGCTCCTCGTCTACTATCCGGCCCTGCTGAGTGGCATTCACAGCATAGACGATCCCGGGATCATCTCCCGCTACGCCGCCTCACCGCCTCTTTCCCAAATCCTGCTGCCCGGGGGGAGCTACTACTACAGGCCACTTGTAGAGCTCTCCTTCTGGTTGGACCAGCAGCTCTGGGGGCTTGAGCCTGGCGTAATGCATCTTGAAAACGTGCTGCTGCACCTGGCTAACGCGCTTCTGGTGTACCGCATTGCCTCTCGGTGCGCCAAGAAAACCGGTGCAGACCTCTTCTGGCTACCGCTTTTCGCAGCCATGCTGTTCCTCCTGCATCCGCTGAACGTCGAGGCCGTGGCCTGGATTGCCGGGCGCACGGATCCCATTCTGGCACTTTTCGCCTTGTCCGGCTCCTTGTTTCTGCTCCGGTGGCTGGATGACGCACGATGGCCTGACGCGCTTTTGACCCTCGTTTTTTTCGCGCTGGCGGCGCTGACCAAGGAGACCGCGGTCGCACTGCTGCCGGTGTCCATGCTCCTGGTTCTTATGTGGCCTGCCGGTCCCGGTTCCCCGTCCCGCAGTACCAGGGTGCGCATCGTCGTCGGCACCCTCCTTGCCGCCGTTCTCCTCGCCCTGTCGCTGCTTGCTTTCAAGCAAGAGCTGATGGCGCTTCGGAGATTTCTGACAGCTGACGACTTTGCACCGTTGCAAGCAGCCTTTCAGTTGGCGACCGCCCTAGGTTTCTACGTCAGGAAAGCCTTCTTCCCGTTCCCGCTGAACTTCGCCATCACTGAGGTCTCCCCCTGGCACGCGCTGGCGGGGCTCGCAGGAGTGCTGGCGCTCACGCTTGCCCTGAAGCGCCGCTATTTCCCGGCGCTCTTTTTCGCCTGTGCGGCGCTCTTGATCGCACCGGCTCTGTTCTTAGCGGTAAAAAACATCTCCTGGACCCCCTACGCCGAGCGTTACCTGTACCTCTCTACCGCCTTCGTCTCCCTTGGGGTTGGCGCCATGCTCCCTTCCTCCTTGGAAAAACTGCGGTTCTGGCTCGCTCCGACCCTGTTGTTGCTGCTCCTTTTCCTTGGCGTCGAGAGCCGACAGAGGGCGGCGCTTTGGCAGGACAAGATGGCCTTTTATCAGGATGCTATTGCCAAATCCCCACGGTTCGGTTCGTTATACAACGAAATCGGGGTGCTCCTTTTACAGGACAACAGCGTCGATGCCGCCGCCCGGGCCTTTGTCTCTGCCGAGCGGCTCAACCGCCGGCCGGCCATGGACTCTCTTATCAGGTTCAACATCATGGGCACCTTTTTGGCCAAAGGGGACTACCTTGGCGCCAGGAACTACTTCACGGCTCTATACCCCGCGAAGGAGAAGGCACCGGTTGCTTACCTGGAACAGCTGCAGAAGGCGGATGGTTTGAGGCTATCCTCGCTTTCAGCTGCAGAGCGTGACGACCTCTCGCGGGACCTGATGGAGACCTTCGCGATTTTGTACCGGCAGACGAAGGATCCTTTCTGGCTCTACCGCGAAGGGCAGCTTGCACGTGAGCTGAAGCTCTACCCGCAGGCACTGGAGCTGTTCCGCAAGGCGTACCAGGAGGCGCCTGCCGACGCTTCCTACCGGCTCGCTACCCGAAAGCAGATCTCGGGACTGGAAGGTATGAAATGATCGCCTATCTTGCCATACTCCGCCCTACCCAGTGGTTGAAGAACCTGATGCTGTTCTTTCCCCCCTTTCTTGGCGGGCAGCTGCTGGCGCCGGGGCAGTTCGAGCGCGGCCTGCTCCCGCTGGTGTCTTTTTGCCTCGTCTCAAGTTCCGGCTACGTGCTGAACGACCTTTTGGACCGCGACCGCGACCGGAGCCATCCCGGTAAGAACCTGCGTCCCATCGCTTCTGGCAAGGTCAGCACCCAAGGTGCGATACTGCTCTGCGTGCTGCTGTTAGCGGCTGGGCTTCTCCTGGCCAACATCTGTTCCAAGATTTTCCTGGCGCTGCTTCTATGCTATTTTGGCGTCACACTTTCCTATTCCTTCGCGCTCAAGGCGTACCCGATCGTGGACCTCTTCTGCATCTCCGCGGGGTTCCTGCTTCGCCTCCAGGCCGGCGGCGAGGTGTTCGGCATCGAGATTTCCCCCTGGCTATTCATGAGCGTTTTTCTCCTCTCCGTTTTCCTCAGCACCGGGAAAAGGCTCTGCGAGTACCGCCTGCTGGGCGAGAAGGCGGTGGAGCACAGGGAGAACCTGGCGCACTACCCGCCGGGATACCTGGATGGGATCATGTATATGACCGGTGGCGCCGTCCTGGTCACATATGCCATGTACACCACTATCAACCGGACCACACTGGTCTATTCCGTGCCGCTTTGCTGCTTCGGCCTGTTCCGCTACATACTGCGCGTCCAGTCCGGGCAAAGCGGCGACCCGACCGAGTCGCTTTTGAAGGACCGCACACTCCTCTTCGTAGGATTGGTTTGGGTCGCCCTGGTCGGCTGGAGCATCTACTGGTGAAAAAGGTATATATCGTCATCGTAAACTGGAACGGGTGGCGGGACACCGTCGAGTGCCTGGAAAGTCTCCTGACACTCAACTATTCCCCCTACACCGTGGTCATCTGCGACAACGGCTCCAGGGACGAGTCCCTGCACAAGCTTAGGGACTGGATGGAAGAGCACGAGATCGACTGGGCCGAGTACACGGCCGCCGAGGCCGAGACCGGCGGTATCCCCTCCTGGGACCACCCCTTCGTCTTGATCCGAACCGGCGAAAACTTGGGCTTTGCCGGGGGCAACAACGTGGCGCTGCGCTACGCTCTCTCTCGCGACGACTTCGGCTGGGCCTGGCTTTTGAACAACGACACAGTGGTTGACCCCGACGCGCTTAGCGCCCTGGTGCGCCGCATCGACGAGAAGCCGTCGGCAGGGATGTGCGGCTCCACGCTGCGCTATTATGGCCGCAAAGAGAAGGTACAGGCCTACGGCGGCGGCCACTACTGCAGCTGGGTCGGGCTCCCCTGGCATTACGGCCGCTTCGCTCCCCCCTGGTTCAAGGCTGATCCGGCTGCCGCCGAGCGCTCCATGAACTACGTGGAGGGGGCCTCGCTCCTGGTATCGAGGGAGTTTCTGCGCGAGGTCGGGCTTATGTGCGAGGACTACTTCCTATATTTCGAGGAGGCCGACTGGGCCAACCGCGCCCTGGGGCGTTTCACCCTGGCCTATGCGCCTGAAAGCGTCGTCTACCACAAGGTCGGAAGGAGCATCGGCACCCGCAGCAACCCCAGGAAGAAAAGCTATACCTGCGACTACTTCAACGTCCGCAACCGCATCCTTTTCACCCGGCGCTACTACCCGAAGGCGCTGCCGGCCGTCTCCCTGGTGCTCCTCGGGGCGATGCTGCTCCGCGTCCTTTTGCTCAAATTCGACCGGGCCGTGATGATTTGGAAGCTTCTCTTCGGCGAGGGGACCGGCGGCCTCCCCTCAGCTCGCGAGCCGAGGCGCTGACGGTGCCGCGCATCTGCGTCATTACCGTGGTGCGCGACGGCGCCCAGTTCCTTGAAGGGACCATCCTGAGCGTGCTGGAGCAAAAGGAGAGGGCGGACCTCGACTACATCGTCATCGACGGCGGCTCCACGGACGGCAGCGTCGACATCATCCGCCGCTACGCCGAGCGGCTCCTGTATTGGGTGAGCGAGCCCGACCGCGGCGTCTACGACGCCATGAACAAGGGGTGGGCTGCCGCCGGGGATGACAGCTCAATCCTCTTTCTGGGCGCAGGGGACCGGGTCGTGTCGCTCCCCGACCACCTGGAACGGCTCGGCGACAAGGTTGTCGTCTACGGCATGGTGCGGATGGGGGAGGACCGTGTGTTCCACCCCCGGTGCGACTTTCACCTGAAGCTGTACAACTCGCTGCACCACCAGGCGCTGCTGGTGCCGAAAGCGCTCCATCCCGCGCCCCCCTTCGATCTTCGCTACCGGGTCTACGCTGACTTCGATTTCAACCAGCGGTTGGCCAATTCCGGCGCGCGTTTCGTCTACTCTCCGCAGCTGATCGGCTACGCCTGTCCCGGCGGGGTGAGCGATAGGGCCGGATTTGCCGAAACATTGCGGATTGTTTACCGAAACAGCGGATTTCTCTGGGCGGCGCTGGCCGTTTCGGGTTATTATGCCATGAAGATTTTCCCGCTAATGAAGCGGCTGCGTCCCATACGCGGCATCTGAAGCAAGAGGCCATGGCAAACGAAGAAACCCTACAAGAAATCCTGATCGAGCCCGACGCACCGGCGCTGCATTACTGGCGCGACCTCTGGCGGTACCGGGAGTTGCTCTGGTTCCTGGTCTGGCGCGACATCCTGGTGCGCTACAAGCAGACCGCCGTGGGGGTGCTCTGGACCGTGCTGCGGCCGCTGCTCGCTATGGCGGCCTTCACAGTTGTCTTTGGCGTCCTGGCCAAGATGCCTTCCGGGGCGGTCCCGTACCCCCTGCTGGTCTTCGCCGGGCTGCTTCCCTGGACCTTTTTCAGCAACGCCCTCTCTGAGAGTTCCGCTTCGCTCATCGGCAACGCCAATCTGCTCACCAAGGTCTACTTTCCGCGCATGATCGTGCCTCTGGGGAGCATCCTGGCAAGCCTGGTCGACCTTGTCATCTCCTTGCTCCTGATGGTGGGACTGATGCTCTGGTACGGCTTCCTGCCGGACTGGCGCATAGCCGCGCTCCCGTTGTTCCTGGTTCTTTGCTGTCTCTCCGTGTGCGGTGCGGGGCTATGGTGCGCCGCGCTCAACGTGAAGTACCGCGACTTTCGCTACCTTGTCCCCTTCCTGCTCCAGTTCGGGCTCTACGTCTCTCCGGTTGGATTTTCCACCACGGTGGTCCCCGGTTCCTGGCGCCTTCTCTACTCGCTCAACCCCATGGTCGGGGTCATCGATGGCTTCCGCTGGGCGCTTTTGGGCGGCAGGGGGGAGATATTCTGGCCCGGCGTCGCCCTCTCCACGCTTCTCTCCCTGTTCCTTCTATGCACCGGCCTGTGGTTCTTCCGCAGGACTGAGCGCACCCTGGCGGACGTGATATGACCATGCCCGCGATCTGCGTCGAAAACCTCGGCAAGAAATACCTGATCTCTCACCGTCAACGCGAGCAGTACCAGGCGCTGCGCGACGTCATCACCGGCGGCTTCTCCTCTGCTTTCCGCCGTCTGGTGAAGGGGGCGATTCCGGCCCCCCGGGAAGAGGAGTTCTGGGCACTCAGCGGGGTCTCCTTCGACGTGAAGCCGGGGGAGCGCGTCGGCATCATCGGGCGCAACGGCGCCGGGAAATCGACCCTGCTCAAGGTGTTGAGCCGCATTACGGAGCCCACGGCTGGTTCGGTCCGCATCCGGGGCAGAGTGGCTAGCCTTTTAGAGGTTGGGACTGGCTTTCACCCAGAGCTGACCGGCCGCGAGAACATCTTCCTGAACGGGGCGATCCTCGGGATGCAGCGCGCTGAGATCAAGCGCAAGTTCGACGAGATAGTTGATTTCGCCGAGATCGAGCGTTTCCTGGACACCCCGGTGAAGCGGTACTCTTCGGGGATGTACGTGCGGCTGGCCTTTGCCGTGGCCGCCCACCTGGAGCCGGAGATCCTGGTGGTGGACGAGGTGCTGGCGGTAGGCGACGCGCAGTTCCAGAAGAAATGCCTGGGCAAGATGGAGGCGGTGGGGCAGGAAGGGCGGACCGTTATCTTTGTCAGCCACAACATGGAGGCCCTCCTCAACCTCTGCACTAAGGGAATTCTGCTGCAGGGGGGAAGAGTGATCGCTTCTGGAGACGCACCAGCTGTTGTGCATCACTACCTGAGCCAATCACTGGAGCAAAGCACGCTGCGGCAGTGGAGCAATCTGGAGACGGCGCCGGGTAACGAAAAGGCAAAGCTGGTGAAGGCCCAGGTGAAATCTTCCTGCGGCGCCTGCGACGTCTTCACCTCCGACGCCGGGTTCCTGTTGGAGTTCGTCTACTACAACATGCTTCCCGGCGAGAACAACCTGGACGTTACCTACCACCTGACCGACGAGCGGGGGGTGCTGGTCTACGTCGGTTCTACCGCGTTCAGCAGGTACGAGCGCTTCCAACCAGGGTACCTGCGGGCTACCTGCAGAGTTCCGGGAGACCTGCTCAACGAGGGGACCTACACGGTGAGCCGTCTTCTTCTGGTCAAAGACCGCGGCAGCATCGTATATGAAGAGAATGATGTACTCACTTTCCACGTCGTTCATCCCGCCGACTGCCGCGAGGGGTGGGTTGGAAAGAAAGAGGGGGTCATCAGGCCGAAGCTCGACTGGGACTTCTGTTCTGTGGTCGATAGGCCTGGCCGGTAAAAGTGACGGTCGAATGGCCTTTTGAGGTGCGAAACATGCGTGGAGGAAGGCGCGGCTGCCCTGGCGCAGGAAAAGGGTGAAGAGGTGACGGCATGAAGAAGTTCAACGTCCTCGTGTTTCCAGGGGGAACGGAAATAGGGCTGGAGGTACACAGAAGCCTTCACCTCTGCAAGGAGGTGACGCTTTTCTCGGCCGGGACCGCCGTCTCGAACCACGCCCCCTACGTGTTCGCCAGGCACGCCACGATCCGCAGCATCTTCGAGCCGGGGTGGATCGACGACTTGAACCGCGTAATCGCCGAGTTTGCCATCGACTACATTTTCCCCGCCTACGACGACGTCATCGTGGCCCTGGCTGAAAACGCGGCGAAGATCCAGGCAAGAATCGTCACTTCCCCTCTCGACACCTGCCTAGTCGCGCGCTCCAAGTCGAGGACCTACAACCGCTTGGCCGACGCGGTCCCGACTCCGGCGCTTTATGCCGGCCCCGAATCGGTGTCCACCTACCCGGTCTTCGTCAAGCCGGACCAAGGGCAGGGGGCGCAGGACACGCACCGTGCCGACTCCCCGCAGCAGCTGCTGCGGCTTTTGCAGGAGAGGCCGGGGCGCATCGCACTTGAGTACCTTCCCGGCAGGGAGTACACCGTGGACTGCTTTTCCGACCGCGAGGCCGGCCTTCTTTTTTGCAGCGGACGCGAACGGGTGAGGATGAAAAGCGGCATCGCCATGAGCAGCAGGGTCTCCAAGGAACAGGAGATCTTCGCCGAATACGCCGCGAAGATCGCATCGCGGCTTGCCTTTCACGGTGCCTGGTTCTTTCAGCTCAAGGAGGACCGCGAAGGAGTGCTGAAACTGCTCGAGGTCGCGCCGCGGATCGCCGGGACCATGGCGCTGCACCGGGTGCTGGGGGTGAATTTCCCGCTTTTAAGCATCTACGAGCAGGAGCGCATGCCGCTCACCATCATGACCAACGGCGGCGAGGTTGAGATCGACCGCTCGCTTGTCAACCGGTACCGGCACGACATCGACTTCAGCACCGCCTACATAGACCTGGACGACACCCTGATCCTGAACCACCGGGTGAACCTCCAGGTGGTAGCCTTCATCTACCAGTGCCTCAACAACGGCAAGAAGGTGGTCCTTCTTACCAAGCACGAGGGCGATCTTGCCGTGACCCTGGCCAGGCACCGTCTCGCCGGGCTTTTTTGCGAGATCGTCCACCTGAAAAAGAACGACGCCAAGGCGGATTTCATCAGGGAAGGGGACGCCATATTGATCGACGACAGTTTCAGCGAGAGGAAGGCGGCCACGGAGCGGCTTGGCATCAAGACCTTTGATTGCAGCATGCTGGAGATGCTTATGGACGGGAGGAGCTGAGAATGGCCGAGGTCGTGGTCAGCGAGATGGACCGGGAATTCCTGGCGCTCATCCGCAGCAACGTCAGGACTTTTTTAACCGGCGCCGCGCGGCGCCATGCGGTCGAGCCCGGGCTTTTGCTTGATATAGCGCCGCAGGTTCACGAGGGGGCGCGACCCTTCTTCCCGGCAGGGATAACCGTCGAGAGCTTCGACATCGATCCCGGCTCCGGATGCACCTACATCGGGGACATCTGCCGCCGCAACGACTTTATCGCTGACGCGACTTTCGACTACGTGGTCTGCACCGAGGTGCTCGAGCACACACTCCAGCCTTTCGACGCGGTGGACGAGATCCTGCGCATCCTAAAGCCGGGGGGGATGCTGTTTCTTAGCGTGCCGTTCAACTTCCGTATCCACGGGCCGCTGCCTGATTGCTGGCGCTTCACCGAGCACGGGCTTAGGGCCTTGCTGAAAAACTACGAAATCCTCGAGTTGGACCAGGTGGAGACGGCAGGGCGCCCTCTCATGCCGGTCCAGTACACCTTGGTAGCGCGCAAGAGGTTGGGATGACAGTTATGCCAGGATCCGATATCGAAGCCGGCGCTTTGGCGCTTTTCTCGGCAAAACCCGCTTTCCAGGAAAAGCTACATGTCGGCCGCCCCAACATCGGCAACCGCGAAGAGTTCCACCGGCGGATAGACGGCATCCTCGACCGCCGCTGGCTGACCAACAATGGCGAGTGCGTCCAGGAACTCGAGGCAAGGCTCGCCTCGCTTTTGGGGGTGAAGCACTGCATCGCCATGTGCAACGCCACGGTCGCCCTGGAGATCACCATCCGGGCCCTGGGGCTGAAGGGGGAGGTGATAGTCCCGTCGTTTACCTTCGTTGCCACCCCTCACTCGCTGCAGTGGCAGGAGATTACCCCGGTCTTTTGCGACATCGACCCCCTGACCCACAACATGGATCCCCGCTGCGTGGAGAAACTGCTTACGCCGCGCACTACCGGGATAATCGGCGTCCACCTCTGGGGGCGTCCCTGCGACGTCGAAGCCCTAAGCGAGATTGCGCAAAAGCACAATCTCAAGCTCATGTTCGATGCCGCCCACGCCTTCAACTGCACCCACGGAGGGCGCATGGTCGGTGGATTCGGCAACGCCGAGGTCTTCAGCTTTCACGCCACAAAGTTCTTTAACACCCTGGAAGGGGGTGCGGTGGCGACAAACGACGACGATCTGGCGCAGCAGATCCGGCTTATGAAAAACTTCGGCTTCGCCGGCTACGACAACGTCGTCTACATCGGCACCAACGGCAAGATGAACGAGGTCTCCGCCGCCTTCGGCCTGGTCGGGCTGGAAAATCTGGACCAGTTCGTGGCGGTCAACCGTGCGAACTATCAGGTTTACCGCCAGGGGCTTGCCGGTGTACCCGGCATTTCCCTCATCGCCTACGAGGAAGGTGAGCGGAACAACTACCAGTACATCGTCTGCGAGGTGGACCACGCTTCGGCCGGGATCAGCCGCGATGCTCTGATGGAAGTGCTGCATGCCGAAAATGTGGTCGCCCGCCGTTATTTCTACCCTGGGTGCCACCGGATGGAACCGTACCGTTCCTACTTCGCCCATGCCGGGCTCCTTTTGCCTCACACCGAAGCCCTGACAAAAAGGGTCCTGCTGTTGCCGACCGGAACCGCCGTCGGTCCGGGGGAAATAGAGAAGATTTGCCGCATCATCAAAGTGGCTGTAGAGCACGCTCCGGAGGTGATGCGGAAGGTGACCACCGGGTGAGAGGCCGATGAAGCTAAGCGTTCTGATCATCACCTACAACCATGAGAAATTCATCGCCCAGGCGCTCGACAGCGTCTTGATGCAGGCGGTGAATTTCGATTACGAGATCGTTATCGGCGAGGACTGCTCCACCGACGGCACCCGCGACATCGTGCTGGCGTACCGGGACGCGCACCCCGACAAGATACGCCTTCTCCTGCCGGAGAAGAACCTGGGGATGCACCGTAACTTCGTCGAAACCTACCGCGCCTGCCGTGGAGAATACCTTGCCTTGCTGGACGGTGACGACTACTGGAGCAGCAGGGATAAATTGCAGCAGCAGGTCGATTTTCTTGACGCCAATCCCGGGTGCGCCATCTGCTTTCACCCGGTCGCCATAGCCACAGCCGAAGATCCTTCGGCATCCGTTATCTTCCCCGAGGGGTTCGACAGGGCGGTGTCGACCCTGGAGGACCTGGTAGTCGAGAACTTCATCCCGACCTGTTCTGCCGTGGCGAGAGGCGGGCTCATAACCGAATTCCCCGAGTGGTTTTTCTCCCTGCGCCAGGGGGACTGGCCTTTCCACGTGCTGAACGCACAGCACGGTGACATCGGCTTCCTGGACCATACCATGGCCGTTTATCGCGTCCACGCGGACGGTGTCTGGTCCGGCGAGAAGCTTGCACCGAGGCTTGAGGCCATTGTCGAGGCGTACCGTGCCATAAACGACCACCTGGGGCGCAAATACGACCACCTGGTGCGGCGAGAGATGGCACGCTACTACTACAGAATTTCCCGGTGCCGGGAAGAGATGGGGGCTGTCGGGCCGGCCAGAGAAGCGTTCCGGAAAGGTCTCCGCTCGTCTTTCAACGCTGTCAGCGTCAGGGAACGTGTCGTTTTGGCCTTGAAGCTCTACGCACCGCGGCTTTGCCGGTTCATCACAGGCGCCATGCAAGCTTGCGGGGGTGGAGCTGGAAATGGATAGGGAAAACCTGCTCTTAAAGCTCAGCGGCAAGAAGGTGATCTTCGTCTTTGGAAACCTGGAGCTTGGGGGAGGCGAGCGCCAGGGGCTCCTTCTCGCCCGCCGTCTGCGCGACCTTTGCGGCTGCGAGGTCCAGGTCTGGGGGCTGGGCGCAGCACCGGGAAGGGTGTCGCAGCTGTGCGAGGCGTCTGGGATACCCTGGAAATGCCTGGGGCTGCAGTGGCGCTTCGGGGTGAGACACGCCCCGGCCAACATCGCCCTCCTTTCCAGGTTGGCCTTGCTGTTAAGGCGCGAGAAGCCCGACTTGCTGCTTCCTTACACCTTCCTGCCCAACCTGCTGTGCGGGCTCTCCTGGAGGTTTACCGGTGCGCGCCTTTGCGTCTGGAACCAGCGCGACGCCGGCTTCTTCCTGGATAGTGGGTTGTGGCACAGGCTCGCGGTGCGTCTAACCCCGCGTTTCATAGCCAACTCGGAACAGGGAAGACAGGCGCTGCAGGACGCCTATGGCCTGCAGGGGCCCCCGGTGGCGGTGATTGCGAACGGTGTGGTGCTGGACGCCCCCCAGGCGGCACGCGAAGAATGGCGGACGAGGCTCGGGGTGCCGAAAGACGCCTTTCTCGCCTGCATGCTGGGCAACATCCACGGTTATAAGGACCATGCCACGCTGCTGAGGGGGTGGAGGCACTTCCTTGATAACGTCCACACTGACGCCCGGGGCAGGGGGGTGCTTGTCCTTGCGGGACGCCACGACGATGGATACCAGGCGCTACAAGGCCTGGTGGAGTCGCTTCGCCTGCAGGATAGCGTCCTTTTCGCCGGGGCAGTAAGTGACGTGGCCGGGCTGCTGTACGCCTGCGACCTGTGCGTTCACAGCGCAGTGAGCGAAGGTCTTCCCAATGCCGTGCTGGAGGCTATGGCTGCCGGACTGCCGGTCGTCGCGTCCGATATCCCGGGGGTACGCGAGGCGGTGGGGCCCCAAGGGTATCGTTTCCTAGCCCCCAGCGGCGATGCGGAACTCCTTGGGGAGCGGGTAGCTGAACTTTTTTGCGACGAAGCGTTACGCTCCCGCCTGGGGGAGGCTATGCGCAGGCGGGCCGAGGGGGAATTTTCCGTTTCCCGGATGTTCGACCTCACCACCGGTTTTATCGGTGAAGGGTGGCCTGACCCGTGAGAGATGCCGTGAAAAACATGCTGGTCCATCTAGGAACCTTGCTCTATCGCCTGCGCCCTTGCAGCCGGGTCCCGGAGGTCTTCTTCCTGTTCCCATTCTTCCATGTGGGAGGGGCTGAGCGGGTACATGCGGAAATAATCAAAAAAGCGGCGCCGAGAAGTCCCTTGGTCTTCATCACACACCGTTCGCAGGGCGACGCCCTCCGTGAGACCTTTGCCGAAAGCGCTCACGTCGTGGAACTGTCGAGGTGGACCGGCAATCCCGTGTCGGCCGCGGTCGTGGTGGGGTACCTGGCGGCGATCATCAACAGCTCGCCAAGACCTCTGGTGTTCTCTTCCAACACGCCGCTTTTCTACACCCTATTGCCCTACCTTAAGGAGGATGCCTTCGTTGTCGACCTAATCCACGCCTTCGGGGGAGGCATCGAGTCGATTTCGCTCCCCTTTGCTGCCCGGCTGAACCGGCGCATCGTTATCGACTACCACACTTTCGAGGATCTGAACCGCCAGTACGCCGACTGCAACATGCCAGACGACCTCCTGAAGCGGATCGACGTTGTTGAGAACGGTGTCGCTGTCCCGGTTGCGAAGCCAGAGAGGGTTGCAACGGAGCGGCTCCGGGTTCTTTACGTGGGGCGGGGGACGGAAGAGAAACGGGTGCATCTGGTGGGCCGCATCGCGAGGCTTTGCCATGAGCTAGGTGTGCCGGCCGATTTCACCCTTGTCGGAGCGCTCATGCATGCCGTTGATCTGGCTGACCATCCCTATTGCCGCTTCACGGGCGAGCTGCAGGACCCGGAAACGGTCGCTGCCGTGTACCGCGCCAGCGACATCCTGCTGCTCACTTCGGAAAGGGAAGGCTTCCCGATGGTAGTGATGGAAGCCATGGCCAACGGCGTCGTCCCGTCGACGACAGACGTAGGGGGCATCAGTCACCATCTCCGCGACGGCGAAAACGGTTTTCTCCTCGGCGATTGCCGCGATGAAGATGACTTGGTCCGTCGCTTTGCGGCCATCGTAGAGCGGCTGCACCAGGACCGGCTGCTTCTGCACCGGTTATCCGATGCAGCCTACGCCCATGCTGCTGCCAACTTCTCCGGAAAAGGATTCGAAAGTTACTACGGAAAGCTCTTTGCCACCCTACCTGCCGTAGCGGGGGACCAATGAGACCGCTCCTTTCCGTGGTGGTGTGCACCTACAACAGGGAGGCCCTGCTGAGGCACTGCCTGCAGTCGCTTGCCGGGCAGACCCTGGATAAGGAGCACTACGAGGTCCTCGTCATCGACAATAATTCGACGGATGGGACCCGCACGGTCGCCTCTTCCTTTGCTCCGCGCATCCCCAATCTCAGGATGGTGCTCGAGCCCCGGCAGGGTGTCAGCCACGCCCGCAACCGCGGCTGGCGCGAAGCGCAGGGAGAGCTCGTCGCTTACATCGACGATGATGCCCAGGCATGCCCGGAGTGGTGCGAGCGTATCGTCGCCGCCTTTACTACCATGTCGCCGCGACCGGTAGCCGTAGGTGGGGAGATTCGCCCCTGGTACGAGGCCACTCCACCTTCCTGGTTTTGCGACGACTTCGAGCTGCGCAGTTGGGGAAAGAGCGCCGGTTTCCTCAAGCCGCCCCGCGCCAAGCACGGGTTTTCCGGCGCCAACATGGCTTTCGCAAAGAGTGCTCTTGAGGAACTGGGCGGGTTCTCACCGAGGTACGGATGCGCAACTGGCGAAAGCACAGGGCCAGGTGAAGAAACTGATTTTGCCCAAAGGCTCTACTCGAAGCACCCCCTGTTTTGGTACGATCCAGCCATCTTTGTCCGGCACTGGACACCGGCGCGCTTCACCACGGTATCTTTCATCCTGAGGCGCAGCTACAACTCCGGCCGCTCGCTCGCCGTGATGCAGGGGAGGCGTATCTTCTCTGCATCCTACCTTGTGGCTTTTTCCGCCGCTCTCTTTCTCGTGGCGGCAACGCCTTTTGCTTTGCTGCGCCCCTCGCGTCCCCTGAAGACGGAAATGGTCAGGAGGGCTGAGGATCTGGCCGGAAGAGTGGGATACCTTCTGGGCAGGGCGCCCAAAACGAAGAATTGAAGGAGGTTGGACCTGGACGGAGTGAAACTGCTGCTCAAACAGGGGCTGGAATTTGCGCGCGGACATCGCCTCCCCAAAGCGCCCGAACTTTCCTGCCCGACATTGACCCTTGGCGACCCGAGCTATGGTGCCTGGACCTTCTGTCCACAGGGGCTCACACCCGGCGGGATCGTCTACTCCTTTGGCGTCGGAGAGGACATAAGCTGGGACCTCGCCATCATCGAGAAGTACGGCGTCACCGTCCACGCCTTCGACCCCACGCCGCGTTCTGCTGAGTTCGTGAAACGGCAGAGCTTACCCGGCGAATTCGTTTTCCACCCCTACGGCCTGGCGGACTACGACGGGACAGCGCTTTTCTATCCCCCCGAAAACTCGGAGTGGGTGAGCCACACCCTGCTCAGGCGCCGCGCGACAGCGGGAAAGGCTATCGAGGTCCAGGTGCGACGCCTGGAGAACATCATGTCGCTTTTGGGCCACGATAGGATCGACCTACTCAAGATGGACATCGAGGGGGCGGAGTACGGCGTCATCCCCGACATCCTCAACAGTTCCCCCGTGGCGGGCGGGGCGGAGCAGCTGCTGGTCGAGTTTCACCACCGCTTTCCCGGCAAGGGGGTCAAAGACACCATCTTTTGCATCGAAGCGCTGGAAAAAGCGGGCCTGCGCTCCTTCCACATCTCGGAAAGCGGCGAGGATTGGGGATTCGTACGTGAAGACGGGAAGGTGACATCTTGAGACTCTTGATCGTCACTTCATCCTATACCAAGTACCTGCAGGCGTTTTACTCTTCGCGTCCGGATCTTCGCGCCTCTTCGTACCGGGAACAGAAGGAGGCCTACGAGGCGGATGCATTCGGCTGGTCTTCCTGCTGGCGCGATGCGCTGCTTCCCTACGGCTGGGAGGTCAGCGACATCGTCTGGAACGTGGAGCCGATGCAGCGCGCCTGGGCCAGGGAGCGGGGGATCAAGGAGTGGGGCGAGCTCGACTTGAAACAGATCGTGCTCCTGCAGACCAAGGAGTTGCAGCCCGACCTTGTCTGGTTCGACGATCATGATCCGGTGCTTCTGAAAGCCCTCAAAAGGGAGATCCCTGCCATCAGGGGCGTCCTCGGTTGGGTTGGGAGCGCAATGCCGAAGACGCAGGTCTGGCGGGACCTGGACCTGATTCTGTCCTGTGCGCCTGAATCGGTGCAGGCCTTGAAAGAGGCCGGCTACCCGGCTCTCGTCTTTCCGCACAGCTTTGATCCGGGCATTCTCCGCCGCCTTGAGCAGCGGAAAAAGAGCGCGCACATCTCCTTCGTCGGTCAACTGCTGCGCTTCAACGACTTTCACCTGCGGCGGGACGAGATTTTGGAGCTGCTGGCCGGGCAGGTGCCCTTGGCTATCCATTCCCCGACTTCTTCGGGGTCGGGTGTTGAGGAACTGAGGTCGCTGGTGAAGGTAGCAGTGAACCTTGGCTTGACGGGGCTCACGCACTTAGGCATATCTGAAAATACACTGCGGCGGTTGCCGCTGCTGGGGGTGGTTGCGGGTCTTACGCCCGGGCAGTGCCGGCCAGTCAACCCCCGGCTGCGCCCCTTCCTGAAGCCGCCGGTATTCGGCCTGGAGATGTTCCAATTGCTGTCAGACTCGCTGCTAGCCCTCAACATACATGCCGACTCCTCGCCTGAGTTCGCGTCCAACATGAGACTCTACGAGGTGACTGGCGTCGGTTCCTGCCTGGTGAGCGACTGGAAGAGCAATTTGCACGAGATCTTTGAGCCGGACAGCGAGGTGGCGGTTTTCCAATCTGCCGAGGAGTGCGTGGAAAAGGTGAAGTGGCTTCTGGAGCATAAAAGCGCGGCCGAAGAGATGGGGAGGGCAGGGCAGCGCCGCACCCTGGAGAACTACACCTTTGCCCATCGTGCGCCGAAGCTTGCTGAAATCCTCGAGCGGTTGGTGCGGATCCAGGCACCTTCGTCTGGCAAGGGGGCATGATGCTGCTGGAAGCGATCCGCATGGCAGTATCCCCGCTGCTGATGGCGGCAAGGCTCGTGCAAAACCGCATGAGCCCGCCGACGCTGATCCTGCTTTACCACCGCGTCACCAATCTGGAAACCGATCCGCAACTGTTAGCGGTATCGCCGGCTAACTTCTTCGACCAGATGCGCTACCTGAAGGAAACCTTCCCTCTGGTGCGGCTGGAACAAGAGCCCGTCGATAAGCCTGCGGTGGCGATCACCTTCGACGACGGCTATGCCGATAACGCGCTGGAGGCGCTTCCCATACTGGAAGAACTGCAGGTTCCCGCTACCTTCTTCGTGGCCACCGATCTCATCGGGACCGACCGTGAATTCTGGTGGGACGAGGTGGAAAGGCTCCTGCTCTTGGAGCGTGAGTACCCTGCGTCCCTGGAACTGACGGCAGGGGGGAAGGGGGGGCGTTGGGAAACTGCGACAGCGGCACAGAGGGTACGCTGTTACCGGGAGCTGTTGTCGCTGCTGCGCCGAGATTTGCCGGAGCAGCGGGAGGAGCACTTGGCAAGGCTGCGGCTTTGGGCCGGGACGGGGGCAGTCGGGCGGGAAACCCACCGGGCCCTCTCGATGGAGCAACTGCGCAAGCTTGCGGCAAGCCCGGAGGTGACTCTCGGCGCCCACACCCTGAGCCACAGCTCGCTTTCGGTGCTGCCGGTGTTGCGACAGCGCGAGGAGATCGCGGGGTCCAGAGCGCGGCTTGAGCAATGGAGCGGAAAGCCTATCGAGGTTTTTTCCTACCCCTTTGGCACCAGAGACGATTACACGACCGATACCCTCTCACTGTGCCGCGAGATGGGGTTCGCGCGAACCTGTACCGCCTTCCCGGGCCAGTGGCGCTCCGGCACCGATCCGCAACAGTTGCCGCGTCAGGTCGTGCGCGACTGGGACCTCCACACCTTCAAAAAACGACTCTCAAGGTTCTGGCTCTCATGAAAGTGCTGCACCTCTCTACCTCCGATAGCGGCGGCGGCGCCTTTAACGCCGCAAGGCGATTGCACCAGGGGCTCCAGGTCCAAGGGACCGAGTCCAGGATGCTGGTGCAGACGACTACGGGAAGCGACCCGCGGGTCACAGCGAAGCTCCCCCGCGGGCAGCAGTTCGCCTTCCTGAGATACTTCCTCGACGCGCTTCCCGCCTTGGCCAGCCGCCGCGGCAGGGGGGCCACCTTCACCCCGGCGTTCCTTCCCGATTCGCTGGCAGGCGATGTGGGCCTGGCCGCTCCCGACGTGGTGCACTTGCACTGGGTGGCAGGAGGGTTCCTGAGGCTGGAGACCCTTGCTCGCCTCAAGCGTCCCTTAGTATGGACCCTGCACGACTCCTGGCCCTTCACCGGGGGGTGCCACGTGCCGCAGGAGTGCCGGCGCTATATGGAATCCTGCGGGGCCTGTCCGCAACTCTCTTCCAGCCACGAGTTTGACCTCTCCCGGATGGTTTGGAACCGGAAGCAGAAGGCGTGGCGGCAGCTCTCGCTTGCACTGGTCGCGCCCAGCCGCTGGATGGCGCGGTGCGCCGGCGACAGCTCCCTGTTCCGTGAGCGCAGGATCGAGGTGATCCCCAACGGGCTGGATTTGGAGTCGGTCCACCCGGTCGACAAGGTGGAGGCACGCCGCGCGCTGGGACTCCCCGAGGACCGACAGTTGGTGCTCTTCGGTGCTGTGCGCGGCCTGAGCGACAGCAACAAAGGCGCACAGTACCTGGTGCCGGCGCTGGAAAAGCTGGCACGGGCTGGGTTGGGGCAGAAGGTGGAGCTGCTTGTCTTTGGTCGCGACGTCCCGGAACAAACGCTCGACCTTGGGCTTCCCACCCGTTACCTTGGCTACTTTGAGGATCAGCAGGATCTGAACCGGCTCTACAGCGCGGCCGACCTCTTTCTCGCTACTTCGCGGCAGGAGAACCTTCCCTGCACCGTCATGGAGGCGATGGCCTGCGGCACCCCCTGCGTCGGGTTCGACGTCGGAGGGATGCCCGACCTCATTACCCATGGCGTTGACGGTTACCTCGCCCGTCCCTTCAGCCCGGAGTCGCTAGCGGAGGGTATGGTGTGGGTGCTTAGCGCGGCAGAGGGGGGTGCTCCACTACGGAAGGCCTGTCGTCTAAAGGTCGAGACACAATTCGATATCAGGCTCTGCGCACAACGACACCTTGACCTTTACCGGGATGTTGTCGCTGGAGGCACCGCGGGATAAAGGCTGTTCCACATGTCTTTTTTGAGACACGGCTAACAGCATCAACAAGGAGATCAACAGGTGGATTTAGCTTTTCTCATCAAGCGTCTTGCCCGCGCCTTCGGCGTCGACATCCGCGCATACCGACCGGCGCGCTCCGAGGCGGCGCGGCTTGCACGCATGCTGGAGCATCACCGGATAGATACGGTCCTGGACGTCGGCGCCAACACTGGCCAGTTCGCCAGGCACCTGCGCTCCATCGGCTACCGGGGGAGGATCATCTGCTTCGATCCACTGAGCCAAGCCCATGCGGCTCTTATTGAGCTCGCGCGCCGGGACCCAGCCTTGACCGTCGCCCCGCGGCAGGCGCTTGGGGAGGAGACGGGCGAGATCGAGATCAACGTCTCGGCCAACCTGGAAAGCAGTTCCTTGCTCCGCGTCTCTGACGCTCACTTGCAGGCGGAACCGCGCGTCAGAACCGTTGCAGTGGAGAAGGTCCCCCTAAACCGGCTCGATGATGCCGCGCTTTGCTACCTTTCTCCAGGCAACAGGGTCTTCCTGAAGATCGATGTGCAGGGGTACGAGCTTCCGGTGCTGCACGGTGCCCAAGGTATCCTCCAACAGGTGTGTGGCCTACAGCTCGAACTCTCTTTGCACCCCCTGTACGACGGCGAGCCTTTGTTCCGTGAGGTGATCGACACGGTCGACACCCTTGGATTCACCCTCCACGACCTCAACCCCTGTTTCTCCGACGACGCCACGGGTAGAACGTACCAGGTCGATGGTGTCTTTTTCCGGGCCGATTAAGAGCTCCCATGACAACTCCACTCTAGCCATTATTACACTTTTCCCTCATGCAGCAGCGACCATTAGCCCTCCTGCTTGACGGGAGGGTTAAGTCGTCACCGGCGTCTGATCTTCTCACTTGCGTTTACTTGACCTGCATCAAATCCTTGAGCTCTCGCTGCGCTTATAGTTCAGTCACTGAAAAGAACGCTTGCCAAAGCGGCGGCAGCCGCCGCGTGGCGCGTCGAATGACAGCGCAAAGGAGAGGTGACAGATGGCGAGATTGATAGACGAGCTGAAAAAGGACCATGTCGAGATCGATGCGATGCTGACCAAGGTGAGGGACAGCAAGATCACCAACCATGAGGCCCACAAAATTCTGATCGCGGCCAAGGGAAAACTCCTGGCCCACCTGAAGAAAGAGGATATCCAACTCTACCCGGTCCTGAACAAGGCGGCGGTAAACGACGCCGCGCTGAAGCGGTCGGTGGATTTCTACGCCAAGGACATGCAGGAGATCACGGCGGATGCTATCGCCTTCTTCGACAAGTATTCGCCGGCGGACGCCGCTATAGACATCGAGTTCGCCAGGGCGTTCGGCAGGTTGTACTCCATCCTCGCAAGAAGGCTGCGCAGCGAGGAGAGCACGCTCTACCCCGCCTACGAGAAGTTGCACCCGCTCTAACCCTCGGTTTCGCCTCCCTGCGAACTTTGGGGCTTAACTCCCTTGCGCCCGCGCTTTACATGCCCCACCGTATGGGGTATTTTATGCGACTGATTCTAAGCCCGAGCGCGGGCTACGCAGGGAGTTTCAGTGAACATTTTCGAGGCGATAATACTTGGCGTCGTGGAGGGTCTCAGCGAGTTCCTCCCGATTTCCTCCACAGGGCACCTGATACTTGCCTCCGCGCTGATGAAGCTGCAGCAGTCGGAGGCGCACAAGGTATTCGAGGTGACAATCCAGCTGGGGGCCATGCTGGCGGTGGTGCAGATCTACCGCAAGCAGCTCCTAGCCCGCCCAGAACTCCTCAAGAAGGTCTGCTTCGCCTTCCTTCCCACCGGCGCCCTGGGATACCTGCTCTACAAGGCGGTGAAGTCCTTCTTCCAACCCTCGCTGGTGAGCTACACGCTCATCGCCGGGGGGATCGCCTTCATACTCATCGAAATCTGGATGAAGAACCGCCCCGCCTCAACCGCCAGCCTCGACCACATGAGCTACCGGCAGGCCTTCGCCATCGGCGTGATCCAGAGCCTTTCCATGGTCCCCGGGGTCTCGCGCTCCGGCGCCACCATCATGGGCGGGCTTGTTATCGGGATGAACCGCAAGGATGCGGCCGAGTTCTCCTTCCTGTTAGCGCTCCCCACCATGCTGGCCGCCACCTGCTACGACATATACAAGAATTACGCGGTCTTTCACCTGGGGGACTGGCAGAACATCGCCGTCGGCTTCGTCACCTCGTTCATCTTCGCCGTCATCGGCATCAAGGCGCTGCTGAAGATCATCACCAGCCACACCTTCATCCCGTTCGGCATCTACCGCATCGCCGTCGGCATCGTCTTCCTGATTTTCCTCACCTAGCCGTCTTCAGCGGCGCCGACCATTGAAAGGAATCGTTGCATGGAGAAGATCCGCGTCTGCGTGAACGACCTGATGCAGAAGAACTACGTCTACTACCTTACCGAGCCAGTGGGGGAGAATTTCAATCCGGAGTTCAAGCCTGAGCTGACCCCGCAGGAGATGCTGGAGCTGGGGGTTTTCGGCGGGAAGTATCTCACCGACTGCACCGGCGAATTTCCGAAGGAATGGTTTGCCAACGCGAGGCTCTGCCATGAGCGGCACGTTCCGGAGTACAACTTCTTCGGCGTCAACGCCTCGAAGCCGCTTTCCTACTGGCGGGAGAAGGGTTGGATCTATAGCGACGATCCGAGGGGATGGTTCCAGTGGTACTGCAGGTACTACATGGGGAGGAGATGCCCGGACGACCAGCGGCAGATCAAGAGATGGAAGGCGATGGTGCGGCACATAGCCCAGATCAGGCACAACTGCCCGGAAGGGGTGTTGACCTGCCGCAGGAAGCAGCGCCAGGCCCTGCTGCATTGGGCCTACGACAGCCGGAATATCTGATCCCGCCGGTCAAGCAAAGCTTGCGCATCTCCAATCAAAGGCGCTACAGGCATGAAGGGGATAAACTGTAAGGTGTCTTTTGAGCTGCGGTTGGTGAGGTTTACTACTTTTCCTTCTTGATGATGAACAAAGCACTGAATTCGGCGATCTTGGTGTCGCCGTTGAAGAGCTCGGCCTCTCCTATTATCTTCCTTTCGCTTTGCCTCATTGCCCTCGCTTCAGCCCGTACCACGCCCTCGTGTACCGCAGCGAGGAACTTCAGGTTCATCTCCACGGTTACGAAGTCGGTTCCCTCAGGCACCATGCTCTTGATCGCCATGGCAACGGCGGTATCTGCCAGGGCGGTAACCGCTCCGCCGTGCATAAGCCCCTTTCCCTGGGCTAGCTTCAGCTTGAAGGGCATGGTCAGGAGCGCGTGCCCGTCCTTCGCCTCCTCGATGCGCATGCCTAGGTACTCTTCGAAAGGCGCGCAGGCGATCCATTTGGGAAGCTGAAACTGCGGGTGATCGATAATCATGTCGTCATCGTAGTCGTACATGGGTCCCTCTTCATGAGCACAATGGAAATAGTGGCGACGCGACAAGTTACTACCAACTCACCCATTGGTGCAATGTTTTTGCTTCACTTAATTTTCGACAGCTGTGCGATAACAACGTCAGTTTACGCCCTGTTGGCACTTGCCTCAGCATGAAAAGAATTAAACCCAATCATCAGGAGCAGAAGGATATACTGATCGAGACGGTTAGGTTCACCCCAAGGCGGGGGAGTGTGCCAGCTATAAAGAGGAATAAAAGTCATGGCAGTCGGTTGGTCCCGCGATGGGGCGGTGCAGGAACAAATAGATGCTACGGTGGAATCGGCAGTCCAGTTGGCTAAAAGCCGGCTCCCTGCCGGTAAAAGCGCCACTCACTGCGAGGAATGCGAGGTTGCCATACCGGAAGCGCGCCGTAAGGCCGTTCCCGGAGTCCGATTTTGCGTCAGCTGCCAGTCCGAGATCGAAAAGAAGCTGAAGTCGGAGTCACTCTACAACCGCAGAGGGAGCAAAGACAGTCAGCTTAAGTGAATCTGCCCCTTCTTGATGCAAGCCACTAGATAGTTGTGCCTGTCGAGCTAAGGCTTGCGGTTTTCAAGCTCGATGTCCAACCTCTTTAACTGTTTCAGCTTGTCGGCAAGCTCCCTGTTCTCAGTCTCAAGCGACTCCTTCGCGTTTGACAAGTTCCTGTTCTGGGTTTTCAGGTCCTCGGCCACATCTACCAATTCCAGCAACGGCTCGGCGTGGATGGACCAACTGCTCCTAGGAAAATCCCGCTTCAGTCGCTTCAGCAACTGGATCCCTCTTTCCGACCCAGGCTTTTCCCTGTTCGGATCAAGCGAGAGCAGAGCCAGGCGGAAGAGCGCCTCGTCCGTCACCCCAGGCACCTCGCGCTGTTTGATGATGGCTTTAAGCCTCCTTGCAGCGCCTTGCGTGTCTTTGCGTTGGATGGCCCTGACCGCCTGGTCCAGTTGCCTCCCCATCATCTTTTTCCAGGACCATGTCTCAAGCGCCGGCTGAGTCGGTTCCTTTAGTTGGGGTCCGGCTGGCTGCTTTGCCTCGTGGCTCTGCAGTGTCGAGCAGCCGCTCAAAAGACTCGCGGCCAGTACGACGGTGACAAGAGGGAAGGTAGCCGTCTGCCATCCGCTTCGGAAAGAGTTCTCTGGCTTGTCCCTCCGGGAGGCGTCCATGGCTTGGGCGATTTCAGCGGCTGGGATGGTATTACCTGGCCCGCAAATTATTGTGGTGATGCTTATCGTGATGATTGACGCGGGGCTGTGTGGGGTCAATGGGTCGGCGTCCTCCGCCTCAGCTGGATTCAGGACTGCTGCCACCTCAGTTTCGAACTGTTCGATCACTGTTTTAGAAAATGATTCAGCTTTTTCTTGAGGCAGCGCTAGGATGAAGCTGTCACCTCCGGCATGGCCATGGAAACCATCGGTGCAACCATGCTCGGCTGCCGTGCGACGAAGCAGGCTCCCTGTAAGCAGCAGCAAGTCAGCGGCCTTCTTGTAGCCATGCTGCGCCACAAACACCTCCAATTCGTTGATTCGTATATCGCATAAGGCAAAACCAGCCTCCTTTCGCACCTGCTCTTTTATGAACGTTTCCGTCGCTAAGTCCCCTGTGTGTTGCTTCACACCAAAGTTGAGTCTTTCCAGCTCGGCAAGTTTCCTGGTCATGTTGCCTATGTCGTCGGCAAGATCGAGGATCTCTTCGTTTGCCGGTATCTGGGGAAGGAACGAGAAGTCACCTGTTAAAGCCCGGCGGGTTGCCAGTTGCAGGCGTCTGGTGGCCCGGAAGATGCGGTTGGTGACCCAGGGAGCAATCCAGGCGGTGAGCAGGAAGCCGGAGCAGGCTATTATGATGGTCCACCTGATGGCGGCCTCACGCTGGAGTTCGGCATGCTCTATAACCGAATGCAGCTTCGCCTGGCGTTTAAGGTAAAGCCCGTTTACTGATTCGAGTATTTCGCTCGCCGATGCACGACGCAGTTGCGAGTCTGCCGGACTATTCCCGAAAAGCCCTCGCGCCGCCTCCTGGTACTTTCGGTAGTTACTCTTCAGCTGAACCAGGTCCTGGATCGGTCCCGTCTGCTCCAAGATGCTCAGGTTTGCCTGGAACTCTCTCTCGCGCGTGCGGAACAGGTCTATAAAGGCTGGGTCTTTCAGGATGGCGTATCTGCCGGCGTAACGCTCCTGTGCCTGGAGCGATGCGCGCAGCTTGATCAGCGCGCTGATGGCGGGGAGGTCCAGAAAGGTGATTTCCCGGGCCGTCTTATAGATTGCGGTGAGATTGAGTGCTGAAAAGAAGAGGGCGAAGCCGGTGAAAGCTGCCATTGCAGCATACCCGGTACCGATTTTGGCAATCAGGAAAAATGGAGCTTTGCGTTTCGATGAACGCCGATTTGCGCCTATAAGGGCACGTACTGCTTCTTTTTCTGCAGGGTCGACCATAGCCGCACTCCTCTAACATCTGCATGTCGGTGTCTTTTTCCTTTCTGCGGTGCCGCCTGCCGTTTACCTTCATCCGTCAACGATTGATGCCGCCTTGACATGCCACGGTGCCTCTATAATCTTTACCAGATTATAAAATACTAACCAGCCTGACGCGCTGGCACCAACAAACGGAGCGAAGGAGGTGTCGATGAAGCGAATTAATCGGGACTATAGAGGATACAGCCCTACGAAATTCTTTTCATTTTGCCAAGGGGTGAAGCGTTGCCTGATGAACAACACAAATTACCCTGATCCAGTCTGGGGCGGTCATATCTCGGTGCGGCAGCAGTTTTTCGAGCAGGTGGATGCGCTGGCCGTGTCGTACGGCTTGGCCAGCAATGGTGATCGGGTCCTTATCCGCGAACGTGACAAACTCATGCAGGAGATGATCGTCGTTCTCGATGAGATCGCTTCGCTCCTGGAAGCGGCATCGATAAGGAACCCGGATGCGCTTTTGACCACGGGATTCACCATCACCCAGGAGCGCAGAACCCACACTAGACCGCCTAAGCTGCCGCTTACCTCTCCGCCTGATTTTACCGTTGTTAATGCGGGGGACAGGGGGAGGGCGATAGGGACCGCTACCGCGATGCCGGGCGCACTCAACCACGAGATACAGTTGAACAGGAAGGATCCGTCTCTGGAAGAAGAATGGATCCACAAGGCGATTTTCCCTGATGCAACCAGCATGGTCATGGACAACCTGGAGCCTGGGAATACCTTCTTCCGCATGAGGCACCACGGTCAGGATGGCCCCGGCCCCTGGTCGGCTATCATGGCCGCAAATATTTCCTGACCGGAGTGCAGTTTTTTGTAAACCATGGGGGGGCTACGGCGCCCCCCCATTCCGTCTTGTGAAACCACAGGGCTTCCCTGGTCTCCACCCTCCTGCATGCACCCCTTTCACCTTCTTCCCATCTTGTTGCTGGACAGATACCCCTGCTGATTTGCTTGCAAGCGTTTCCTTGCTATACCGGGGACGTTCATACGTAGCGGAGACTTCTCTTCGTGAGAGCGAACTCCGTCATCATGATGTCGAAGCTCGCCCCCGCGACCACGAAGCTCGTCTCCGCGACCACGAAGCTCGTCCCCACGACCACGAAGCTCGTTGTCGCGACCACGAAGCTTGCCCTCGCGACCACGAAGCTTGCCCCCGCGACCACGAAGCTCGTCCCCGCGACCACGAAGCTCGTCCCCGCGACCATGAAGCACGTCCCCGTGGCCACGAAGCTCGCCCTCGCGACCACGAAGCTCGCCCTCGCGACCACGAAGCTCGCCCCCATGACCACGAAGCTCGCTCTCGTGACCACGAAGCTCGATCTCGTGACCACGAAGCTCGATCTCGTGACCACGAAGCTCGATCCCACAACCACGAAGCTCGCGTCCGCGAACTTCATCGTCTTGACGAGCAAGAGGATAGATGTAGATTTTCTAATCGATTGTGATGTCGCCACGCGGAAAGTAGAAGCCTCTTTCAGGGGGGGTGATAAATGGAGCAACAAGACCCTCGCATCTTCCTTGCTGCTGAACGAACCTTTCTGGCCTGGATCCGTACAGGACTTGCGTTGATGGGGTTCGGCTTTATAACTGCCAGGTTCGGGCTGTTTCTTCGCGAGGTGCTTTCCACGGGCACTTCCGAGCATCAACACGCCGGCCTGTCGCTGCCTGTCGGCGTCCTGCTTATCGTGCTCGGCGTTGTTGTTAACGTCTGTGCCGGAGTCCGATACCGCCGCCACCTGCAGGCGATCGCCAGGGGGGATTTTGAATCCGTCTTCGGCACCACCTTTGCCTTTTTCATAGTTACCGCCTTAACGGTCGTAGGCGTCGGGCTCGCTATATACCTATCGAGTATCTAACCGGGAAGACGAGTTCGAACTTCTTCGCTCAGCAAAAGGAGGCTCAAGATGAATCCTCTCAGACAAAAATCGTGGTCACCCTATGTAGTCGGGGCAGCCATAGGAGTCCTCAGCTGGTTTGCCTTTGTCAGCGCCGATCGGCAGATCGGCATCACCACGGCTTTCGAATACACGGCCGCACTTGCCGAGAAGGCTGCAGCTCCCAGTTTTTCCGGGCAAAATGCGTACTTTGCGGAGAAGGCGAAAGAGAACAAACCGCCGAAGATCGACTGGGAATGGATGCTTGTAGTGGGCGTTTTCATCGGGGCCTGGGGCAGTTCGAAGCTTTCGGGAGACCGCCCTAAAGTGCATATCCCCGAACTGTGGCGCTGGCGATTCGGCGGGAGTTCTGCAACCCGTTACATAGGGGCCTTCATCGGAGGTTTCATCATGATGTTTGGAGCACGCATGGCCCAAGGGTGCACCAGCGGCCATGCGATAAGCGGCGTGCTACAACTGGCGCTTTCAAGCTGGATTTTTGCACCCGTCATGTTTGCTGCAGCGGTGGCGACTGCTTTCGTGCTTTACGGCAGGGAGGGACGCAATCATGTTTGACGATCCCGTGAAACTTGTTCTTGGACTGGTGACCGGCATCATCTTCGGATTCCTGTTGCAGAAAGGGCAGGTGGCGAAGTTCCGGGTGATAGTGGGGCAGCTACTCTTGAAAGATTGGACGGTGGTGAAAATCATGGGGAGCGCGGTTGCGGTGGGTACCATCGGCGTTAACATCCTCGTCGCTTCCGGCGTCGCCTCGCTGCACATTCAGACGGCATCTCTTGCCAGGGTCGTTGGCGGTGGTGCCCTTTTCGGAATCGGGATGGCGATCTTCGGGCTTTGCCCCGGCACAAGCGTTGCCGCTTCGGGGGAAGGGCACCGGGATGCCATGGTCGGTGTCATAGGGATGCTGTGCGGTGCGGGCCTCTACGTTGCGCTCTTTCCAAACCTCCAGCCGTTTTTCAAGGCTTTTCCCGATTTCGGAAAGGTGACGCTGCCGCAGGTATCTGGGACTCCTACCGGCCTTTGGGTGGTGGGGGTGGCAGCTCTTTTAGGAATTGTGGCGACTCTGCTGAGGAAAAAGGGAGACGAAACTCGCTAAGGTCGGAGGTTGTCAGGAAACAATTAAGGTCTTACAAAAAGAAACGCCAAGCCACTGTTTTCTCTTGGGGAGTTGTCCGACGCTGCACGGATAATTCATTACATCTCGGTCATGCTTTTCATTAGAGACCAATAAGCGACTCGACTTCCACATGCCCGGTCAGCAGTTTCTTGCCACGAAGATCGTCAGGACCACCGACCGTTCTTATCGCAGGCATGTCACTCATACCGGTCTTCTTCAACTGGCCGCTCCTGTTCATGCCAATCCATATCGCTTTTCTCCACCTGATCATCGACCCGGCCTGCTCTATCGTCTACGAAGTTGAACCGGCCGAGGCGGCGGCAATGGACAGACCGCCACGTATCCAAGTGAGCCTCTCTTCAGCAGGAGCGTTCTGCTGCTGAGTACACTCCAGGGGATCGGAGTTCTGGTAGTATTGCTGGCGGTGTTCGGACTGTGTCTGGGTCGCGGGCTGGGAGAGTTTGAGGCGCGGACATTGGCGATAGGCTAGCAGTGCAACCGACAAATCCGGTCGCGCCCAACATCTTAGGGATATCAATGCATTCTCGACTTATCGTCCTTGCTGTCGTGCGGAGCCTGCGTTTCCTTAGCGGACTGTGCTAGACCGCGGGCGACTGGGAGTTTCCAACTATGGCGAATTGCCAAAAACCTGAGCCCGAAACAAAGGACCGTGCCCACGACAGACACCATGGCGGACGGTAGTCGCAACATGTTACCGCTGACAACCACCACTGCACCGGCCAGAGCGGCAACGGCATAGAGCTCGGATCGCAAAACCACTGGAATCTCTACCACGAGCACGTCGCGCGCCATGCCTCCGCCAATTCCCGTCAACATGCCAAGAAGTGCAGCCATGATCGGATTGAGGCCGAATGAGAGGGCCTTATGCGTTCCGGCAACAGCAAAGAGCCCTAACCCTGCAGCATCGAAGATGAGAACTGGGGTTATCAACCGATTTACCGTAGGATGACAGTAGAAGGTGATGATTCCTGCAACAAGCGACGTTAGCAGATAACGCCAGTCACTGATTGCCGCCGGAGGCACAGCTCCAATCAACAGGTCACGGGTAATACCGCCGAAAGTGGCTGCCGCAAAGGACAGCACCAGCACGCCGAACAGATCCAGCCTACGCCGAACCGCCGCCATAGCTCCGCTGAGCGCAAAGACGAAAGTGCCCGCAAGATCGAGCACCAGCACAAGCCGGTCCGCCGACAGTTCCATTCTCGCGATCATAGACCCAGCGGGTTCCATGACACCTCCCTGCTCAGCTTTCCGTCTTTTTGCCGGGCGGAACAGTCTTGAGGATGGCAATCATAGCTACAACCACCATGAGGGCATTGAACAGCAGAGCAATCGCAGCGGCATAGCGTACCTGGATGTTGTCAGTACGGCCGACGAAGAAACCTTCCCCGTACATCACATGTCCGGCGCTTAGCCCTGTGAACAACGCTGCCGAAAATGCTACACCGAAGGCCGCGCCAAGCGACGATGCCATTTTATAGATTCCGGCCGCGGAACCTACCTGCTTCTCGGGTACATTTGACAGCGCAGCGTCGGTGGAGGGGGTCGCATAGAAGCCAAGACCGATGCCAAAGAGAGTGAACCCTGTTACGGCCACAATCATGTACTGCCAAGTATATAGAAATGTCATACTTGTCAGCAGAATACCGAGCATGGTTATGCCGCACCCCAAAAGCATGGGTTTGCGCGGCCCCCATAGCTGCAGTAATTTTTCACCGACCCGGATCGTGGCCAGGATGGCAATGAGGTAGCCGATGGTAAGCAGGCCTGCCTGGAGAGAGGAGAGGCCCGCCCCTTTCTGCACTAGCGTAAGTGAAACCAGCAGCGTGCCCGCCGCACCGTTAAGCAGAAAATTGGACAGAGTTGCGCCCGTGTAAGTGCTGTTGTCGAACAGCTTGAAGTCCACAAAGGCATCCGGCTTGCTCAGTTCGATCTTTAAGAAGGCGGTCGCCGTAACGAGGAATACGACAGTGAGCGTAGCAATTACCATACTCGTCCATCCCAGCTTTGAGCCCTGTCCGATAATGACATTTATGGCGACCATCGCTATCATGAACGTGATAAGGCCAGACCAGTCGACCTGTTGACGTTTACCAGTCTGCTCAACCTTGCTCTCCGGCGTGCTCCGGATCAGCAGGTAACTGACTGCAGAGACCGCGATAGCCATCCAGAAGATCCATCGCCAGCCTATAGTCGAGGCGACGACGCCGCCGAACAGTGAGCAGAGTCCTGAGCCCCCCCACGAACCAATGGACCAGTAACTGACTGCCCTTTGACGCTGTGCGCCGTCGTAGTACGTTTTCAGCAGAGCCAGTGTGGATGGCATGATGCATGCTGCCGAAAGCCCCTGGATAATCCGGCCTGTCATGAGGAAGACGATGGTTCCCGTTGGCGAAACAGCGATGAGAAAAGACCCTATCATGCTGAGAACAACGCCGATCAGTGCTATTTTTACACGTCCGAAACGGTCGGCGAGCCCGCCCATAACCACGATGAAAATACCGGAGAACAGGGCAGTAATGCTCACCGCAATGTTACTCCAGCTCTCGTCGATGCCGAGATCAGCGCGCATATCTGGAGCTACGTTGAGGGTCGTCTGGGCAAAGAGCCAGAATGTGACGACAGCCAGGACGATGCCGAGCAGGAGTTTGTCATCTCCCTGGTAGGCGCCTGGTGTCGGTGAGTCTCCTGCTATTGCCCCATTGTTGTTCTTGGCAGTCATGACGCCCCCCCTTTGCTCTATTTGGCCAACCAGACACCGGCAGCGGTCAGTATGGTCTCAATACCGGTTTGCAATGTGGGATACAGGGCGGGCGCCCAGAATGGTGAATGCGGACCAGGCAGTAGTTCAACCGTCCCTTCCCGTACCGCCTGGTCGTACTTTTCAGGTGCGCTGCCGCCAACAAACCAGTACATATACGGAGATTTCCATGCATAACCGAAACGACCGAAGTCTTCGCTGGCACCCTGGGATGGCGATTCGAACAACTGATCGCCAAACTGACCACGGAACGCATCAGCAACCTTTTTGGTCACTTCCGCATCATTGACGGTCAGCGGGTAATTGTTGATTTCTTCGAACTCCGGATCTTTCGGTGCATTGGAGGCGCGGGCCTCGGCGACGCAGATCCGCTTGATCGATGCCAGCACGTGCTCGCGCACGGCTTCGTCCGTCGTCCGCACATTCAGCTTTATATAAGCCTCGGCCGGAATGATGTTTTCCGCCGTGCCCCCATGGAACTCGCCCACCGTCACCACGACCTGGGCCTGGGGAGAAATCTCGCGGCTGACGATGGTCTGCAGGCGCAGTACCGCTGAGGCTGCCATCACGACTGGATCGATGCCGTTTTGCGGCATGCCGCCATGGGCACCCTTGCCGAAAAAACGTACCAACAGGCTGTCCCCGGAGGTCAAAATTTGTCCCGAACGATAACCGACAGTACCAGCACGGAACTGCAATAGATGCTGGCCCATTACGACATCTGGCCGTGGGAAACGCTCCATCAGGCCGTCATCGAGCATCGCCTGCGAACCCTGAGCGGTCTCTTCCGCCGGCTGAAACACCGTCATGAGCGTGCCGTGCCACGCCTCGCGTGCCAGGGATAGTACCGTGGCAGCGCCGATCAGCCACGAGGTGTGCATGTCATGCCCACAGGCATGCGCCACCGGCACGGTCTCACCTTTGGCGTTGACCCCTTCCTTGGTGCTGGAGTAAGGCACTCCGGTATCTTCCTTCATCGGCAATGCGTCCATGTCAGCGCGCAACATGACCGTCGGACCGTCACCATTTTTCAGGATGCCGACCACCCCGGTCTTGCCGACCTTTTCCGTAACCTCAAAACCCGCTTCGCGCAACTTCTGTGCAACAATGCCGGCAGTCCGCACCTCTTGCAGCGCCAGTTCGGGATTCTGATGGAGGTCTTTATAGGTAGCTTCCACCATAGGAAGCACCTGTTCGACCTGATCGGATAGGAGAGTGACAAATTGTGACATAACGACCTCCCATATTTTCAATAAAATATCGGGAGCGCCATCACCAAAACGATGATAGCGCAAAGCCAGATAGTAAACTTTACCTTGCCTTCAAGGTGAGGAGCGCGGGTCATCGGCTATCCTTACCAGTTGCTTCCCTTTATTGGCACCCACGAACTGACCCAATGCAGCGTCTGGCACGGCCTCAAACCCCTCCGCGACGGTCAGTATCTCCTTGATCTGGCCTGCTTTCATCCATCGTGCAAGCCTCGCAACACCTTTGGCAAAGCTGTCAACGTAATCAAAATAAAAGAATCCGCCCATGGTGCACCCCTGGATGGCCAACATCAGATGGTTATGTAATCCGCGGACGGGCGAATTGTAACCGGAAATGCCGCCGCAGACTACGATACGGCCTCTCCGCGCCATGTGGGCGAGCGCTTCGTCCAGAATGGTCCCCCCCACGTTGTCGAAGAAGACGTCGATGCCGTTTGGGCAAAGTTCTCCGAGACGGCTCACGACATCCTCGCTCTTGTAGTCGATGGCCGCAGCAAAACCGAGTTCCTCCGTCAACATGGCACACTTCTCCGGACCACCGGCAATGCCGATGACACATGCTCCAGCAATGCGGCCGAGTTGACCGGCTACGCTTCCGATGGCGCCTGCAGCACCGGAGACTAGCATGGTGTCTCCCATCAGCGGCCTGCCGATGTCGGAGACACCAAAATAGGCGCACAGCCCGGTCATCCCCAGCGTGGCCAGACCGGAAGCCAAGGGGAACCCGGCAGGAACCCGCTGCACCGGGGTACCCGTGCAGTCGTACGCCCCGGTCGTCGTGTAATCGCACCATTCAAGGAAACCGGTGACAGCTTCACCTACCCTGAAATCAGGATGCCGGGAGGCGACAATCCGGCCTGCAACACCGCCGCGCATCGGTTTGCCAACAGGTATGGCATCGAAACGGCCACCCAAGCCCTTCACCCACGCGTGATTCATCGGGTCGCAGGAAAAGTAGACATTCCGGATCAATATTTCCCCGTCCCTTGGCGTGGGGATTTCAGCCTCACGGTAGGCAAACTGCTCGCGCGTCAGCGCCATTGTGTTGCCACCCGGCACATCTGCAACACACCACTGCCTGTTCATGTTATTAACCCCTTGACTCTCTGTCGATCTGAAACCTTCGACGCCTCATGTGTCATTTTTTCAGCAGCCGGCAAGAGGCGACATGCGTAAGTCATGGTGAATCATGATGCTCGTTTGCAAGCGGATTGTAGATGCCGCTCAGGCTGCCGGCATCGTGGGTTAGAGCGTGACGTTGTTGAAGAGGGCCTGCCGGTCGATGTTGGCAACGTCGAAGACAGTCAGTGGCTGAAAATCAATGAGGATAAGCACTCAGTTCTGGGGATTGAGAAGTTAGGCTAAGGTTCGACATACTGTGAAGTTTATGCCTGTAAGCCGTCAATGCAATCGTTTATTTATCGTCTCTTCTCTAGTTAAAATCAATTGGATGGAAATTACCCTCCGCTAGTCCTAACCAGCCCACGCTCAACCTATGGGGGTGAGAGACATCTGAGATTCCCTCCACGTATTTCTGACAACCGTGAACGAGGGTCATCAGCCTATCCTGACAGGCCACAAACATGACAGCAGACATGAGGAGCAGGCAAGGATTTGTTAGAGTCTGTGCATCATAAAGGGGGGAGGGGAGGCGCTTGCAAGCTCAGAATTTGCTAGAAATTAATGCGGAGGGGGAGGGCGAGTGGTACCCAGTGGTATTCGGTGCCTACCTCTATGGGACATTAGAGGGTGCGAACGGGCAGATCCTTAAATGAAAAATGTAAGGACTCTACTGTCGTTGTAGGGACTTTATTGTCGATGTAACACTTAATTGTCTCTCAACAGTGGTGGGAATGGCTAGAGCGAAATTCCAAGCCTGCGCATCTTCTCTACCAGGGTGGTCCTGTTGATGTTGAGCATGACGGCGGCGCGCGCCTTCACTCCGCCGGCCAACTGCAGCGCCTCTCCTATCATCCGCTTCTCTATCTCGTTGATGGCGGCTACCATGTCTATGCCGGCGGGGGTGACGCTGGTGGGGGTCCCTTCGACGTAGTTCTTCACGATGTTTGCCGGCAGGTCCCTGAGCGTGATCAGGTCTCCCTCGGTCAGTGCCACGATTCTCTCGATGATGTTCTCGAGCTCGCGCACGTTCCCGTTCCAGGGATACGCCTCCAGCGCCTCCAGCGCTTCCTTGTCGATGTGCATGATGGGGCGCTGCATGGAGCGGCAGTTCTTCTCCAGGAAGTGCTTGGTGAGGGGGAGTATGTCCTCGATCCGCTCCCTGAGGGGGGGGATCACGATGGGGATCACGTTGAGCCGGTAAAAGAGGTCCTCTCGGAAATTGCCGCGCGCGACTTCCTCCTCCAGGTTCACGTTGGTGGCGGAGACGACCCGGACGTCGAGCTTGATCTGCTTGTTGGAGCCGACCCGCTCCAGTTCCTGCTCCTGCAACACGCGCAAAAGCTTGGTCTGCAGATGCATCGGAAGGGTGCCGATCTCGTCGAGGAAGATAGTGCCGTAGTTCGCGGCCTCGAACTTGCCGACCTTTTCCTTCACCGCGCCGGTAAAAGCCCCCTTGACGTGCCCGAAGAGCTCGCTCTCCAGCAGGTTTTCGGGGATGGCGGAGCAGTTGACGGCTATGAAAGGCTTGTCCTTGCGGTTGCCGTTGAAGTGGATCGCCTTGGCGACGAGCTCCTTCCCCGTTCCGGATTCTCCCAGGATGAGCACGGTGGAGTCGGTCTTGATGATCCTCTTCATCCTGGAGAAGAGCTGCTGCATCGCCTGGGAGTTCCCGATGATGTTGGCGAACTCATACTTCTCCCTGAGCTGCTTTTTCAGATAGACGTTTTCACTGACGAGCTGCCCCTTCTCGAGGGCCTTGTCGATGATGATGCGCAGCTCTTCTATGTTCAGGGGCTTGGTGATGTAGTCGTATGCCCCTTTCTTCATCGCCTGCACCGCGGTCTCGGCGGAGCCGTACCCGGTCACCAGGATCACCTCGGTGCGGGGGGAGCTCTCCTTGACCCGGCTCAGGATGTCGATCCCGTTCAGGTCAGGGAGAAACAGGTCGGTGATGACGATGTCGAACGGTTCGCCCGAAAGCACGCCCAGACCGTCCTGGCCGCTGCTGCATCCCTTCACCGTGAAGCCGATGGACTTCAATAGGATGAGCAGAGCCTCGCGGCTGCTGTCGTCGTCTTCAATCACCAGTATCTTTATGTTCTGCTTCATACGATGGTTCCCATTGTTAGAGGTTTCTTCAATAACACGGATGGCGCTTTTTGGCAAGCCGCCAATTTGACTGAAGTGTTTGCTCAGCTATACTTTGGCGGGCCTTTGTGCCTACAACTTTTTCCCGGAGGGGATCATGAACGTGTTCGACCTGTTCCCGTTTTTGTTCGTTCTTGTCCTGGTGGTGGGTTTTCTGGCCAATGCCATTCGCATACTGCCTGAATACGAGAGGGGGGTTCTCTTCAGACTGGGGCGGGTGAAGAAAGTTCGCGGCCCCGGGATCGTGCTCATCATCCCGGGCATCGACAGACTGGTTCGGGTGTCGCTCAGGATCGTGGCGATGGACGTCCCTTCCCAGGACGTTATCACCCACGACAACGTCACGGTCAAGGTGTCAGCGGTGATCTACTTCAGGGTTGTGGATGCTGTGCGTGCTGTGGTGGAGATGGAAAACTACCTCTACGCAACCAGCCAGCTGTCGCAGACCACCTTGCGCAGCGTGCTGGGGCAGGTGGACCTGGACGAGCTTCTGGCCAACCGGGAGAAGATCAACCGCGAGCTGCAGGAGATCCTCGACCGGCAGACTGAACCATGGGGGGTGAAGGTTTCGACCGTCGAGGTGAAGAACATAGACCTGCCGCAGGAGATGCAGCGCGCCATTGCCAAGCAGGCCGAGGCGGAAAGGGAGCGCCGCGCCAAGGTGATCCACGCCGAAGGGGAACTGCAGGCCTCGGAAAAGCTGGCCCAGGCGGCCCAGGTGATGGTGGCGCAGCCGATGTCGCTGCAACTGCGTTACCTGCAGACGCTGACCGAGATTGCGGCCGAGAAGAACTCGACCACCATCTTCCCGGTCCCCATCGACCTGATCAAGATCTTCATGGATCGCTGGGACGCAGGGAAGAAGAGCGATTGATCAATGCGCCTGACGTCAGCTGGGTGAACAAATCCCCCCTGTCCCCCCTTCGCAAACGGGGGAACGCAAAGGCATCATTCTGAGCATTGATCCAAATAGAACCATCACGAGCAGTCACTATGCTGTATACGCATTTGTCTCGGGGCTGATATGAGATATCATTGCTATAAGAATGACGCTGTTTGAGATGCAATAAAAGGGGGATTTACCATGCTGAGCAAGAAACTGTGCAACGCCTTGAACAAACAACTCAACAACGAGCTCTACTCTGCCTATCTCTACCTTTCCATGTCCTCCTATGCAGCCTCGATCGGGCTCAAGGGAAGCGCCAACTGGTTCATGGTGCAGTACCAGGAGGAGATGGTTCATGCCATGAAGTTCTACAACTTCATAAACAGCCGCGGCGAACACACAGAGCTTGCCGCCATAGCGGCGCCACCGACCGAGTTCAAGAGCCTTTTGGAGATGTTCGAACAGACCCTGTCTCACGAGCTGTTCATCACCTCGTCGATCAACGAGCTTACCGACCTTGCGCTTTCAGAGAAGGACCACGCTACGGTGATCTTCCTGCAGTGGTTCGTCACCGAGCAGATCGAGGAAGAGGAGAACGACCGGGACATCATCGGGAAGCTGAAGCTGATAGGGGACAACGGGCAGGGGTTGCTGATGCTGGACGCCGAGCTTGCCGCGAGGGTGTTCGTGCCGCCTCCAGCTACGGCCGCGCCGTAAGGGGGACAGGGGGTACTGCAACAAGAGGGGCCTGCAGCTGCGGGCCCCTCTTGTTTTTAGCCGTTGCCGCTCCGGTCGCATCTTGACCATCTCTATCTTCGCTGTCCTGCAGGGCGCAGGTCGCGAAAAAACGGTTCTTCTTCTAGCAAAAGATGCATATCTCCTTCAGCTTTTTTCAGTACAGGCGATAGTATCATCTGACACCGTTGCATTCCCAAAAGAAAAATCGCGGCGGTACAGGTTGGGGGTTTTATTGCGTCGCCGAATGTGATAAGAATATCTGCAAAATTTCCGGGTGGTTAACTTCCAGAACCAAAGGAGCGATACGTCATGTCCAAAAAAAGCGAACAGGCCGCACTGCTGGCCTTCCTGGCTGGGGCCGCTGTGGCTGCAGGCGCCGCACTCCTCTTTACTCCTAAGACGGGCCGCGAGGTTCGCGAGAAGCTGGGTGAGGCGAAGGAAGAGGCGCTGAACAAACTCAAGGTGTGCGTCAAAAGAGGGAAGGGGGCCAACAACGACCTCAACTACGACGGCGGGGACTGCTGGATCTAAACTCAATTGACAATTGACAATTGACGATTGACAACGCAGAACCGACCTTCCTTGTGGAGATACCTGGCCGGGGACGGGATTCTATATCCTGCCCCCGGCTGCTGTCTCAGGCCTACAACCCCAGTTCGCGCTGTACCGCTTCGAGGTAGCTCTTGATGGAAAGGGCGCTCTCCATGCCGAGTACCTGCGCGGCTATCTGTTCCGCCTGCGCGAGGGATATGGAGCGGATGGCCTCCTTCACGCGCGGGATGTTCGGTGCTGAGAGACTGAAGCTGCGCATCCCAAGCCCCAGCAAAAGTACTGCGTTGATCGGCTCTCCCGCCATCTCGCCGCACAATGACGCTGGTTTCCCCGCGCCCGCAGCCGCTTCCGCCACCTTCTTGATCGAGTGCAGCACCGCAGGATGGTACGGGTCGTACCACTTCTTCACCCTCGGGTTGTTCCTGTCACAGGCAAGTGTGTACTGGATCAGGTCGTTGGTTCCGATGCTCAGGTAGTCTACCTCCCGCGCCAGCATGTCCGCCACCAGCACCGCCGCCGGGAGCTCCACCATCACCCCCAGCCCTATGTCCCGGGCAAATTCCTTTCCGTCGTTTCTCAGCTCTTCCTTTACCTGCTCCAGTATCCCCTTGATGCGGCGCACCTCGTCGACACCCGAGATCATCGGGAACATGACGTTGCACCTGCCGCTGGCCGACGCAAGGAGCACCGCCGCCAGTTGCTCCCGGAAGATGTCCTCGCGGTCGAGAGAGATGCGCATGGAGCGCCATCCCAGGAAGGGGTTGTCCTCCTTCGGGTGGGGGAAGTAGGAAAGCTCCTTGTCGCCCCCTATGTCGAGGGTCCTGATGGTGACCGGAAGCCCCGGGAACCCCTCGAGCACCTTGCGATAGATGGCCGCCTGCTCGATCCGGCCCGGAAACGTTTTGCGGCTCATGAAGGGGAACTCGGTCCGGTAGAGCCCGACCCCCTCGGCGCCATGCGCCTGCGCCACCTTCAGGTCGCTCAGAAGGCCGATGTTGGCGAGAAGAGAGACGGTGCAGCCGTCGGTGGTCACTGCCGGGAGATCCCTGATCCCTTCCAGGGCGCGCTGCTTCTGGTCGAACTCGCCCTGCAGCCTCTGGTATTCCTTCTTGATGCGCTGCTCAGGGTTGACGTAGACGCAGCCGGAGTTGCCGTCCACCACCATCTCGCAGCGCGCACCCGCCTTTTTCAGCAGGCCCTCGACCCCGAAGACGGCCGGGATGCCCAGCGCCCGGGCCATGATCGCCGCGTGCGCGTTCTGGTTCCCCTTTTCGGTGGCGATGCCGATGACCTTGGCGTGGTCCATGATGGCGAGGTCGGAGGGGAGCAGCTCGCGGGCGATGATGATCCTGGGGTCGCGCAAGCGCTCCCTGTGCTTGTGGTTGCCGCCGTTTAACGCCAGGCAGATCCTGCGCCCTATGTCCTCCATGTCGGCGCTGCGCTCGCGCAGGTAGGGGTCCTGCATCCGGGCGAAGGCGGAAACGTAGTTCTCCACCACCTGGCTTACCGCCGTATGCGCCCCCAGCCCCTGGTCGATGAGCGCGGTGATCTTGCCGATGAAGCCGCGGTCCTCAAGGATCATCAGGTGGCTGTGAAAGATGGCGGCGTCAGCTTCGGAGAGGATCTGCCCCACTCGCTTTTCCATGTAGAGGGTCTGGATGCGTGCCTTCTCCAGCGCGTGCAGAAAGCGCGTCTGCTCCTCGCCGCGCGGGCGCGCCTGCTCCAGGACCGCCTCTTCGCTCGCCCCGCGGTGCAGAACCGAAACCTTCCCCAGCGCGAAACCGGGCGAGATCCCGATCCCGGTCATGACTCCGGAGCCGTGCTCCTTGCGGCTCGCGCGGCCGGAGTCCTTGAGCACACCGCTCTTGCGCAGTCGGTCCACTTCGGCCGCGTAAAAAGCGCGCTCCTCTTCCTTCTTCCGGATCGAGTCGAGGAGCTTCGCGTTGGAGACGATGCTGGAGATCTGCCAGGCGATGGTGGAGACGGCGCTTATTTCCTGGGAGGTGAAGGTGCGGGCGTCGCGGTTTTGTATGACGAGAACGCCGATGGGGTTGTTGCGCTCGAAGAAGGGGACGCCCAGGAAGGAGAGCACCTTCTCCTCCTTGGTCTGCCTGAAGTACTTGTAGCGCGGGTGCAGCGGAGCGTTGTCGGTCGCAACGACCCCCCGCTGCTCCACGGCGAGGCCGGTGAGACCCTCCGAGGTCTTCATGGTGATACCCACGGAGAGCCTGGAAAGGCCGCGGGTCGCATGCAGCCTCAGTGTCTCGCCATCCTCTTCCAGGAGATAGATGGAACAGACATCCGAGGACATCCTCTTAGCCACCAGGTTGACTATGTTATCCAGGGTCTCCTGAAGATCGTGGGAATGAAGGATCAGCATGCTGATGTCCTCCAGTGTCCTCAGTCCCAGTTTTTCCCCAGTCTCCTCAGGCATTCCCATCCCCTCGCGGTGTCATCCCGGCAGTATATATGAGAAAAATGATATGTGAAGCGTTTTAATCGTATTTTAACGGGTATTTAAGATGGCCAACCTTGGTCAACTCTGTTATAGTGTGCGCCAATGAAATCAGTTGCAGATGCGGAGGTGGCAATGGGAACGACTTTTGACGAGAAACTGGCGGACGGGATAGCCCTGATGGAGTCGGGGGAATATGCCAAGGCCGTCGAAGCCTTCAAGGGATGCATCTCGCTTGAGCCGGACAACGCCGAGGGTTACTTTTACCTGGGCGAGGCGTACTCGGAGCAGGCGAAGACCGATGATGCCATCGCCGCGCTCAAGAAGGGGTTGGAACTTGCCCCGGAGGACCTTGACGGGCTGACTGCCCTGGGGGACGTGTATTTCGAATCGGGCAGGCAAAAGGACGCGCTTGCCTGCTACCGCAAGGTGACGGAGCTGCAGCCGAAAGAGTGCGACGGCTACGTCAGCATGGGGCTTGTCTACAACGCCATGGAGCGGGCCGACGACGCGCTGAAGGCCTTCCAGAGGGCGCTCGACCTGGACCCCAAAAACGTTTTCGCCTTGAACGCCATGGGCGACCTTTACTACGGGCTCGGGGAGAACGAGAAGGCGATCGAGGCGTACCACAAGGGGATCGAGATCGATCCCGCCGACGCCACCGCCCGGTTCAACCTGGGGGAGCTCTACTACGACATGGACGACCTGGAGTCGGCTGAGCGCGAGACGCGGGAGGCGGTCCGTCTAGACCCGGATTTCACCATGAGCTACCTGACCCTGGGGAACATCTGCATCGACCAGGACCGGACCCAGGAGGCGATCAAGTACTTCGAGAGCTACCTGGCCCGCGAGCACTCCCCGCAGGCGCGCGAGATGATCGCCGAAGTCAAGGCGGTGATCGAGGGACTCAACGAGGAGCTGAAGTAAAAAAAGGCGGCGTTTCCCTTCCCAAGGGGGACCCTGCCTTTGGCGCCTGCCACATAAACATCCCAATCCCGTCGGCCCGCGCGGCCGTCGGGATTTTTTTGGGCGGACTTCTTGCGACCGCCTGTCCTGCCTCCCCCCCCTGAAGCCCCATCCCGCGTGTTTGTGCGCGCTCGACGCCTGCGGCACAGATGCACGGCGAGTCGTGAAGTGAAATAAAATATTAACTAACAAAAATTATTTAAACTGGTGCTTGTTGCAGCAAACACAGCTCATACGTTTGGCCTGTATCAGTCGCTGTTTGACATGTTTACACTTTTTTTACATCTAGGTGTAAACCTTAATTTTTATGTCAATGTGTTCCTTGACAGATAAAAAATTAATGTAAGTATTTTTGCCGGAACTGACAATTGTGCAACGGAAAGGAATGAGTATGAGTCAATTTATGAGATCTCTGTCATTACTGTTTGCCTTTGCAGTGCTGCTGGCAGCCCCTCCCCAGGCCATAAGTGAGGATCGTCCTGCCGCGTCCGGGGGGAAGGCCGCAGGGAGCCCGCTCCCGGCCCAGCCTGTCGGCGTGAAGCCGCGGGACGAAAAGCCGGCCGTAGACAGCGCCGCGCTCTTCGAGCAGGGGGGGGCACTCACCCCGCGCGGCCAGCTCGTGTTCGAGCCGTCCTTCCAGTACTCGCACTCCTCGACCAACCTAGTTTCCGTAGTAGGCTACACCATCATCCCTTCCATCACGGTCGGCCTCATCAATATCAAAAACGTCGAAAGCAACACCCTGGTGGGGTCGCTCGGCCTGCGCTACGGATTGACTAGCAGGCTGGAGGGGGAGGTCAAGGTCCCCTACGTCTACCGGACCGAGTCTACCTCGACCGACTCAGCCGGCACAGGCGGACAGAACGTCACCAGCGTCTTTTCAGCGGACGGCAATGACCTGGGCGATGTCGAATTCGGCCTGCGCTACCAGTTGAACCGCGTCGGCCCTAGCTACTGGCTTCTCGGCTTGCGGGTCAAATCCAACACAGGAAAGGACCCCTTCCAAATGCCGGTGGACCCGGTCACCGGGTTTTACACCGAGCTCCCGACCGGCTCGGGGTTTTGGGGCATACAGCCAGGCCTTACCCTTATCGTCCCCTCCGACCCGGCTGTTTTCTTCGGCAGTGTAAGCTACATGTTCAACATACCCCGCAACATCCCCGGTGTCGGCGATGTCGATCCCGGTGACATCATAGACGCCAATTTCGGCCTTGGCTTCGCCCTCAACGACAAGACCTCCATCAGCCTCGGGTATGACCACAGCATCGTCGGCCGGGTGAAGCGCGACGAAAGCTACCTCCCGGGGACCATGGTGACCCAGCTGGGGACCCTGCTCATCGGCTTTTCTTTCCGGGCGAGCGAAAGTATGAGCTACGTGTTTTCCCTGGGGGCGGGCCTCACCCAAGCCGCGCCCGACGTGCAACTGACCGTAAAGGTGCCATTCACCCTCTGACAGTGAAGTCGAGGCAGGCGGGCGTTTCGCATGCCAGCGACAATATGCATAGTGGACCTGGCGCCGTAAGAGAAACAGGAGAAACCGCAATGCGCATCGACATACGCGTCAAGACCAGCCTGAACGGACGGGCGGTCTACTTCTCGGGGAAGCGCCGAGTGGAAGAGACCGTGGTTGTGAATGAACTCAGCCTGAGCAGCGCCGTGGTGAGCGGACTGGGCTCTGTCGATAAAGAGACTTGCACGCTCAACATAAGCCTGTCCCCCAATAGCCGTGTGGAGCTACCTGTGCAGCAGCTGCGCAGCACGCACAAGAACACGGTGTTCAGGCTATATTTCCCGGAGAAGCAGGCTCTGGACGAGATCTGGGCCTTTCTGAGGCGACAGGCCCCGGACAACGGCAGCTGCCCTTACTGCGGCATGGCTTTGCAGTCGGACTGCTCCCTTTGCGGCACCTGCCGCAGGCCCCTTGACTTCACGGACAGCGGCTACCTGGAGCGACACCTGCAGGCCACGTTCCTGACCCGCCTTGAAAGCAGGCTTCCCCGGTGCGACTCGGGACTGCTGCTGCGACTTCTCAGCACGGTGGACCAGAACATCGTTGGGGCCCCCCCCGCTCTCGTCGACGATGAATTCGTCGGCACCGCTCCGGCCCTGCGAGAAGTCTTTGCCATGATCCGTAAAGCTGCGAGCACTGACATGAACATCCTGGTCCTTGGGGAAAGCGGAACGGGCAAGGAACTCACCGCACAAGCGATTCACGAGAGGAGCCAGCGCCGTGACAAGCCGATGGTGGTTGTGAACTGTGCGGCCATTCCCGGGCAGCTTTTGGAAAGCGAGCTGTTCGGTTATGAGAAGGGAGCCTTCACCGGCGCCTATGCGAGAAAGGCGGGACGGTTCGAACTGGCAGACGGGGGCACCATATTCCTGGACGAGATCGGCGAACTGCCCCCCTTGCTCCAGGCCAAGCTGCTCCGCTTTCTCGAAGACCACACCGTGGAGCGGGTCGGCGGCAAGCACGGCGTGCACGTGGACGTCCGCATCATCGCAGCGACCAACTGCAACCTTGCCGCCATGGTGGAGCAGGGAACCTTTCGCCGCGACCTCTACTACCGTCTGAACACGATCAGCATTACGCTCCCCCCCTTGCGTGAGCGTGGCGGCGACATCCTCGTCCTGGCAAAGTTCTTCCTCCAGCGCTTCGGCGCCCAGGAACAGAGCGATCTGCACGGCTTCTCTCCAGCAGCACTCGCCGCCATCAGCGCCTATGACTGGCCCGGCAACGTCAGGGAGCTCATCAACAAGGTGCGGCGGGCGCTGGTGATGGCTACCGGAAAGTTTATCGAGCCAGAGGACCTGGAACTGGCGAGGGTTGCCCCCTTCGCCCGCCATAAGCAGTCCAGCGCGCTTTCCTGCAGCCGCGAACAGATCCTCGACCTCCTCGAGCAAAACGGCTACTGCGTTACCCGTGCCGCACGCGCACTCGGGGTAAGCAGGCCCACCTTTTACGCTTCGATGCGGCGCCACGGCATCGACCCCAGTCGCGCAAACAGCGTCCCATACCTCCCCCTGTCCGCCTCCTGAAAGCAGCGGTTAGCGGCCCTGGCCGTCTAGCCGCTGCACCATCTCAACTCAGCCTTACACCGCTTTACAGGCAAGTCGTTGAAATTCCCCGTTTTTATGAAAGATGTAAACAGGAGTGATGAGATCCTTTTTACAAACAGATGCCTGCTGCACGTCGTAACTTGCCGAAATTACTGAATTGTATTTTTGGCACAGAAAGTGCTGAAGGTAGTGGGTGTGGATGACGAACCAAAGTGGCGGAGGTAGCCATGAAACGATTCACGCTCACGCTTGCCCTGCTGCTGGTGGCGGCAGCGGCCCGTGCAGAGACGAACCCGACCGGTTCTACGGCTCCTACGGACCTGGTCGCACTCAACCTCTGTCAGGCTCCGGCCGAAGCTTTGCAGGCGCCGCCCGGAAGAACAGCGCTGGCCGCCAGGCAGCAGGGCTTCACAGCGATGGAAACCGCACCACTGAGCGCAGAGGAGTTGAACGTGGTGCACGGCCGTTACCTTCTGGGCGGGGCACCCCTGCAACCCTTTTCGCATCAAAGCGACGTGAAACTGTGGGACGAGGGAAGGGCGGTTGCAAGGCCCCAGCAGTCGCACTGATTTGTCTCACGAAAGGCGCAGCAAAACGAGTTTGACGCCGGGGCCATGGCCCGGCGGGTACTGGCACAAGGAGCAAAACCCTCATCAAGGTGCAGTCAACAAATGAAAAGGAGGAAGTCATGAAATCACGTATCGTCTCCATTTTGGCCGCCGCAGCACTCGTATCGCTTTCCAGCTTCGCCTGGGCCATTGAAGCCTCTAATGATGGTGCTCTGGGCGCCGCCGTCGGCGTAGATGGCAGCACCGCCACCAGCACCACCAGCAACAGCAACTCTATGAGCTCCACCGATAACGTCTCTGTCAGCAAGGAGAACGGCAACACCGTCGCCTCGGGCAACACCTTTACCAAGTCCGAGACCGAGACCTTGAACGTGAGCAAGGAGAACGGTAACACCATCGCCTCGGGCAACACCTTTACCAAGTCCGAGACCGAGAATGTGAACGTGAACAAGGAGTCGGGGAACACAATAGCCTCGGGCAACAGCGCCACCAAGACTGTGACCGTAACTCCGACCGACAACTCCACCACCAACAAGGAGTCTTTCAACACCTTGACCAAGACCGAGACCGAGAACGTGAGCGTGACCAAGGAGTCGGGAAACGCGATCGCCTCCGGAAACACGAAGACCGTTAACGTGACTAAAACGGACAATTCGAACGAAACCGAGGATTCCTACAACACCGACAACTCGGTTGCCAACAAGGAGTCCGGCAATACCGTAGCCTCGGGCAACACCAAGAACGAGACCGAGAATGAAGATTCCTTCAACACCACCAACGTGACCAGGAGCGACAACCGCAACTTCAGCAATACCGAGAACGAGACCAGCACCGAGACCGAATACGAGGATTCCAACAACACGATGTCGGTCAGCAAGTCCGAAAGCGACAGCAATGACCTGACCATCACGATCGGCGACGTTGCGGTTGCAGTTGCGAGCACCCAGCTCTCGGGGACCGTCTCCGCCAACTCCGTCGACCTGGCCAAGCGCGCCTACATCTCGACCGGCAACAACGACATCTCCGGCTCCGCATTCCAGAGCGCGACGGGGATCACCACCGTGACCCAGAACAGCGGCGTGAATTCCCTGATCCAGCCGTCGATAAACGTTCAGTCGAACCTGAGCCTGAACCCGGGGCAGTAACAGGGTGATTGACCTTTCAGTCACACCGTGAGAGCCCCGGCGTCAGCCGGGGCTCGTACTGCGTACCGTTATGGGCTCACCGTAGCCCAGGAAAGGAAGCGGCCATGATACGCAAGCACATCATTACCTTTGCAGCGATGCTTGGCATGGCCTTCGCCCTGCCGGTTGTTGCCTCAGAGCTTGAGCAGGCTGATTTGGGCGCCCCGCTAGCCGACGGCGCCATGGCCCAGCAGAGCGGGCGGCAAGGGGTGCAGGTCGAAGAGATGTTGAACACGATCAACAGTTCCGAGGCGAGCGCAAGCGTGGCGAGCAACCTGCTCACCTCGACCGGCACCGGGACCAACGTGGTCGGTGACAACGCCTTCGGTGCCACTAACGGCGTTGCCACCATTATCCAGAATTCGGGAAACCAGAACGTGATCCAGAGCTCCTTCATCCTCAACCTGAGCGTTCACTGACGGGAGGCGCCATGCAACGGCACACTATCGGGACCGTGCTATTGGTTCTCGCCATGCTCCAGTCAGCTCCCACGCCGGTCATGGCAGGAAGGGTCCTTGTGCCCGGCGCGTTCCTTGGGGGCATCAACGTTCCCGTGGCCAGCATGAAGGAGCTCCGTTTCAAGCGCACCGTGCAGCAGCAGTACGACTTCAGCTGCGGTTCGGCCGCCCTCGCCACACTGCTGACCTACCACTACGATGACCGGGTCAGCGAGGATGAAGTCTTCGTCGCCATGTTCGATCACGGCGACAAGGAGAAGATCCGCCGTGAGGGGTTTTCCCTGCTCGACATGAAAATGTACCTGGAGCGGCGCGGCTACCAGGCCGACGGCTACCGCATCGGGCTGGAAAAGCTGGAGCAGGTCGGGATACCAGCCATCGCCCTGGTCAACATCCGGGGGTACCGCCACTTTATAGTGGTGAAGGGGGTCACAAAGCAAATGGTGCTGCTGGGCGACCCCGCACAGGGAGCCCGAACGGTGCCGCGCGAGGAGTTCGAGCGGTGGTGGAATGGTCTGGTTTTTTTGGTGCGCAGTAAAAAGGACATCGCGCACAGGCATTTCAACGATCCGGGTGAGTGGCCGGCCAAGTCCGGGCGGGCTGGGATGGAGCCGCTTACCGCAGTACAGTTGCTTGATCCAACCCTTTACCTGACATCCCGAAGAGGGTTTTGAGCCAACAGGATGATCAAAAGGGGTAACGCCATGAAAACCAACGGTATCCTCACTATAGCGTCCCTGGTGCTGCTTTTTCTCGCCTCGGTTGCCGGGGTGGCGCCAGCGCAGGACCAGCTAACGGCGTCCCAGGTGCCTGACGCAGAGCTCGCGACAAGCCGGGGCGGCTACCTTGGCCAGGACGGACTCCTCGTTTCCTTCGGTATCGAACGTGCCGTCTACGTCAACGGGGTTCTGAGCGCGTCCAGCAGCTTGAATTTCTCGTCCGCCGGCGCCTTGAAAAGCGGCGCACCCGGCACCACCCTGGTGCAGATAGGGCCGGATGGGAGCAACCTCTTCCGCGCCGCGCAGGGTACGGGTGCACTGCCTGGTGGCCTGACTGTGATACAGAACACCCTCGACAGGCAGGTCATCAGCAACCATCTGGCCATCAACGCCCAGCTCGCCAATATGTCCATTTTCCGCGACATAAGCCTTCAGTCGGCGCTGCGGCAGCAGATGATCAATGCCGTGAGGTAGCGCGGGCCGCACCTTGTGAACCGGCAAGGCCGGTGCAGTACATAGCTGGAATGTCGGCAGTCCCCGCGAAACGGGCCCCTTTACCGGCCCTGAAGCGCGGGAGCTGCCGTTGTCGCTTGCTACGCAGGCCGGCACCAAAGGGTGCACAGGTTGCGTATTTTCTTGTTTTAGCCGCAAAGGCCTCAATGCGATCTCCAGGTCAGGAGGGATGAAATTATGCACTACGGCAAGTTGCGTATGGCGGTGGAAGCGCTGACTCTGATTATCCTGATTGCGACCTCTGTCCCGGCATGGGCCGCACTCACCATCGATCCACTTTCTTCTCCCTCCACGAACACGAACGTTGCCGTTACCGGTACCTGTGCCGAAGGGGCAACCGTCACCCTTGATGTTCCTGGCGCGGTAGTCGGTCCGGTCAGTTATCCATCTCCGACTGCGTGGAGGGCAGCCGTTTCCGCCCTCACCGACGGCGATCATACGATTACCGCCACGAGCGACATGGACGAACCCGCTTCCGTGAGCGTCGAGTTCTATGTCGATGCGAGCGCCCCCGTCCTCACCGTCTCCACCCTGCCAAGCGGAGCCGTCACCAACGTCTCCCTCCTAAACATCGCCGGCAGCGCGACTGACGCCGCCAGCGGTCTGGCCCTGGTCACCATCAACGGGGAGGCCGTCGAGCTCCAGCCCGACGGCAGGTTCAGCGGCGTGGTAACCCTTGTCAGCGGCCCCAACGACATCGCAGTGGCCGCCACGGACAGGTTGGGCAACAGCACGACAGACAACCGCGTCATCCGACTCGATCTGACGGCACCGCACCTTGCCATCACTTCGCCCGCTGACAATACCGTGACCTCGCAGGCCGTCGCCACCGTCATCGGCACCGTCGACGAAGAATCCGTGGTTGTCGTCGCCCTCGGCGCAGGGGGGGGGGAGGCGGCCGAGCAGAGTGGTACATCGTTTTCCGCGGATCTGACGCTCCAGCCGGGGCTCAACACGATCACGGTCACCGCAACCGATCTTGCCGGAAACAGCACTGTCGCGAAGCGGAGTGTTCTGTACGACAGCAGCATTCCAAGCCTGCAGGTGACCCAGCCGTCCCAGGACCAGGCGACCAACAACAGGACGCCGGTCATCGCCGGTAGCGCCAGCGATCCCGACAGCGCCGTTCAGGTTACCATCGCCGCAGGGGGGCAAACCCATTTGCCCCCGCTGGAGGGGGGCTCCTTCAGCCAGCAGCTTTCTCTTGGCGGCGACGGTTCCTACCCCGTGACGGTCACCTGCCAGGACCAGGCAGGAAACCAGGCAACGGTGGTACGGACCCTGCTCCTCGACACGACATCCCCGGCAATCACGATGGTCACGACGACGGCGGCCCCGGGGCGCTATGGCGAAGGAGCTCAGCTCCCCTTGACCCTATCCTTCAGCGAGCCCGTGTCCGGCGAAGGGTTGACCCTGGTCCTCTCCAGCGGCGGCAGCGCCCGTTGCGGCGCCCTGGCCGGGGTCGCGAGTTGCACCGCGGTGTACACCGTAGCCTTCGGGGAAAACAGTGAAAAGCTTGAGGTGACCCAGGTCAGCGGCACGATTTCCGACAGTGCCGGCAACAGGGCGATCGATCCGGCGGTCAGCGCGGCAGCGAACCTGAGCGCCGCGAAGATCCTGATCATAGACACGGGGGCACCGACTGCCACCATCGCTTCGCATCCAACCGACCCAACCTCCCAGCAAAGCGCCACCTTCTCCTTTACCAGCGACGAGGCAGGCTCCGGTTTTGAATGCAGCCTGGACGCCGGTCAGTACGCCACCTGCAGCACACCGGTGGTCCTGGACCTCACGGGAAGGCCGAATGGCCGGCATACCTTTGCCGTACGGGCTGTCGACCTTACCGGCAACGTCGGTGCACCGGCCAGCTGGAGTTGGACCATCGATACCATTCCTCCCGCGGTAACGGTTGCCCCCGCACAAAACCGTTCGGGGAGTTACCTGCAGACCGCCACCGCCACCGATGCCTCGGCGGTCAGCGTGCAGTGGAGCATGGTGGAAGGAAGCGGGACGATCACGTTCAGCGCTCCTTCCTCCTTGCAGACGGACGTCACGGCTTCTGCAGACGGCGGCTACGTGCTGCGCCTGACCGCAACAGACGCTGCCGGCAACAGTGCTTCCGCCAGCACCTCCCTTGTCTGGGACTCGACGCTTCCAACGGTGAGCGCCGGGGCGGGACGCACTGCGGGGAGCGCCTTCACCCAGACCGGGAGCGTGTCCGATGCCACGGCGACGACCCTTTCCTGGAGCAAGGCGAGCGGACCTGGGACGGTCAGCTTCGGTTCCCCGGCGAGCGCGGGGACGACCGTGTCGATGGATAAGGACGGCAGCTACGTGCTCCGCCTGACGGCAACCGACGCGGCCGGCAACAGCGCGTCTTCAGACGCCGCGGTGGTCTGGGACACCACCCCCCCGTCTGTGACTGCGGGTACAGGCCGCACTGCAAACACCACTTTCACCCAGACCGGGAGCGTTACCGATGCCACGGCAACGACGCTTTCCTGGAGCAAGGTGAGCGGACCCGGGACGGTCAGCTTCGGTTCCCCGGCGAGCGCGGGGACGACCGTGTCGATGGATAAGGACGGCAGCTACGTGCTTCGCCTGACGGCAACCGACGCGGCGGGGAACAGCGCCTCTGCGGACGTTACCTTGATCTGGGACACAACGCTCCCGACTGTAAACGCTGGGGCGACCCGTACTGCCAACCGCGCCTTCACTCAGACTGGGAGCGTGTCCGACGCCACCGCCACCACCTTTTCCTGGAGCAAGACGAGCGGGCCTGGCACCGTTACCTTTGGCTCCTCTGCCAGCGCCAGCACTACGGTATCGATGGATCAGGACGGCAGCTACGTGCTGAGGCTGACCGCAATGGATGGAAGCGGCAACACGGCCTACGGTGAAGTCGTCATCGTCTGGGACACGACGCTTCCAACGGTGAGCGCCGGGGCGGGACGCACGGCGGGGAGCGCCTTCACCCAGACGGGGAGCGTTACCGATGCCACGGCGACGACCCTTTCCTGGAGCAAGGTGAGCGGACCTGGGACGGTCAGCTTCGGCTCCCCGGCGAGCGCGGGGACGACCGTGTCGAT
>MTLD01000188.1_pt1 | contig 125030 bp, 103 predicted proteins | sample 1982471 | NCBI WGS metagenome assembly MTLD01 (sample SAMN05712604, study PRJNA340218) | biofilm metagenome | isolation source: sample SPM anode biofilm adapted to -50 mV | place: USA | collected 2012-02-03
CGCCTAGTTACTGCCCATGCCGGGCAAACAAGGAAAACCAGCAGACGTTTCCTAAAACGTCTGCTGGTTTTTAAGAGTGTTTAGCGCTCAACTCTGCCAGCAAAAGCACTAATGCTGTAGTGCGCGGTACAAAGGCCTTTAGATCCACTTCTTCTTTACGCGTATGCTCTAAAAGCGGATCACAGTCAATCCCCAGCGCGTCAATGGTTGGTGTAAAGGAAGCCGTCACATTGCCAATGGTCATGCCTCCTGCAATCCATTCCACCACATCTGCGTCAAATTCGCGCTTCACAATCGCTTTATAAAGCTGCACCATTTCTTCCACTGCAGCTGTTTTCTCCATCGGCGGCTTCACAAAGCCTCCCTCAACAGTCACAGTCGTTCCCGCCACTTGCGGCTTAGCCGCCAAATCACGGATGGCCTGATCAAGGCGCTCCAGCTCGCTTTGCTCATAACAGCGCACTTCCACCTTCAACCAGGCTTCATCAGGAATGACATTAACCTTTTCATTCGGCGTCCCCACGACGGCTGCATTAATACTGTTTGGAGGAATAAACTGGCCGTGGTCAGCTACCTTGCGTTTCTTCAACGCCGCCGTACTGTAGTTTTCCGGATCTTGAGGCAGCGGACTGGCAAGCTCATAGAGGCCCTGCAGCAAATGCCCCAGCTCCATAACCGCGTTGCCAGCCGCCTGCGGCGAATTGCCAGCATGTCCGCCAATGCCTTTTACGCGGAAAGTATAGCGTGCGTTCCCTTTGCGCTTGGTTACAATCCCCCAATTAGGGCGACCCGTGTCAGCAATGATGGCAACATCTACCTGTTGCGCCAGTTCCTGCGCAAAGGCAAACTCATCAGGCGAACCAGTTTCCTCTTCCGCATCAAAATAGACAATCAGTTCGCCATATGGTTTTTCCTCAAGCGCCTGAAAAGCTTCTACTGCATACAGCATCTGCAATGCCGACGCCTTACAGTCGCCTGCTCCCGGCCCGTAAGCAATGCCGTCCTCTCCTAGCTGAAAAGGATACCGCCCCTCTTCCGTGTTGAGCACGGTATCGGTGTGCACTACAAGCAACGCTTTAAAAGTTCCCTTCCCAGGAAAGCGAGCAATAACGTGTACGCCTCGTTCATTAGCCCGTTCTTCCATTCGTCCGCCCAGTTTGGCTACCCGCTGCGCCAAGAGCGCCGCAATTTGACGGCTGCCCGCAAGATTTCCCGTATCCGAATCAATGTTAGTCCAAATTTCCAAGTCCCGAATGAACGCTTCCCTGCGTTCCTGCAAAATTTCTTTAACGCGGCTCCCTACAATCATAAACCGGCCACCTTTCCCAGGCGCTTTACAGCCTTATTTCTTTTTCTACACATTCGACGCCTTGCAAAAAAGTCCTCCTCAAAAGAACAAGCCCCTGCTTTCGTTCACGAAAGCAGGGGCTGCTATTAGTCTTGGGCCTGCCGCATATGCGGGAATAACAAAACATCGCGGATAGAGTGGCTGTTGGTCAGCAGCATTACCAGACGGTCAATGCCGATGCCCAGGCCGCCTGTAGGCGGCAAACCATATTCCAAGGCCGTTACATAGTCACGGTCCATCATATGCGCCTCGTCGTCACCGGATTCACGCTGCGCCACCTGGGCCATAAAACGTCCTTCCTGGTCAATGGGATCGTTAAGTTCGGAAAAGCCATTGGCCATTTCACGCCCAAAGATAAACGCTTCAAAACGATCCGTAATTTCCGGATTGTTTTTATTACGCTTAGCCAGCGGCGAAATTTCCGTTGGGTGTCCTGTAATAAACGTAGGCTGAATTAAATGCTCTTCCACCAATTCCTCAAAGGCGTTATTTAAAATACCGCCAATACCATCCTTGGCTTCGTATGGTATGTTATGGGCATCTGCCAAACGGCGCGCTTCTTCTAAGGTCTTCACCTGGTTAAAATCAACACCGCCAATTTTCAACACCGCTTCCGGCATCGTCATGCGATTCCAAGGAGGAGTCAAGTCGATTTCTTGATCCTGGTACACGATTTTAGTCGTTCCCAATACCTGTTGCGCAATGCCGGCAATGACTTCTTCGGTCAGACGCATCACATCTTCATAATCGGCATACGCTTGATACAACTCCACCATGGTAAACTCCGGATTATGCTTGATGGAAATGCCTTCATTCCGAAACATCCGGCCCAATTCATAAACCTTGTCAAAGCCGCCGACAATCAATCGCTTTAAATACAATTCCGGTGCAATGCGCATATACAGCTTCATGTCTAGCGCATTGTGATGCGTCACGAACGGTTTGGCTGTAGCCCCGCCGGGAATGGGATGCATCATCGGGGTTTCCACTTCCAAAAAACCTTTGTCGTCTAGTTGGCGTCGCAAAGACTGAATAATGCGGCTGCGCAACACAAAGGTCTTTTGCACATCCGGATTGACAACCAGATCCAAGTAACGCTGGCGATAGCGAGTTTCCACATCTTTTAGTCCATGCCATTTCTCAGGCAATGGCCGTAACGCCTTGGACAGCAAGGAAAAGCTTTTAGCCTTGATGCTAATTTCACCTTTGTTCGTACGAAAAATCTCGCCTTCCACGCCAATGATATCGCCCAAATCCAGCAGGCGGAATAGTTCGTAGGCCTCTTCCCCCACTGTATCTTGACGGAAGTAAATCTGAATGCGTCCGGACATATCTTGAATATGCACAAAGCTGGCCTTGCCATGGCCGCGCAGGCCCATGACCCGCCCGGCTACCCGCGCCGTTGTTCCTTGCAGTTCTTCAAAGCCTTCTACTATTTCCGTTGCCTGATGCGACCGGTCAAAACGACGTCCAAAGGGCTCTAGTCCCTTTGCAGCTACTTGCTTCATCTTTTCCCGACGCACCAGCATTTGCTCGTTTAGTTCTTCCCGTTGCTGTTGTTCTGTCTGTTGTTCTGACGTTCCTTCCGACATACCTCTGCCCCCACTTCTTTTCCTTACTTGCCGTTGAGCTGCATAATCTGATACTTCAGTACGCCTGCAGGCACATGCACTTCCACAACTCCCCCGACGCGCTGCCCTAAAATGGCTGCCCCCACAGGAGATTCGTTGGAAATTCGGAATTCCATGGGATCTGCTTCCGTCGAACCAACAATTGTATATTCGGCCACATCATCCATTTCTAGGTCCTTCAGTAATACCGTCGAACCAACAGTCACTACATCTGCATCATTTTTTTTAATGATTTCCACATTGCGCAGTTTCTTTTCCAAGTCGGCAATTTTGCCTTCAATGAAAGCCTGCTCATTTTTGGCATCTTCATACTCTGAGTTCTCGCTGATATCGCCGAAATCAATAGCCTGCTTAATGCGCTCCGCTACTTGCGAACGACGTTCGGTCTTCAAAAACTCCAGTTCTTCTTCTAATTTACGTAAGCCCTCTTCTGTAAGAATGGTCTGTTTTTCCGCCATGTTTCGCGCTCCTTCTGTTTTATACTTGCTTCAACCAACGGCATTACTACAAAACAATAGAAAGAGTGTCAAGTTTGCCTTGACACTTAAAACTTCTTCATGCTATTGGATAATATTATAGGCCCAAAGGTCGGTCGCGTCAATATGGCACGTCAACCCCAGGGAGAAAAAGGGAATTGCTGCAGCACTCGTTTGCACACAGCCACCGGTAGAGGCGTGTCGTCATGGCTCATGCCCTTCTTCAGTCCCTCTAGCGCCCTCAGCTGTGGATCTCCAGTCAAATCCAAGTCCTCCATCACCTGAGACATGGCGCTTTTGCGCGCTCTTGCCACAGCGTCAGGGGCATTTTCTCCCGCTTCCAGCTGTTCCAAAAAAGTTTCGCTAAAATAGGCCTGTGCCAAATAGGTCATGGGATTGCCGCAAGCCCCACCTTGCGTCTGCCCCAAGATTTCCGGCATCGCAAAACGAATGCCGGCTTCCACGGACCACTTCAACTCTTCCGTCTCATGAGCTATGGCGCTAAGCAACGTACGCACCGTACACAAGCCGGCTTGCTGCAAAGCGCGGATAATGCCATGTTCAATGGTATGCGCCTGTTCTGGCGTTACCAGCCCCCCCAAATTGGCCGTAATGGAGATCTCGCGTCCTGTTTCCACGTCCAGTCCATAAATGGTTACCGGCAAATCCTCGGGACCGCGAAATTCCGTATACCCCCCTGCAGGCTGCCAGCCCGCGCCGGAAATAGCCGGATACTTTTTGCGCATCTGCCGCAGCGGCACAGTTTCCACGCCTTCAGCCAGCACCAATTCCTGACTGCCGCGAAAAGAATGCCAGCGCATGAATTCTTGTCCCTCTAAAGTCGCCAAAAAGACGGGCACAGCCTGACCGTCCTCGTCAAAAGCAGGCTGCGCTTCTACGTCCAACACACGTGCAGACACCCCTACTGGATACAAGCGCTCCTCATCATTCAGCCAAGGACAAAGAAGTAGATTGTTACGCGTTCCCGCCAGCCTTGCCAGCCAACTACCGCCTTGATCCGGCAAAAAAATGCCCTTAGCCCGCCCGCCTCCCGGGCGCGGCAAAACACCGCTCATCAGCGGAAATAAAATCATGCTGTCACTCATCGTCAGCCCCCGTTTGCAGCAGACAACTCCGCTGCCAGCATTTCCTCCAGCAAACGCTCAAAGTCATCCCGGCAGAGCGCCTGATTCAACATTTGCCGCCATCTAGCCGCGCCGCGCACGCCTTTCGTATACCAGGCAGCATGGCGACGCATCTCCCGAACGGCGACATATTCCCCTTTCAAGGACATAAGCATGTCCAAGTGGCGTAAAATAAACCGACGCCGTTCTTCTAAGGACGGCGCCGGCGGTACAACGCCGGTTTGCAAGTAAGCTAAAATATCGCGAAACAGCCATGGGTTTCCCTGACAGCCACGTCCTACCATAATACCGTCGCAGCCGGTTTGCTCCAACATGCGCGCAGCATCCGCAGGACTCCAGATGTCGCCATTACCGATTACCGGAATGGAAAGAGCCTCTTTGACTTCGCGAATAATCTGCCAATCAGCTTTTCCTTCATAAAATTGTTCCCGCGTCCGCCCATGGACGGCTACCGCCGCCACGCCGGCCTCTTCTGCCAAAAGCGCCAGCTCTACCGCATTGACTTCCTGTTCGGACCAGCCCTTGCGTATTTTCACCGTTACCGGTACCTGTACCGCCGCCACAACAGCGCGCAAAATACGCTGCGCCAGTTCAGGCTTGCGCATGAGCGCCGAGCCCTCGCCATTTTTGACAATTTTCGGCGCCGGACAGCCCATGTTAATGTCAATAATATCCGCTCCGGCGGCTTCCACCTTTTGCGCCGCCTGCGCCATCAACTCCGGGTTGGAGCCAAAAATCTGCATGGCCACCGGACGCTCCGCCGGCTCCATACGCAGCATTTCCAAGGTGCGGTCATTGTCAAAAAGCAAAGCATTGTCGCTGATCATTTCCGACACAACCAAGCCACAGCCTGATTCCTTGCATAAGAGGCGAAATGGTAAATCCGTTACACCGGCCATAGGGGCCAAAATAACAGGATTGGCGAGCACAAGCCCGCCAATCGTCAGTTTAGGAGTTCCGTTCATAGAGTATGCGTAGTCCTTCCAGTGTCAAGAAATGTTCTACTACATTAATGGTGGTTGAGTTCTGCGCGATAAGATTCGCCAAGCCGCCAGTTCCTACTACATAGGCGTCGCTGCCGAGTTCTTCCTTCATACGCCGAACGATTTCATCCACTTGGCCCGTAAAACCGAAGATAATCCCCGATTGCATGCTGCTTACCGTATTGCGGCAGATCACTTGTTTCGGCTGCACCAACTCGATACGCGGCAGCTTGGCCGCCCGTTGGAACAGCGCTTCTGTCGAAATGCCAATGCCTGGAGAAATAGCTCCTCCTAAATAGTCGCCGTTGTCGGCGATGGCGCAGAAGGTTGTGGCCGTGCCAAAATCAATAATGATCAGCGGACCGCCAAACATTTCATAGGCGGCCACAGCGTTAACAATACGGTCAGCGCCGACTTCGCGAGGATTTTCGTATTTAATGCAAATGCCGGTTTTGATGCCAGGGCCCACAACAAGGGGATCTACGTTAAAGTAACGCCGACACATCCGGACAAAAGGCACAATAATCGGCGGCACTACCGAGGAGATAATAACAGCAGTAATATCCTTCATCGTCAAGCCGGAATAATGAAATAAATTATTCAACAGCATGCCGTACTCATCACCGGTTTTCTGGCGGTCTGTCGAAACCCGCCAATGATGTTGCATGGTTTTTCCTTCATAGGCTCCCAGAACGATATTGCTATTGCCAATGTCAATCACTAGTAGCATGTGATTTCTTCCTCCATTTTTAACGATCTACCCTTGCAGGCGCAGCGACACATCTCCCGCCAGTACGCGCCGCAAGCCATTTTCCGTGCGTACTAAGAGAGAACCGTCTTCCACCAGTTCTTCCGCCACGCCATCATAGGTTTCCTCGCCAGCCAGCACACGGACCGGCTGTCCCAGGGTAACCGACTCGCGCCGCCAAGCTTCCAAAACAGGTTCAAAGCCTTCTTGTTTCACCACTTGGTACCAATACTCCAAACGTTCTAAAAGCTTTTGCAACAGCTCTACGCGGGAAACTTCGCGCTCGGCTCCCATGGACACGGAAGCGCCTATATTCCGTAACTCTTCAGGAAAATCGCTTTCCCGCAAGCTCACGTTAATACCGATGCCCATTACTACAAAATTAATGGCATCCATTTCTGCGCTCATTTCCGTAAGAATGCCCACCAGCTTCCGCCCCTGCCAGAGAATGTCGTTAGGCCATTTAATGCCGCAATTAAGACCGCTGGCCTCACGAATCGCCTCTACGGTCGCTACCGCCGCCATAAGCGTGCATTTCGGAGCTTCTTGCGGCGGGAACGGAGGCCGAAGAATGACAGATACCCAAACGCCGCCTCCATGAGGAGAAAACCAACCGCGATTCAAACGTCCCCGCCCCAATGTTTGCGCCTCTGATACGACAATCGTTCCTTCAACAGCGTCATCCGACGCTAGACGTTTGGCTTCATTATTGGTAGAAGAAGTATCATAAAAATGCACAATCTGCTTGCCTAAAAGCTGTGTAGCCAGGCCGGCTCTAATTTCTTCTGGCAATAATAAGTCCGGACGGCTTTTCAAGCGATACCCCTTGCGCGGATGCGCTTCAATTTCATAACCGTGATTTTTCAATTCCTGAATGTGTTTCCACACAGCAGTACGAGAGACCGCTAGTTGCCGGCTGATCTCTTCCCCGGATAGATAATCCTGGGATTGCTGCCGCAGCAGCTTTAGTATTCGCGCTCGCAAAACCTCGACCTCCCAGTTTCCGATGTATTCATTCTTACATCATAAACTACGGGTCTCTTCATTGTCAATCAACCGATTTCACCATGCTGCTCTGCGCCTTTGATGGATTCAATACGGTTTCCTTCGCCCAGAAAAACAACCTTGGGCACATGGGTCCGCGCCTCGGCCTCCTCCAGCCAAGCGTAGGCCATAATAATCACGACATCCCCCGGCTGAGCCCAGCGGGCGGCGGCGCCATTCAAACAGACAACGCCGGAGCCGCGCGGTCCGGGAATAATATAGGTTTCCAAACGAGCGCCATTATTGTTGTTGACAATCTGCACCCGTTCATGAAGGTACATGCCCGCAGCATCTACAAGATCTTCGTCAATGGTAATACTCCCCATATAGTTTAAGTTGGCTTCGGTCACCGTCGCCCGGTGCAGTTTAGAAGTAAACATATGTCGCATCATCTTAGCATTCCTCCCACAGTAAATTATCAATCAGTCTTGTCTTTCCGATGCGCACAGCCAAAGCCAATACCACCGGCTGTTTGATCTCGGTCACCGGCTGCATGCTGGCCGCATCCACCAACATCACATACTCCACTGCTGCCAAAGCCTCCTGAGCCAGTTCCTCTTTTGCCGCAGCTTCCACGGAGGCGCTGCGCCGTTCCCCGGCTTGCAAAAGAGTTTGGGCCTTCTGCAGCGCCCGCGACAGCACTAACGCCGCTGTACGTTCCGCTTGCGAAAGATACACATTGCGCGAAGACAAAGCCAAACCGTCCGCTTCGCGCACAATCGGCACCGCCACAATGTCCACCGGCCAGTTCAAATCCATCACCATTTGTCGAATGACCGCCACTTGCTGCGCATCCTTCTGCCCAAAATACGCACGATCCGGCTGAACCAGATGAAAAAGCTTGGCCACTACTGTCGCCACACCTTGAAAATGACCGGGGCGAGACGCGCCGCACAGCCCTTCGCTGACGCCGCTCACGGTTACTAAGGTTTTCATATTTTCGTACCCTTGGGGATACATTTCTTCTACCGAGGGAGTAAACAGCACATCCACCCCTGACGCTGCAGCGGCGGCCGCGTCACGCTCTAAATCGCGCGGATACACGGCAAAATCCTCGCCAGCGCTAAACTGCAAGGGATTCACGAAAATGCTGGCTACGACCAGGCCATTTTCTTTTTTAGCCTGCTGCATCAGCGTACAATGTCCTGCGTGCAAATAGCCCATCGTAGGAACTAACGCAACACTTTGCCCCGCCCGGCGCGCTCCGCCTACCAATTGACGCAGTTCTTCCACCGTTGTGACCTGTTTCATAAAAACCACTCTCCTCAAAAAAATAAGCCTCCCGGAAACCCGGAAGGCATAGTACGGCAGACAGAACGGCTTTGGCGTCTCAGTCCCGTAGGATCTAAGCGGCAAAAAAGCCTGATGAAATTGTCGGCAAAGCTGGCTGTCTGCGGTGCAGTTCCCCAAAAGGATACCGCCCTGGTTCTTTGGTCATTGTAGCATGGCTAGGGCCGGCCTACAAGCCAAAATTACAAGTCAGTCTCTACTTTTTTCACAAATATTTTTTTACTGTTCGCTCTGGAAAAGAGGCGTTGAGAGATAGCGTTCCCCGGTGTCCGGCAACAGCGCTACAATGGTCTTACCGGCAAACTCCGGCCGCTTGGCCAGCTGCGCAGCCGCATAAACCGCAGCGCCGCAAGAAATCCCCACCAGCAAGCCTTCGGTTGTCGCCAGTTCACGAGAAGTAGCAAACGCGTCGGCTCCTGGCACTTGGAAAATCTCATCCACCACGCCGGTATTTAAGATGTCCGGCACAAAGCCGGCGCCAATGCCTTGAATCTTATGGGGTCCTGCTGCGCCGCCGGAAAGCACCGGAGACTCCGCCGGTTCTACCGCCACAATATGAATGTTGGGGTTTTTCGCCTTCAGGGCTTCCCCGACGCCGGTCACCGTACCGCCAGTGCCGACGCCAGCCACAAACACATCCACCTGACCGTCCGTGTCAGCCCAGATTTCCTCGGCCGTTGTCGTCCTGTGAATCGCAGGATTAGCAGGATTTTTGAACTGCTGCGGAATAAAAGCTTTGCCGTGTTCGGCGGCCAGTTCTTCCGCGCGGCGAATCGCGCCTTTCATGCCTTCCGCACCGGGAGTCAAGACGACCTTGGCGCCTAACGCTGAAAGAAGCAGACGCCGTTCAATACTCATGGTCTCCGGCATCGTTAAAATCAGCATATAACCGCGCGCCGCCGCCACAAATGCTAGGCCTACGCCGGTATTACCGCTGGTAGGTTCGATAATGACCGTATCCTTGTCCACAAGGCCTTTTGACTCTGCATCCGCAATCATGGCGTAAGCAGCTCGATCCTTCACGCTGCCCAGAGGATTGAAGTATTCCAGCTTGGCCACAATTTTCGCCGGCAGTTTGTTGTTTTTTTCGTAATTCGTCAGCTCCAACAGCGGGGTGTTCCCAATCAGGTCAATTAGACTTTTTGCAATTTTCATTTTTCTTCCTCCTGTTCATACCTTCAAAATGACTCTTTTCACCTTGTTACTACAACAAAAAAGACCAAGGAAGACTCTCTCAGCATAATGCCGCGAAACCTCCTTGGCCTTCAGTCTTTCTGATCAGCCAAACTCGACTATTTAACTCTGAATTGATTAAAGAATACCATGCTCGCAACGGCCTGTCAAGCTCCTTTTAGGCAATAACGATCCTAGATGCCGTCTCCATCCATGCCTTGCCAATCGCTGCCGCGCAGCTTGGCCGTAGTTTCCACTTGAGTCACCTTGCCGCCTTGCACCTTCAACTCCATTCGACCGTACGCCAAGGTCCCCAAAGCCGCTAAAATGCGCTTGACCACCGGCTCCGTGTCCGGAGATGCCGCCGCTGCAGATTTAGACGCCGCATAAGGCAACCGAAAGACCTCTCTTTTCTCCACCTGCAGTACCCGCCCGTCCTGAAGCGTAAGAATGACACTGCCAAAGCTCAGCTGTTGCAACACTTGCTGCAACAGCTCCTGCAACCCTTCTTCCGGTCTCATTGGCCCAGTCCCTCCGTCTGCTCCGATGACAGCATTTCATTCATACTGCCCAAGCGATATCCGGCTAAGTCGAGCACTATATACACGAAACCTATGCCCTGCAACGTTTTCGTCAGCTTCGCCGCTACCGCCGGCTCCGCCAGCTTAGCAAACCATTCCGGCGCCACTTCAATGCGCGCGGTTTCGCCATGATGACGCACCCGCAAATTGACTGGACCGGTTATTTCTTTAATAGCTCGCTCCGCCTGATCTACTTGTTTTAACCGTTCCGCTGTAATCGGCAAGCCATAAGCCAGCCGCGACACCAGGCAGGCCGCACTAGGTTTATTCCAAGTAGGCAGGCCCCATTCCTTTGAAAGCGCTCGCACATCTGCTTTAGTAAAGCCCGCATCCCAAAGCGGGCTTTTTACCGAAGCCGACAGCTCTTCAATGGCCTTCATGCCCGGACGAAAGTCGCTGGCATCATCTAAATTGCTGCCTTCCACAATCCAAGGTATACCTTGACTTTCGCACCAGCCCAAAAGCGCTGTAAAGCGCTCTTTTTTGCAATGATAACAACGCAAAGACGTATTTTCCACAAAAGCGTCCTGCGAAAATTCCTGTGTTTCCAGCACCACGTGCCGCACACCGATCATTTCGGCAATGCGTTTGGCATCATGTAGCTCCCACTCCGGCAAAGACGGTGAAAACGCCGTAGCCGCCAAAGCCTGCGTCCCCAGCGCTTTATGCGCCGCCGCCGCTAAAAGAGTACTGTCGACGCCGCCGGAAAAGGCAACGGCCACCTTGCCCATCTGCCGCAGCAGTTCTAAAAGCCGCGCCTCTTTTTCATTTAATCTCTGACTCACTCAGTACACCCCCTTTAGGAAACCGTTACCTCTAAACTACCGCATGAACTTTACGCCGTTTTTACCAAGCAGACAAAGCTGAACCCTTAAAATGCTCGGCTACAAATTTTTTCACTTCCGCAGACTGATAGGCTTTGAGCAATTTTTGCACAGCCGGGTTATCTTTGTCCTGAGTGCGAACGGCAATCACGTTGGCGTAGGGAGAATTTCCGTCTTCGATGAACAGCGAATCCTTAGTGGGAACTAAGCCTGCTACCAAGGCATAGTTGGTGTTGATAACCGCCAAATCCACATCTTCCATGGAGCGAGGCACCTGAGCGGCCTCCAGTTCTCGCAGCTGAATGTTCTTAGGATTCCCCACAACATCCGCTACCGTCGCTTTCAGGCCAGCGCCCTCTTTCAACTTCAACAGCCCCTGCTTTTCCAAAAGCAGCAGCGCTCGGCCCGCATTGGTAGGATCATTGGGAATAGCTACAATCGCGCCGTCTTTCAATTCCGCGGCGGATTTCACTTTCTTAGAATACGCAGCCATCGGGAAAATTACGGTTTTAGCCACGCTGGTCAAGGCATATTTTCTTTCTTGAATCTGATTGTCTAAAAACGGCTGATGCTGATAGCTGTTCGCTTCCAATTCCCCTTGATTCAAGGCAATATTCGGCTGAATATAATCGTTGAACTCCACAATCTGGATGTTCAAGCCATCTTTAGCCGCTACCTTTTTAACTTCTTCCATGATTTCCGCATGGGGGCCTGCGGTTACCCCTACCCGCAAGGGCTTATTAGCATCTGCGGCCGGCTTAGAAGCGCCGCCGCATCCTGCTAGTAGAGTTCCTGCCAAAACAACACCCAGAGCTGCACCAGTCCACTTTAACCATTTTTTATTCATTGTGATCTTCCTCTCTGTTCACGCATGATTTTGTCCTCTATCGGCAGCGAACTTCCGGCCGTTTCATTCCCCTCTCACGCCCGGGCCCTGGGTATGGTTCAGGAAGATGACACCCTAAAATTCGTTGACTGCTATTTTTTGCGCCACTGACGCAAGCGCTCCGCCGCTGCTTCTAAGGTCTCCATTTTTTTGCAGAAGCAGAAGCGAATGAAGGTATGGCTGTCCGGCTGCTCCGGACGATAGAAACTGGAACCAGGCACTACAGCTACGCCGATTTTTTCCGCCAAATGGAAGGCGCAGGCTACATCATCATCCCAGCCCATCGGCCGGATATCCGCCATAATATAGTACGCCCCCTGGGGCCGCACACAACCCAAACCGACCTCCTGCAGCACCTTTAGCAAATAATCGCGGCGCTCCCGATAAAAAGACGCCAATTCTTCATAATATTGAGGCTCAAAGCGCACCGCTTCGGCTACTGCCATTTGCAGCGGCGCCGCAGCACCTACGGTTAGAAAATCGTGAACCTTGCGAATCGAGGCTGTCAGCTCCGCAGACGCCGCTACAAAGCCGATACGCCAGCCAGTAACACTGTAGGTTTTGGAAACGCTGTTAATGACAACGGTCCGCTCCTCCATGCCCGGCAAGGTCCAAATCGGTTCATGCTTCGCGTCGTCATACAAAATGTGCTCGTAAATTTCATCGGTGATCGCCAAGGCGTCATAGCGCTGACACAATTCAGCAATAAACTCCAGCTCTTTCTTATTGAACACTTTACCTGTAGGATTATTGGGAGTATTAATGATAATAGCGCGCGTCTTTTCATTAAAGGTAGCCGCCAATTCTTCAAAGTCGAAGGAAAAATCAGGCGCCTTCAACGTCACATAGCGGGGAGTGGCTCCGCACAAAACCACATCAGCGCCATAATTTTCATAGAACGGTTCAAAAACAATAACCTCTTCCCCTGGATTGATCGTAGCCAGCAAGGTGGCAATCATGCCTTCGGTGGAGCCGCAGACAACGGTCAATTGCGTCTCCGGATCCCAAGTTACGCCATAGTCTCGCTGCGTTTTCCAGACGATGGCGTCCCGCAGCGGCTTAGAACCCCAGGTAATGGCGTACTGATTGTGATCGGCAAAAATGGCCCGCTGCGCCGCTTCCTTCAATTCTTGAGGCGCCGGAAAATCAGGAAACCCTTGGGCTAGGTTAATCGCGCCATGCGCCGCCGCCACGCGGGACATCTCCCGGATGACGGATTCCGTAAATTGTTTGGCTTTCAAAGATGCAAAATTTCTCATTGTAATAATCGTCTCCTTCAGTTGTTTTCAGCTAGTTAAATAAGAAAAGTCCTTAATAGGGAACGAACACAGAGTAAAGGAGTAACAGAGGGTACGCAGAGGGTTACGGCGGCATGGAACAAAAAAAAGATCTCTTCGCGCAGCGAAGAGATCCCGGTTTCATAAAGTTGCCGTCTCTCTCTTCATCTGCCAGGATTTCCCCCTGCAGGAATTGGCACCGTTCATTTCCGCTCTAAAACGAAAATGTGGTTGCCGCGGCGTCATAGGGCCAGTCCCTCAGCCAACTCATGATGAAAAGATGTTATATGGAGTTGTTGAAATCAATACTATCACGACTACCGACACGCTGTCAACCGCTTATCCGCAGTTTTCTTATCATTTTTGTCTGGATTAGAAAAGAACCTCTATGGTCCCGATGATATCGCCTCGGTGGTTTTTAAGCACCGGCGGATATTTAGCCCACAACGCGGCCTCTTCTTCCTTGGTCAAAAGGCCTGCCCTCTTCAGTACGCCGATGACCATGGGGTTGATGCTGCGATAAGAGCCGTCCTCTACTTTGAAAGTAATCCCCAAGCCGCTTTTTGTATCCGCCAAGCAATAAACGGCTTCCGAGCCAATTTTGGCCACAAGACGGCCTTTCGTCAATTCCATAAGCACCGTATCAATACGACCGGTTCCTGCCACTGCATGAGGATACGCTACCATTGCATTGCGCACAGCTGTAATGGACGCTTCATCCGCGCTCCAGCCAGCTCCCTCCGGTTTAGCCAAACGAGCATAGCCGTAAGCCATGCGATCTAGCGGCAGCCAAAACACCGGCACGCCACAACCATCAATCCCTAGCTCCACCTCGTCCTGCTTCAACCCTACTGCCGCTGCTACCTCCTGGTGCATCACCTGCTGCACCGCATGCTCGGCTAATGTATAACCGTCGATGGACAATCCCCGCAGCATAGCTAAAGCAAGCATGCCGCTGTGCTTGCCGGAACACGCGTTATGGACGGCTTGAAATTTTTCACCAGCCAGCAGTACCGCCGTGGCCGCCTTGCCGCTCATGGGCTTAGCCGCGCCGCAAGCCAAAGCTTCCGGCGTCAAGCCCACCTTAGCCAGAACGCTTTGCGCCAAGGCTACATGTTCTTTTTCGCCGCTGTGAGAGGACACCAAAAAAGCCAATTCTTCTTGGGTCAAGCCAAAATGCTCTACCCCGCCGTCCCGGACAAAGGGCAGCACCTGAAAGGGTTTAGCAGCGGACCGCCAAAACATGGGCCGTTTAGCGTCGCCTACAGCATCTACAATTTCACCCTTTAGGTTCACAAAGGCAATATCCGCGCGATGCAGGCTTTCCACCTTGCCAGCCCGGGTATAATGCAATACTACTTCACTCATTGTTTTTTCCTCCTGCCTCTAGGGAGCAACCCGCTCATTTCTTTCTGTTTAAAAGTATACATGCCTCCGGCGCTTCCGTAAAGACTCATTGCGCCTGTCTTTATTTCCCGCTACACTAGAGGAGATCACTTTATAGTATGAAGGGAGTTTTTTCATGCGCCACTATCTTTGGGTTGTATTGCTGCTTTGCAGCGCCTTTCTCGGACCGCAAAACGCGGCAGCGGAAACCCTGCATTTTATCAATGGCTATGCGGCTGATCCGGCAAGCCGCCAAGCAACGGACGACTACAAAACGCTGGGGGACGCCAGTGACGGCTGGCAGCGTTACCAAGATTACGCCAACGGCTATGCTGTAGCTGTTCCCGCTGGCATGAATCTTGATATCAGCCTTTCCGCGGTACGCACCGTTTTTCAGACTCCGGCTCATAAAATTGAAATTTACCGGGATGACTTACGCCATACCGGCAGCACGATCAGCGAGTACATGGAATACGGTAACCGCTTTTTGCAAAACACCAAAGACCACGAACTACTCCAGGACAGCTACACCACCGACGCCGCTGGCCGTCTCGTACATATTCTGCAGTGGCAGCGCCGCTCCTTAAAAGCCGTGCCGCAAGACCGCAACCACTACTACTGCGCCGAAATCGCCACAGGCGGCAGCGAGGTGTACACCATCCTCATCAAATCCACCGAGCCCATTGACTGGGGCGACGCCGTACGCCGCAGCTTTCAGCGCATTTCCAGTGAAGGCAATGCCGGTATTTTCCGACGCGACAACTCTACGGCAAAAACCTTCAGCCATCAAGAACTCCAAGCCTTCTGGCAGCGTTACTTTTCCCCCTCCAGCACCTGGACTTGGGGCATTTTCGAACCTTCCGCGCCGGAAGTACTGCGCCCGTTAAACGCTATCGAAGAAAGCACCAAACACAAATTCCCCTTCTTGCTGCGCTATCAAACGCTGGAAGAACGCGCCCCCATCCGCGGCCTGCAGCAAGCTTACGAAGAAGGACGCTATGTAGAATTAACCTTAAGCACCATTCGCACCAGCGATGAAGCGAATGCGCTCTGGACCGGAGGCAGCAGTAACGCCAGCTTCGTCTACGAAGTGCTTGACGGGCAGCACGACGAGTACTTTCGCCTTCATGCCAGGCAGCTGAAATATTTCAACCACCCTGTGCTGCTGCGACTCAACAATGAAATGAACGGCGACTGGTGCTGGTACTCCGCTTATCATCTTTCCAAAGACGCCGACCTGTATATCGCCCTTTGGAACCATCTGCGCCGCTTGTACGCCGAAGAAGGCGCCGACAATGTTCTTTGGGTCTGGAATCCCCATGACGTGTCCCGCCCTGACTTTGGCTGGAATCACTCCTATGTCTACTACCCGGGAGATGACGCCGTCGATATTGTCGGCATGACCGGGTATAATAACGGCACCTATTTCCCTGCAGAAAAATGGCGGACCTTCCAGGAAATCTACCAGCCGCTATACCAAGGCTATAGCACCGCTTTCCCCGGCAAACCCTTTCTTATTGGCGAATTCTCCAGCAATTCCGTCGGCGGCGACAAGCCCGCCTGGATTCGCGACATGTTCTCGCATTTAAAGGAATATCCCAATATCAAAGTGGCTATCTGGTGGAGCGGCATCGATTACGATCAAAACGGCCAGCCTGGCCGCATCTACATTTTGGACGAAGACGAACCGACCTTGCAGGCCTTCCGCGAAGGCGCGGCCAAGCAAAATCCGCCTAAACCAGTTCCCGCTCCCGCCCAGCCGCCTGCTGCCACGCAGCCAGAAAAGCCAAAAGTTAAGCGTTAATGACGAAATGTACGAGAATTGAACAAGAGTCACGGCGAGAATCGGATGGTTCCACTGAGGGCTACTATGGCAACCATTGTATTTGAGACTTTTATTGGAGCAAGACGGTCCGCAGGACGAAAAAGCGGACTAAGGCGGATGACAGTTTCGCCTGTTTGAGCGCAGCGAGTTAAGAAACTGCCGACTTAGGCAGCTTTTTCGAGTCGCGCGCAAATCTTGTCTCAAATACAAGGTTGCTAAAACTTAGGTTTTTCATCAAAAAAAGCAGTGGCACAACCTAATTCAAGGCTGTGCCGCTGCTTTTTATATCGCCTTACTGCCTGTTAATACACGGCGTTAGGCTGAGTTTCTCGTTTCGGCTCTTCCGTTACAGGAGCCTCTTCTACAGGTGTTTCTTCGACAATTTCCGCCGCAGCTTCTTCTGCCGGCGCTTCGCTTGCTTCTGCTGGTGCTGTAGTGTCTTCCATTTGCACCAAGCGCAGCAATTCTTCCGCTTCCAGCGTTTCTTTTTCGATCAGCGCAGCAGCAATGACATGCAGCTGTTCGATATTTTCGCGCAAAATGCTTTCTACGCCGTTATACGCTTCTTCCACCATCTTACGGACTTCTTTATCGATGGAATGAGCTACTTCCTCGCTATAGTTGCGGTCCCGGGAAATATCGCGGCCCAGGAACACTTGCTCCTGCTTTTTACCAAAAGCAATGGGGCCCATGGTTTCACTCATGCCGTATTCGCAAATCATCTTGCGAACCAGCTCAGTAGCCCGTTCGATATCGTTTTGCGCTCCAGTGCTAATTTCATTCAACACCACAGCTTCAGCCACACGACCGCCTAAGAAGACTTTCAACTGCGCCAATAGTTCCGAACGAGTGGCATAGTAACGGTCTTCCTTGGGCAGCATTAGCGTATAGCCGCCGGCGCGTCCCCGCGGGATAATCGAAACCTTGTGCACCGGATCTGTATGATCCAACAGCATGCCCACCAACGCATGGCCTGCTTCATGGTAAGCGGTGAGGCGTTTTTCCTTGTCGCTAATGACCCGGCTCTTGCGCTCCGGCCCAGCCACGACACGCTCTACTGCTTCTTCCATTTCTCCCATTTCCACGCGTTTCTTATTGCGCCGCGCCGCTAAGAGCGCCGCTTCATTCACTAGGTTGCTCAAATCCGCTCCGGTAAAGCCCGGCGTCCGGCGAGCCAGAACATCCAGATCCACTTCCTTGGCCAAAGGCTTGCCCTTAACGTGAACTTTAAGAATTTCTTCTCGGCCGCGGACGTCTGGACGGTCTACGACAATCTGCCGGTCAAAACGACCCGGGCGCAACAGCGCTGGGTCTAGAATGTCCGGACGGTTGGTAGCGGCAATAATGATAATGCCTTCGTTGACGCCAAAGCCGTCCATCTCTACCAGCAATTGGTTCAGGGTTTGCTCCCGTTCGTCATGGCCCCCGCCCAAACCGGCGCCGCGCTGACGACCTACGGCGTCAATTTCGTCAATAAAGACAATGCAAGGCGCATTTTTCTTAGCTTGTTCAAAAAGGTCCCGCACTCGGGACGCACCCACACCGACAAACATTTCCACAAAGTCGGAGCCGCTGATGCTAAAGAACGGTACGCCAGCTTCGCCGGCTACCGCCCGCGCCAACAGCGTTTTACCAGTGCCAGGAGGTCCAAAAAGCAATACGCCTTTAGGAATCCGAGCACCTAAGTCATTGAATTTTTTCGGATGCTTGAGAAATTCCACGACCTCTTCGAGTTCCTGCTTGGCCTCATCGGCGCCGGCTACATCCTTAAAGGTTACTTTGATCTTTTCATCGCCATGCAGCTTCGCCCGGCTTTTGCCGAACGACATCACCCGGTTGCCGCCTCCTTGGGTCTGCTGCATGATGAAGAACCAAACTCCGATCAGCAACAGCATAGGCAAAATGGATGAAAAAATAGTGGTCCACCACGGCGGCTGCGGCGGCTGTTCCGCCTTGATTTCAATATTCTTGGCACGCAGGGTGTTAATCAACGTCGGGTCGTCTGGAGTTACGGTTGTAAACTCCGTACCATCCTTAAGCTTACCACGAATCGTATTTTCCACTATCGTGACTTTTTCCACCTTCTGCTCGTCCACCTGGCGCAGGAACTGGGTATAAATGATTTCCTGCTTGTTCGTCGTCTTCGACGAATAGTAGTCAATGATGGAAATCGCGATAATGATGATGAGCAGGTAAAAGCTCACATTCCGGAAAAATTTATTCAATCGTAGCCCTCCTCTCATTGGAGCGCACACAGCTGTTCACTTTGGCCTCCATAGAAATTAATTATATCATTAACCGTTTCTGCGGACAACAAAAAGAGCCGCCTGCTCATGCATAAATCGCAGGCTTCAAAATGCCAATGAAAGGCACGTTGCGATATTTTTCCGCATAATCCAGTCCATAGCCGACAACAAATTCATCAGGAACCACAAAGCCGTTATAATTGACTTCCAAATCCACCTTACGCCGTTCCGGCTTGTTCAATAATGTGCAGATGCGCACACTGGCAGGCTGGCGGGATTTGATATTGTCTACCAAGTAGCTTAAAGTCAGGCCGGAATCAATAATATCCTCTACAATCAGCACATGCTTGCCGGCTACTTCCTCATCCAAATCTTTTAAAATGCGCACGATGCCGCTGGAAGAAGTAGACGTTCCATAGCTGGATACCGCCATAAAGTCGATCATCACCGGTACGGTTATCGCCCGGGCCAAATCGGCCATAAACATAACGGCGCCGCGCAGCACGCCAATCATCAAAATTTCCTTGCCTGCATATTCCTTGCTGATTTCTTCACCCAGTTCGCGGACGCGCTGCCGCAATTGCTCTTCACTCAGCAAAACGCGTTCAATGTCTTGCAACATAACCTTCCAATTCCTCCTACATCATTGAGTATCTCTTTGCAGCCGCACATACAGCTGCTTGCCCGCGCCGGACGCTCGTTCGTCCGCCCGCAGACCCGCCACCCAAAGAATCCCTTGGGCATCGCATAAAAGCGGCAGTTGGTCCCGCTCCGCCTGTGGCACTTTGGCGTCAATTAAATAGTCCTTTAGTTTTTTGCGTCCTCCCAGTCCGACCGGGCGAAACACATCGCCCGGTTGACGAAAGCGCACCACCAAAGGCGGCTCCGCAGCAGCCCAGGCCATTGACAACACGTCTGGCCCTGCAGCATCCTCAAACGCAAGCCAAGAAGTTTCCAAGCAGCTTCCGTCCGGCAACTCCGTCACACTTGGTACATCGACTTCCCGCTGCCACCTGGACTCTTGAAGCGGCGCTTTGGCAGCTGCAGCCAAAGGCTCCAGTACCAAACAGGCATAGTCTTTGCGGACTTTCCAGCCTCCTGGCAGCACCTGCACGGCGCCAGTTCGTCCGTCAGAGGCTAACTTTAAGAGATTTTCCACATGCACAAAGCAGATTCCTGTCAAGGCGCCTCGCTTTTTTTCTAAAACCTGCCGCCACAGCTCCCGTTGTACCGCCGGATGATATGCAGAGTAAGCGAGCAACTTTACTTGGCAGGAATTCTCTAGCCAAAGAACACAGTGCGCCTGCGCCTTTAGCGCTTCTTGGCGAACAAACTCATGTTCCTCTCGAATAATATCGGCTGTTCGCGTTAAGGCTGGTACAATTTCCGGATTATAGGCGCTCAAATCCGGCAACAGGTGATGCCTGATACGGTTGCGCAAATACTTGTCTTTTAAATTGCTTGCATCCAAGCGCGGCCTTAGCCCCTGTTCACTGCAGTACGTTTCAATCTCACGGCGGCGCACCTGCAAAAACGGCCGTACAAGGAGCGCTTCCTGTTCCGCCATGGCTGCCAAGCCTTCCGCGCCTGCGCCGCGGAGCAAATGCAACAGGAAGGTTTCCGCTTGGTCGTCCGCATGATGCCCAAGGGCAATATACGACGCCCCCAAGGAGCTCGCCGTCTCACGCAGCCACTGATAGCGCAAGCGCCGGGCCACATCCTGCGACGACCCGCCATTCTCTCGCAAATAGCCAGGCACATCAATCGCCACCGCCTGATAAGAAAGCTGACGTTCACGACAAAAGTCCGCCACAAACCGTTCGTCCGCCGCCGAAGCTTCGCCGCGAAAACAATGATCCACATGGGCCACGGCCAAGCGAAACCCTTGTTCTCCGGCTAAGCGCTGCAGCACATGCACCAACGCCAAAGAATCCGGGCCGCCAGAACAGGCAGCCAAAACCAGCGATTGCTCGGGGAACAATTGCCGCCGCTCGCACCAGGAGCGCACCTTAGACAGCAGCATGCTTGCCTGCCCCCTTTCCGCTGCGCCGCAGCATGCGAATCAACGCCGAGCTTAAAAACAGGCCAAAAGCAATAGCGCCAGCGATCAACAGCATGCGCACCGCCATAGAGCCAGCTTCCGCGTAAGTACCTTCCACAAGAAGCCGCATCGTATGGTACGCTTCCGCCCCCGGAACCAAAGGAATAAATCCAGTAACAATATAGATGGTCGCCGGCTTATGCGTACGTCGAGCCAGCCATTCCGCAGCCAAGCCCAAAGCCAGGCTGCCGAAAAAGACCGCCGCCACCAGTTTGCCGCCCGCTTGGCTTACAGCATACATTACCGCCCAACATAACGCCCCGCCCGCGCCGCTCCACAAGAGCGCCGACTGAGGAATGCGGCAGAGAATACCAAAGGCGGCGGACATCAAAAAGCAAGACAACAACCGCAATAAAAAGATCTCCATCTTTACCCTCCCATGCGCATCGGCAAGGCCAGTACAAGAATAACTCCCATGGCTACGGCCACCGCCGTAAGGGCCGCTTCCAGAATTCTAGCGGCGCCGCTCATTAAGTCTCCCGCCAGCAAGTCTCGTAAGGCGTTGGTAATCGCCACTCCCGGCACCAAGGGCATCAAACCGCCAACAATGATAAGGTCCCGGCTGAGCTCTTCCCAAGCACGCCCCAACCAAGCCCCTAAAAAAGCCACCACCATGGCGCCAACTAAATCAAGCGTAAAGGGCGCCGCATGATACTTGGTTAACCAGGACAACAGCCACCGCATGCCGGCAGCCACAAAAAAAGCAGCCGCGCCTTCTTCCAACGTTCCGCCCAAAAGCAGCACCGTCGGACCGCCCACCAAGCCGGCTGCACAAGCCAGCAACCAAACAGGCACAGCCCTGTGCTCCCGCGCAATACGCTGCAACAACGCCGCCGCCTGCGGGGGCGTTGTCCGGCCCTCTTCCAACCGGCGGGCCACGGCATTCACCTTATGAATCCGGTCTAAATGAATGCTTCGCGCCCCTACGCGGCAAATTCTGGTGACGCACTGTCCGTCGGCCGCCTCGACCTCCAGCACCAAGCCAGTATGAAGCACAAGGCTTTCCGCCCGTTTAGCGCCGCAGGCCAAAGCAATCCGTTCCATCGTTTCTTCCACGCGATAGGTTTCCGCACCGCTTTTGAGCAGCTCTTCTCCAGCTAATACAGCCAAAGAAGCAATATCCTTGCTTTCCATTTTTGCTCCTCTCAGAGCCGTCAAGCTCCTTGTTCGCCTGTAGCACAAACAGAAAAAGAGCATTTTTGCAAATGCTCTTTGCTCTTACGAATTACCTTATTCGCCGCGGCGCGCTCCACGACCGCCCCGCTTTGATTCTGTGCTGCGTTTAAGTTCCGACAGACGCTCGTCGCTGTCTTTGAGAAATTTGCTTAGTTTGTCTTCAAAAGTTACTGTAACCGGACGATGCGGACGCCGGTTATCGTGAAAACCGCCTGGACGACGCGGCGGCGGCGCGCTGGGCGCTACGCTGGGAGCCGCTGTTGGCGGATTCAAGCGTTTTACCGACAAGCCTATTTTCCCGCGTTCATCAATAGAAAGCACCTTAACTTTGATGCGATCCTGCTCTTTCAAAAAGTCACGCACATCGCGCACATATACATCCGCAACCTCAGAAATGTGGATGAGGCCCACTTTGCCTTCCGGCAACTCAACAAATGCGCCGAAGTTAGTGATACCTGTGACCACTCCTTCAACCACGCTGCCTACTTCGATGGCCATACTGTTATATGCTCCCCCTTAAATGATCGCTTGTTTTAGGCATGTCGCCAAATATTATGTTCTCATTATACCTGCCCGCTTTCCAGCATGTCAAGGGAACCGCCCAGGAAATAACCCTATAAAAAGCCTTCTGCTCTATAAATACGCTTCTACCGTTCAACGGCGAGGCGCTGCTAGATATAACGCTTCTTCCGGCTTCGCCAAGCCCAATTCTTCTCGTGCAAGTTTTTCTATGTACTCCGGCGTCTGTAGACGATTTTTTTCCTCTAACAGAGCCTGGCGCTGCTGCTGCAATTGCTCCAGTCTCACTTCCGCCGCCGCCCGCTCTTTGCGCACTTCGCAAAGCTGCTGATAATGTCCGCCAATCAGGTAAATACCATATAAAACCAAAGCGCCGGCAAGCAGACGAAACCCAGACAGTTTTCGGGTCCGGGTTTTCCCCATATGCTGCACCTCCATTTCCGCTTCTGCAAAATAAGCTTTTTCTTTTATTCGCCGCCGGCACGCATTTTCCTGTCATTTATCCATAAATTTGTTACACTTCTCAGACTTCAAACTTACGCACGCCTTCTTCCAGACCTTCCGCCAGCTGCCTTAGCCCCAGGGCCGTATCCGCCATTTCCTCTACAGCTGCGGCCTGCTGCTGGGCCGTCGCCGCTATTTCGCTTACATCGTTACTGCTTTCCTCTGCAAGCTCCTTTACTTCCTGCACTTGATTTTGCGTTTCTATGCACAGTTCGTTTTGACGGAATGCTTCGCTGCGGATGTTGCCTGCCGCTGCATGAACTTGAGCCACGGCGTCAACAATGTTCAAAAACGCCTCCCGGCTTTGCAGCGCACCGGCCACCCCTTCCTCCATCAACGCAAAGGTTCCCTCCATCGTTTCCAGCGTCTGCACCGTACTGGCTTCAATGGCGGTAATAATATGCATAATGTTGCCGCTCGCCTCATCGGATTGCACAGCTAACTTGCCGATTTCTCCCGCCACTACGGCAAAGCCGCGTCCCGCCTCGCCCGCTCTGGCCGCTTCGATCGCCGCATTCAATGCCAGCAGCTTAGTAGAACTGGCAATATTGCGAATCAACTGAGTAATTTGGCTGATGGACTGCGCATTATCGGACAATGTTGCTGCATACTGTCTGGTTTGCTGCACCGTTTTTTTGGTCTCTTCCAATTGAGACACCGTTTGAAACAGCGCGCCCTGGCCCTCTCTGGCCAACTTGGAGCAATGCTGCCCTTTTTCCTCTGTAACATGGCCTAAGGCCACAATTTCTTGGGAACGACGCGTTATCTCCGCCAAGCGCTCCGCCGCAACCAGCACCACGCTTTTTTGTCCTTCCAAACGGGCGGCAATTTCTTCTACAGACTGCGCCATTTGCTTACTTCCCTCTTGCCCCTGTTCCAGCGCCGTTTCTAAAAAGGAAGCGGACGTCAGTACGTCCCCTGAGGATTTTCTAGTTTCTCGCACAACTTGCTGTAAATTTTCCGTCATGCCATTGAACGCCGCCGCCAATTCTCCCAGTTCATTTCTGGATGCACAAACTGTACGCGCAGACAGCTTGCCCCGACCGACTTCTTGCACGCCTCGCATCAACGTTTGCAAGGGCTGCAGCGTCCGTCGCACCGCCCAAAATCCTCCCGCCAAAAAACAAACAACCAACACGCCTATACCCCAGACTGTGCGCCGCACCATCTCCTGGCTTTGCGCCAAGGCCATATCCTTGGGATAGAGAGAAACAACAACCCAGTCTGTATTGGCAACCGGACGGTAGGATAAAAAATAGTCCTGACCGCGCACCTGCGTTTCCAGATTCCCTGTTTTTTGCTCCAGCACCTGCGTGTAATATGCTTCTTCCAGCGGTCGGCGCTCTTTTACCGCTTCCGCATTGCCAGGATGGAAGAGCGGCACTTTTTGTTGGTTTAACACCACAATGCCATAGCCCGGATTTTCCGAGAGCACCCGCTCCAGCAAGACTTGCAGGTTTTGCAAGGGAAGCACAACGCCTAAGATACCGATAATATCTTTGTTCTCTCCCTGGATCGGCACAGCGCCGACTACGCCCAGCTGCCCGGCGCCTTTGCTGAGCACCGGTTCCGACATAACAACATGCCCTGCCATAACCTCTTGAAAATAACGACGTTCCGCCACATTTTGCAAGTTTAGCCCATCTGTACGCCATACTTGCCTGCCGCTGCGATCCGCTACAAACAACAATTCATTACCGCCATAATAAGGTTGCACTAATTTCAAATATCGTTCCAAACGTTTAGCATTTAAACTGCGTATTTCCTCGTCGCCACTTGTAACGAGCAAAAAATTCCGTTTGTTTTGTATGTAACCGGACACATCATTGGCAACGCGATCGGCAATCTTATCATTATTCTCTACTGCCGCTTTAGTCAGCGCATCGGTAGAGCTGACGGCAAAATAGCCGCCGGCGCCGACCAATGGCGCTAAGCACGTCAGCAGCAGCAACAAAACCGCCTGCGTCGACAGCGAATGCCATGACATGCTACGCAGCTTCAACCCCTGGCTGCTCGCCCGCCGATTCGCCAACCACTGTTTTCCGCATTGAACCCATTTTGTCAAGTGGCGCACCATGGAATCTCCTCCATTTAACTCTTTTTTAACAGTAGCCCCAAAGACTGCGGAAGCCGCCTTCTCAAAGGCGGCTTCCGCAGTCTATTTCATTGTGAGCATCCAACAGTTCTTAATGATTAGCTGCGCCGCGACGCCGGCGCAGGATCTCCACAGGCAGCGTAAAGAGCAAATTCATTACCAAAACCGAAAGTATCAACAACGCCCCGATACCATTGGCAATTTCCACGCGGTCCGGAACCAAGCCCACACCCATGACATACCACATATGCACCGCCAGTGTCTCTCCGGCTGCCAGCAAGTCCGGATCCATCATATGTCTGGACACGGTAGTGCCGGCGGTAAAAATCAAGATCGCCGTTTCCCCAATGGCCCTGCCGGCCGTCAAGGTAACGCCTGTTACAATACCAGGCAGCGCATTCGGCAAAACCACTTTCCAAATGGTCTGCCATTTCGTAGCGCCCAGAGCCAGCGACGCCTCTCGATAATATTGCGGCACCGTACGCAAAGACTCTTCCGTCACTCGTACCAATACCGGCAAATTCAACAGCATCAAAGCTAACGAGCCTCCAATAATGCTAAAACCAAGGCCCAGAATATTGACAAAAATTATCATGCCGAACAAGCCCAAAACAATAGACGGCACCGTGGCCAGGCTTTCCGTGCTCAAACGCACCAAATCGGTAATCCGGTTATTGCCGGCATACTCTGCCAGATAAATACCGGCGCCCACTGCCAAAGGCACTGAAAAGAGCATGGACAATCCTAAAATGTAAAAAGTGTTGAAAAACTGCGGACCTACGCCGCCCCCAGCGGTAATATCGCTGGGTTTGCCAAAAATGAAGTCGAAACTAAGCACAGGAAGTCCCTTATAAAGCATATACCCCAGAAAAGCGGCTAAAATACCGATAATCAAAAAGCCAGCCAACCAAAGGACCCCTGTCGCCAATTTATTCTGCCACTGTGCCGACATCAAGCCATCCTCCTCTGCGCCATACGGCGAATCAATAAAATCATCCCTAACGACATAAGCAAAAGCACCAACGCCATCAAAAACAAGGAGTTACCCCAGGCGGAACCAAAAGGAGTGTTCCCCATTTCTACAACAATCTCACTAGGCAAGGTAGAAGTTGGCATGAACAGCGATTTGGCAAGCTGCGGCGTATTGCCGATTACCATTTGCACAGCCATTGTTTCACCCACCGCCCGCGCCATGGCCAAAATAACCGAGGTCAAAATTCCCGGCAGTGCAGCCGGAACCAATACCCGCCAAATGGTTTGCCACCGCGTAGCGCCCAGCGCCAGCGAAGCCTCTTCCAACGAACGCGGCACCGCTTGCAAAGCGTCCTCGGAAATGCTAATAATTGTAGGCAAAATCATAATGGCCAAGATGGCTCCAGCCGTAAACAGGCCAAAGCCGGTACTGAGCTGGAAAAACTCTCTCACAAAAGGGACCACTACTGTCAAGCCGATAAAGCCGTAAACCACCGAGGGAATAGCCATATAGAGCCCTACCGCAGGCTTTAAGATATCCCGCAGCCACTTCGGAGCTACCTTGGCCATAAAAACAGCGCCGCCCAACCCCAGCGGAGCGCCCAAGGCTATAGCCAGCAGGGTCACATACACAGAGCCCAGAATAAAACTCAACGCGCCATAAGAACCTTCTACAGGGTCCCATTTAGACGAAAAGAAAAATTCCACAGGACTTACTTCTAAAAAAGTCTGCAGCCCTTGCTGTCCCACAAAAATAATAATCGAACTAATAATGACGGTCATCAGCAAGGCGCTGACGAAAAAGAAATAGCGAACATAGCGATCATATTTCAGGCGGCCTTCATGTCCTTGATTACTCATCGTCTCCAACTCCACAGCTTCCATTTTTCTCGCTCCTGTCATCTTCGTTACTAGTGGCTTATTACGTTTATTATAAGAAAAACGCGCCTTCGCTGTGTTAATCCATTGTTAAGTTCTTGTTAAGAAAACAAACAAAAAAACTCCGCTCGTATTGAGCGGAGTTTTTCAGCTTATCTTATTTCTTCATTTTGGTAACAGGCACAAACCCATTCTTTTCAGCATAGCTTTCTTGGAACTCTTTGCTGGTCACGAAATCAATAAAGGCTTTAATCGCCCCCGTAGGCTCGCCTTTGGTGAACATACGACCGAAGGTAAAGACCGGATACTGACCATTTACAACGCCGTCAATGGAGTACTTCACGCCGTTATACGCAAGAGCCTTGATGCTGTCATCCACATAGGCCGCATCCACATAGCCGATAGCGCCGGGAGTGCTGGCAATAGCCGCCCGTACAGCGCCGTTGGAATCCTGAATAACCGCATTATCCGTAAAGGCTGCATTTTTCAGCACCACTTCGGCAATAGTCGCCCGGGAACCGGAAGATTTAGAGCGATGAATCAGGGTGATTTTCTGATCCTTACCGCCAACTTCTTTCCAGTTCGTGATTTTGCCAGTCATGATATCTGTATACTGCTGTTGGGTCAAGTTATCAACCGCAACATCTTTGTTAACGATGAAAACAAAAGGAATGCCTACCAGTTTATGTTCCACAAGGCCTTTGTCTTTCAGGCTGTCTTGAATGGCTACGTCCGAGTTGCCGATATTGACCGCTCCGGAAGCCACTTGGTTCTGACCGGTAAAGGAACCGCCGCCGGCGATATTCACCGTAACCTTGGCGTATTTTTTCTGGAATTCTTCTTGACCGGATTTCAACAGCGGCAACAGCGCCGTCGAGCCAGCAGCCGTTACAGTACCCTGTACCTCTGCCGTTTTGCCTGCATCCTTGGAACCGCCGCAACCAGCCACCAAACCAACGCCCAACATCAGCGCTAAAGCTGCCGCCCACATTTTCGACTTACGAAATACGTTCATTTCATACCCTCCCGCTAAATTTTTAGGACAGTTTTATTCTAGCGCTGAGGGATCTCTTTTGTGTTACGTATATGTTAAGTCTGTGTTAAGGAACCACTTCGTTCTAAAATATCAGCGTTTACGCCGCAGCAACGCTAGCGCCGCCGTCGCCACTGCCGCAGCCGCAGCCGGGCGTCGCAGCGCTTCTGCTTCCTTGCGCAGCTTCTCCACCTGTTCCGGCCTGGTCAATAACGTCGTAACTCCGTCCTTTAATTCCTGACGGTTTTTCGCCCACAAAGCAACGCCTCGTTGCGTCAAAAATACGGCATTTTCCCATTCCTGTCCAGGAATAGGCTCATACAACAGAAGCGGCGTTTCACTCACCAAGGCTTCGCACACAGTCAAAGCTCCCGGCTTAGTCACTAGCATGGCGGCCGCCCGCATCAACTCTGGAATGCGGTCTGTATAGCCCAAAACACGCACGGCATGGCGCAAACTTTTCGTTTCTTCCTGCAATTTCTCCTGCAATTCTTTGTTTTTTCCAGCTAAAACAACAAACTGCAGCGGCAGTTTCAGTTCATCCATACTGGCCAGAGCCTGGCGAATACCTCCCATGCCCAAGCCGCCGCCCATCAAGAGCACCAGCGGCTGATCCGCCGCCAAAGACAACTCCCCTAGAATCCCTCTGCCGCCCGCATTGGCCGTAAACTGCGGATGGACCGGAATACCGCTGGCGTAAATGCGTCTGGCCGGCACTCCCAACGCAGACAATTCCCTCTTGATTTCCGGCGCAGCCACAAAATACGCGTCTACATGCTCATACACCCAGAGGCGATGTACGGCAAAATCGGTAATAACCCCTACCAAGGGCGCTCGCAGGCGTCGGCTGTCTCGCAAGTACGCCGCTGCACCGCAAGGAAAAGGATGCGTAGCAATAATCAAATCCGGCCTATGACGGCGCACCAGCTGCGCCATCCCTCCCTGTAATACCCGCGCCAACAGGCCCTGCGCCTTAAACCCGGGAAGAGGCGCCTGCGACACCCGATACACCAAATCATACATATTGGGAGACAGTTCGAGCATCTTCAAATAGGCTTCCTTCATAAAAGCCGCTAAATAGGAATCCGTATCTTCCATGAAATCGGCAATGGTTATCTGCAGATTATCCTGGCGTCGCGCCAGCTCCGCTGCAATAGCCCTGGCCGCTTGATGATGGCCAGAGCCAATGGATGCTGATACAATTAAAACCCGTTTCTTCGCTGCTGCCATTTTTCACACTCCGTCCGCTAGGGCCGCTCTCTCTTGAAAAAAAGCGCCTGCTTTGACTATACCTTGCTTCACAACAGGAAAAAACCTGCTTACTATTAATTCTTTGTAAATCTTCGCTCCTGCGCTCTTGCGCAGTCCGCTATAGAAGCTTATCATCTATGTAATGATGGTTCATTGCCAAATCTCTTATATTTTACTCCATCAGGGAGGTTAACGCCAGATTATGAGTATAAAAGGAATTAACACTCGTCTTAGCTTGGCCTTGTTGCTGCTGATTCTTGTCACAGTCGGCTCCTTAGGAGGCTACTTGTTATGGCGCACCCACGACCACACCGTACAGCTATTGACAAATTCATTGACCTTGCAAGCCCTCACTACCCGCCAATACATTGAAAAAGATTTGCCGTTTCCTGCACAATACCCCAAGCTGCAGGACGAAGCGCAGCGACTTGCGGCGGAAACCGGCTTGCGCATTACCGTAGTACTGGCTAACGGCACAGTGGTAGCCGATTCTTGGGAACGCCCGGAAACACTGGATAACCACGGCAATCGTCCGGAAGTCAGCGGCGCCCTCGAAGGACATCCGTCACAAACTTCCCGTTACAGCGACACGCTGCGCGAAAATCTTCTCTATGTGGCAGTACCTGTTTTGCAAGACGGCCGCACCATCGGCGTTGTACGCATCGCCGGAACCCTCGCCAGTATTGAAGCCACGTTCCAACAGCTGCAAACCGTCATGCTCTGGGCGCTGCTGCTTACTTCCATATTGGCCGTTTTGGTCGGCATGCGTCTAGCCAAGCAATTCACAGCTCCCATTGAGGAAATTACCGCTGTCGCCCGAGAAATCGCCGGAGGAAATTGGGAAAAGAGAGCCCATATCCGCACTGGCGACGAGGTGGAAGTGCTCGCCCATACGCTCAATCAACTAACTTCTCATTTAGATGACAAAGTGAAAGAAATGGCCGCGGAAAAGCACAAATTAGAGCTAATTCTAGAGCACATGGAGAACGCTGTACTGCTTCTTGATCGTTACGGACGCATTACCTCCATCAATCGTCAAGGCCGCGAGCTCTTCAACCTGCAACCCCATCTTCTGGGACAACATAACTTGCAAGTTATCGGCAACGGTTCCCTGGAGCAAGGCATCCAAAGCGTCTTGCACCTGCAAGAAACGCAAAGCATTGAACTGCAGCTCAACCTGCATGGCCGGCGCCATGTTTTCCAGGTTTTCCTCGCCCCCCTTCCGGAAAGCAGCGGCAGCAAAGAAGGCGTGCTCGCCGTCTTCCACGATATTACCGCTTTGCAGGAACTATATGAGCGGCAGACTGATTTCGTGGCTAACGCCTCCCATGAGCTGGCCACACCGCTGACCGCCATTAAAGGCTTTGCGGAAACCTTACTGGACGGAGCGCTGGAAAACCCCGAATTAAGTCAAAAGTTCATTTCCATCATCCATACTGAGTCAGCCCGCATGCATCGCCTGGTAACGGATTTGCTGCAGCTGGCCAAACTCAGTTCCAAAGAATATCTGCAAAAAGTCACGCTGCAGCCCACCTCTCTTGCGCCGCTTTTTGAAAGCGTCGTCAATGAAATGGGCGGCCTCGCCCAACACAAGGAGCAGCTGCTGCTTTGGGAAGGACCTAGCGAGCCGCTTTGGATACAAGCTCAAGCCGACTGGTTCAAGCAAGCCTTGGTTAACTTAGTCCATAATGCGATTAAGTATACTCCAAAAGGCGGCAAAATCCTGCTTAAAGCCTGGAAAGAAGCCAATGAGATTCACATTTTGATTAAAGACAGCGGCATCGGCATTCCCGCCTCAGAGCTTCCGTATATTTTCGACCGCTTTTTCCGAGTTGAAAAAGCGCGGACCCGCGAGGCCGGCGGCTCAGGCTTGGGCTTATCCATTGTAAAATTCATTGTGGACATGCATCATGGACGCATTGAAGTTCAAAGCCAGCCAGACGCAGGAACCTCCATGCTGCTGCATTTCCCGCTGTTGCGCCAGCCTGATTTCGCTCCTAAACGCAACGCACAAAACGGCGGCAAAATTTATAACATCGAATAACCAAGCCCCTCTGTCAGCTGGGCTCCTCCGGGAGTCCGGCTTTTTTATCTTGAAAACCATTAAGTTACTGGAGCTGCATTACCTTTTTTGACCAAAAAGCTCCTCTTGCGAGCCAACACCCTGCAAGAAGAGCTTTTCTTAACGCCTCACTTGGCGAAAGATGCGCAAATACAGATATACCGAAGCGCTAATGGCGCCTAAAAGGAGCAAGTAGCCGGTCGTACGGATCAGGTCTTCAAAGGCCCCTTGGGCGCTCATCATGATGCCGGCGGTCACCACCAAGCTTGCAATTACCAGGCTGTACGCCACTGTATGCACCGCTCTTTGCAGGCTGTCGCCGATATGCTCCATGCCCCCGATTTCAATGGGAATGCGTTTTTCTCCCCGGGTCAGAGCCGATACATAGTATGGCAGCTCATGGCTGAAAATCTGCCACTTTTTCTTCAGTTCCAAGGCCTGTACGCTAAAATCCACTTCCAATTGTTGACGCACATAGGCTTCCAGCACCTCTTCAACCGCCCGTTCCAGATTGATGTCCGGATCCAGCCGCCGCGCCACCCCTTCCGTCATTGCCAGCGCTTTGGCAAAAAAGAGCATCCGCTCCGGCATGCGCACCCCATACCGCTGGGCCACCTTAAACATACTCGTCATAATGCCGCCCAGACCGCCGCTGCTATGACCGGCATCCAAGGCCATAAAAAGCAGTTCCGCCGTATCCTCATAATAGTTCTGCCAAGAAATGTCTCCCATTGGTTTTCCCATGGCAATGGAAACATTCATCAAGCCTTCTACATCCAAATTACGGATAGCCAGGAAGTTTTCAAAAAGCAGCCGCTGCATCCGGCTTTCCATGCGCCCAACCAGGCCGAAATCAAAATAAATGACATCGCCCAGCAAGTCAAAACGCAGATTTCCCGGATGCGGGTCCGCATGAAAAAAGCCATATACAAACACTTGTCCTAAAAAGCTGTCTAGCAGGCTTCGCGCCCATTTTTTCCGCAGCGCCACCGGCTGCTTGAGAGCCTGTTCTAAGGACAACGCTTCAATGTATTCCATGGTCAGCACGGCCTGATTGCTCCATTCCGGCAAACAGGCTGGAATGCGGATGCGCCCGTCTTTAGGCAGCTTCCTGGCAAAGAGCGTCATATTCACCGCTTCTACGGCAAAATCCGTTTCCTTCTGCAGACCATGAGCAAAAACAGACACCAGTTGTTCTAAAGCGATAATACGCTTCACCTCAGGCTGCTCGCCGATGAAGGCCGCGGTACGCTTCAAAATCGCTAAATCCACTTCTATAGTATCTACCACGCCGGGTTTGCGTACTTTGACCACCACAACACGGCCATCCTGCAGCCGGGCGCGATGAATCTGCGCAATAGACCCCATGCCAAGCGGCTCTGGCTCCACCTGCAAAAAATCCTGCCGCCACGAAGGAAGATTACCATCTAGAGCCGCTTCCACCTCGGCAAAGGGAATAGGGGCCACCTGCTCATGCAAGCGTTCCAAGGCTTCCAGTAAGAACTCCGGCAGCAAATCCGGCCGGCTGCTGAGAAACTGACCAAACTTAATGAAAGTAGGCCCCAATTCCTCCAACATCAACGGCAGTCGCTGCGACATAGTCCGGATTTTCTCCTGCTGTGCATCCGTATAAAAATCTTTAGCTACCAGCAAGCCTTCGTCGCCTTTGCCCACCTGCCGCCAATCCAGATCACGCAAAAGAAAGCCAAAGCCATGACGAATGAAAACGCGGGCAATCTCTCGTGTCCGTTCACGCAGCGCCGCTTTTTGCACACTCATAGCTTCGCCCCCTTTTGCCTTCGCTTCTTTAAGAGGAGAATTCGCCCTGCATCTATGTCATTCCTGCTCGTACCGCCAGTCTTCCAGACGATGCAAAAACCAAGTTACCGCCAGCATGTCCGCCGCCCCGCCAGGGCTGATATTCCGCGCAATAAACAGCGCATCCATCTTAGCTAAGCGCTGCTGCCCGTCGGCAGCCAGCATGCCTCCGGAAGCTAAAACCGCCGTCGTCTGCTGGCGTACCCAGCCGCGCATCGTTTCTACATCATGGCGATTCATGACTGTAGTATCATCAACAGTCATAAATAGTTCCAGCAACGTCTGCACTAAAGCGTCGTTGACGCTCAGTCCAGCCGCCAACGCTTCTCGCAGTTTCGGCAGACCGCATAAGCGCACAGCCGGCAGAGCCGCCGCCACTTCGCCGCGAATACCCTGCACGCCATATTCCAGATACAAGCGTTCGCCAGCTGTCAGTTCTTCCGGCTTTTTACGAGCCAGAGACTTCAACTCCGCTTCCACAATACCTTGCACCATTTCTGCCGCCGCAGTTAAAACCGCCTCCGCATGCAGCGGATCCCCTTTATGCAGCACCCAGGCTGCCGCCGCCACGGCCAGCCCCAAGGAAAAGAGCAAGCCTTTTTGCGTATTGACGCCTCGTGTAGCCGCCAGCATAGACCTTTCCCCTTCCAGGCCGAGCACGCGCAGCAAGGGCAACAGCTCCTCCAGCGTCCCTTTGTGGCGAAAAGCCGCTTCCGCACAGCGGCCCAGTGTATGAGACAACGCCGCAGAGCTAGACAAAAACGTGAAAATATCCATATCTTGATGAGCCCCGCTGTTAGCGCGGTCCACCAATCCCGGGGCCGGTGTGGCAGCCACTTCATACAGCATCGCCTCTACCGCCAAAACAGCCAACTTTTCCGCCGCCGGACGTACGCGCCTGGTTTGTTCCGCCTGAAAGGAAAGCAATTTTTGCTGCACCGCACTCGCCAGCTCTGCTGCCGAGTGTCGTCTCTCCCTCATACACAGCCGCGCGTCAGCCGCGCAGAGCAAGCACGAGCGGTGACGTCCCTGTTGCTGCCGCGACAAAAGCTCTCCATCCGCAGTAAATACGTCAATATCCCATAAGCGCCCGTAACTGCGGCTTTCTTCCAATTCTACCGCCGCCGCCTTAATTTCCGCCGCCGCCGCGTCAAGGGCCAGCAAAATTTCCGGACCTGTAGTCGCATAGGTACGTTCTTCCGCAGCCACCGTAAAAAGCGCGCCTAAAGCATCCGCCGCCGCCCGACACAAGGAGCGGAGAACTTCACTATCCTTGATTGGCCCCGGAATATTCAAGGTAATGCTGACCAACGGCAAGGCAGTGCGCAAACGCAGCGCCTGCTGGCGCTCTTGCCTAGCCTCTTTAGCCGCCAGCACCCCTTCTAATGTAAGCTGTTTCACACGATGACCCCTTTACTCAACTGCTGTAAGTTCCGTTTCAGCATACTACAACAAAGCTGCCTGCACAAGATGCACGCAGCTTCCTCTTCAAAACACAAATTGTAAATCAATGACGCGAATCGCTAGCGCGAATGGCCGCCAACACTTCCGCCGCTGCAGAAGAGCGCAAATAGCGCAGAGTGCTCTCCGGCACCAACGGCGCTACTTGTTCCCACCCAGCGCCTTGACGCAAGAGTTCCCTGACTCTAGAAGCGCTGATCGGCTCGCTTCCTTCCGCCAGACGCGGTATTTCCACTACCTTTACGCCATACGAAGGCAGTACTTCCTGCAACGCTTGATTATAGGCCCTAGTCACCTCGCAATAGGGCTCCTCGCCGACATAACGCACAGACACGCCCAAACCTGGCGCGATATAGCTGCCAAAAACATGAGCATCCAAACGAGTTTGGGCAATAACCGTATCTTCGCCGCGCGTAAAATAATCAGGAAAAGTCGCAGCGGAAATAATGTATTTACCGGCTTCCACCACTCGTACGTTGGGCAGATGGGACACTCCCTCCTGTACCAGGCGCAGGCGCACGGCAAAAGGAAAGAGCGAACGATCCTCGCTGACTACCAGCACCACTACACCGGCATGAGCCGCAGCCGCCCGGGCAATTACCGCCTGGTGGCCGCGGGTGAAAGGATTGCAATTAACCACAAGAGCCGCCCTTTCGCCTTCAGGCAAATCGCCTACTGCAAGCGACAAGCGTTTTACTTCATCCTGAACAGAACCCAGACCGCCTTCCAGCAGCACCGCCTGAGGCTCTACCCGCGCCAGCTCGCGAAAACCCAAGCCGGTAAACTGAGGCGCCGCCGTCGGCTTCGTGAAAATAAAAAAGTGCCGCACTCCCGCTTCGCCGCCTTGACGCATTAAGGCGGAAACGATGGTCGCCGTCAGCCCCTCGCCCTGCAAATCCGGATGCACGGCGATATTACGCAGCACTTCGCCGCCCCGAGAACCGGTGGCAATCATCTGTCCAGCTTGATAAAGAGCGATAGTATGCTCCACTGTCGCCGGATCGTAAGCAAGGCCAAAAGCGGTGAGGAATTCCCTCACCGCTTGACTTTGCCTGGGGTTATTGCGATTGATGACCCGTTCTTCCCATTGTCCCCAGGCCATGGCTTACACCTCTTTCGCCTGGCGAACCACGTCGATGATCGTGCCGTCGCGGTATTCCACCACGGCGACGATTTTCTCGCCGGTTTGCACCGCCGCCGGAGCGCCGGCAATGGCTTCCGCCAGCTCTTTAAGCTGCGCGATGTCTTTTACCGGCAAGCCGGCTTCTGCCAGACGCTGGCGCAGTTCAGGCTGTCGCGGATTCACGGCAATGCCGCGCTCGGTTACCAAAACGTCAATGGATTCTCCCGGCGTTGTCGCCGTGAGCACCTTGTCAACAATAATCGGCAGGCGCCCGCGCAGCAAATTCGCGACAACAATAGTGACTTTGGCGCCTGCAGCCGCATCAGAGTGACCGCCGCTGCCGCCCATGATAACACCGTTAGAGCCGGTAACAACGTTGACGTTGAAGTCGGTATCGATTTCCGTAGCGCCTAAAATGACGACGTCCAGCTTGTTTACCAGACAGCCGCCGTTAAAGGGACTGGCGTACAGCCCAGCGCCTACTTCGATATGGTTGGGATTGTCCCGCAGCGAACGCTGCGCTTCCAAGTCAAAGCCCTGGACATCAAAAACGCGGCGGAAAAGCCCTTTTTCCAGCATGTCCACCATATAGCCGGTAATACCGCCCAAGGCAAAGCTGCCTGTGACCTCTTTGGCTTCCATCATTTGACGCACAAAATGCGCCGTCGCCAAGGAAGCGCCGCCAGCGCCGGTTTGGAAAGAAAAACCATCTTGAATAAGGCCGGTGGCTTCAATAACCTTGGCGGCGTTAGTAGCAATTTTAAGACCTACAGGGTCTTTGGTAACCTGGGTCGTACCGGAAACAATGCCTTTGGGATCGCCGATGCAGGGCACAACGACCACCGCATCCACCCGGGTCTGGGAAATGGAGACGGGCGCTAGCGGGTAGGGTTCAATATGGTCGGTAACAGCCACTACATAGTCGGCGTATTCCGCATCAGGAAAGGCATAGCCCAGGGAACCGCAGGCGGTGTCACCGGATACGCCGTTCAAGTTGCCGTAATCATCTGCTGCCGGAGCGGCGATAAAAGCAACGTCGATTTTGAGCTGCCCGCATTCGATGGCCCTAGCGCGTCCGCCGTGAGTGCGCAAAATAACGGGTTTCTCTAGAAGGCCTTTAGAAACGGCTTCCGCTACAGGTCCGGACATGTAATTGGCGTCAAGGCCAGTAACTACGCCGTTTTTAATATGCTCAATTAAAGGCTTATGCACCGGAAAGACAGAACTGAGAGCGATTTTCAGGTTTTTAAGGCCCAGCTTGGCCGCCACTTCCAGCACTTGGTTCAAAACACCATCGCCGTTGCGGAAATGATGATGAAAAGATAAGGTCATGCCGTCTTTAATGGGCACGCGTTTAAAGATTTCTTCCAGGCTTTCCACCAGCTTGGTCTGCCCGGGCAGCATGCGCTTAACCGGCGGAGCCTGACGCTTGCCGTCCGGAATGGTGGCAAAGGCGCCGGCAAAGACGTTGACTTTGCCGTACCCTGGGATCGTTTCAGGTATTTCACGTCCAATTTGATTTTTCATTGTTTCGCCCTCCTCAGCCTTGTTCCGCGACCATGCCCAAACGGCGCGCCAGATGCAGCACGCTCTGCGCCCGCTGCACAACAGGAGCGTCGACCATTTTTCCGCCCAGTGAGGCGACGCCGGAACCTTCGGCTTCGGCCCGCTGAATGGCTTCGATCACTTGCTCCGCCCAGTCTACGTCTAGAGCCGTGGGGTTAAAAATGCTGTGGATGGCGTCAATTTGCCGAGGGTTAATAGAAAGTTTCCCTTTAAAACCCAGCGCTTTAGCCAGGCGGGTATCCGCCAGCAGTCCTTCTTCGTCATTGGCGTCGGTAAAAGGCGTATCAATGGATTGAATGCCCGCTGCAGCAGCGGCATTGATCAACAAAGTCCGCGCCGTATAAATTTCTTGGCCGCCTTTGGTTCGAGCCGCGCCTAGCGCTGCCGTATAGTCTTCCGCGCCTAAGGCCAAGGCATCCACTCGGGGATGAGCCACGGCAATACGTCCGGCTTCGGCAATCCCCTTGGGAGTTTCTAAGAGCGCTATCAGCTTAACCGGTTTTTGTCCCGGTTTTTCCGCTTTTTCCACCATAGCCGCCACTTGGCGGATGTCTTCAGCGCTTTCCACTTTGGGCACTACCAAGGCGTCGGGGCCGCTGGCCACAATTAAAGGAATGTCTTGCGCCGCAAAGGTATCCAAGGGATTAATGCGTACTGTCCGCTCGCTTTCGCCGTAGTCAACGGTACGAAGGGAGTGACTTACAAGGTAGCGGGCCGCATCTTTTTCGTTCGGCGCCACCGCATCTTCTAGGTCCAAAATAACCGAATCAGCGCCGAAAACGCCGCCGTTTTGCAGCATCGCCGGGTTATTCCCCGGGATAAACAGCATAGTCCGTCTTAATTGCATGACGCCATCTCTCCTTTCAGCGAAACGCCCGCACGGCTCAACGCCGTCAAAAAGCGAGCCCGAATGGTGCAATCCAGCGCCCCTCTGTCTACGGCTTTGACCTGCACGTCAGACACGCCTTGCTCTTGCGCCACTTCCTGCAGCGTTTGCCGAATGGCTTCTCCATATTGAATCATGACGATGCTTTCTAGTTCTATGCCTAGGCCCTTGCCCGCTTCACCAGGACTGATCTGAATCATGATGTCTCCTGATTCCAACGTGCCAGCCTGCGCTGCTTTCAGCACACTTGCCATGCCAATTCCTCCTTCATTCTCCTATAGGCTGGCGGCATAGCTGACGCCGGCAAACCCATCCAGGTTGTTATCCGACGGCGTGCCAACCAGACCGATAATCAAATAACTCTTGCTCTTTTCATCACGTTTATATTCATGTAACAGACGGAAATTTTCAATTTCCTCCGTATTTTTCACATGAGTTCGCGGCCCCGTGCACAACCAGGCATCATCGCCAATGCAGATGTGGTCTTCGTCGCTGTAGAAAACAGGCAGCGCCTCATCAATCAGACGTTTTACCTTCTTCTCCACTTCCTCTAAATCCACGTCCATGTCGACAGGATACTCCAGCACAAAGCCATGATGGACGTCACGATGTTCAAACGGAAGGATAGCGCCGTAATCACGCAGTAAAATGCGCGCTGTCAAATCCTCCGCCGTATGGGCCATCTTGCGATATTTCAAGGTTTTAGTTACAACATCCTTAATTTCCTGCGGAAAAGGACCAAACACATTCGGGCGTACGACGATCACTTCGCCGCCCACCCCTAAAAGCACGTCGGCGTTAATGTTTAAAGCCGGATACAATAAATCAAAATGTTCGACAATCACTCGTTTGCCGTGCTCCAGCGCCTTGGAAACGGCTTCCGCCAAGGCATGAAGCTGCGTAAAGGCCATTTCAAAGCGCACATCCATATGATAGGTGTGACTGGAAAAAAAACCTTTATCAATATTTTTCAAAAGCGGCAGAGGACGCACATTCACGCCTTCATCGTCATTGGTAAGTTCCAAGCCCGGAAACATACCCTTGATGAGAGACGATTTACCAGCTCCAGGACCGCCGATGACGCCAATGAGCCGATCCAGAGGCGACAAATAACGTTCACTGATTTGCTGTCCTAGAATATACATGCGCTTGCGCCCCCGCGGGGCAAAGTAGCTGGCATACATCAATTGTTCGAGCATCATGGATTTCATCGCTCCACCTCAATTACGCCGGTTTCAAGAAACAGCTTTCCTTAAAAAAAGGCAGCGCGGGCGCGCCGAAGCGCGCCCCGCCGCTGTTGTCAGACGCCGGTCTCGTTACGCCTGGCGTGCCTTGCGCACCGCCAGAATGCGCTCCATTTCATTGTAAACAATCATCAGGCCTTCGTCTACACCCATGCCTGGTTTCGCCAGCATTTGCACCGGCTGCGTAGCCATAGCTACATGGACGCAAACCTGCGCCGAGCGGTCTGTTTCGTTGCAGGTGCCGCCCTGGTAAGCGCCAACGCCTTTTTTCTTGCAATAAATAACCGATTCAATAATATTGTTAATGCCGCCCAAGTCCGGCGTTTTGATCTGCAGCATATCGCCAGCGCCATTGTCGGCAAAGTACTTAATATCGTCAAATGTGTTGCACCATTCGTCAGCCACCACTTGCACGCCGATTTTTTCCGCATGCAGCCGGGCGGTCAATTCTTTCAGCGCCAACATCTGTTTTTCCCGCTCTTCCATGTCCATGGGACCTTCAATGCGCAGTTGCAAAGGAGCCGCAGCGGCTTCGGCTTTGCGGAAGAAGTCCACCATTTTATCCAGGTCATTATTGAAAGCAATACCAATGGTGCCGTACACGTCAATGTGCAGTACCGGCTGGTATTCTTCACTGGTGCGCAATTGCAGCACCCGGTTTTTCAGCCAAGTGATGTACTCCAACAGCAAGCCGCCATCGTTGCCCAGCTTGGTTTCCACATGATTGATCAACGCATGCGGCAGCACCTGAGCGCCTTTGATAATCATCTTGTCGGAATTCTCATAACGGTTGTCGCCGGACTGCGTGAAGATCGGAATTTCTTTTTCACTTACGGTTGTACCGTATTCTTCGGCAACTACTTCACACATCAGTTTATGTTTGCCTTTAGCCACGGCGTCCAAAATAGCCTGGGTTACGCCGTAACGCAATGCCGTATGGATGGACTTGCCTGTTTTAGCGTCCTTCATAGAGTCGATTTCTTCCGCCAAGGTTTTGAAGGAATCCAATTCACGCCCTACCAGACGAGGCTTGATTTCCTTTTCAATCACCGGAATGAAATCTTTCGCCAAGAACAAGGGATCTCGGCCGCCAGCGCCGCTGTACTGCACCGCAGCGCAATCGCCGTAAGCAATTTGACCGTCTTCCAAGACAAGCATCACCGATACGGCTTCGCCGGACTGGCGAATCGCCTGGAAGCCGGGTGTTACAGGGTCTCCTAAGTAAGTAAAGCCGTCATGATCGGCGCCTTTTTTAATGGCCCGCTGATCGTCAAAATAAAAGCCGGTAAGAGCCTTCGAGCAAACAACATCAACAATTTTCATGAGAACACACTCCTTTTTGTCTTTGGAGCCGCTGGGTAAGCCAGCAGCTTCTCCTATAATTGACAAACGCTGCTGCTAAGCCGGAACTCCCTAAAGAACTCCGGCTTCACAGCCTGGTTCCGAAAACTTTTTGTGTCTTAGCGCGGGCGTCCTACAAGGCGTCCTTTAGAAATGGCGTAAATGTCGTCGATAACCATCTGGAAGCTCGCCGGACGGCGTTCCGCTTTAGCCCGCTCGTCGATTTTACCGCGATGGAAGTCAATGATGTCCTGCGTAAAGGGCAAGTTGCCGCAATCGAAGAGACGCACGGCGCCGTGATGGTCGCGAGCCGGCAGAATTTTATTGATGGCATGGTTGCTGGGAGCAAACGGAACATCCAGTACGCCGGCTTCAAAAGCCCGCACCGTACCGACGGCAATATCGCCTTCGCCCAATTCCAGAACCTTATCTACGATGCAGCGGGTTTCCGCTTTGATCATGGCGATTTCGTCTTCCAATTGCTGTGTAGCCGGGAAGCTCTGATCCGCCAGCATGTTAATCATCTGTTTGGTGGTGCGCAAGCCCATAGCATTGGCTTCTTTCGTAGGAATACCCAATGCTTCATGCGGCGTTTTCACGATAACTTTGGTAGCTTTCGCAAATGCAGCCGCCGCAGCGCCCCAGGAGATAACGGCGAACGCCTTAGCTTCATCCTGCGGGAAGCCGCCCATCCACTGATGGAAAACCGTAGTCAGCGTGCAGCCTTCATAGCCGAATTTTGCAAAATACTCTTCAGCCAGCGCTTCTAACGAACGAATGGCTGCGATATCCTGCACCAGGTTGCCGCATTGGCCATAGCCAAGAGTAATGTTTTTAACGCCCTGTTCGGCCGCCAAAATACCTTCGATAATCGCTACAGCATGAGAAATGCTCGGCGGCACCAAGGTACCTGTCAAAGGTCCGAAGGGCTCGCGGTTGATTTCGACGCCATGTTCTGCATAGAGACCTACCAAACGGTCTGTATACTGCCAGTCAAGAATCGTCTGTTCCAGCGATACGCTCTTGGCGTAAGGAATGTTGTAGGAAATACCGCCGCCTTCGTAGGAGGTAAAACCGCCAGCCAGCGTAATTTCCGTCAACAGTCTGGCGTCAGGCGTGCCGTGACGCACCTGAATGGGGCCGTCTACTTTTTCCGCCAGCTTACGTACTGCATGCACGCCATGGTTGACGGCAGGAAAACCGTTGAGCAAAGAACGCCCGGCCTGTTTGCTCTCTTCAATACCTACCTGGGCTTCTTTGTATTGATTTTGACGCGTATAGCTGTCAATCGTAGTCGGCAGCAGATCGGCTTCCCCTTCTGTGCGCAAGAAGTTCAACAGTTCAATATGCTGATCCAAAAGCGCTACGCCAGCCCGGGGCTGCGTCAAAGTGCGGCCTTCTTTTTTAGCTTTGATAAGCTGTTTGGAAAAATGCTTGCGCGCCGGAATGGTTTCATGATATTTGACGGCTTCGTCAAAATCCACCTCGGCTCCTGTAGGCCACTGGGCCAAAATCTCTTTGCGCATTGCGAAAAATTCGTCATGGGACCATTTCTTATTTTTCAATTCCACGCTGATTGCCTCCGTTTCAGATATTTTTTCATCATCCGCAGAGCCACCTCGGGCTGTTCTTCCGACAGAAGCCCCATGGCGGAGAGAATGTATTCACCATCAATATAATAATCACATTGTTTGGGTTTTAGATATTCCGCAGCTGCTGCGTCATAGCGAATGCCTTCAAGAATGCATTCCGGCCGGTCATGATGCACAATAACACCGCCGGTTCCGATGACCTTCTCAACGGTAGTTAAGTCCTTGCCAACCTGTACGAAAACCTCGCCTACACAGCTGAAGACCGATTCGATTTTTCCGACATGGCGCTGCGCCGCTACTTTGGTACACGCCCAGCCAAGAGCGTCCTCAATGGCCTGCTCCCGCGGCGTTTGCGGCAGCGTATCCACTTGGTTTTCCACCAAATGACAGTATACCGCCACTTCCTCTTCGCTGACCCCGGCTTTTTGAGCCAGCAGGGGTGCGCTGGCCGCCTTTAGCAAAGCGGTAGCGCTGTAGCGCATGCCCAGATCTCCTTCCACCGTCCGTTTGGCAAAAGGCTCTGGCAGCCCTCGCATGGTCACTGTCGGCTGTTTGGGCTCTCCTTTAGCGATGGAATACAGGTCAGTAGTCGCACCGCCGATATCCACAATCATCAGGTCGCCCCAACCTCTTTCATGCGTGGTTCCGGTTCCTAAGAGCTCCGCTGCCTTGAGCACGGCCGCCGGAGTTGGCATCATCATCTTGTCTATAAATTTGTTGGCCTTATTCAAGCCCTTAGCTTCGATGATGCGCCGCAAAAACAAGTCTCTAATGGCGCCGCGCGCTGGATCGATATTCAACTCGCCCAAACGCGGCATGACATTTTCCGTATGCACCACTTCGGTCATGACTTTGCTTAAAATCCCAACCACCTGCGGCGTCACCGACTTATTGCCTGCCACCAGCACCGGTACATCCAGCCCCAGTGTGCACAACATGCGGGCATTATGGAGAATTACCTCCTTGTTGCCCCCATCCGTACCGCCGGCCAGAAGAATAATTTCCGGCTTCAACGCTGCAATTTCCTCAATTTCATACTCGCTGAGCTCGTTGCAGTACACGCCCAGCACCTTGGCGCCGGCCCCTAAAGCAGCTCGCTTAGCAGCTTCAGCCGTTAATTCCGGCACCAGGCCAATGGCCACCATTTTCAGGCCGCCTGCAGCACTGGAACATCCCAGCACCCGCTGAAACTCCAGCTTGCCTGTCTGAGCAAAAAGCACATCCAAGCCTTCCTGCAGTCCCTCCATGATATCTGTCTCTACTGTAGTAATGCCTCGTGCCGTGCCCAAAATTTCTTCCTTCTCGACATCTACAGCCGTAAGCTTGGTGTACGTGCTGCCAAAGTCAATGAGTAGCACATGGCTCATGCTCGTCTCTCCTCTCCCGGCTTACGCCCGGGCCAGGTCCTGCTTCAATTCCTCAATCACCTGGTCTGGTAAAATGCCTGGTTCATATACACGGTCATAACCCATGGCAAGGAATTTTTCTTTTACTTCGGTGAAGTCGGTTTTGCCGACAACTAGGTTGCCGCCTACATACAGCTTGATGCCGCCGATGCCGGCTTCTTTGCAAGCGTCCCGCAGACCGCGGCAGTCAATTTCGCCGTGACCGTAAAGAGATGCCACCAAGATGGCTTTCGCATCGGTTTCAATCGCAGCATTGACGAATTCCTGCTGCGGCACCAGTACGCCCAGATTGACCACCTCAAAGCCAGCCGCCCGTAAGGCATGGGCAAGAATTTTATTGCCCACCGCATGACAGTCGGCCCCGATAACTCCCAAGACGACCTTATCACTGTTTTCCATGGTTTGATCGCTCCTTACTTTGTGATTACTATTGTATCAGTCGTCGTACTGCTGCGCATAAGCGACAGCCAGCTGTTCGTCAGGAAGCTCATGCTCCCAACGCGCTACAACGACTGAGGCAATACAGTTGCCAATAAGATTGCACGCCGTGCGCGCCATATCCAAAATTCGGTCGACTCCCAAAATGATTGCAATCCCCTCTACAGGCAGTCCAAAAGCGGCCGCCGTCCCTGCAATAACAATCAGCGAAGCCCCCGGCACAGCCGCAATGCCTTTTGTAGAAAGCATCAACGTCAATACCATAAGCAGCTGTGTCGTAAGAGGAAAGTCAATGTTGTAGACTTGTGCGATGAACACTACCGCCAACGCGCTGTACAAGGTAGATCCATCCAAGTTGAAGGTATAGCCTGTCGGCAGTACAAAGGTAACGATATGCTTAGGCACTCCGAATTTTTCCAGCTTCGTCATTGCTACAGGCAGCGCCGCTTCACTAGATGCTGTTGAAAACGCAATCAGCAGCGGTTCTTTCAGTGCTCGCAGCAGGTGAAAGAAGTTAACGCGAATTAGCAGGGAAGCTATCGTAAGAACCAGCAAAACAAAAACAATCAGCGCAAAATACAACGAGCCAATCAGTTTTGCCAACGGCACCAGCATGCCTAGACCAAACTTTCCTACAGTAAAACCAATCAAGGCAAATACGCCGATAGGCGCCAGACGCATGACATAGCTCGTAAACTGGAACATGACTTCCGCAATACTGACTGCGACTTTCACCACCGGTTCGCCTTTGCTTCCCACCGCAGCCGCAGCTACGCCGAAAAAGACGGAAAACATGATGATTTGCAGCATATCGCCGCGTGCAGCCGCATCTACCACATTGGTCGGCACAATATTAATCAACATATGTGACATATCAATGCTTTTCTTCGATGCCGCCGTTACTGCAGCAGCATCGGTCGCGGTAATTTGCAGGCCCTGTCCTGGTTCGAAAACATTTACTACCGTCAAGCCGACAACCAACGCCAGCGTTGTGGCGGCTTCAAACCAGATAATGGACTTCAAGCCCAGCCGCCCCAGTTTTTTGAAATCGCCGGTTCCGGCAATCCCCATAATCAGTGAACTAAAAATCAAAGGAACCACAATCATTTTGATCATCCGAATAAACATGTCGCCGATAGGTTTGAGATCGACGGCAAGGGCTGGAAACAGATGTCCGAAAAGCACCCCCAGAATTAATCCTAGAAAGATCTGGGTGGTCAGACCCAATTTCCATTTGCCGTTTTTCATTGTCAAGGCATCTCCTTTTTCGCTCCGGCCTGCCTCCTCTTGTGTCGGAGTGTTACTTTTGCCGCCCCCGGCAGCGAACTGTGCTGCAGCCTCTACTATCATTATTGTTAACAAAATACAGAAAACTACAGGACACGACAAAAGGTTTTTCATAACATTTGTAAAAAAAGTTCAAGCAATACAAACTTTTGTATTCTCCATCAAAGGACTAAGTTAACATTTAGTCCTCCCCGCGGGGACTTGTCGCTTTTTTGGGTTTTGAAGGAAAATTCCGTCTTCGCCAGCCTTAATATAAGGCTGGCCTGCCTCCTTCAGGGAGTCTTAATTCACAGCAAAAAGTGTAATCATTACACTTTTAAAGATGCTCCTGGCAAAACTCAGACTTCCAAGAAAGTCACCCCTCCACGGGACAGCGACATTTTACAAATGTTTTTTCCGATATTCAGATTTTTTTGATATATCCGGCGACTGTATTTATTATACTACTCAGCTCTTTCACAGTAAAATTGGACATTTTGGTGACTTACATCAGTTTTTTTGATGTGTTATTTTATGGAAAACGAGGGGAAATCTAATTCATGATGTTCCTCCAGCCACGCACGCGTACAGTTTACAAAATTACGCGCCGCCGGCGATAAGTATTTCAAGGAAATGGCGGCTAAACCAATGGTTCGGTAATCTTCATCATGAGCTAACGGCACTAACTGAACTCCCTTCGGCAAATGCACCAGCATTAACTGGGGCAAAATACTGATCCCCAGACCCATTTGAACCATCGCTAAAATGGTCCGTTCTTCCGCCACCTCATACTGAATGCGAAAATTCACTTTGCTTTTTGCTAATACTTTGCGAATATTGTCATCACTCCCCCATAAGGGCATGATCAGCCGTTCATTTTCCAGCTCTTTCAGCATCAGCTCCCGCCGCTTCCCTAGGGGATGCTCCGGCGGGATTACCACCATTAATTTGTCGCGTTTCAACGGAATGGCGTCAAATTGTTTGGACGCCGGCAGCGCCACAAAACCAAAATCCACCACCCGGTGACTGATCCATTCGTTCATTTCATCATACCCGCCCATGCGCGTCTTGACTTCCACCGCAGGATGCAGCCGTTGAAATTCGCCTAAAATACCAGGGAGCCAGCGCATAGAGACACTGGCAAGCGTCCCGATAGACACCGTACCGATATCTACGCCTTTGATAGCGGCCGCCTCTTGCCTCAACAGCTTTTCTTGATGCAAAATCCCGCGAATGCATTGGAGAATCCGCTCGCCATTGGGCGTCAGGGTCACTCCGGAACGATCCCGCTTGATCAAAGAAAAGCCTAATTCCGACTCCAGCGTAGTCACTGCATAGCTGACCCCCGACTGGGTCAGATTTAAGCGTTCCGCCGCCTTAGTGAGGCTTCCCGCATCAACAATAGTGGAAAAAATTTCATACTTTGCCAACGACATACCATCACCCCTTATCAAACTAACTCAACAAGCTCTTAAAAAAGCCTCCTGAGGGCACGATCTTTCGTTACCACCCAGGAGGCTCACTTGTTGAAAGCAAATTCTTTACGAAAAAACAGAAACCAATTTTCCGAACAGCCCAGCCTGCTCTTGCAGCTTGCCGGCATTACCGACTACGCAAATATGATTTCGCGCCATGCAGGCGCCTACCACCTCTGCCAATTCCTTAAGCTTGGCGGCATTGGTGCTAAGCACAGCATCCCGCTCCTGCTGGACTTGTTCCCAAGTCAACTCGATAAGCCACATTAGCTCGGCCTTCTCTCCCTTCATCGACGGCGTAAGGGGCGCATCCAGCTGGCTCATCGTACCGATGATGTATTTGGTCATTTCCCGTTCCGATACGGCAAAAGACCGCAAATAGTCTTCCATTTCTCCATACACCTGCAGCGTTTCCTGCAGGTTCGGATCCCGATAGGAAGCAAAGGCTAGATTCCCGTTGCGATCAAAGCGCGCAAACGCCCCATAGGCCCCGCCCTGAACACGAACGCGGTTCCACAGATAGTCGAAGCGCAGCACCGTTTCCAGCACCTTCATGCTGCCTGTATACGCATAGTTTAGTTTTGCAAAATTATAGGCCTTGGCTACATACTGCACCTTGCCCGCCGTCATCAGCCCTTCGTTGGCCGCATGCAGCTCAAAACGATAGGAAACGCTAGGCAGGCCTCCTGCCGGCAGTGTCGCGGCGAACTGTTGCAGCAAAGGTTCCAATTCTGCATACTGCTCTTCTTCGCAAGTAACGCCCCATTGCAAACGATCCAGACAAAATACGCGCTGCGCCACTCGCTGCAAAGCCGCCGACGTTTGCTCCGCCTGGTCCGCCCAATTCCGTTCCAATTCTTCCAAAAAGCGATAATACGTAAAAACGCCGCTCTCATTGTAACTTTCTACGGGAGATACATACGAAAGCACGCGACTAAGCGCTACCGTATGGCCGTATTCCAGCATGACCAGCCCCATGCGAGCCTTGCTTTCCGCCACAAGCTCCTTGAGCCGCGCCAGATTGTCATAGCGACTGCCTTGGCAAACGCTGCGCAGCAGCCGAAAAAGCTGCGGCGCTTTTTGCAGCAGCGCCTTCGATTTTACAAGCAAGCGCGGCTTATAGGCCTCTGCATCATATGCTTTCGGCAGCGCCATCGTTTGGTAGGAAATCCCCCCTGTATGCAGATTGATCTCCTTGGCCAATTGCTGATAGGAACCATCGCAGGTATCCACCTTGCCCAAAACGCCGGAAAGCAAAAAGAGATACGGCAAATCCGCCTGATCCACAGCGGTAGTGTCAAAGTAAAGATTGACATAAGCAATGCGATTCGTAAAAATAGGCTGCAGCAAAACCGTTCGCCCTTCCACTTGGCGCTGTTGCTGCGGAATACGGGTTACCTTCTTTTCTATGTCCTTTAGAGCCAAGAGTGGAATAGACGCCAGCGCCTCCGGGCTGTCCGGCTTGGTCTGTCTGGCTTTAAGCTGTTTGGTCTGCTCGCAAATGAGCTGCACTTCCGCAGGAGCAAGCGTTCCCTTGAGCTGAGCCAGCTTCTGCCGCAGCTCTTCTGTACGGCGTTCCTCCAGACCGGCTTCCGGTACGGCCGCCACCAGAACCTGGTGCGGATTCTGCAGGAGATGGCGTTCGATAAGCTCCTCAAAATACCGCCCGCCCAAGCCTTCTTTCATCTTGGCCAGCAGCGGCTCATAAGTCAGATGCAGCAACGGATCGCCGCCATAGAGCCAGCTGTCCAGCATGCGGATATGGTATATCAATCCCTTGGGATGCGAACCGAAATTGGCCTCGCGCAGTTCAAATTCCTTGCGGTTGATGGAAGCTTCCAGCAGTTCCTTATCAATTCCTTTCGTTACTAGCTCTTGCAGCGTCTGCCGTACCACCTGGCGCAGCTTATCGCCAGCATCGGCTGCCGCCCCGCGCACCAGTATGCTAAACACAGGCTGCACCAAGGCATCTTCATACCGCCCCAGTACATCCTGGCCGATACCGGCGGCAATCAGCGCCTGCTTCAGCGGCGCTCCCGGCGTACCCAGCAGCAAATGATTCAAAATAGCAAAAGCCAGTCCCAGCTCCGCGTCGCAAGCCTCGCCTACCACTTGGCTCAGGCCAAAAAACGCCTTGCCCTCCTGGCTTTCACTGGCATCCACCGGATAGGGCACTACCACCTCGAGCGGCGCCGCAAACGGACTCTGCCGCTCGATTTCCGCCACAAAGCCTTCCTGGCGCTGAAACCGGCTTAGGTAGGCCTCATCCAGAAAAGCCAGCTGCTCTTCAATATTCATCTTGCCATATAAATAGATGTAGCTGTTCGCCGGATGATAGTAACGGCGGTGAAAATCCAAAAACTGCTCTTGCGTCAGCTGCGGAATAAAATCCGGATCGCCGCCTGACTCAAAATGATACGTCGTATCCGGAAACAAAACCTCCAAGGTCTTGCGTTCCACCAGCGATTCCGGCGAAGAAAAGACGCCTTTCATCTCATTGTACACAACGCCCTTGTACGTAAGCTCCCCTTCCGGCGCTTCCAGCTCGTAATGCCAGCCTTCTTGCATCAAAACTTCCGGCTGTTCGTAGATGACAGGAAAGAACACCGCATCTAAATAGACATCCATCAAGTTTCGAAAATCCTTGTCATTTTGACTGGCTACAGGATACATGGTCTTATCAGGGAAGGTCATGGCATTCAAAAACGTATTCAGCGAGCCCTTAATTAACTCGACAAAAGGCTCTTTCAACGGAAACTTGCGGGAGCCGCAAAGAACGGAATGCTCTAAAATGTGCGGCACCCCGGTATGATCCGCCGGGGGCGTCTTAAAGGTAATAGAGAAGACTTTATTGTCATCGTCATTTTCCAAATATACCAACCTGGCCCCGCTTTGCTCATGCTCATACGTATGAGCCTTCGAAGCCAGTTCTGCAACAGTCTGTGTTGCGATTAGGCGAAAACCGGATTTCATCATTATTATCTACCTCATCTTCGTAAAAATGGCGCTTTTAGTAACCAATTCTACTTGAGGCGTCTCTTTCCTGCTTAAGTAACAAGAAAAACCGCTTGCGCGGTTTTTCAAAGCATTCATTCTTTAGTTTTTATGCAAGCGCTGCCCTGTTTGCAGATAGATGACCCATTCGGCAATATTCGTCGTATGGTCGGCGACGCGTTCCAAATAGCGCGCTACAAAGATAAGCTGCGTCGCGTCATTAATGACCGCCGGATTCGCCAGCATGTAGGTCAAAAGCTCTCGAAACAGCTGGTTGTACAAAGCGTCCACTTCATCATCCGCCTGACAGACCTTGTCCGCCAATTCCACGTCCATGTTCACGTATGCCGTTAGAGCATCCCGCAGCATCTGCGTCGCCAAGCCGGCCATACGCGGTATGTCCAAGAGGGGCTTGACATGACCGTTGCCGCCTTCGCCCAGACGTTTGGCAATTTTGGCAATATCAAAAGCATGATCGCCAATACGTTCCAGATCGGTGCTGATCTTCAGTCCCGTGCTGAGTATGCGCAGATCTTTAGCTAAAGGCTGCTGCCGGGCAATGAGCACCACGCAGCGTTCTTCCAAAAGCAGTTCCAGCTCGTCGATGGCGTCATCCCCTTGGATAACCTGGCAAGCCAGCTCCATATCCAAATCCACCAGCGCCTGAATGGAACGTTCAATCGCCGTAATTACCATCTGTCCCATTTGCAAAATATCATTGCGCACGCCTTGAAGCTCATAGTCATAATTATGCCGCGTCGTATTCATAGCCATCCTCCTCAGTTTTTCAGCCAAACCGGCCTGTAATGTAGTCTTCAGTGCGTTGATCCTGAGGACGGGTAAAAATCACATCGGTCTGATCGTGTTCCACCAAGTCGCCATTAAGGAAAAACCCGGTATAGTCTGATATCCGAGCCGCCTGCTGCATGTTATGCGTAACAACAATGATGGTATAGCGTTGTTTCAACTCCGAAACCAATTCTTCAATCTTCATGGTTGAAATCGGATCCAGCGCCGAACAGGGTTCATCCATGAGCAGCACTTCGGGCTCTACCGCCAGCAAGCGAGCGATGCAAAGACGCTGCTGCTGGCCGCCGGACAAGCCCAGCGCCGAAGAATGCAGCCGGTCTTTCACTTCATCCCAAAGAGCGGAACCGCGCAAACTGCGCTCCACCAACTCATCCAGCGCGCTTTTCTTGCTGTTTCCATGGATACGGGGCCCATAGGCCACATTATCGTAAATGGACATCGGAAACGGATTAGGACGCTGAAAAACCATGCCTACGCGTTTGCGCAACATGACCACATCGGTGTCAGGATGATAGATGGAATTGCCGTCAAGCAATACTTCTCCCTCAATGCGTACGTTTTCAATCAAATCATTCATACGATTCAACGTGCGCAAGAATGTCGACTTTCCGCAACCGGAAGGACCAATCAAAGCTAAAACGCTATTTTTTTCAACTCCCAAGGTAACCTTCTTCAGCGCCAGTGATTCCCCGTAATATAATTTCAGCTTGTTAGCTTGAATCTTATTGCTCATAGTATGGCATCCTCCTGCTTATTTAGCTAGCACTAAACTCTTCTTATTTGCACTATACCATAAAACAATTGACGCTACTGTTAAGTTTGGATTAATAAAAAAGGACACCTGATTTCTCAGATGTCCTGAAAACGATAGCCTACGCCTCGCACGGTTTCGATGGCCTCTGCTACTTCCGGCGCTGCCGCCAGCTTGGCCCGCAAATGACGCACATGCACATCTACGGTTCGAGTATCCCCAAAATATTCATAACCCCATACCTTTTCCAGCAGTTGTTCCCGGCTGAACACGCGGTCTGTGTTGGTAATAAAGAGCTTTAGCAGCTCATATTCTTTGGGAGTCAATTCTAGCTTCTCTTTGTCCAGCCAAGCCTCATAACGACTGAAATTCATCTTTAAAGCGCCCATGGAGATCTCGCTATGTCCATGGCTCCCTTTTTGGCTGCGCCGCAACACCGCTTTGACGCGAGCCATCAATTCCCGCAAGCCAAAAGGCTTGGTCTGGTAATCATCCGCCCCCAGCTCCAGGCCCAGCACCTTGTCTACTTCCTCATTCTTAGCGGTCAGCATGATGATAGGAATACCGGCAGTTCCCTGTTGTCCCTTAATTCTGCGGCACACTTCCAAACCATCCATGCCTGGAAGCATTAAATCAAGGAGCACCAAATCGGGCCGCTGCTGCTTAATTAGTTGCAGCGCCTCCAAGCCGTCCGCCGCTTCCGACACCACATATCCTTCTTTTTGCAGATTAAAACGCAACAACTCCCGAATGGAAGCCTCATCATCTACAATTAAAATGCTGCCCATCATGCCATTCACTGCCTTTCTTGCTCTTTGCCATGTTCTCCTGAAACCCTGCTGTACTAACCAAGCTTATCCTCTCTGCATCAGGCGCCTCAAGGCAGCATGACATTCGCAACTTTCGAGAAAAAAACCAGGCCATGACAGCCTGGTTTTTTGACAATCACGATTCCTTATTTATTAACGCTGTCTTTAAGAGCTTTGCCAGCTTTAAATACAGGGTTTTTAGACGCAGGAATTTTAATTTCAGCGCCGGTCTGCGGATTACGGCCGGTACGAGCTTCACGAGCTTTTACTTCAAAAGTGCCAAAGCCAATGACCTGTACTTTTTCTTCCTTGGCAAGAGCTTCTTCGATGCTGGCAAATACCGCATTCAGGGCTTTTTCCGCATCCTTTTTGGTCATGGCTGTTTTCTCGGCCACACTGGCCACCAATTCAGTCTTGTTCACAAATCCATCCCCCTTGTCTTTTTTTGACGGCAATGCCGTCAGCGCGCTTTAGTAAAAAAAGCGCCTTGATTTCATGATTGCGAATAAGTGTATTCGCTATGCGCCGCCAGATTCCTCTATCCTTTGAAAAAAAAACGCTATTTCATCGCATATTTTCTCTATTCTAAGGCTTTGGCAGCATTCCAAAGAGCATCCAACTCTGTTAACGAAGATTGCTCCCAAGAAACTCCTTTTTCTTGTAACTGTTTCTCAATAAAGCCAAAGCGGTTTTCAAACTTCAAGCAGGCCTTTAAAAGAGCGGTTTCCGGTTCCACATGCAAGAACCGCGCCAAATTGACCATCGCAAACAAAACATCGCCTAATTCATCTTCCCGAGCCGCTTCGCTGGCCGCCTCACGCAGCTCCTGAAGCTCTTCGTCAACCTTTCCCCAGACCGGTGCCACATCCGGCCAGTCAAAGCCCACCTTGGCCGCTTTGCCTTGCAATTTGCAAGCCTTAAGCAATGCCGGAAATTCTCGGGGAACGCCAGCCAGAACACCGCCGCGATTCTTTTCCTCGCGTTTGATGCGCTCCCAGTTGCGCACCACCTCCGCCGCATCATCAACGGTAATTTCACCAAACACATGGGGATGGCGGCGCACCATTTTATCGACTACGCCGTCAATCACCTCCTGCATGGAAAAACGTCCGTTTTCCTCGGCAATGCGAGCGTGAAACACCACTTGCAGCAAAAGATCGCCCAGCTCCTCGCAGAGAAGTTCCATATCGTCCTTTTCAATGGCTTCCAAGACCTCATAGGTCTCCTCCAACAGATACCGCCGCAGCGAGCGGTGATCCTGCTGCCGATCCCAAACGCAGCCTTCGGGCGAACGAAGCACTGCCATAACTTCCGTCAAGGCGTCTACTTCAAAAGGCTGCACTTCAGTTCTGCTTTGCAAAGAAGGCACATAGAGCGAGGTCAGATGATCAATATCCTGCTGCCGATCCAGTTCGCACAAAGGTATAGAGCGAACGCTTTCATCCGCTAAGCCTAAATGATTAACCAGTTCAACTGGGTAAACGTCTCCATAGTGTTCCATCAGCGTCAGCTTGACGTCCGACGCCACTTGACGATTGTAGACTTGCGTAACAACAAGTCCGGTTGGAAGCGCGCCGCAGCAAACACGCTCCAGATCTGCCGCATCCAAAATAGTCAAGCCGTTAATCGGATCCAAGCCTAAGCGTACGCAAAGAATTTCCACAAAGCTCATGCCTGGAAGAACTTCCACGGAAATATTCCAGGCCGGCGCTTGTTCGCAAAGCATCTGCACCGTCCGCTCCGCCACGACCGGACTGCCCGGTACAGCATACACCACATCGGCTGTTTCGGCGCGCCGCAGCACATCTACGGTAATCGTTTGGTAAACCGCTTCAAAAGAACTTTCTGTTTCATATACTTCGTCGTAAGTCAAAAAAGAAAGCCCTAACCGCTCCAGCTCCGCGACCGTAGGATGGCGACCCGTACGCAACAACAGACAGGAGGTCTCCTGCATGGCTTTTACAGCCCCCAAAGTCAGTAAGTCTGCATTACCAGGTCCCAAGCCGACGATTGTCAATTTACCCATGGTGCACGCCTCCTCAACAGCCACGGCAACTGTGAAACAGCCGCTTGAGGCCGGAGTTTTTCTTTTTTCTTTAGCTTCTAGTGACGCAGCAAGCCTATGCGCTGCAAACACAAAGTCAGCTTAGCGCCTATGCGGGGGATTTTCTCCACTTCCTGCGCGGTCACGCCGCCGACGATAAGCATAGAGGCAAAATAGACCGTAGCTCCCAATAAAATAGCCCCCAGCGTAGCCACGGTATTGCTATGTAGCGTCTGAAACAAGGCGTCAAAAGAAAAGATAACCGCAATCCCCATTACAGCGGCTGACGCCACGGTCCGCAGCGTATGCCCCCAATCAAGACTAAAACCAACATACCGATGCACAAAATACATATTCAACAGCGCTGCCACGCCAAAATCCACATTGGTCGCCCAGGCCGCCCCTTTGATGCCCAATTCCGGCATAGCCGTCAAATACCAGCTCATACCGATTTTGACAACCGCCGAAGCCATCATGTTCACCAAGGGAATCGTCGTATGTCCCAAGCCCTGCAAAACACCAGTTGTAACCTGATGTACTCCCAGTAAAACGATGCCAAAAGACAAAATAGCAATACAGTCTCCGGCATTCGGCGTTCCATAAAGCATCTGCGAAATCGGCGTAGCCAAGAGGCACATGCCCGCAAAACTGGGAATGGTAATTAGATTGGCAATACGCATGGCTGTCGCCGTACGATCGTAAATCCGCTCCTTGCGTCCCAGGGTAAAGGCCTCTGAAATAGCAGGCACCAATCCTACCGCCAAAGAAGCCGTCAAAATCGTCGGCAAGTTAATCAGCGCCACAGCCATGCCTGTGAGATAACCAAAGAGTTCTGTCGCCGCAGCGACCGTGTAGCCTGCCGCTTCCAGCCGGGCTGGCACAATAAACAAGTCAATGCTGGAAACCACCGGCAGCATGATATTAGCCAGCGAAACCGGCAGCGCCAACTTTACGATCCGACTGATAATCCGCCAACTGGACTGCGGCGGCAAATCCGGCTGGGTCGCCATTTTTTCTTTAAACTGCGAACGCTGACGCATATAAAAGAAAATGAGCACCGCCAAGCCGGCCATAGCTCCCGGTCCGGCGCCGAAACTAGCGCCGGCTGCGGCATATTCCAAACCATACGGCAACAACATGAATGCCAATGCAATCATGGTAATTACCCGCAGTAACTGTTCAAAGATCTGCGAAACCGCCGTAGGCGTCATCATTTGTAAGCCTTGAAAATAACCGCGATAACTGGAAAGAACGGTCACAAAAAAGATAGCCGGCGCCAAGGCCGCCAAGGCGTAATAGGCCCGAGGATCGCGTACAAACTGTTCCTCAATCAGCCAGCCCGCCCCTGTATACAGCAAAATGGTAAACAAGACGCCCGTAAAGGTCAGCAGCGCCAGGGAGATGCGAAATACGCGGTTAGCGCCCCGATAGTCCGATAAGGCCACCCGTTCCGCCACCAAAATGGAAATAGCCACAGGAATCCCGGCGGAGGAAACGCTCAAAGCCAACAAATAGATGGGATAGGCCATCTGATACAAGCCAATTCCCTCACCGCCCAACAAGCGGGATAATAAGATGCGATTTACAGAGCCAATGAGTTTAACTACAATTCCTGCAACGGTTAAAATCAAGGCGCCACGCAAAAAGGTGTCTTTACTACTCACCCAAGCCCATCCTCTCAAGAAAATGCAATTTTAATTATATCAGAAAACCTTGGGCATTCCTACCTCGAAAGACGGTTTTCAAGCTAGCGTCCCTTCTTCTAGACATTGCATGCTCTTGAACAACAACGCCTCTACCTTTTCCTGCGGCAGATTTGCTGTTTTAAGACGCAACCCTCCAGCACTGCCTGGAAAGAAGGCGACCCGGGACGGCAAACCCTCTTTTAGCGCCATTATATGCTCCGGTGCAAATTGCAAAGGCTCTTGAAAGGCTACTTCATACCCTTCCGGCTTCTGCACAATACTACGAATCCCTAAGCGACGCACGCGGTTTTTCAGCTTAGCTACCGCTAGCAGACGCAACACAGCCTGCGGCGGTTCGCCAAAGCGGTCAAGGAGCTCATCCAAAAGTTCTTCCACTTCTTCGTCGCGCCGAATTCCCGCAATGCGCTGGTACAATTCCATTTTCTGCATGGCATCGCCCACATACTCTTCCGGCAAATACGCATCCACTTTTATATCCAGCAGCGGCTCCATTTCTTGCTTGGGCTTTTCCCCGGTACGCAGTTCCTGTACTGCTTCATCCAGCAGACGGCAATACATTTCAAAGCCGACGCTGACGATATGTCCATGCTGCTGCGGCCCTAACAGGCTGCCAGCGCCGCGGATTTCCAAATCGCGCATGGCAATCTTAAAGCCGGCGCCTAATTCTGTAAATTCTTTGATGGCCTGCAATCGTTTTTCCGCCACTTCTGTCAAAACTTTGTCCTTGCGGTAGGTGAAGTACGCAAAAGCAGTTCTGCTGGACCGCCCTACCCGCCCTCGCATTTGATACAGTTGAGACAAGCCCAAACGATCCGCGTCATATACTAAAATAGTGTTGGCGTTCGGCACATCCAGACCGCTTTCAATAATACTGGTGCAAACTAAAATATCTTCTTCGCCTTCATAGAAGTCCATCATGACTTGCTCCAGCTGCTCCTCCGCCATCTGACCGTGGGCCACACGTACGCCAGCCCGAGGAAACAGTTCTCCTAAGTGCAAAGCTAAGCGCTCTATGCCCTGAATCCGGTTATGCACAACATATACCTGGCCGCCGCGGCGCAGCTCCCGGCTAATGGCTTCCACTGCAATCTCCTCATGATATTCCGCTACATAGGTTTCCACCGGCAGGCGATCCTCCGGGGGCGTTTCAATAATGCTCATATCACGCACGCCCACAAGAGACATATGCAAAGTCCTCGGAATGGGCGTAGCGCTTAAAGACAACACATCTACTTGGCTGCGCCATTGCTTAATTTTTTCTTTTTGCGCAACTCCAAAGCGCTGCTCTTCATCAATAACAAGCAGCCCCAAATCTTTAAAACGCACATCGCTTGTCAGCATACGATGGGTTCCTACCAGCACATCTACTTTACCTGCCGCCACTTCCTCCAAGGTTTTGCGAATCTCCTTGGCGCTGCGAAAGCGACTGACAACGCCGGTGGCGACTCCAAAGCCGGCAAAGCGGGAGCTCAAGGTCTGATAATGCTGCTGCGCCAGCACCGTAGTCGGCACCAGCATGGCTACTTGCTTGCCGCTCATCACGGCTTTAAAGGCCGCACGCACCGCCACTTCGGTCTTGCCAAAGCCCACATCGCCGCAAAGCAGCCGGTCCATGGGCCGAGGCTGTTCCATATCCGCTTTGATTTCCTCCAGCGCCTGCAATTGATCCGGCGTTTCCTCATAAGGAAAGGATTCCTCAAATTCTCTTTGCCACGGTGTATCCGCCTCAAAAGCAAAGCCGGCCTCCTCCTGGCGAGCCGCATATAAAGCCACAAGTTCTTGGGCCAAGTCGGCTACCGCCGCCTGTGTCCGGCTGCGCACCCGTTGCCAATCCTTACCGCCCATACGGCTGAGTTTGGGCGCTTCTCCATCCTGTCCAATATACTTTTGCAGCAGCCCAACCTGATCCGTAGGCAAATACAGCTTATCGTCACCGGTGTAACGTATAAGCAGATAATCCTTGCGTACGCCTCCTATGTCCAATATTTCCACGCCGGCGTAACGTCCAATGCCGTGGCTGGCGTGTACCACATAATCCCCAATCCGTATATCCCGGAAATAGCGAATTTTTTCCCCTTGCGTTTTGGCGCGGCGTTGTTTTCTTTTATAGCGTCCCAGTAAATCCTGTTCCGCAAAGACAACTACTTTAGCTTGAACCCATTCAAAGCCGGCGGTAATTTCTCCAAGGAGCAGGCGCACGCTGCCGGAATTCGCTACGCGCGACACGCCCTGTCCCTGCGCCGCCAAGGCCTGCTGCAAAGCCTCCAAACGCTCTTCGCTGCCTGCTAAAAGCACAGTCACAGCCTGCCGAGCCTCTTGCGCACGCAATTCCTGCGTCAACAGTTCAAACTGACCATGAAAAGGCATTACGCCTTTAGCGGCAATGCTAATAATATCCTGTGCTTCTGTATGCGCCACTTTTTGCAGCATCAAGGACCAAAACTGCACCGCCTGAAGACGGCTTGCTTCCACAATTTTTCCCCAAGGCAGCGCCGCGGGCCATTCTTCCAGCAAAGCTTGCGCCGCTTCCCGCAACCGCGCCGGATCGTCAAAAATAACTGCGCCGTCTTGGGCATAGGATAATAAGCACTGTGTTCCCTGCGCCTCCTCCTGGGCGGGCAGAATATCCACCTGTTCTAAACGCTCCAAGGAACGCTGCGTTTCCGGATCAAAGGAACGTAGTAAATCGATTTCATTATCAAAGAATTCAAGGCGCACGGCTGTTGGCAGCTGCAAGGGAAAAATGTCAATAACACCGCCGCGAACGCTGAATTGCCCCCGGCTGTCAACCGCATCTACCCGTTCATAACCGCAGCGGACCACTTCCGCCAACAGTTTTTCCCGTTCCCACATAGCGCCGTTTTTTAAAGTCAGACGTCGACCCAACAACTCTTGCTGAGAACAAACTCCCTGCGCAACCGCTTCGATCGTCGTCAGATACAAAGCAGCTTCACACCTCGCCAAAGCGCTCAGCGCTTCCATGCGAACTGCGGTTCTCTCCCGGCTGCGCGCTGTAAGCGCAAAGGAAACTTCCGGCAATGCCGGCAGCTCATATATAGTTAAGTCCGGCAGCCACAAAGCCATTTCTCGGCGATACTCCTCCAAGTGAGCATCATCCACCGCAACCACCACGATTGGCTGCATTTTTTCCGCCAAAGAAGCCGCCAAAAGAAATGGTTTTTGACTGCCTGTCAGACCGTAGACCCAAGCAGCCCGACCGGGCTTTTGCATCAGACGCATCGCCTCGGCGCAAGCAGCATCGGCCTGCACTAACGAAAGTAATTCCCTCATCGTATATATCTCCTATGAAACCTGTCAATGCTACTTATAAAACCCTTTCGCGTCTTTCGTGTATTTCGCGGTTCGTTATCAACGTTCCTCCAATTTATGATTCAACCGCGAAAATCGCGAAAAGCACGAAAATGAATTTGTCGTTCTGATTCTAATAAATTCTCAATACAAAAGGACGGCTTGCGCCGCCCTTTTCATCAAAAATCCTTTAAACGTTCTAATCAGGTCCGTTTAAAAATCATACTCTTCCGATCCAGCTTATGAATGGCGTCAACAAAACGAACCGTGCCTGATTTGTAGCGCATCACAATAGAGTGCGTCCGCACGCCGCCGCCAAAATAATGCACCGGATTTAACATATCCCCTTGGGTAATGGCCGTCGCTGCAAAAATCGCGTCCTCGCCATGTACCAAGTCATCAATGGTCAGTACCTTATTGATGTCGCCAATACCCATTTTCTTCGCCCGAGCTATTTCACAGTCATCAGAAGGAAGCAGACGGCCTTGCATATCTCCGCCCAGGCATTTAAGAGCCGCCGCAGCAATAACGCCTTCCGGCGCGCCGCCTGACCCTACTAACATATGAATGCCGGAGCCTTCGATGCCTACATTGATAACCGGCGATACATCGCCGTCGGTAATCAGCTTGATCCGAGCCCCAGCATCACGCACATCCTTAATCAAACGGCTGTGACGATCGCGATCCAAAATAACAACTGTCAAATCTTCAACCTTGCGCGACAAGGCGGAAGCAACGGCTTTCAGATTTTCCTTGACCGGAGCGTCAATGTGAATTTTACCGGCCGCCTTAGGCCCAACGGCAATTTTGTCCATGTACATATCCGGCGCATGCAGCAACCCGCCTTGCGGCGCAACAGCCAGCACCGCAATAGCTCCAGGCATCCCTTTCGCCACCAAATTAGTTCCTTCCAGCGGATCCACGGCAATGTCTACCGCCATGCCGCCGGCGCCAACCGTCTCGCCAATATACAACATTGGCGCTTCATCCATTTCGCCTTCGCCAATAACAACGGTACCGCTGATGTTGACAGAATCGAACATCGTCCTCATCGCATCCACCGCCGCCTGATCCGCAGCAATTTTGTCTCCTTTGCCCATCAGTCGCCCACAGGCAATCGCCGCCGCTTCTGTAACCCGTACAAATTCTAATGATAACTCACGATCCATTTTGTCTGAAAACCTCCTGTTTTTTTCTTTATTCAAATCAACTTGCGGAAAATTACTCTTATAACTCTCTTAGGGAGCCGATGCTCCACCGGCTCCCTAGCTCCATGAGAACAGGGCCGTCATAATGACTGGCCCTGAGCGCTGTAACTACTTTGATTTATTCCAATCAGCAAGAAAAGCTGCCAATCCTTTATCAGTCAGCGGATGTTTCGTCATGCCTTGCAGCACCTTGTAAGGAATCGTGGCGATATGCGCCCCAGCCAGGGCCGCCTGCGTCACATGCAGGGGATGGCGAATGCTGGCGGCAATAACTTCGGTAGTAAAGCCGTGGAGTTCATAAATCTGTACAATCTCTTGCACCAAGGCCATGCCATCATAGCCAATGTCATCCAAACGTCCTACAAAAGGGCTGACATAGCGTGCGCCTGCTTTAGCCGCAAGCAAAGCCTGGTTGGCGGAAAACACCAAGGTCACATTGGTTTCAATGCCTTCAGCCGAAAGCTGCTTAACAGCCTTTAAGCCTTCCGGCGTCATAGGAATCTTCACGACCAGGCTGGCAAAGAGCTTCGCCAACGCGCGTCCTTCTTGCACCATGCCTTCCCAATCTGTTGCAATAACCTCGCCGTTGACGGGGCCGGGCACAAGTTCGGCAATCTCTTGCAAAACCGTATTTAAGTCCCGCCCTTCTTTGACAATTAAGGAAGGATTTGTAGTTACGCCGTCAATAACGCCCCATTCCGCCGCCGCACGGATTTCCTCCACATTAGCCGTGTCCAAAAACAGCTTCATCGCCATTCCTCCTCTATTCGTTTCATCCTTCCGCCGGCAGGCGCCGGTTAAGAATGGAAATACGCATAAGAAGCTGAATACAGTTCAATTTCCCTTAGCTGAGCGGCCTTGGTCAAATCCCGCTCGTTACGAGCGGGAACCAGGTGCTTAGCACCGCAAGAGCGGCAGGACAACAATACGCCGCTATCCAACACTTCCGCCGCTAATTGCGGCTGGCGGCAGGCACAAGAAATTTCCCCTTGCGCCGCCAAGTCGTGAACCATATTCAACACTTCCAAAAGAACCTGCGGGTCCTCTATCGTTTCTTCGTCCTCTTCACCCTGCAGACCTTGGCAAATCTGACGATGGCGAAGTTGCTGCTCTCGCAGCAATTCAGGATGACCTATTAAACCTAATTCCAGCGTATGGCTCGGGCAATAGAGACGATGCATTTCGACCTGCCAAAACTGTCGCGGAGTAAAACAAAGCAGATGATCCTGTCGGCATAACAGACATGGCAGCCGCAACAAGGGCTGGCTGTGCGACGCAGCTACGATCTCCCCTTGCCATTGACCGCAATGGCAATACAGCTGCTGCCGTTCATGACGCAAGGAAAATCGAGACAATTCATACAGCTCTAGTTTGCCGCACCGTTGACAAAACAACGCCAACGACGTCCAGGTCCGAGCAACCATCTCCACTCCTCCTTTTAGTAATAGGTTCGCCAGTGGAAAAAAAAATCCTGCCCGGACATACACGCTTTTGAAATAAGGACGCCGTCACCACCTGACAAAGCTCTTTAGCAGCCGCAATCCGGCTACCGCTTTACGCAGCCATGGTTGATGATACACGGTCAACGTATACGTTGCCTGCGGATCGTCCCAGACGAAAGCAAGAGCATTATCGGCGTTAGGCAAATTCCAAGCGGAACTTATCATCTCGCCGTTTTTGCGCACTTCCGCCCGAAAAGCCTGTTCGCGAAGATACAAGGGGATTTTGACACTAACCGCCTGAGGCCGCTCCGCCGAAACCGACAAATCGCGCCCCAGCAGCTCTATTTCATAGTGACTGCTCAGCCAGCCGTGTTCCAGGCGCTTTCCGTACAAGGCGGTTGCTTCCAGCTTTTCTTCATCCAAGAAAGCGCGCACCAATTGACTGGCCGTCGCGAAGCGCAATAATCCTTGCTGTACATAGCGCTGCTTTAGATACGCCAGATGCGCGTCTAGGGCGGCGAATTGGCCGCCGGACAAGCTGCGCCAGTCCCCCTCGCCCTGCATGAACATGGCATGGGTGAAGCCAATAATGCCATGCACTCCAGGAACAACAGCGCCATTGCGAACAAAAGCTTCCATGCCTGCATCCGTTTTGGCATTCATCACCGCCGCCGTTTGTTGATCATAAAAGATAGGCGGCTGCGGTGTAGGACGCAGCTCCACCACTCCGGCTTCAGAAGCTTCACGCGCGGGGCGGCCAATATCTGTTTTAGCGGCCAAATACAACTCGTCGCCATAAGGCGCAGACGTTTCCCTCCCGCTATTGCCGGCGGCGTCACTGGAACCCCACAAACCCAAACGTCGAAATACTTCACTGCTCATGTCTTGCGACTCGCTGCTGGCGCCAAAATCAAAGGAACCGGCTCTTGCCGTCAACAACTGTCCTTGGGACGAATCGGCGGCCAATTCATCCACAAGCCGCTGGTACGCATACAAACTTCCCAGCCTGCTGCCCCGGTTTCCGTAGTCGCCAAAACTCCCCAGCGAATGCGCCCAGCCATGCCGCAAATGATTGGCCCAAAGGCCGTCGGCCGGCTCATAGTATGATAATACATTGCCAGGTATGTACGGATCATAATCCGTGTGCATATGTACGCCATATTCATGTCCTTTGGCGCTTTCCTGACGCACGGAACGTTCTATATCGGCCACCGCTTCCTGCCATTGCTTGGTCGGCGATTGGCTTTGCGCCCACTGCGCCGCGGCTACCGCAGGCCAAGCGATATAATGAGTCCAAAAAGCGCCATGACGCGCGGCAATGGCATTAAGAGTTTCCGCTTTCTGCACCATCTGCACTTGGTATTCTTCCGGATTGAGCCAGCCGTCCTGATTACCCCAAGGTTTGGCATAGCCAGCGCCGTCAATCGGCTCCAAATCTTCCGTCATCACATAGTAGACGCTCCCCGGCCGGGCTGCAGCCACAGAAACCGCTGTCTGCGCCTTTTCTTCTCCATTTAAGGATAACTGCAGCTGCCAAGGCTTGCCAAAATTAACACGCTCGGCCCGACGCCCCTCTAAGACCCAATCCAATTCAACAGTCTGCCCTGGAGTCAGACGCACATGTCGCACCCGGTCTCCTTGCACGGTCACGCCGTATCCTTGCGGCTCCGCTATAGCCGCCGTGATTTCTACTTCCGGCTGCGAGCCGTTATACTGCAAACGAGTACGCCAGTGAACTTCTTCTCCTTGGCGCACCGCAAGCGCTTGGGGCGCAGAAACAGCCACTGCGGCAGCCGGCTGCGCCGTCAGCGAAAAGCGACTCACCAATACATGCTGCCCCTCGCCGGCTTCCAGCACCCAGCGGTAGCGATGGGCCGCGCTAAGCGGCTGTCCTGGAAAAAACTCGTTCCAAAGGCGTTGTACGCTATAACGAGCCTCTACCCAATTCGCTTCATAGTTGCTGCGATAACGGGCGTCCACCCAGCGCTGTTCACTGCCAGCCGCCGGCCACGTTCCAGTATAAACCCAGCCCACGCTGCGCTTCACCTGCCCGTCAAGGCCCAATTCTTCCAAAAGCAGTCTTCCTGTTCCTTGGGTCGAGCGCCAGAGGAAGCGGCTGTCCGCCACCAATTCCGGGGCGGCGCCAGCCTCCAGATAGTAGCGCACCATGCCGGCTCCCCCAGCGGCAATATCCACGCCATTGGTTCCTTCCAGCGCTGTCCCTTGCACCAGACGAACCATATTGCCAGCGCCATTTTCACTGACACTGCCAGTGATTTCACCGCCTTGCACCTGCAAGGGCGCCACGGCCGCAGGCATCTTAAGACCGCAGCCGGCCAAAATTCCCACCAAAGCAATCCCTGCCAGCAAGCTCCTGCTCTTCATGCTCCCGCCTCCTTAGTAGGCAGCCGGCAAGGCCATGGGCGCCAGCACAGGAGCTGCTTTAGGCGCCGTCCCCAGCGCCTGCCAGACGGCTTGCTGTACCAAGCTGCTTACTGTAGTTCTGCCAAAAATGGCGTCCCAAGGAGAAGTCTGCCCCATCTCCCGAATCATAGGGCGTTCCGCCAAGCCTAATTTGTCAACCGTGCCGTCAATGGCATCATACAAGTTGCCCATTTCGTCCACCAAACCGCTGGCCAAGGCTTGGCGTCCCGTGTAAATACGCCCGTCCGCTAACAAGCGAACCTGTTCCGGCGGCAAACTTCTCCCCTCGGAGACTACCGCTACAAACTGCTCGTACATATCGTTCACCATGGCCTGGAGCAACGCTTTTTCGGTTGCCGTCATCGCCCGATCCGGCGAAAGAATATCCTTATGCGGCCCGCTTTGAATGCGTTCATTCCGAATGCCGATTTTTTGATATAGTTCTTCCCAATTTGCATAAGGCATATATACGCCAATACTGCCGGTAATCGTTGACGGATTGGCGTAAATTCGCTCCGTGCATGCCGCCAGCCAGTACCCGCCGGACGCCGCTATGTCTCCCATGGAGGATACCACTGGTTTGCCGCCAGCCCTGACTTTTAAGATTTCTTCCCCCAATTCCTGAGACGCCGTGGCGCTGCCGCCCGGGCTATTAATACGCAAAATAATCGCTTTAACCGCGTCATCATCGCGAGCTTCATGCAATTGACGAATAATGCCGTCTACGCCGCCGTTTTCTCCCCATAGGCCGCTTTGACCGCGTCCGCCTAAAATGACGCCTTCCACATGAATCACCGCAATTTGCGGTTCCGCTTTTGCCGGCGACCATTTCCACCAGCCCGCAAGGATTACGATAGCAAGCAAAACTAGCCCCCAACGTTTCTTCGTCATATCTTTCTCCCCTTCTCAATCAGCGTTGTTCTCAACATTTCGCGTCGCAACGCCGTTTTCCTGCTGCAATGCCAAAAGCCGCCCCGAAGGGCGGCTCCATCTTATTTACCTGCGTGATAGTTTACCGCGGCTTTCACAAAATCGCGGAATAACGGATGCGGATTGGTCGGGCGGGATTTAAATTCCGGATGGAACTGGGTTGCCACAAACCAAGGATGCACATTCCGGTTCAATTCCACAATTTCCACCAATCGGCCATTGGGCAGCGTGCCGCCCAAGATCAAACCGCCTTGCGTCAATTGTTCACGATACGCATTGTTAAATTCAAAGCGATGGCGATGACGCTCATAAATCAATTCTTCTTGATAAGCCGCCTGCGTCAGGGTATTCTCCATGACCTTGCAAGGATATACGCCCAACCGCATCGTACCGCCTTTTTGTTCCACATCCACTTGATCCGGCATCAAATCAATTACCGGATAGGGCGTTTCCGGCGCAAACTCCGTGCTATGAGCGCCAACAAAGCCCATCACATTGCGGGCGAACTCAATCACTGCCGTCTGCATACCCAGACACAGGCCAAAATACGGAATTTTATTTTCCCGCGCATAACGAATGGCTTCAATCTTGCCTTCTACGCCGCGATCACCGAAGCCCCCGGGAACCAAAATACCATCCACTCCAGCGAATACTTCCGCCAAATCAGTACCTGGCTCTTCAATCTCCTCGGCATTAACCCAGCGAATGTCAATAGCGGCGGAATTAGCAATCCCTGCATGACGCAGCGCTTCGGAAACACTCATATAAGCGTCCTGCAGCGCTACATACTTGCCCACCATCGCAATCGTCACCTTTTGCGTGGGGTTCATAATTTTTTCCACCATAGCAGTCCATTCCGTCAGGTCCGCCTCGCCGGCTTGCAGCTTGAGTTTTTCCATGACGATACGGTCAAGGCCTTCTTCATGCATCATAAGAGGCACTTGATAAATGCTGGCAGCATTGCGGTTTTGAATAACTGCATTGACATCAATATCACAGAACAACGCCAGTTTATCCTTCATATCCTGAGAAATCTCATGCTCTGTACGGCAGACAATAATGTCTGGATGAATACCGATGCTGCGCAGTTCTTTCACGCTATGCTGCGTCGGCTTGGTCTTCAGTTCGCCTGCTGCCGAAATGTACGGCACCAGCGTAACGTGAATATAAAGAACATCATCACGGCCCACTTCTTTTTTCACTTGCCGGATGGCTTCCAAGAAAGGCAAGCTTTCAATATCCCCGACTGTGCCGCCGATTTCCGTAATGACCACATCCGCATTGTCCTCGCGGCCAACACGATAGATACGCTCTTTGATTTCATTGGTAATGTGCGGAATGACCTGTACCGTACTGCCCAAATAATCGCCTTTGCGCTCTTTGTTGATAACCGACAAATAAACCTTGCCGGCGGTAACATTAGAGCTTTTGCTCAGATTAATATCAATAAAACGCTCATAATGGCCGAGATCCAGATCGGTTTCGCCTCCATCTTCGGTGACGAACACTTCCCCATGCTGATATGGGCTCATTGTGCCAGGGTCGATGTTGATATACGGATCGAATTTCTGAATGGTCACCTTCAAGCCGCGACTCTTCAGCAAACGCCCTAAGGATGCAGCGGTGATGCCCTTCCCCAGGGATGAGACGACCCCACCGGTAACAAAGATGAATTTGGCCATGCTGGTATCCTCCTACTCGTTCTAAAAACTGTCCTCCATTATAGCACGCACGCTGGCACTCCGCCAGCTGGAAAACCAATTTTCCTTACATTTTTTCAGGCGCATCTACGCCGAGAATGCCCAAGGCCCGACGCAGCACCTGCTGCGTCGCCGCAACCAGACCCAGACGAGCTTGCTGCACATCCGGCTCTGCGCCAATAATACGGCATTGATTATAAAAAGTATGAAACAGACTTGCCGCCTCATGCACATAGCGAGCAATGCGGTGCGGCGCCCGTTCCCGAGCCGCCTGATCGATTTCTTCGGGAAAATCTCCCAGCTTTTTAATCAGTTCAATCTCCGCTTCCTCACGCAAAGCCTGCAGCGGCAAAGCGGCAAGTTCCCCCATTACAATCCCGGCTTCTGCGGTTTGACGGAAAATGCTGGAAATCCGGGCATGTGCGTATTGCACATAATAGACGGGATTTTCATTAGACCGGGACCGCGCCAAGTCAATGTCAAAATCCAGTTGGCTGTCAATGGAGCGCATAATAAAGAAATAGCGCGCCGCATCCCGGCCAACTTCCTCCATCAACTCGTCCAACGTCACGCTTTGGCCTGTCCGCTTAGACATCTTTACCAGTTGGCCGTCCCGATACAAACTAACCATCTGCAAAATCAAAACTTCCAAGCGCTCCGCTTCATAACCAAGAGCCGCCATGGAAGCCTTCACTCGGCAGATATAGCCGTGGTGATCAGCGCCCCAAATATTAATGATTTTATCGAAACCGCGTTCCGCTTTATTGCGATGGTAGGCGATATCCGCCGCCAAATACGTAGGCACGCCATTGTCGCGAACAATAACCCGATCCTTATCATCGCCATAGGCAGTGGACTTCAACCACAAAGCGCCTTCTTTTTCATAAGCCTGGCCCTTTTCCTTCAAGATGGCGCAGGCCTCGTCTACAGCGCCGCTTTGATGCAGGGTGCGTTCGCTGAACCATACGTCAAAATGCACATTAAATGCCGCTAAGTGCTCCTTTAAAATCGCTAGTTTTTCCGCTAGCGCCACTTCTTTAAAGTGAGCTACCCGTTCCTCTTCACTCCAGGACAAATATTTGTCGCCGTCGCGATCAAGCAGGCCCTGGGCCGTAGTGATGATGTCTTCGCCCCGATAGCCGTTTTCCGGAAAGGCTATCTCTTGACCCAACAGTTCCAAATAGCGAGCGTTGACAGACGCCGCCAAATTGTCAATCTGGTTTCCCGCATCATTGATGTAGTATTCCGCCTGCACGTCATAGCCGGCGGCGCGCAGCACATTGACCAAAGCACTGCCGAAAGCAGCGCCCCGTCCATGTCCCACATGCAACAAGCCTGTCGGATTGGCGCTGACAAACTCCACTTGGATCTTCTCACCGTTGCCGGTTTGCGTACAGCCGTAAGAATCTCCTTGAGCCAAAATATCTGCTAACAGGTCATGCACCCATTCCGGCCGCAGATAAAAATTAATAAAACCGGGACCGGCAATCTCACAGCGCTCCAGCCAGGGACGCTGCAGATACTTTACCAGTGCCTCGGCCACTTTACGCGGATTCGTGCGCGCCGCCCGCGCGGTCTGCATGGCAAAATTCGTAGCATAATCTCCAAATTCCTTTTGCGGCGGCACCTCTAGCAGCACCTCCGGCAATGTGTCCGCCTGAAAGTCGCCAGCGGCCATAGCCGCTGCAGCCGCTTCCCGAATGGCGTTCTCTAGGCTTGTCTTAATGTCCACAAATTTGCTCCTCCCGTATCACGACAGACAATTGATTGGTACTTTGCCATTGTCCGTCAATTTCCAAATCATAAGTAATGTCCACCGCGCCGCTTGCCGGTCCAAAAAGCCAAGAATATTCCTTCGTCATAATACCCAAGGACAATTTGCCGTACGGCGTAGCATAGCCGCTTTCCGTACGCTCGCCGCGTCGAAACTCCTGTTCCTGTTCCACATCGCCGCGCCGCACCAAAATCGTTCGGTCTTCATGTATCTTCAACAAGGTTGTCGTTTGTCCCAAGCCGTCTTCTTCCCGTTCCCGGTAGGAAATGTAATCGACCCCGTTCCGCCGATAATACGTGCCTGCAACCGTCATTTCCTGACATTGTTCCTGGTCGTATACATCTTTTTGGCGTCCTGTAATAGTAACAAAAACTCGTTTCATCGTGAGTCTCCTTTAAAACTAGGAACACGTGCATCATACCATAATAATCTATTATACTCGAAGTTCTCCTTTTTTGCCAAGCCTGCCCATAAGAAAAAACCGGCTTACGCCGGTTTTTTAATCAATTTTCAAAACACGTCTTTTAGTTTTTGGCTGGTATCTTGCATGGCTTCCACCATATGTACAATTTCTTCCATCGCCTTCGCCTGTTCACCGGAAATCTCAGCAGATTGATGCACGCCGCCAATAACATCCTCGTTGGCCTTGCGTATTTCCGCCAAAATCTTGTTGATTGTTTCTGTCGCCTCAGCACTGTTCTGGGCCAGCTTTTGCATTTCCTGGGCCACTACAGCAAAGCCTCGGCCCACTTCGCCCGCCCGCGCCGCTTCAATGGAGGCGTTAAGGGATAATAGTTTCGTTTCGCTGGCAATGGCTCGGCTCATATCCAAAATATGGGCCGTTTCCTTCACTCGTTCCACCGCATTCTCAGCCAGACGCGACACTTTTTCCGTCGTCGCCGCCAATTCCTGGGAAGAAGCGGAAATCTCCTCCACCGCCGCCGCCGCTTGCTGCGCCTGCGCCGACACCTGTCCCGACATAGTTTCAATCAGCTGAATCTGCTGCTGCTGCCGCAGTCTCGTTCCAAAAAGCGCCGCCACCACCTTGGCAATAGGCCGCGCTATAGTAAGCTCACCAGCCACGCCAAAGCTTCCTACCCGCGCACCGTCGAAAACGATAGGGTAGTTTTGGCCTTCTTTCATTTGCCCCTGCGCAGCCTGCTCGGCGGTCACAAAAAATTCGTCAATTTCGCCGAGCATCATTCTCCTGGCCCCGTCATGGACCATGCCATAGCGATTTTTGGCTGAATCGCCGATAATAACGCCGCCTTCGCCACACACAATCGTATGACAACCAGTAGCGCCATAAACAAAATCCGTCAGTTCCTGCGCCATTTCTCGTGAAATCTCTAATTTAGCCATAGTTCCGCCCCCTGAATCTCAATTACCGATCGTATAAAGACGCCAAGGCCACCGTAGAGCTCTGCATCGTTTCCACCATATTGCTGATGTCTTGCATGGCCTTAGCTTGCTCACCGGAAATGCCGGCGGATTGATCGACCCCAGCAATTACCCGATTCAAAGCGTTTTGAATATCCCCCAGAATTCCATTAATCTGCTCCGTCGCTTCGGCGCTGTTTTGCGCCAGCTTCTGCATTTCCTGAGCCACCACGGCAAAACCGCGTCCCACTTCGCCCGCCCGCGCCGCTTCGATGGATGCATTCAGCGACAATAATTTCGTTTCCGTCGCAATGGCCCGGCTCATATCCAGAATTTTCGCCGTGTTTTTCACTTTATCCATGGATTCTCGCGACAGCTGCACCACATTTTCTGTTGTCGAAGCCAGCTCTTGGGAAGAAGCGGATATTTCCTCAATAGCAGCCACCGCCTGATGAATATCGCCGGAAACGCGCTTAGCCATGCGCTCCGCTTCACTGCGCCGAAAGTTTTCCCTCACCCGATAGCTAACAACCGTTGCCGCTACCAAGGTCAGCGGTTTCACCACATCAATCGGCCCAGTAATGCCAAAGGTACCGACGCGCTCTCCTTCTACGTCAATCAGACAGCTATAGCCTTCCTTTACATTTGAATTAGCAGCCGCCTCTTGAGCGGTCACCGCATACTCATGAGCCAACCCTTGTACGATCTTTTGCGCACCGGCATGCACCTTGCCAATGCGAGCCCCGCCATAAGTATCCCCGATAATGGTACCTGTTTCATTGCAGATAATCATGTCATAGCCGGTTTTCCCCTTTACAAAAGAAACCAATTCCTGGGCCAACGACGCCTCGATGTGAAAATTGCTCATGCCTGTTCTCTCCCCATTCTTTCTTTCCCGCAACAACTTATCTTCTCTATGTTTATAAAATTACATATATATTTTTTTGATTACACTTCCACATCGTTCTTCTCTTTTCCTGCTTCAGAAATCACCATAAAAAAGAAAAGCGTTTGGCTGCAATTCCTGCTGCCAAACGCTTCTGCTCATTATTTAGGCGTAGCCACATATTTCTCCAGCAAAATAACCGGATGATAGGATTCTTTGGCCTTGCGCAGGCCCTCCTCGCCCATATCTTCCTCGCGATTGATGAAGGTTACTCCCTCCCAGGCTTGACGACAAAATTCCCAATTGATAGCCGCATAAAGACCGCGAATCTCGCCATTCGCTTTTTCCACATGAATAACCGCAGTATCTTCGTTAATTTTCTCGCCAAAAGAGTATGCCTCCACTTGGCCGTTAAGCAAGATGACTCCGCCTACGAACCCAAGGCGCTCCATATTCTGCAACCCATCATGAATAGCCTGACGTTCGCAGTCAATGGAATCCCCCTTTTCACAGCCCTTCTGCGCACACCAGCGATCAGTAAACGCCTCACAGGCATCCACCAATTCCGGCGTCAACGGAACATACTCATAACCGGAATTGTTTTTCAAAAACTGATTCAAATGGTTCTTTTTGCCGTGATAACGCCGTCCCGCTAACGTCGCCAAAGCCGTCTGCTCGTAAACATAGTCAAAATTGTCCCGGTCAGCTGTCAAATTAAAAAACCCGGGCTTCGCTGCTTCTACCACAGGCATCAGCGTTGCTTCGATGCCTCTGATAATAAGCGGATGTTCTGTTTCTTCACAAAAGGCCATCAGCTCTTCCAAAGCAGCCGGCATTGCCTCGTCGCGGCAAATAGGCGGCAGCACAAAGGCTTCCCCTGCCCACTCCGCGCGCAAGAATAAAGCTTCACCAGCTTCCGCCCAGCGAATGCGGCAAACATTGCGCCACATAAACAGATTCGTAAAGTTGAAATGCGCATTATCATAACGGCGCTGCTGAAAATACGTTTGAAACGTTTCCTTATCGTCTAATTGGATCTCACGAAATTGTAACATTAGGATCTCTCCTTGTATCGAAACCACTTGATTCCAAAATCTACTCACAGTATACACTACGCTCCGACTCGCTGACAATAAAGACGCTTATAGACGCAACTTCCTTATAATTCAGACAACACAAGCAACACTATTTTTAAGAAAAGAACAGGAGCTGAAAGCACGATTCAAAAGCGTTCTTCCAACCCCTGTTCTCTTTGTCCCTGTGTGTAAAAGTCCGCAGCTCGTTCTTATAAAACGCCCACAGAGTGCAGAAAAATCAACCCAAGCAATACCGGCGTCACATAGCGCACGCTAAACCAATAAAAGGTAAACATGCCCCCTAACGGCAAGGCGCCGCCATTAGAAAACTCGCGACGCAGTTCCTCCCAAGAGAGATGGCGCCGCACAAAAATAACAAAGCACAAACCTCCCACAGGCAGCATAACATTCGAGGAAAGATAATCGAACCAATCAAAAAAGCCTCGACCCAACCAGGTGTAACTTCCTAAAAGGCTGGCTTTATCCACAGAAAGGGTAGCCAATATACCTATGCAAAAAATGATCAGAGCGTTCAGCGCCGCTGCTTTTTTACGATCAACGCCATATTCTTCGCTCATCCAAGCGGTAGGCACCTCTACCAACGACAGCATCGCCGTTGTGGCTGCAATAGACGCCAAGAAGAAAAAGGCTACAAGAAGCAAGTTGCCAAAAGGAATTTGTGAAAAAACTAACGGAATCGTCATAAACAGCAAGCCAGGACCTGCGCCAGGCTCTAGGCCAAACGAGAATACAGTAGGAAACACCGCCAAACCAGCCAGCAACGATACCATGGTATCGGACACGGCTACCTTGGCGCCTGTACGGAACAGATTATTATCAGCCGTAAAATAACTGGCATAAGTCGTCATCGTTCCCATGCCCAAAGACAATTTAAAGAAGGCCAAGCCCATCGCCGTCAAAATCGCCGCACCGCTCAGCTTGCTAAAATCAACCTGGAAAAGAAAATCCACGCCGGCTCCAGCACCAGGCAGCGTTAGCGCCCGAAAGTCACAGATTAAAATTAAAACAAATAATAACGGCATCAAGGTCTTGGTCATACGTTCAATCCCTTTTTGCACACCGAAAGCAATAATGCTGGAAACAACCACCAATACAATAAACTGCCACAAAACCGGCGATAAAGGACCGACTACGACGGCGCCAAATTCAGCCTTGGCCGCCTCCATGGTTATGCCCACAAAATCACCTTGAATTGCCTTGAACAAATAGTAGTATACCCAACCGGCTACGCAACTGTAAAAAAACATAATCAAATACGCTGACGCTACGCCCATGGTACCCACATGTTTCCAAGGCGTGCCGGGACTCAGCATGCTCATCGCCCCTACAGGATTTTTACGCGTTTTGCGCCCCACGTAAAACTCCGTCCACATCACCGGCAAACCGATAAAGGCCACGCACAGCAAATACACCGCCAAGAACGCACCGCCGCCATATTCTCCCACCAAATAAGGGAATTTCCAAATATTCCCTAAGCCGACAGCCGATCCAAGGGTCGCAAAAAAGACGGCTAAGCCGGAAGAAAAGGTTTCTCTTTGTCCGTTCATTTACCTCACTTCCTTCCTTAAATTTAATGGCTCTTTTTTGTGGTTACACTGCCTGCACCTTACTTGTATTATCATATATTATCAGAATAATCACAAACATTCTCTTTTACAAGGCGCACCTAGCAGCAATACTAAAAAAAATTGGACAAGACCGTCTGGCGCGTACGCCAAACAGCCTTGTCCATCCTAGCAAAGGTTGCCTATGTTGTCAATTTACAACATTACACTTCCTATTTTGCAAAATAGGCTACACCGGCTTCAAAAATATGCTGATCCTTCGCCCCAGGCACATTGGCGAATACATTCTCCCCAATTCGCTCGGAATGGCCCATTTTCCCCAACACCCGGCCATCCGGACTTGTAATGCCTTCAATTGCATCTAAAGAGCCATTCGGATTATGCGGCAGCGCATGCGTAGGCTGGCCCGCCAAATCCACGTACTGTGTCGCTACTTGTCCAGCGGCGTGCAGCGTCTTCAGCCACTGCGGCGAGGCGTAAAAACGTCCTTCGCCGTGAGACATCGCCACTACATGCTCGTCGCCGCTTTCCGTCAGCGCCAACCAGGGCGAACGATTATTAGTGACGCGCGTGCGAGCCAAACAAGAAATATGCCGTCCCAAAGAGTTAAAGGTCAAAGTAGGGCAAGAAGCATCTAAAGGCCGAATTTCGCCAAAAGGCAGCAGTCCCAGTTTGATTAGCGCCTGGAAGCCGTTGCAAATCCCCAGCACCAAGCCATCCCGTTGCTGCAACAGCTCGGTCACGCCTTCGCTCAGAGCCGGATTGCGCAGCATCGTCGCAATAAACTTACCGGAACCGTCCGGTTCGTCGCCAGCGCTGAAGCCGCCGGGGAGCATCAAAATATTGGCCTGCTTTAAGGCCGCCGCAAAAGCTTGCACCGATTCTTCCACCGCCGCCGGCGTCAGATTACGAATCACCAGCGTTTGCGCCACAGCCCCCGCTTTTTCAAACGCTCTGGCAGTGTCGTACTCACAGTTGCTTCCCGGAAAAACGGGAATAAGCACGCGGGGCTTCGCCAAACGCAGCGCACTGCGCCGCCGCTCTTTCGCAGCCCCCAGACTGCCTGCAGGCGTTCCAGCAGGAACGGAAGCCTTGGTAGGAAATACCTTTTCCAGCGGCGCTTCCCACGCAACTTGAGCCTGCTCAAGACGCAGACTCCGTCCTTGCAGCTCAAATTCCGGTTCTGCCGTTACCGTTCCCAGTTCTACCACGCGGCAGTCGGAAAGGGCCTCCGCCACATCCAGATCAGCCGCTACTTCGAGGAGCAAGCTGCCGTATTCCGGCGAAAACAAACCTGCCGGCTCCACTTCAGCGCCAAAACGCACTCCCAGGGCATTGCCAAAGCTCATGCGGCTGACCGCAGCGGCAATGCCTCCATAACGCACCGTCGAAGCCGCTTTAACAAGGCCCTTGGCTGTCAATTCGCCTACGCGGTCATACATGGCGGCCATACCTGCAAAATCAGGGATTTCTTCAGCGTCCCGCGCTACAGAGAGCCATAACAATTTACTGCCAGCTTCCTTAAACTCTGGCGACACAACCTGCGCCGCATGAGCCAGAGATACCGCAAAAGAAATTAAAGTCGGCGGCACATCCAATTCTTGGAAAGAACCGGACATGCTGTCTTTGCCGCCGATAGCCGGCAGCCCCAATTGTACCTGCGCTTCAAAAGCGCCCAGCAATGCCGCCAAAGGCTTGCCCCAACGCTGCGGGTCCGTCCCTAAGCGTTCAAAATACTCCTGGAAGGACAAGCGAATGCGCCGCCACTCACCGCCCATGGCCACTACTTTCGCCACAGACTCCACCACCGCATACAGAGCGCCATGGAAAGGACTCCAGCTGCCGATCGCCGGATGGTAACCAAAGGTCATCACCGTGGCTGTTGTCGTTTCCCCCTGCAAAACCGGCAGCTTAGCCGCCATGCCTTCGGCAGGAGTCAACTGGTGCTTGCCTCCTAAAGGCATCAGCACGCTTGCTGCGCCAATAGTGCTGTCAAAACGCTCCACAAGCCCCTTCTGACTGCATACATTCAGCTCGCCCAACAAAGCCAGCCATGTCTCGCGCCAATCGACCACCGCCGCAGTTCCAAAGAAAGAAACATCCGACGGCTCGGCCACAAAGGCCTTGGTTGACTGCTTGACTCCAGCGGTATCCAGGAAATCCCGGCTCAAAGAAACAATTGCTTTGTCGCGCCACAACATGGTCAAACGCCGGTCATCGGTAACCGTAGCCACCACGGTAGCTTCTAAATTTTCCTCATCCGCATGACGCTGGAAAGCTGCGGCATTCTCTGCAGCAACAACGACCGCCATACGCTCCTGGGATTCCGAGATGGCCAGTTCGGTGCCATCAAGGCCTTCATATTTTTTGGGCACCCGGTCAAGCTCAATCCGTACGCCGTCGGTGAGCTCGCCCACCGCAACAGAAACGCCGCCAGCGCCAAAATCATTGCACCGTTTGATCATCCGGCTTACTTCGCTGCGACGGAACAAACGCTGAATTTTACGTTCTGTCGGCGGATTTCCTTTTTGCACTTCTGCACCGCAAGTAGCCAAAGACTCTTCGGTATGCGCCTTAGAAGAACCGGTAGCGCCGCCGCAGCCGTCGCGGCCAGTTCGCCCGCCTACGAGAATCACTACATCTCCTGGCTGCGGCTGCTCACGAACTACGTTTTCCTTGGGCGCCGCCGCCATCACCGCGCCAACTTCCATGCGTTTAGCCACAAAGCCTTCGTCATAGAATTCGGCCACCTGACCAGTAGCCAGGCCAATCTGGTTGCCGTAAGAGCTGTAGCCTGAAGCCGCGCCTGTAGTAATCTTGCGCTGCGACAGTTTCCCAGGCAGTGTATCCGCCAAGGAACACCGCGGATCGCCGCTGCCGGTTACCCGCATGGCTTGATATACATAGGAACGACCGGAAAGAGGATCGCGAATAGCCCCGCCCAGACAAGTAGCGGCGCCGCCAAAAGGCTCGATTTCCGTCGGATGATTGTGAGTTTCATTTTTAAACATCACAAGCCATTCTTCGGGTTTGCCGTCTACTTCGGCTTCCACCACAACGCTGCAGGCATTGATCTCCTCAGACGCATCCAGATCATCCAACAAGCCCCGCAGACGCAGTTCCTTCATGCCCAGCACCGCCACATCCATCAAGCAGATATCGCGATCTTTCTCCTTGGCGCCGTAAACCTTGCGCCGCGTAGCCAAATACGCATCATAAACGGCTGCAATCCGTTTACCATAACGACCTTCGCCGAAACGAACCTCTTCCAGGCAAGTATGAAACGTCGTATGACGACAATGATCTGACCAATACGTATCCAGTACGCGAATTTCCGTCAGCGTAGGTTCTCGTTTTTCCTGGGTTTGAAAGTATTCTTGGCAAAAACGCAAATCCGCCGCGCTCATAGCCAGACCTAATTCAGCATGCAAAGCTCCTACTGCCGCCTCATCCAACGCCAAAAAGCCGGTCAGCACCGCCACATCGCCCGGCTGCACCAGCTCTTCTTCCAAGGTAGACGGTTTTTCCAGAGCCGCTTCACGCGCTTCAACAGGATTGATGCAGTACGCCTTGATTCGCGCCAATTCTTCCGCCGTTACAGCGCCGCCCAAGGCCAGCACCTTGGCCGTCCGAATTTGAGGCCGCTCGCCTGCCGACAAAAGCTGTAAGCACTGCGCCGCGGAATCAGCGCGTTGATCATATTGACCAGGCAAATACTCCATGGCGAAAAAGATGGTTTCCGGCCACACCGGCAAGACCTCTTCATAAACATCATCCACCATAGGTTCAGCAAACACCAGAGATTTCGCCTGTTCCCATTCCTTCTCGCCCAACCCGGCCACATCGTACCGATTGAGTACGCGCACGCTGCGCAAGGAAGACAACCCGAGATTTTCACGCAAATCCGCTAAAATGCCTGCTGCCTCCACCGCATGGTCCGCCCGTTTTTCAACGAAAATTCTTTTTACTGCCGACACGCAAACGCCTCCTAAACCGAACATTATAGTACTCTTTGTTAAGAAAAAAAGCCAACTTTACCCTTGTTGCACCGCCAGTTTATCATGAATGTTCAGGCCTTGCAAGAGAGATACGTTCGCTTTATTCCGTGCTTTTTCGTGAAAATAGCGTTAAACTTTCGGTATTCTCCGTCCAGAAAAAATTTCCGCCATTTCTTTTTTTACGCGTTGTTTGATTTTTTTCTTTTCCCCAGGCAACAGTTCGTTTTTATCCGTCCCGAACAGGTACGTATCCAGATCAAAGTCCTTCAGCAGCATCTTCGTGTGAAAAATATTCTCTTGATAGACATTCACATCAATCATCTGATACAAATTACGAATTTCCGGGTCAATGTAATTTTGAATGGAATTAATTTTATGATCAATAAAGTATTTTTTCCCTTTAATATCCCTTGTAAAGCCGCGCACCCGGTAATCCATAATGGCAATATCCGAACAAAAGCTGCGCAGCAAAAAGTTCAAGGCCTTTAACGGCGAAATATGGCCGCAAGTCGATACGTCAATATCGGCGCGAAACGTGCTGATCCCTTTGTCCGGATGGCTTTCTGGATACGTGTGCACCGTAATGTGGCTTTTATCCAAATGCGCCAAGACGGTCTCCGGTTGAACCTCCATGTGTTCTTCCGCAATCAGCATAGTCACGCTGGCGCCTTGCGGGTCATAATCCTGTTTAGCAACATTCAGGACATTGGCGCCAATCATGCGCGCTACTTCTTCTAAAATGCTTGTCAGCCGTTCTGCGCTGTACTCTTCATCAATATAGGCAATATAATCCCGCATGTGCTGCGGCGTCTTAGCGTAACAAATATCATATACATTAAAGCTCAACGTTTTTGTCAAGTTATTAAAACCATACAACTTAAGCTTTTTCAGACTTTTTATCTCCATTTGCGCTCTCCTTCTTCGGGTCATCCCCTGCTAAACCTTAGTTCTCTTTCATTGTAACGAGATCTGAACAAATACTCAATATCATGCCAGCATTTTCTGAAGGAGCCGCTGCCCTTTATGACGAATAGTACCGTTATTGACTCGTTATACTGCCCGCAAGAAAGAGGAGACCTATATGCAAAAACTTCCGATTACCGACCTTAAAGCCGGCATGTTGACAGCCCGCTCTATTTTGGGCACCGATGGCCGCCTGCTGCTGGCACAGGATACAGTACTGACAACCGCTTATATTGAACGCATGAACGAATTGGGAATTGCATCCATTTACGTGCAAAATCCCTATTTAAAAGATATCAAAGTGCCTGAACTGGTCCGCGATGAAACACGCTATGTCGCCATGCAGGCGGTGAAAGAATGTTTCGCCACCTTGAGAGACCGCCAGGTTTTTTCCGCGTACGCCGTCATCGCCGCTGCTGATCAATTGGTTGAAGAAATTGTGGCAAACGGCAATGTACTTGTGCACCTTACCGATATCCGCGTACATGACGATTACACCTTCGCCCATAGTGTTAATGTCGCCATCTTATCCGCCCTTACTCTACTGCACATGGGGTATAAGGAAAAAGACCTGCGCATCGCAACCTTGGGCGCGCTGCTTCACGACGTGGGAAAAATGCATATTCCCTTAGAAATTTTGGTAAAGCCAGGCGGCCTTACCACAGCAGAGATGGATATTATGCGTCAGCACGCTGAGCTTGGTTTTGATATTTTGCGGCATGGTGAAAAAATCCCCCTCTTATCCGCCCATGTCGCCTTGCAGCATCATGAAAAAAACGACGGCACCGGCTATCCGCGCGGCTTAATCGGTGACAGCATTCATCCTTTCGCCCAGGTCACCAGCATTGCCGATGTCTATGACGCAGTCACAAGCGACCGTCCTTATCGCTTAGGCATGGCCCCTGACCACGCATATGACCTGCTGCAGGCCTTGTCGGGCAGCCATTTTTCACCGCAAGCTTTAACAGAGTTTTTCGCTCATTTGGCCACCTACCCCATCGGCTCCTTTGTCTGCCTGAACACGGGCGCTTTCGGCATTGTGGTGGACGTCCCCTCCAAGCTTCCCTGCCGTCCCTTGCTTCAGTTGGTTACCGACGAAACCGGTCTGCCTTTAAGTGAACATGTGACATTAGACTTAACGGAAAATTTGACTGCCAAAATTATTCGGTTGCTTACGCCAAAGGAAATTTCCGCACTCCCCCTTTGCCAAGCCTAAGCATCCAAGGAGGCTAGCGTCCATGCAAGAAAGAATACGCCTGTTGCGCAATACCTTGCCTGATTCCGGGCCTGTTGTTTATTGGATGAGTCGCGAACAGCGCTGTCGTGATAACGCCGCTCTAGCGCATGCCGCCGCGCTTGCTTCGTCGCTGCAGCGTTCTTTAGTAGTCGTTTTTTGCTTGAGTCCTTCTTTTTTAGAAGCTTCCTGGCGTCATTACGAGTTCATGCTTCAAGGTCTAGAGGAAACCGAACAAGAGCTGGCAGCCTTAGGCATTTTTTTTCAACTGTTGCCAGACGCTGCTCCAAAAACCTTGCCGCCTTTTCTAAGCCAACAGAAGGCGGCTTTTCTAGTTTGCGATCTAGATCCCCTTCGCCTAAAGCGGCTATGGCTAAAGGAGATCTTAGCACAAACAAGCCTGTCTGTGGCAGAAGTAGACGGTCACAACATCGTGCCTCTTTGGCTGGCCTCAGGCAAGCGCGAATACGCAGCCTACACGCTGCGCCCCAAAATCCACCGTCTTTTACCTCATTTCTTAACCGCCCCTGCAAACATCGCGATCCAAGGTCCTCCACTTGCACCGCGCACCCCTTGGGAAAAATGGCGAAACATCGGCATGCAGCACAGCGGCCTTCCGCCGGTAACCTGGCTAAAATCGGGCAGCAACGCCGCCTTGCGGAGACTGGACTATTTTCTTGAACATACCCTGTCCGGTTATGCGTGGAGACGAAACGATCCAAATCAGCCCGGTCAATCCCAGCTTTCCCCTTATTTGCATTTTGGTCAGCTTTCCCCTCAGCGCGTCGCCTGGGAAGTGAGTCGGTTGTTCCCTTCGGGCAGCCCAGACAGCGAAGCATTTCTAGAAGAGCTTATTGTGCGCCGCGAGCTGGCGGACAACTATTGCTTCTATACGCCGGACTATGATCAAACAACCGCCTTTCCTTCTTGGGCGCAAGCAACCTTAAAAGAACACCTCAGCGACCCCAGGCCGGCATCCTATCTTTTTGCGCAACTGGAAACCGCCGCCACCGCAGATCCGCTTTGGAATGCCGCTCAGAACGAACTGGTGCAAACCGGAAAAATGCACGGCTATCTGCGCATGTATTGGGCCAAAAAAATACTAGAATGGTCTTCGCAGCCCCAAGAAGCCCTGGAAGCAGCCATTCTCCTTAATGATCGTTATTCCTTAGACGGCCGCGATCCTAACGGCTATGCCGGAATTGCTTGGAGCATCGGCGGCGTCCATGACCGCCCTTGGCCCAGCCGCCCTGTTTTCGGCAAAGTTCGTTCGATGACTTTGGGCGGCGCCAAAAAGAAATTTGACGTAGCCAAATATATCGCTACCCATGCGCCGGATAGCCCGTAAGAACGGAGCAAAACAAACAAGAGTAAAAGGAGAACCGGAGGGTACGCAGGAGGATTACGGAGTGCGAATTTTTTAACAGGAGTACAGGGAGTAGAGGGAGGGCTGCTGCCCTTTGATGCATGTACTCCGGGCACTTAAGATACAATAAAAGAACTGCCTTCTGCGGGATGCGCCCGCAGAAGGCAGTTCTTTTTAGTTTCACTTACTCTTTTTTCTCGCCCACAGCCATGGCGCCTTCTTCACCGGTGCGAATGCGGATGGCATTTTGAATGGGATATACGAAAATCTTGCCGTCGCCTAGTTTGCCTGTCCGCAACGTATTGCGCATCACATCCATGACGGCTTTCATTTCGCTTTCTTTGACCACTGTCTCGACTTTAACTTTAGGCAGCAAGTTGACCGCGTATTCTGTACCGCGATAAACTTCAGTGTGTCCTTTTTGGCTGCCACAGCCATATACCTGGGTCACGGTCATGCCGGTTATGCCGATTTCCGCTAAAGCATCCTTCAGATCCTCCAGCTTACCCGGACGAGTGACCACTTCGATTTTAATCAAATCGCCCATATCATCAATCCTCCTTCAACTCGCACTTCTCATTCTTTACTATCAGTTTACGAGAAATGCGCCTTCGTGGCAACAGGCTGTTCCAGCCGTTCGAACGCCATGGCTCCGGCGCCCATCGGTACGCCTGATCCAAACTCCTGGCTTACATAGCCATTTTCGCCGTGTTCGCTGATATCGAGTCCCACCACTTCTGCATCTTCGGAAACACGCAGTTCCGTAAAGAGGGCGATAACTTTCAGAATTACAAAGGTCATCACCGCTGCAAACAGAATAGCCATACCTACGCTGGCCGCCTGAATCCAGAACTGCTCCAGACCGCCGCCATAGAAGAAACCATCCGCTCCGGCGGGATTCACTTCTTTTGTACAAAACAAACCAGTGGCCAAAGCGCCCCAGGTGCCGCCCACACCGTGCACGCCGAAAGCATCCAGGGAATCGTCGTAACCCAGCCGACGCTTGCAAATGCTGACTGCGAAATAGCACAACATGCCTGCGCCTAAGCCGATAATTACAGCCGGCACAATTTCCACAAAGCCTGCTGCCGGAGTAATCCCTACCAAACCAGCGATACAGCCGCTGACAATACCTAAAACGGTCGGTTTGCCATTATGCATCCATTCCACAAAAAGCCAGCCCAGCGAACCTGCTGCTGCTGCCGTATTGGTCACAACAAAAGCGCTGGCGGCCAAACCGCTTGCACCTAACGCGCTGCCCGCATTGAAGCCGAACCAGCCGAACCACAGAAGCGCCGCGCCTAAAACCGTCATCGGCAAGTGATGAGGCATCATCGGAGATACGCCGTAGCCGCGACGTTTTCCCATAACCAAACAAGCAACTAAACCGGATACGCCAGACAGAATGTGAATAACCGTACCACCGGCAAAGTCCAGCGCGCCTAAATCGCGCAGCCAGCCGCCAACGCCCCATACCCAGTGCGCAAAAGGATCATAGACCACAGTCGTCCAAAACAGAACAAATAAGGCAAACGCCGGAAAACGCATTCTTTCTGCAATCGAGCCGGTTATCAGCGCCGGCGTAATCACCGCAAACATGCATTGGAAGATCATAAACGCCAGATGAGGCACAGTCGCCGCATAATCAGCGTTGGCCTCCTGGCCGACACCGCTTAAACCGGCCCAATCAAGACTTCCCAGTAAATGATTGATATCAGGTCCGAAAGCAAGACTATAACCGAATAATACCCATTGCACTGAAACGAGAGCTAAAACGAAAAAGCTCAGCATAATCGTATTGAGTACGTTTTTGCTGCGTGTCATACCTCCATAAAACAAAGCTAATGCCGGCGTCATCAGCATAACCAACGCAGCGCTTAAAAGGACAAAAACCGTATCACCTGTATCCAATTTTACTGCTTCCGCAGCCTCTGCGGCCGCTGCCGCGCCTTCTTCCGCCGCCAACGCCAGAGACGCGGGCAAGCTGCCTAGCAACGCCAAGCTTAGAGTTTTCCACCATTTTTTCATACCCTTCTCCCCCTTTTCTCTGCTCAAACCGTCTCCCGACAGTCTGCTTTTACAGCGGATTTCCGCCACACCATCACACAGACAAAAACGGCGACAAGGAATCTTCATTCCCTGCCGCCGTCGTTGGCCGCCATCAAACAAAAAGCCTTCTTCTTCCCTAAATAAGGAAAGAAGAAGGCTTCATCGCCTGACGATATTCTTGGTGTATGGCGTTAGTATAGCAACTTTCTGTAACTCTGTCAACCAGGAATTGTATTTTCTTTATCCGCCTTTCAGAAAAATGTATTTTCTCAAGCTTGCCTTCCTGCAAAAGACATGATAGAATACAAATCAAATCTATACCTTACGGCAATGAGAGGAAAAGTAGCTGTTACACGACCTTACAGAGAGCCGGCAGTTGGTGCAAGTCGGCGGCGCTACGCAGTGAAAGCCATCCTTGAGCCGGAAAACGCAACGCCCGCCTAGGGGGCTAGTAGGTTTTCCCGCTTTCCCGGCGTTATTGGGTTCAAGAGAGTCGCCATGCCGGCGGCTAATAAAGGTGGTACCGCGGAACCGTTTCGTCCTTTTTCAGGATGGAACGGTTTTTTTATTTGTCTCTTACTAAAGAAAGGAAGTGCTACACATGCATCCGAAACAAGCTTTATTGGAATTAGTAGAACGCCATCCTCGCCTTAGTTCCGCCCAGCTGGCAGCCATGCTTGGCTGCAGCGCCGAAGAGGTGGACGCCGATTTGCAGGAACTAGAAGAAAAAAAGGTGATTTTAAAATACCATACTTTTGTTGACTGGGAAAAAGCAGGCGTACACAACGTTACCGCCTGTATCGAAGTCCGCCTGACGCCGCAGCGAGAAGTCGGTTTTGACGGCATTGCCGAAAACATTTACCGCTATCCGGAAGTCTGCGCCATGTACCTCATGTCCGGCAGCTTCGACTTAATGGTTTTCGTCGAAGGCCGCACGCTTAAAGAAGTAGCGGACTTCGTCGCTACCAAACTATCCACTATTGAGGGCGTCATGGGAACCTCTACCAATTTCATGCTAAAAAAATACAAAGAAGCCGGCATCGTTTTAGAAGATGATGAAGAAGATCGCCGCTTAGCGGTGACGCCATGAAGAACTGGCAAGAACGAATTTCTCCTACCGTGCAAGCGCTGCCGGCTTCCGGCATCCGTCGTTTCTTCGATATTGTCGCCGAAATGAAGGGCGTTATTTCCTTGGGCGTCGGCGAGCCAGACTTTGTCACGCCCTGGCACATTCGTGAAAGCTGCATGTACGGCTTGAAGCGAGGCTATACCAGCTATACCTCCAACTACGGCCTGTTGGAGTTGCGCGAGGAAATCGCGCAGCTTATTCAGAGACGCCATGACATCACCTATAACCCCCGCGATCAGGTTTTGGTCACAGTCGGCGTCAGCGAAGCCTTAGATCTGGCGATGCGGGCACTCTTGGCCCCGGGAGATGAAGTGCTGATCCCTGAGCCTTGCTATGTGTCCTATAAAGCCTGCGTCCATTTGGCCGGCGGCAAACCGGTACCGGTTGCTACCAGCGCCGCCCAAGAATTCAAAGTGCGGGCCGCCGACTTAGAAGCGCTTTTGACGCCGCGCACCAAAGTCTTGATGATGGGTTTCCCTAACAATCCCACAGGGGCCATCATGAACCGCGAAGATTTGCTGGAGCTGGCGCTTTTTGCGGAAAAGCATGATTTAATCGTGATTTCCGACGAAATTTACGGAGATTTGACTTATGAAGGCGAGCATGTCTCTTTCGCCTCTCTTCCGGGCATGCAAGAACGCACGCTGCTGCTCAACGGTTTTTCCAAAGCCTACGCCATGACCGGCTGGCGCATTGGCTACGCCCTGGGCCATGCCGAGCTCATCGGCGCCATGAACAAAATCCATCAGTACACCATGCTGTGCGCACCAATCACCGCCCAAATAGCCGCCCTGGAGGCGCTGCGTCATGGAGACCGGCAAATGCAGCAAATGGTAGCGGAATACAACAACCGCCGCCGCCTGATGGTCAACGGCTTTCGCCGCATGGGCCTGGAATGCTTCGAACCTAAAGGCGCTTTTTACATCTTCCCTTCCATTAAAGAAACCGGTCTGACCTCTCTGGAATTTGCCGAGCAGCTGCTCAAGGCGGAAAAGGTGGCCCTTGTGCCTGGAGATGCCTTTGGCGCCAGCGGCGAAGGCCATGTCCGCTGCTCTTACGCCGCCGGCAGCGCCCAGCTCGCCGAAGCTCTTGAGCGCATTGAACGCTTCGTCAACACCTTGCGCAAATAAGAAGTAACGCAGAGACCAAAGATTGAACAAGAGTCGCGAGAGTCACGGGAGGGTACGTAAGAGGGGTACGGAAGCAAATCTTGTCTCAAATACAGTTATGCCTCCGTTTACACAGAAGCTCCCAGCCCTAAAAATCTCCTTTTCGCGTCTTTCGTGTGTTTCGCGATTCGTTAGCAACGTCCCTATAATTTATTATCTAATCGTGAAAAGCATGTAATAAAAAAACCCCGCCTTCCGGCGGGGTCGTTTTTATTACATGCGGTTTTTGGAGTAGCAGTCGCGGCAGTAAACCGGACGATCGCCACTGGGACGGAACGGAACCTGAGTCGTGACGCCACACTCGGCACAGATGGCTTCGTGCATTTCACGCTGGGGACGGTCGGAACCGCCGGTGCGCTGTTTACGAGCAGCACGGCAGGTAGGGCAACGACCGGGTTCGTTCTGAAAACCTTTTTCAGCATAGAACTCTTGTTCCGATGCGGAGAAAATGAATTCAGCGCCGCACTCGCGGCAAGTCATAGTTTTGTCTTCGTACATTTAGGAATCCTCCTCAGAGCATTTTTGCCCGGAACGGCTTTGGGTCTTCTGGAATGTCTGAGAAGAACAAACCCGACCTCATTAGACCTATTCTCTTGAGCATGGCTTTATTGTATCGTTTACCTCCGCAAAAGTAAAGCTATTTTTCAATCTACTCACGCCTGATTCAACTCCGCTTACCTTTTTTCTAATGTTTTTCGAAGCTGCGCAGTCAAGTTTTCCGCCGTCAGCCCAACATGCTCAAACAATCTTTCCGCTGGCGCCGACGCGCCAAAGCCGTCCACAGTTACATAGACACCGCCAGCGCCTCCATAACGCTCCCAGCCGAAGGAAGAAGCCGCCTCGACCACCATGCGAGGCACCCCCTCCGGCAGTACGCTCCGTTGAAATGAAGCCGGCTGCAAAGCAAACCATTCTTGACAAGGCATGCTGACAACTCGAATCAAGCGGCCTTCGGCCTCCAGCGTTTTCGCCGCCTGCAACGCCAAGGACACCTCGGAGCCGCTGGCAATCATGATCAACTCCGGGCGTTCCGCCCCTTCATGCAGTATATAGGCGCCTCTAGCCACACTTTCCTCCGGACAAATTGTCGTCTCCTCAAGCACAGGAAGGTTTTGCCGACTGAGCGCCAAGGCCACCGGCCCCTCATGCTGACGCAAAGCATGTCTCCAGGCAGCCGCTGTTTCATTCGCATCGGCCGGACGGACCACCGCCAGTCCCGGCAAGCAGCGCAACGACGCCAAATGCTCTACCGGCTGGTGGGTCGGCCCGTCTTCGCCTACGCCAATGCTGTCATGCGTAAACACATACACCACAGGCAGCTTCATCAAAGCTGCCAAGCGCATGGCAGGACGCATATAATCGGCGAAAGATAAAAAAGTGGCTCCATACGGGCGCAAACCGCCAAACAAAGCTAAGCCGTTCAAAATACTGCCCATAGCATGTTCGCGTACGCCAAAATGAAGGTTTCGCCCTTCATAACTTCCCTTTTGAAAATCACCACAGCCAGACAAGTAGGTTTTATTGGATGGCGCCAAATCGGCGCTGCCGCCGAGCAGATTGGGCACTGCCGCCGCCAGCCAATTTAGAATCGTTCCCGAGGCGGCCCGCGTGGCCTGGCCTTTGGCATCTGGAGCAAACGGAATGACGTCTGCATCCCAATCTATCGGCAGCTCCCCTTTCAGCCAGCAACTGCATTGCAGCGCCGCTTCTGGATGGCAGGACGCAAAATCATCCCATTTTTGCTGCCATTCTTTTTCGGCTTCCTCGCCTCGTTCCAGGCACTTGCCCATCTCGCAGCGCACATCCTCAGGCACGAAAAAGCGGGGTTCTTGCGGCCAATCCAGCGCTTCCTTGGTACGCGCCAGTTCCGCCGCCCCCAACGGTTCGCCATGGGCCGCAGCCGTATTCGCTTTCCCCGGACTGCCGTAGCCGATCTGTGTTTTAACAGTAATCAATACGGGCTGGCCGGAACTTTGCTGCGCCTTCGCCAGCGCCGCTTCCAGTTCCTCCAGGTCATTGCCGTCCTGTACCTGCAACACCCGCCAACCGCAAGCTGCAAAACGAGCCCCTACTTGCTCCGTAAATGCTATGTTTGTACTTCCCTCAATAGAAATCTTATTATCATCATACAGACAGATTAAATTATCCAACCCTAAATGCCCAGCCAGCGAAGCCGCTTCCTGGCTGACGCCTTCCATCATATCGCCGTCGCCTGCAAGGACATAGACCTTATTGTCAAACAAAGGCTCCTCTTTGCCCGGAAAATGGGCATCCATAAACTTCGACGCCATCGCCATGCCCACGGCATTGCCAAAGCCTTGTCCCAACGGTCCGGTAGTCGTTTCCACCCCCGGCGTATGGCCCCATTCCGGATGCCCGGGAGTCAGCGATCCCCACTGACGAAAGTTTTTGATGTCCTCTAATGCTACCTGATAGCCTGTCAAATGCAAGAGTCCATATAAAAGCATCGAGCCATGTCCTGCAGATAATACAAAGCGATCCCGCCCCGGCCAAGCGGGGTTGCGCGGATTGTGCCGCAAAAACTTCGTCCAAAGCACGTAAGCCATCGCTGCCGCGCCCATCGGCATGCCAGGATGACCAGATTTCGCTTCTTCCACCGCATCCGCCGCCAACATTCGCAAGGTGTTGATTCCCAAGTGATGAATGTTTCCTTTCATACGTCGCATGCCTCCTTTTTATCCTGGAATACGAAAGACAAACTCTCCCTTTTGCGCCGTTTCACTCAGCTGGCGCAGAGGTTGTAAAAAACCGCCCATTTGCAAAGCCAGCTTCTTACCAAACCAGGCCGCAGCCACCTCGGACAACAGGCCTTGTACCTCCAGGGAAAACCGCAATACACAGCCGTCGCCAGCAGGCTCTATAACGCCAACAGCCAGCAGCGACCACCATAAATAACGGAAACGCAAAGCAATTTTGCGCTCCGGTTCCAGTTTCTCCACGTAAAAAGAACGCCCCCAGACCGATGTGCGCCGCCATTTTCCAGCAGCGCCTTCTTGGAGCGGCACGGTTACGCGCACTTCCTGCAAATCCGGCTGCCAACTGCGCCAATAATGCGGATCCGCCAAAAATGGCCACAAAAAGCCAGCCTGCACCGCAAATTTTTCTTCATATTCTCCGCAAAGGCATTGCTGCTTCTGCATATCGCCACTTCCTCTTCCTTCCAAATTCTTCAAGTGCAAGAAGGATGGACTTCTCCATCCTTTTTCGTTCTATGCCCTTAAAACTCCTCTTTACCTCGGCAGCGAAATACAGCCACCTGCCGTATGCCTTCGCTTAGCTGCGCCACTTTCTCTACCTCGCGGAATTGCTGTTTTAAAATTGTTTCGTCTTTTGCCGCGCCGAAATAAAGAGCCGTGCCGCCTGCCAAGGGCGGCAAATCCTGCCGCCAATAGTCATACATAGAAATGCGCGCTGGCGTCACCACATGGACAGCGGGTTTGCCAGGCAGATAATACCACACCAGAGAGGCGTTCTGATAAGAGTCGCTCAGCACCCAGCGCACATCCTCCTGCAGCCAGGACCGCCCTTGAGCGAACACGTCATTTCCTATAAATTGCTGCACCTTCAAATTGGCTTTAGGCGGCAGCCATGGCGCGACTTCGGGAAATTTAGCCAAGCCAACAAGCAGCAGTGACAACCCTAAGCCCGCAACCAGCCATTTTCGCGCTTGTTTTTTTTGCAGCCAGTACGCCAAGAGCGCCATGCCGCCCAAATAAGCCGGCACCGGCCAATTGGCTTCCGCCTTTTTAAATAACGCCGCATAGCCAAAGAAACCTAGCGGAATCCAGCAGGAAAGCCATAGCAGCGCGCTCTGCCACTTCTGCACATTCGATTTAAGATAGCGCCAGCTAAAATAGAACAGAGCGAAGAAAAAAATCGGATTAACAATCGCCGCCTGGGCGCCCCAAAAATCAAAAAAAAGCGGCAATTGCAGCACCTTGGGGGCATCCATGCCATGGCCGTACTGAAATCGAAAAGAAACCCAGTCATGCAGAAAATTCCAATACAGCACCGGTGAAAAAACAAGCACCGCTAAAACCAGCGCGCCCCAAAACACAGGCCTCCGCAGCGTCCGCGGCTGGTAAACCAAGACAGTCAAGAGCAACACAGGTAAAAGCAGCACCGCCGTGTATTTGGAAAGCATCGCCGCGCCTCCGGCAACGCCAGCCGCCAGCCACCAAGCCGAACCCTCTTTCTGCAAAGCCCGCTGCGCACTATAAAGAGCCGCCGCCCAAAACAAGGCCAGCGGCGCATCTGGCGTCGCCAGCAAATAACCGATTTGCAAAATAGGCAGCCCTATTAAAAGCAGCAGCGCGTACTGCGCTACAGCACGCCCCCACAAGTTCTCCGTCAGCCTCCACATCAGCCATACCGCTCCGGAAAGGCATGCCACCGGAACAATACGCAGCACCGCCTCCGTCTGTCCCACCTGGCCCACAACCCAAAGCAGCCAGGCAATCATCGGCGGATGGTCAAAATAGGAAAAGTCCAGACGTTGTGTCCAGACCCAATAATAAGCTTCGTCATAATGCAAAGGCAAGGTTGCATTATAGGCAATATTTGCCAAGGCAATCGCCAGAATCAGCCCATTTTCCCAGCGCATCAAAGGCCCTCCATCCTCAGTTTCCATACCATCAGCACGGCTTCCAAAAAGATGTGTTTAGACATTTTAGATTTTCCCACTTCCCGGTCTTCAAAAACAATAGGCACTTCCTTTATTTTGAAGCCTTTACAGTGCGCCCGATAGGTCAGCTCAATCTGAAAAGAATAACCGTTAGAACGAACAGCGCCCAAATCGAGAGTCTCTAAAACCTCTCGCCGAAAACATTTAAAACCGCCAGTCAAATCTTGATAAGGCAGTCCTAAAAGAACCCGGGCGTACAAGCTGCCGCCCCGGCTTAAAAAGCGCCGCCAAAAACCCCAATTTTTCACTCCGCCGCCAGGTACATAACGGCTGCCCAACACCAGGTCCGCTTCTTCGGCTGCTGCCAATAAGTCCGGCAAATACCGTGGATTATGGGAAAAATCGGCATCCATTTCCAAAATACGTCGGTACGAGCGGGCTAAGGCCCAGCGAAAGCCCGCAATATAGGCGGTCCCTAAGCCCAGCTTGCCTGCGCGGCGCAATAAGAACAACCGCCCCTCATATTGCGGCGCTTCCGCCCATTCCGCGACCAATTGCCCTGTACCGTCCGGAGAGTTATCATCGACTACCAGCACATGAATATCCGGCCGAATTTCATAGATAGCTTCCAGCAAAGGCCCTAAATTTTCTTTTTCATTGTACGTCGGTATAATAATCAGGTCGTTCACTATATTGGCAGCTCCTTCTTTTCTCGGAAAGTCAAAGTATAATTCAGGAAGAAATTAAAAAAGCTGACTACAGCTACGGCAACAAGCTGTGCCAGAGTCTTATCCATGCTCCAGGCGCTGACCAAATAATGCAATACCAATAAGTTAAGCCCCAAGCCCCCTAGGCTAACGCCAAAAAACTCCAGGTATTTCCGCTGCATACTTTTGTCTGCAGCCGCCCCTTGAAAAGTCCAGGAAAAATTCCACCAAAAATTATTGCTCACAGCCACTAAAAAAGCGCATACTGCAGCGGCTACGTAAAAAAAGCCTCCCCATAGGCACAGCGAATAAACTAACAGATTCACAATCACGCCCGAAGCGCCTACCAGACAAAATTTGCATAACTTGGCAAACAAAAGCCTCTCTCCGTTCCTTTCAATACTTCCTGCATTATACCCTATTCTTCTCGTTTACTTCAACCAAAAGACAGAAACTTCCTATTTCAGCTGTAAACAAGGTCTGTAGCCTACAAAAAAGAACACGCCTGGCTTTCCGCCAGGCCCATATTGTGATTTCAATACCAACGAACCGCTAATAAAGCAATATGCTCTTTCAAGGCCAAACTGGTATCAGCCAGCGAATCGGCGCTGGGAACCAATTTGCGCGGTTCAAAAATCGCATGCCGATTGACCATATATCCGGCTGGATAAGGGTGCGTCTCTATGCCAATTTTTGCAAACTGCTTCACTGAGCGGTCCATATGAAAAGCGGACGTAACCAGCACCGGCTGCCGAAACCCCTTTTCTTGCAGCAGTTTCTGTACAAACAAGGCATTTTCCGTCGTATTACGGCTTTGATCCTCTACCAAAATATCACGCTCCGGTACGCCTAAACTTTGCAGGATGTGTTTGGCTACCGCCGCTTCACAGCCAGTACCGGCAAACACCTGTCCGCCGGAAAAGATAATAGGCCTCGGTTCCAACCGATACAGCTGGTAGGCTGTCAGAAGACGGTTCGCCGCGTGGCCGGCCAAATGTCCTTCGCCTTGGACATTTGGGGTATCCTGCGTAGCGCCGCCTCCAAGCACTACCAGCACATCGCCTTGCGCCATCGCCGCTGCTGGCTCATAGCGTTCCTCCAGCGAGCGCACAAGAGCCTCCGACAATGCAGGCGTCGAAGCTGCATAGAACAAAAAGGTCACCACTAACAGCAGCCCTGCCGCCATGCGTTCTTTTTTTCGCCAAAGCCACCAGCCCAACCCTGCAAAGCAAACTAAAAAGCAGCCTGGGGGCAATAAAAATGTAGCATATACGATTTTCAGCAAATACAGCATCGTAATCAAATAAGCGCTACGTCGTCAAGACGCCCGTCATAAATCATGTTCAAAAGGTTTTTCATTTCTTCTGCATCGATTTCCGCCGGGTTCACCTGCGTCGAACCCAGCAAGGCCTTGGCAGTAACACTTTCCAAGCCATCCTGCCATTCTCGAAGCGACAGCACATCCGCAAAGGAGTGCGGAATGGCCACGGTACGGCGCAATTTCAGCAACGCCTCCGCCAAATCCGGCACTTGCGCCGCCTTGGCCAGCTCTTGCTCACGCCCTTTGGCCCAGTCGTCGCGGCGATTGTAACGCAAAACATACGGCAGCGCAATGGCGTTGATCAGACCGTGTCCCAGGCCGTAACGCCCTCCAATAGCATGCGCAATACCGTGAGACAGGCCCAGACCGGTATTGTGAAAGGCCAATCCAGCCATACATTGCAAATAGTGAACTTCTTCCCGCGCTTCTTCATCGCCGCCGCAAGAAGCTCCCAAGTGCCGCAGCAATCCGGCAACCGCCTCTTTAGCCAGGCAATCGCTAAAAGGATTGCGTTTTTTATTTAAGTAGCTTTCCACCGCATGCGTCACTGCATCCATGCCGGTCTCCGCCGCCACGGCCGCCGGCATAGTCAGCGTCAATTCCGGATCCAAGATAGCGATATCCGGAATAAACGCATTGCTCTTCAAGCCAATTTTAATTTCGTCTTCCCGGAACGTGACTACCGCCGCCCAAGTGACTTCGCTCCCTGTACCGGAAGTAGACGGCGCCACCACCAGCCGGGTCCGCTGCCTTTTCTGCGGCAGCCTGCCTTCTCTGGCTGCTGCAAAAGTAAGCTCCGGATACTCGTAAAACAACGTCATCACTTTAGCCGCGTCAATAGGCGATCCGCCGCCCATTGCCAGCACCAGATCCGGCTGAAACTCCCGCATGGCCCGCACGCCGGCCAAGACAGCTTCCGTATCCGGATTGGCCGGAACGCCCTCATGCAAATAGACTTCACACCCCGTCGAACGCAACGCCACTTCCGCCTGTTCTAAAAAGCCGTAGCGTTTCATGGAAGAGCCGCCGGTTACAATAAATGCCCTTTTAGCCTGCAGCGTCCCCAATTCCTTCACAGCGCCGCGCCCCAGCCATAAGCTGTCACCGCCCAAAATGATTTGTTGCATATTGCCTACCTCCTTAAACTAACACCTTGTCATCATACCCATAGCGTCGTCTTTCCCGATAATACACAGGCTGCAAACCGGCAAACTCCGCTATCGCCAGCCCCTTGCGCAACCAACGCCCCACATCCTCCGGCTTGTGCGCATCAGAGCCAATCGTCACAAAGCGGCCTCCTAAAGCGGCAAAGCGCTCATAAATAGGCAATAGCTGTCGCAAGCGCAGCGGCGACTCCAAGCGTCTCGTGTTGATTTCTAATGCCGTTTCACGCCCGGCAACGACCAGAAGAATCGCATCAATCAGATCCATATATTCGCCGTAATACACTTCCGTATCCTCATACCGCGCATAGCGGGCAATATAGTCGATATGTCCCAAGGCGTCAATAAAATCATATTCTTCCACGCATTGCAGCATAGCTTCAAAGTAACGGCAGTAAACATCCCGTTTGCTGCGTCCTTTATAAAACGCCGCATCATAAATATCCATGCCTTCCACGACATGAATCGAACCGATAACTTGATCAAAAGGATGGCTCTCAAGCAGCGTCCGATTGGCCGCCTTGCACTCGGCGCGCATGCCGATCTCCACCCCCAGCAGCAGCTTTTCGCTGCGATAGGGCGCATAGGCTGCCAAATACTCTTGCGGCTCAAAAAGAAACGCTCCCGGCTGAGGATAATCGTAGTCCATATGTTCCGTAATAATCAGGCCGATTTCTTTTGTCGCCGCAGCCTCCATTGCCTCCTCCAAGGTCATGCGTGAATCCGTAGAAAACGCGGTATGACAATGACTGTCAAAAACCATAGGCCCCTCCTTGTTTTTCATCAGTTTCTCTTGCTCTTACAGTTTAACTCAGCAAAAGCACCATTCCGCTTTCAGTATGTCCCGACATAAACCCGCCTAAAACAGCGATCCTTGCATAAACTCCACCCGCTCTCCATCTGGCCCTAAGAAGAAAAAGTTCTGCAAAGTTTTCCCTAACGAAGCCGGCTGCTCTGTTAACGGCATAATGCCAAGCGAACGCAAGCGATCCATTTCCACCGCCACATCAGGTACCCAAAACGCTAAATGATCCACTACGCCATCCTGGCGTTCCGCCGGTTCCTGCTGCAACCGTTGCACCAGTTCTATGATTTGCCCTCCCGCGTTGAGAAAGACTAGTTTAATCCGCTCGTCCTGATATACATTTTCCACTTCACAACCAAGCGCCTGTTGATAAAAGGCTTTAGAAACATCTGCATTTTTCACTACAAGACCGACATGAGCCAATTTATACATGTTTCCACCCCACCATGATCATCCGTCATTTCCTGACACTATTATTTTATCATAATCCCGGCCTGAGAGCCGACGTTTTATGCAAATCGAAAAAGAAAGCCGCAAAAAAGCAGGCGGAGATGATTGCTCTCGCCTGCTTTGGTTAATCAATATTCTAAAATGGCCGCGCCCCAAACCAAGCCGCCGCCAAAAGCCGTTAAAAGCACTTTTTGGCCGCGCTGAATCTTCCCTTCCTTAATCGCCAAATCAAAAGCCAGCGGGATAGTAGCCGCCGAATTATTGCCATACTCACGAACCGTGCACACAACCTTGTCCATCGGCAGTGACAAATGTCTGGCAACCGCATCAATAATACGTTGATTGGCCTGATGAGGCACCACCCAATCGATATCGTCAATCGTCAGATTGGTAGCCGCCAAGGCTTCCTTTACCGCCTGCGTCATGGCGTTGACCGCCAACTTGAAAATTTTATTTCCATCCATGGCCATTTTATTTTTGCCGGCCGGTTCGCGGCTGCCGCCGCCGGGAATGTAGAGCAGGTCAGCGTATTGGCCGTCAGCGCGCAGTAACGTATGCAAAATCCCTGCGCCGTCTTTTTCCTCGCCCCTGGATAGAATAGCTGCGCCAGCGCCATCGGAAAATAAAATACAAGTGCCGCGGTCCTCATAATCAGTAAAACGAGACAGCGCTTCCGCGCCGATTACCAATATGTTTTTATGGGTGCCGCAACGTATATACTGCTCGGCAACCTGCAACGCCGTCAAAAAGCCCACACAAGTTGCGCTGACGTCGAACGCAGCCGTACGGGGCAAACAGCCCAGTTGATGATGCAAAAGGCAGGCTACGGCCGGAAACGGATAATCACCGCTTACGGTGGCGACCAAAATCAGATCCAAATCCTGCGCCGCCATGCCGGCGTCTTCTAAAGCCGCCCGAGCAGCCGCCAAAGCCAGATCGGATGTAGCCTCTTCCGGTGCGGCGATACGCCGTTCGGAAATACCGGTACGCGAAAGTATCCACTCCTCGGTTGTATCGACCATACGAGTCAAGTCTTCATTCGTCAAGCGCCTTTGCGGCACGTAATGCCCAGTCCCCCGGATCACCACTCGTTGCATGATTACACTCCTTTATTCCTACCACGATGAAGCATCCAGGCAAATAATCATCCGCCGGAGACGCCTTCTTTTAGACCTGGTTTTAGAACCAGGTCTTTATTTATTATCCGGCACATCCGCCATTTTGTAAAGCTTTTTCTCATCTTACACGATCGTAATTTCGTTTAACGCGTAACCCGCACCCAATTCCGCTCGATGATTTGCGCCATAAGTTCTTTACCCTCCAAGCCGGGATGAAGTCCGTCAATGGCTAGGCGGTTTTGCATTACGCCCTTGGAGTCAATAAAATGAGGCTCCAAATCAATATAGTACGGTTGCCGGCGAATAAACTGATTGACTTTAGTAAAAGCGCTGCGCCAGCCTTCTGACGTTGGCTCGTCAAACACCCGCTCAATGGCCGCCGGATTAATGGACGGCAAGGTGAGGAAAATAGGCCGAATGCCCTTAACGCGGCATTTTTCGCCAATTTCCGTTAGTTCTTGGATAACCTGCTCTGCCGGCACGCCGCCGCGCAGACTGTTGGTGCCGCCCAAAATCAAGAGGTATTTCGGATTGTAAGGCAATACGTCCGCGTCAAAGCGAGCCAGCATGGTTTCTGTGGTATCGCCGCTGCGCCCCAGGTTCACATGTGAAAAGTGAAGATACGTTTGAAAATCATATTCCTTGTCAGCCGGCGAAAAAGAAACCGAACCGCCGCCATGGACAATACTATCCCCAAAAGAAGCCGAATACCAGCCGTCATTGGCAGGATCCACCGTAAAGCGCCCCGTCTCCGACCATACGCCTACAGGGCCTCCTTGCTCGTCCAAACCGCGCACCCGCCAATAATACACGCCTGGCTTGCTGCGCGGCAGCTCGTCATAACAATCAATAACAGCGCCCACCCGTTGACTCCAAATACGGTATGTCGACGCTTCCGTTCCTATCGGATTTTCCGGCTCCGCCGTCAAAAGCTCCACTTCATACCCGAAGGCGCCAGGAATCATGACCCAGGTATAAACCGGATACAACAGCGAGGCCATACCGCCGGCGTTGAAGTCTGCGTTCAGCACAGGCCGAAGCAGTCCTTTGTTTTTAGGATTTACCTGCAGCACTTCGCTCTGAGAAAAACGGCTGATCGGCTGTCCGTCCAAATCCAGAGCCCTCACCCGCCAGTATAAAGTTTGTTCTTCGTCCCATAAGGAAAAATCAGCCTGATACGCAGCCTGAAAAACCTGTTTGGTTTTTAAAAGCGGCCCGAATCCTTCAGGAGCCTCTTCTGGCGAGCGAGTCCAAATTTCCAATTCGTATTGTAGCGCATCTGCAATGGGCGTCCAGCGAAGCAACGGCTGCGCCACCGCCTCGCGGCGCTCCTCCGACGCCAAACTCTGCGGTCTCGGCAATGCCGGCTCGCCAAACAGAGAAGCCGACGCCAACAAAAACAGCAAGCAACATACAATTATTTTCCCTGCGCGGTACATGCCAGCCGCCTCCTCGCCTCACCGATGTATCTTTCATAGTAAAATTGCATCTTCATTGTAGTAAATTGTATCATAGATAGTCTCATTTTGCACCTTTCCTAACGACAAGGAAGCAGTCCAGCGCCATGCGCCGGACTGCTTCCTTGCAGCCTTTTATTGCTCGTTGCCGCTCTTAGCCGTCTTCATAATCTCCAGACGTTCCAAACCATATTGGGCAAACTCCTCATCATAGCGCACCTGCATTTCCGACTCTGTCTGATAGCGCTCCTCCAAATTCATTTGCTTGATACGCTCCTCGCCATAAAGACGGATAAAATCTCTTCGTCCCAAGCGATGCACCAATTCCGCCCAAAAGGTATAGTTTTCAAAACGCTCAATTTCTTGCATCGGCCGGCCTTCTTCCCCAAAACGGCGAGTAAGATAATACTCTCCAGTTCGATCATCACGGCCCACTGCTTCTTCCAAGTTAAAATCCTTAGCAGCCTCCAATGCTTTCTGCATAAGCAAACGATACTCTTCCGTAGACTCGCCCTTTTCTTCGGAATGGGCATGAAGCACCCAATCTGCCATATACAGCATTTCCAATAAGGCAGCGTATTCTTTCTTGCTAAAATTTAATTTCACCGTCTATTCCTTCTTTCCCTGCTACTTCTTCCTTACGCCTAAGAGGACTTGCTTTAATCCGCTTGCGGCTGTACTTCTGCACCAACAACATCAGCCAGGCTGGCCGCTGCTTGCTGCTCCTCCTGTCCCGGCCGCTGCCGGCGACGCTGTTCGTCGCGCAATTGCTTAAACGCAACAGACATCATTAACTTAATCCGGTTCAATTGATTCACTTCACTGGCGCCAGGATCATAATCAACGGCTGCTATATTGGCCTTAGCATAACGGCGCTTCAGCTCTTTCATTACGCCTTTGCCTGTAATGTGATTAGGCAGGCAAGCGAACGGCTGCATGCAGATGATATTAGGAGCGCCGCCCTCAATCAATTCCACCATTTCCGCGGTCAAAAGCCAGCCTTCACCGGTTTGGTTTCCTAAGGAGACAATGCCCTTGACCTTCTGCGCTAACTCATCAATGGGCTCAATATGACGAAAGCGCGAACTTTGAGCAAGAGCTTGAATCACATCTTTGCGGAACCAATTGATTAACTTAATATAGCCTTTGCTGACAAGTTGGTCAATACGGCTCCCCGATAAATACTGGTAACGATATTCATCATCGTATAGGCAGTACAAAATGAAATCGGTCAAATCCGGCACAACCGCCTCGCCGCCTTCGCGCTCAATAATGCCAACAACGTCATTATTGGCATCCGGGTGAAATTTAACAAGAATTTCGCCAACAAGGCCTACTTTGGGTTTTTCCTCCTGCCTCAAAGGCAATTTTTCAAAGTCCGCCACTAAGCGCCGGACATTATCGCGAAACTGGCCACGGTCACCATTGGCCACATTTAGTTTGCACCGTTCCACCCATGTCGCATACAGCTTTTCCGCAGAACCGGCCACCGACTCATAGGGCCGTGTGCGATATAGTACGCGCATCAGCACATCACCGTACAGCATGGCCAAAATCAGCCGTTTCACCATGCCCGCTGATACATTAAAGCCGGGATTGCTTTCCATGCCGCCAAAGTTGGCGGAAATAACCGGCGTGTTGGCAAAACCAGCTTCCCGCAAAGCCCGCCGCAAAAAGCCGATATAATTGGTAGCCCTGCAGCCGCCGCCAGTCTGGGAAATCAGCAGCGCCGTCGTCTCTGGATCGTACCTCCCGGACTGCAATGCTTGAATAAGCTGTCCCACCACCATCACCGCCGGATAGCAAGCGTCATTGTTCACGTACCGCAAGCCTTCTTCCACCGCTTGCTTGTTCGCCGACTCCAATACTTCTAAATGATAATCTGACGAAGACATGGCCGCCTGCATAAATTGAAAGTGAATCGGAGACATTTGCGGACACAAAATAGTATGGGTCTTTTTCATGGCTTTGGTAAAAGGAGATTTAATAACTAACGGCGTTTTTTCCGCCACAGACGCCCCAAGGCGTTCCCGTTCACGCACCGCCGCCAGCAAGGACCTGATCCGGATGCGCACCGCGCCTAGGTTGCTGCCCTCGTCGATCTTCAGGACCGTATACACCTTCCCGGCCCGTACGAGAATATCGGAAACCTGATCCGTCGTAATGGCGTCCAAGCCGCACCCAAAGGAATTCAACTGTACCAGTTCCAGCTCCGGCTGCTGCGCCACCAACTGCGCCGCCCGGTACAAGCGAGAATGATACACCCATTGATCCACAACGCCCAGCGGTTTTGGCGCTGCCGCCATGTGCGAAACGGCATCCTCAGTCAACACAGCCAAACCGTTAGCTAAAATCAAGTCTGGAATGCCATGATGCACTTCCGGATCAATATGATAGGGATGACCCGCCAGGACAATTCCCGTACGTCCGGTTTCCGTCAAGTACTGCAGCGCTTTTTCGCCCATCTCCCGTATATCGGAACGAAAACGATCCATTTCCAGATAAGCGCGGCGCACCGCTTTTTTAACCTCGCCGTAAGGCAAGTGCAGAAACGCCAATTCTTCCTGCAGCCGCTTAGCCAAGCGTTTCGGATCATCCAAAGGCAAGAACGGCTGCACCAACCGCACGCCTTCTGCTTCCAGCACATCCATGTTATTGCGCACAACTTCCGGATAACTTCCCACGACAGGACAGTTATAATGATTGTCCGCATCTGTAAATTCCTTACTCTCCATAGGAATGCAAGGATAAAAAATGAAAGGCGCTCCCTTATGGGCCAAATCCATAATATGCCCATGCACCAGCTTAGCCGGATAGCAAACCGTTTGGGATGGAATGGTCTCTAAGCCGCGATTGAACAGTTCTTTAGACGAAGGAGCCGAAAGTTCAACCCGAAAACCAAGCTCATTGAAAAAAGTGAACCAAAAGGGATAATTCTCATATAGATTCAAAACCCTGGGAATACCCACACGCCCTCGCGGCGCTTCTTCCGCCGCTAACGGACGATACGAGCCAAAAAGCCGGCGATACTTATAAGCGTATAAATTGGGAAGCTCTGCATTGGTCTTAGCCTGTCCGGCGCCTCGCTCGCAGCGATTTCCCGAAATAAAACGACGTCCGTCGGTAAAACGATTGATCGTCAGCAGACAATTGTTGCCGCATTGGCCGCACCGGTGGATATCCGTTTCCACTGCAAAACGCTGCAGCTCCGCCAAAGACAACAAGCCGGTCTCCGCCTTGCCGTCCCATTGCTCCAACGCCAAAAGCGCCGCGCCAAAAGCGCCCATTAAACCGGCAATGTCCGGCCGAATCACCTCGCGGCCAATAGACAGTTCGAAGGCGCGCAACACAGCGTCGTTGAAGAACGTGCCGCCTTGCACTACAATATGTTCCCCCAATTCTTCGGGTCTGCTGATTTTTATGACCTTGTACAACGCATTGCGCACAACCGAATACGCTAAACCAGCGGAAATATCGCCAACTGCAGCGCCTTCCTTTTGCGCCTGCTTCACTTTGGAATTCATAAACACCGTGCAGCGCGATCCCAAATCAACAGGATGACCGGATGTCAGCGCCGCAGCCGCAAAGGCCTTCACATCAAGTCCCAAGGAGTTGGCGAAGGTCTCCAAAAAGGAGCCGCACCCGGAAGAGCAGGCTTCATTCAGCAAAACTCGGTCAATAATGCCTTCTTTCACATGAAGGCACTTCATGTCCTGTCCGCCGATATCTAAAATGAAAGACACCCCAGGCAAGAAAAAATTAGCCGCTTTATAATGGGCCACTGTCTCCACTTCGCCGATATCCACGCCCAAGGCCGCCTGAATCAAAGCTTCGCCATAGCCGGTCACCGCGCTTTGGCGAATTTTGGCCTCTTTAGGCAGCTTCCGGTATAATTCCTGCAAAATCGAAACCACTGTAGCCAAGGGATTCCCTTCATTGCTGCCATACCAAGAGAATAAAAGCTGTCCGCCCTCGTCAAGCAAAGCCGCCTTCGTAGTGGTCGAGCCCACGTCAATGCCTAAAAAGCAGTCTCCCGCAAAAGAAGCCAGCTCCCGCCGAGCCACTTTCGAGCGACCGTGACGCCGAAAAAAGTCAGTCTTATCTTCCTCCTCGGCAAACAACGGCGTCAACGAAGCAATTTCCCGTTCCACCGCTACATTGCGCAAAGCCAATGCTTTTTCCCTCACCTCGACAAAGCGGCAGACTTCATGTTCCTTGGATAGCAGCGCCGCTCCCAAAGCCACAAAGTACTGCGAATTTTCCGGAAAAACGACTTCGTCTTCCTTCAGCTTCAGCGATTCGGAAAAGCGCTGCCGCAGCGCCGACAGGAAGAATAAAGGCCCCCCTAAAAAAGCCACTCGCCCGCGAATACTGCGGCCGCAAGCCAGCCCGCCCACCGTCTGATCGACAACTGCTTGCAAAATGGAGGCGGCAATATCGGTTTTTGCCGCGCCTTCGTTGAGCAACGGCTGTACGTCGGTTTTCGCAAAAACACCGCACCGGGCGGCAATCGGATACAACGTGCTATGTTGCAAAGCCAGTTCGTTCAGCCCTGCCGCGTCGGTTTGCAAGAGAGCCGCCATTTGGTCGATGAAAGCGCCTGTACCGCCGGCGCAGGTTTCATTCATGCGCTGATCCACGCCTTGATCAAAAAAAGTAATCTTTGCGTCCTCGCCGCCCAGCTCAATAGCCACATCGGTTTGCGGAATATAGCGTCCGATGCTTTCCGTACAGGCTACTACTTCCTGAACAAACGGGATTTGCAGCCATTCCGCCACGGCAATTCCGCCAGAGCCAGCAGCAGCAATGGTGATTTCAGCCTCAGGAAACTCCGCATACGCTTCGTCCACTAATGAAATTACAGTTGTACGCACATCTGAGAGATGGCGTCGGTAGCGGCTATATACAAGACGATCATTTGCATCGGTAATGACAATTTTTACTGTTGTTGACCCTACATCAAGCCCGGCCTGATAATGCTTACGCAAAACCATTCCTCCACCTCCACGCATTTCTCCAGCTTCCCCTCAGGCAAGCACGCTCTACCTAAAAATCCGTAGACTAAGATTCCCCAAAAACAGTCAAATTCCTGCTTATATGTGCAAAAACAAGCAAAAAATAATTCCTTTTGCTCCTTTTCTCCCTTTGAGCACTATATATTTACCAAGAACTTCTGCCAACAAAGAGATTACCCATAAATTGCAAGCAAGAGTTATTAATGCATTATGGATATATTCCTCCACACAGGTCCATAAATCCTGCTAAAACAGAAAAAAAGCGTGCTCGAAGGCACGCTTTTCTACTATTTATGTCATCTTATGTCATCCTTGGTTCTTTTGCACCTTGGCCCAGGAATCACGCAAGCCAACAACACGATTGAACACCAGGGCGTCTGCTTTAGACTCTACTGTGTCCACGCAGAAATATCCGGTACGCAGGAATTGATAATGAGTTCCCGGGGCCGCTGAAGCCAGCGACGGCTCCACCATGGCTTCCACAATCTCCAAAGAAGCCGGATTCATGCGATTTGCAAAATCAGTGCTGTCTACGCCCTCTTCTTCGGGCAGCAACAGATAATCATACAAACGCACCTGCGCCTTTTTCGCATGCGCCGCCGAAACCCAATGCAGTACGCCTTTGACTTTTTTCGCGCTGTTGGGACCGCCGCTTTTGGTATCCGCATCATAGGTGCACCGCACCTCTAGGATATTGCCGTTTTCGTCTTTCACTACTTCTTCGCAGCAAATAATATAGGCATGCTTGAGGCGCACTTCTTTGCCCGGAGCCAAACGGAAAAACTTTTTCGCCGGTTCCTCCATGAAGTCCTCTTGCTCAATATACAGTTCTCGGCCAAATGGAATCTGCCGCTCGCCCATCTCCGAATTTTCCGGATTATTCTCCGCACTCAGCCATTCTTCCTGGCCTTCCGGGTAGTTGGTGATAACCACTTTGAGCGGCCGCAGCACCGCCATGGCCCGTGCCGCCTTGGCATTGAGGTCTTCCCGCACACAATGCTCCAGCATCGCCACATCGACTTGGCTGTTGCTTTTCGCCACGCCAATGCGCTCGCAAAAATCACGAATAGCTGCTGCCGTATAGCCTCTGCGCCGCAAACCGGAAATGGTAGGCATCCGAGGATCGTCCCAGCCGCTGACGCGGCCTTCCTCCACTAAACGCCGCAAATAGCGCTTGCTCATGATCGTCCGGGTAAGATTGAGCCGAGCAAATTCAATCTGCTGCGGCCGTGGGTCAAAGCCCAATGCCGTCAGCGTCCAATCATAAAGAGGCCGATGATCCTCAAATTCCAAGGTGCAGATGGAATGAGTAATGCCCTCTAGCGCGTCAGAAACCGGATGGGCGTAATCATACATCGGATAAATGCACCAGGCGTCTCCTGTGCGATGATGGTGCGCCCGCATGATCCGGTACAATACAGGATCGCGCATATTCAAATTCGGCGAAGCCATGTCGATTTTCGCCCGCAGCGTCCGGCTGCCGTCAGCAAATTCTCCGGCCCGCATACGCCCAAACAAATCGAGGTTTTCTTCGACACTGCGATTGCGGCAAGGGCTTTCCTTGCCTGGCTCGGTCAAGGTGCCCCGATGTTCGCGCATTTGCTCCGCCGTCAAATCGCAAACAAAGGCCTTGCCGTCGCGAATTAATTGACAGGCGCACTCATAGAGCTTCTCAAAATAATCGGAAGCGTAAAAGCGGCGCTCTTGCCAGTCAAACCCCAGCCAATGTACATCTTCTTGAATCGAGTCAACATATTCGGTTTCCTCTTTACTGGGATTTGTATCATCAAAACGCAAGTTGCATTGCCCGCCATACTCCAAGGCCAAGCCAAAATTCAGGCAGATGGACTTGGCATGACCGATATGTAAATAGCCGTTCGGCTCAGGCGGAAAGCGGGTATGCACCTTCTGACCGTACTTATTGGTTTTATTATCTTCATTAATAATAGCTTGAATGAAATGCGTAGAGACAAAAGATTCATCTGTGCTCATTATGCTGACTCCTTTATTCTGTATTCTATTATAGTATTTTAGCATAGCTTTTTAGGCCAGGGCCAGAGAAAAAATATTGAACAAGAGTAGAGGGAGTAAATGGAGGGAACGCAGGAAGGTTACTGAGTACGAGTTTAACAGGAGAAAATGGAGATTCTCTAATGGCCAGCCGCCGGTTTTTTTTGCGGCTTTGGGAGAGCAAGGCAGTCCGCAGGACGCAAAAGAAGCCTCGGTCATCCGAGGCTTCTTTGCAAACCTTCTTGCTTAACAGTTTCTTACTTCACTAACAGTTTTTTGCCGGCAATACCCGGTACGGTCATTTCTTCCGGTGACAGGATAATATCCATCGCTTCTTGGGTCAAAAGCTTCTTCTCCAGAATCAAATCGCGGATAGGGCGGCCTGTGGCATACGCTTCTTTGGCCAGCATCGAAGAGTTTTCATACCCAACATGCGGCAGCAACGCGGTAACAATACCCACGCTGTTATCCAGCCATTTCTGGCATTGCTTTTCATCTGCTTCCACCTTTTCCACGCACAGCGTACGGAAGGTATGCACCACATTGGTCAGCATCGTCATCGAATTGAAGATATTATACGCCATGACCGGCTCCATAACGTTGAGCTCAAACTGACCGTTCTCTACTCCCAAAGTCACCGCCAAATCATTGCCGATAACCTGGTAGCAGGTCTGATTGAGCACTTCCGGAATAACCGGGTTCACTTTGCCGGGCATAATGGAAGAACCGGGCTGACGCGGCGGCAGTTTCAGTTCGCCCAAACCGCAGCGAGGACCGGACGCCATCAAACGAAAGTCGTTAGCCATCTTAATCAGCGGCAGCGCCGTGATTTTCATCGCGCCGGAGATATCCGCAAAGCCATCGGTATTTTGGGTGGCATCCATCAAATTGCCAGCCGTAACAAAGGGTTCGCCGGTGATTTCAGCCAGTTGTTTCACTACTTCTACAATATACTCAGGTTCGGCATTTAAGCCGGTACCGACGGCAGTAGCGCCCATATTGACGGCATGCAGGTGATCCAAAGCCGTTTCAATGCGTTTAGCGCCGCGACGAACCGCTGACGCATGCGAAGCAAATTCCTGGCCCAGCGTAACAGGCACGGCATCCTGCAAATGAGTCCGACCCATTTTCATAACCCGCTTGAATTTCTCGGCCTTAACTTCCAGCGCCTCCGCCAATTCACGCAGCGCCTTCACCAGCAAACGTCCTTTTTGAATGGCACAAACTTTAATGGCTGTCGGGAAGGCGTCGTTAGTAGACTGCGCCATATTCGCATGATTATTCGGCGATATCCGGTCATAGTTCCCTTTTTTATCGCCGAGAATCTCCAGAGCCCGATTGCAAAGCACTTCATTGGTATTCATATTGATCGAGGTGCCGGCGCCACCCTGAATGGGATCCACCGGAAATTGATCATGCAGTTTTCCCGCAATAATTTCATCTGCCGCTGCAACAAGAGCATTGCCAATCGTTTGATCCAAGCGTCCTGTCGCCATATTGGCCTTAGCCGCCGCCTTTTTCACCATCGCCAGGGCAACAATGAAATCGCTGTCCAGATTGTGGCCTGTGATACGAAAATTCTCCATGGCTCGCATGGTTTGCACTCCGTAATACACCTCGTCCGCTACTTGCAATTCTCCGAGAAAATCATGTTCTAAACGCATAACCATTTCCCCCTTTTCATTTCTCCCACAGTTGCTTTTCAAAAGCGCCGTGTTTTGTACAACTTATTGTATATTTTGTATACATGTATGCTCAATTGAAAAGGCAGATTTTTCTGCCCTCTTTCTTGAGTTCATTATACCTCGCCAAAATCTCCTTTGCAAGGCAAAAGTTACACTTATTTTCAAATAAACCGCTTATAATTCCTGCAAAATCCATGCATATGTTATTTTTTTGATTTTACCAAATTCCCAGCAATTTCATCCAAGGCATCCCAATACCGAGCCAGATCAAAATGTGCACGGTTGCCAAAACAAAGCCTATTTTCCAAAACTCGCCCATAGTAATATAGCCAGCGCCAAAAAATATCGGCGTTACCCCGCAAGCAAAGTGAGTCAGCATGGAGCAAGTATTAGCAAAAACGCCTAATAAAATGGCTGTCAACAGCACAGGCGCTCCTGCCGCCACGGCTACGGTCGCAAACGCTCCGAACAAAGCCATAACATGAGCCGTATTACTGGCGAAGCCGTAGTGAACGTAATTATAAACAATGAAAAGCACAATTAACATCGTCAACCATTCAATCCCGGCTAACTGCGCACCTACAGCCGAAGCAAACCAACTCATCAAGCCGAACTTAGCCAAATAGGAAGCCATATTAACCAAAACGCCCATCCAAATGAGCACATCCCAGGCGCCTTTTTCGTCCAATACATCTTCCCAGTCAAGCACCTTGGTCAGCAGCATGGCTGACAAACCGGCAATCGCAATAAAAGCGGAATCAAAATTAGTAATTGAGGTGGTGGCCCAAAGCGCCAAGGCCGCGCCAAAAATCACCGTGAGAATTTTTTCGGCAGAACTCATGGGTCCCATGCGCTGCAGCTCATCCCTCGCCAGCGTCTTCGCCTCCGGCGTTTCTTTGATTTCCGGCGGATAAAGCTTGTAAATCAAATAAGGAAAGAAAATCGTACAGATCGCACCTGGAAGCGAGGTAGCTAAAAACCAATCCATCCAGGTGATGGTCTGGCCAAACAAGTCTTGCGTCAATTTCACGGCCACTACATTATTGGAAGCCGCCGTCATAAAGATTGAAGCGCTGATAATTACCGCGCTATAGGCGCTGAACATGAGGTAAGCGCCTACCCTGCGTCGTGACGGCCCCGGTTCCGAGCCAAAGGCGGTACACAAGCTGCGCGTAATAGGATAAATAATACCGCCGCCTCGCGCCGTATTAGAAGGAGTAAAAGGCGCCACAATCAAGTCAGTAAAAGAAAGCGTATAGGCCAGTTTTAAAGTACTGCTGCCAAAACGTTCCATCAAAACGAAGGCAATCCGTCGTCCCAAGCCTGTTTTTATAAAACCTTTGGAAAACATAAAGGCAGCTACAATCAGCCAGATAACCGTAGCGGAAAACCCTTCCAGCGCTTGCCCCGGCTTCAGCACGCCTGTAAATACAACGGTAGCTAAACCAATAACAGCTGCAGAGCCAATAGCAACCGGCTGTAAGATAAAGGCGGCAATCGTGGCGATAAAAACGGCTAACAGATGCCATGCCTCCACCTTGACGCCTTCCGGCAGCGGCGCAAACCAAATTCCCAGACCGATCAACGCACACAACACACCGCGAATCAACTTACCCTTCACGTTTTACACCCTCCTGTCTTCTTTCCAACCATCCACACGTAGCAGAATGTTTTACTTACGATTGATAGCTCATCCCACCTCCCTACGATACTTTCTATTTTTGATTCTGAATTACGTATTATGTATACATTATGCTGCTAAAAAATTCAGACACTTCTGTGTCCGTTTTTTATTATACGAGATTCTTCTCCACGGGAAAAGCCGTATATATCCTCATTTTCATGCATTTTTTATCTTTTTCACTTATAAACCACTGCTTTTCTGCATTTTATTTGATTTTATTTTTTATTTTTTTCCGTGATATACTGAAATAAAAGATTTTGATCGTAGGAGGGATTTGCATGTATCGTTGGTTTGCTTTGCTGCTTTGCCTTTTCTGCCTCTGGATAAGTCCGGCCACAGTCGGCGCTTTCCCTGTCGAACGCATTGCCCTCGTTCCAGTTTCCGGCGACATCCCCCCGCAAATTGCCGCAGCGCTTACGCAAAAAATGGAGCGTGCCTACCGACTCCCGATTTACGAACGCGTAACTACGTCTCTCCCTGCCAGTTGGGATGCAGCCGCTTTGGAAGAACTGCGTCGCAATAGCCAGGCCTCCTTGCTGCTGGCCATCCGCCTTGATACAGTCCAGGAGTTCACGTACAGTCACGGGATGTATGATGACGAGACCTTTGTTTCCATTCGTTTACAAGGGACCTTGTTTTGTCTCTCCGGCAATCCTCTTTTCACCAAACAGACCCGCAAGCTCAATATCTGGGAAGTACAGCCGCTTAGTGTGAACAGCGGCGTTGAACATCGCCTTTTTTCAGAAGCAGACGACTGGCTGCTGCACATTAAAGAAGAACAGCTGCGTTTGCGCGCGACTCAGCCTCTTGCCGTTCCGACGGAAAGCTAGTAAATATACTTCTTTTTTTGCAGTCTCTTACCACGGACTTTCTCTAAAGTCAGCAACTTGCCCCAACCCGCAAGCTCCGCGCTGCGGGTTCTTTTTTTGAGGAAACCACGCCTCCTTTTAACCGTTTCTTCGCTTTACGTCCTAATAAGCTGTATTTTTTTGCTTCTGTACGGATTTTTTCAAAAATTTATGCTCATGCGTTATTATCGCATTTTTATACGCTAATTTACGAAAATACTACTTTTGTTCTTTTATGAAATTTATAATAGAATGTTGATGCTATCCAGCTTTCTATTGAGAAAGTACATTGGAAATGTTAATGAAGAAGGTGTTTTCTCGTGTCGGTAGATTGGTTATTTTTTGCAGCTCTTGCTTTTTTTAGCCTAGGCTGTCTTTCAGTTCTTCCACCGCTCCCCGCCCAGACTAGAATGGCTTATCTGTGCAGCATAGCCGGAAGTATCTGCCTGATTGCCCTAGCAGTCTGCCTGTTACAACCAAATATGTCTTTACTTCCTGTCTCCGTGCTGCCTGGCAAATCCGAATTACTAAAATTGGATTGGTTGGCAGCTTCTTTTTTTCTGCCTTTTGGCCTGGTAGGCGTTTTTGCTTCCTGGTACGCTATCGCTTACACCAGTTCTCTGCAACAGCCGCGCCGCCTCGCCTCCTGCTGGAATCTATTTCTCGCCGGCATGGCTGGCGTCTTTGCCTCCGCCCAGGTTTATTTCTTTTTCTTTGCCTGGGAAATCATGGCCTGGACCTCCTTTCTCCTGGTCCGTTACCAGGATCAAAAGAAACGTTCTATTCGTACTGGTTTTCTCTACCTGCTGATGACCCATATCGGCACGGCCTGCCTTTTAGGTTCTTTTCTTCTCTTAAGCGCATCCAGCGGCTCCCTGGATTTTGCGAGCTTCGGCAGCTTGCCGCCAGGACCGCTGAGCAGCCTTATTTTCTTGCTTGCATTCTTTGGCTTTGCCATCAAAGCCGGTTTAGTCCCGTTACATATCTGGCTGTCCCGGGCGCATCCGGCCGCCCCCTCCCATGTGTCCGCCTTGATGTCCGGCATCATGTTAAAAACGGCGGTCTATGGCATGTGCCGCTTCTTATGGGATTTTCTGCCCCTTGCCGCCGCCGCCTGGTGGGGGTGGCTGCTGGTAGGCGCCGGCTGCCTTTCAGCGCTCATGGGCGCGCTATACGCGGTCACAGAAGGCGACTGGAAACGCCTGCTCGCTTTTTGCAGCGCCGAAAATTTAGGCTTAATTTTTGCGCTTCTCGGCGCTGGTCTGCTCGGCCAATTCTACGGAGATGCTCACTTGGCGTCTCTTGCCTGGAATGGAGCGCTGCTGCACGTCTTTTTGCACGCTCTTTATAAAAGTTTGCTCTTTTTAGGCGTCGGTTCGGTTATTCATACCGTAGGCACAGGCAGCCTTGACGCCTTAGGCGGCCTCTGGCGCCGCATGCCGGGCGTCTGTCTTTGCCTGGGAATTGGCAGTTGCAGCGCCGCCGGCCTGCCTTTCTTCGCGGGCTTTCCCGGCGAGTGGCTGCTGTTTCAAAGCATTTTAGCCTTAGGCAGCGGTCCTGTTGACGCTCCGCTGCCCGCCGGCATCGCCCTAGCCGCCTTAGGCCTAGCGGCCGCCACCAGCGCAGCCGCTTTTTTAAAGACCTTGGCACTGCCTGTGTTTGGACCGGAAAAGAGGCCCTGGCGCTCTGAGTTCCACGCCCCCAAAGGCGCACTTGTTCAAGCTCCCTTGGGACTGGTTATTTTGACGCTTCTAGCTACATGGCAAGCAGACGGACTCCGCCTGCTCTGGCTGCAAGCAGGCCCCCTTCCCTCACTGCCGTATTCTAACACCGCCTGGCTCTTGGCCTTGGCTGCTTTACTGCTTGCCTGGCTGCAAGCGCGGCGGCAAACGGCGCAGCGTCCTACCTGGACCTGCGGCATTGTGCCGGAAGCTCATTTTGGCTACAGCGCCACCGCACAAGCACAGCCCTTCCAGCGCGCCTTCGCCAGCCTTGTTGGACCGGCGCAAAGCGTTCTGCTCCGCCAAGGAACGCATCCCTATTGGGGAGGATCCTTGCAGCATCACTTGTCGCGCACGCGCTACCTCATCGAATACCTTTACCAGCCCCTGCAGCATTTCATTCTCCGCGCAGCCTCGCGTCTGCGTCCTATGCAGGCCGGCTCGATTCAGCTCTATATGGCTTATATTTTGACGGCAACAGTCGCTTGCCTGTATTACAGCATTAGGTGGTGATCCCATGGATACAACGTCGCTTTTCCTACAAACCCTCGGCTTGGCTTTGCTGGCCCCCGCCTTTACCGGGATAGTCCGCAAAACCAAAGCGTGTCTGCAAAACCGCAGGGGCGCTCCGATCTGGCAGCCTTACTTAGAGCTGCAACGTCTTTTTCGCAAACAGCCGCTGCGCTCTACTAGCGCTTCCCCTCTCTTTGGAGCCTGGCCGCCTCTTTACGCAGCCTGCGCCTTAGGAGCCGCCGCGATGCTTCCTATTCTCCCGGGCACTGGCAATGATTTGCTTTTTTTAGGAGGTCTCTGGGCGTTAGGCCGCTTTTGTCTGGCCATCGCCGGTCTGGAAGTCTCCAGCGCCTTTGGAGGCATGGGGTCTTCCCGCGAAATGTATGTCGCCGCTTTAGTCGAGCCGGCGCTGCTGCTCTCTTTTTTCCAGTTGGCCTTAAGCGCCGGAGCCACCAGCCTCGCCTCGCTACAGGCGACGGCGCAGCTGCGCGCCTTTGGTTTGCCGGAAATTTTCGCGGCAACTGCTTTTTTCACTGTACTTTTAGCAGAAAGCGGCCGCATTCCAGTTGATAATCCGGATACCCATCTGGAACTCACTATGATCCATGAAGCCATGGTCTTAGAATACGCAGGTCAAGATTTAGCCCCCATCCACTGGGCTTCCATGATCCGGGAACTCACCTTGGCCTTCCTCTTTGCCGCCCTTTTTTTGCCGGTCCTGCCAGCTCCTTGCGACGGCTTGTTCGGTTTATTTTTAAAAACGCTGCTCACAGCGCCCTTTATCGGCTTAGCGGAAATGGTCACCGTCAAAATGCGCCTCTTCCGCGTGCCGCAATACCTGGCGCTGTCGGCTGTTTTTTCCTTACTTTCTCTCTCTTCTAGACTCTAATCAAACTAAGGAGGCGCTTTTCTTGTCTTTGCTTTCCATGCTTTTACTAGCATCAGCCTTGACTCTGCTGCGTGTAACCGCGCTTAAAACCGCAGTTATCATTCTTTTTTTACAATCGCTGCTCCTTAGCGGCGTATGCTTATATGCCGGCCTTTCTCAAAATGAAAGCCATCTTTTCATCGCCGCTATTTTGACTTTGCTCATCAAGGGGCTGCTTATCCCGTACAGCCTGCGCCGCCTGGTGCTGCGCCTTAAAACGGAAAAAGAAACGCATCCCATTTTATCGCCCAATATGTCTTTTTTCGCCGGCGGCCTCTTGCTCATGCTTTCGCACGGCCTGCTGTCTGGCGCTTTGCCCGCTTCCAGCGGCAGAGACATTCTCTCTACCGCCATTACTTTAGTATTGTTAGGTTTGCTGCTTTTGATGATCCGCCGCCAGGCGCCGCTGCAAATCGTCGGCCTTGTCACATTAGAAAACGGGCTCTATCTGCTGGGGCTTTCCATCACCGGCGGCCTGCCTTTAGTGATTGAACTGGGAATCTTCCTGGATCTTCTGGTAGCTGTCATTGTGCTGGTAGTCCTCACGCGCCGTCTAAAATACTCCTTCCAAACCACAGATACGTCCGTGTTAAAAAATCTCAAAGGATGATAGCCACATGTATTTATTTGCCTTATTCACCATGTTCTGCCCTTTGGCAGCGGCCATAGGCAGCATACTTCTTTTCAAAAATTCTCCGTGGCTGTATCGCTTCAATGTAGCCGCCGCCGTTCTCTCGTTAAGCGCCGTCGGTTGGCTTTGGCTGCAAGGCCCGCTGCCGCTCTCCTGGGATAATTGGTTATATGTCGATGCGCTCAGTCTGATTTTCTCCCTTTTGGTCGCTTCTTTGGGCCTGTCCGCTTTAGCGGTTTCCGGCCCGTACTTAGCTGCCGAAATAGCTGGCGGCCATCTGCAGCCTCGCCGCTTAGGCCAATATTATGCGCTGCTGCAATTGTTTATTTTCACCATGCAAAGCGCCTTGTTTTTGGAAAATCTAGGCTTTGTCTGGGTAGCCATTGAGGCCACCACCCTGGCCAGCACCTTGCTTGTAGCGTTCCAGTCCAACCGCTCTTCCTTGGAAGCCGCTTGGAAATACGTGCTCCTTTGCACGGTCGGCATCAGCTTGGCTATGCTCGGCGCCATTTTGTTGTACCAGGCCCAAGCCACAGCTGGCGTCGCGCTGGACCAGCCCCTAAGCCTTGTCGCGCTCAGCCAGCCTGGCGTCCTTTTAGATGCGCCCTTGTCCCGTTTAGCTTTTGCTTTCCTGCTGATTGGTTACGCCACCAAAGCCGGCTTAGCACCTATGCACACCTGGCTTCCAGACGCCCACAGCCAAGCGCCGGCGCCTGTAAGCGGCCTTTTGTCTGGGGCGTTGCTCAGCTGCGCTTTTTATGTACTGTTGCGGCATATCGCTATCTTGCGTCCGTCTCTGCCTCCGGAACTGCCGGAAACAGCGCTGCTGGCTTTAGGCATTTTATCGCTGGCAGTGGCGGTTCCCTTCTTGCTGCTGCAGCATGATCTCAAGCGTTTGCTCGCTTATTCCAGTGTGGAACACATGGGTATTCTCGCCATCAGCGCTGGCGTCGGCACGCCTGCCGCCCTCTTTGCCTGCCTGCTGCATGTATTGACTCACGGCTTTACTAAGTCCGCTCTTTTCTACGCAGCCGGCTTTATTACGCAGGAATATCATTCGCGGCAGCTTTCCCGTATCCGCGGCCTCTTACAAACCTCTCCTTTTCTGGGCTGGATCTTCTTGGCCGCCATGCTGTCCATTACCGGCACGCCTCCCTTTAGCGTTTTCCTCAGCAAGTTCTTGCTGCTCCAAGCGCTTTTCGCCGCAGATCGCCCTTGGCTGGCGGCTTTGCTGCTGCTGCTTTTAGCAGGCGCTTTTGCCGGCTTAATGCATTATGCCGGCCAGCTCACAGGCGGCACGGCGCCGCACAGTCACCACTCCGTGCCTTTAAATCATTTGACTCGCTTCATCCTGGTCGGCTCTTTGCTGCTGGTTGCTATCGGCGGCCTCTTCCTGCCGGATATGCTGGTCCAACTGCTGAATGACGCTACTTTGATCGCCCTGGGAGGTGCCCCTTATGCAAAGCCATGATGTATTGCCCGTAAATTGGCAGGCGCAAACCGCTCAGCTCCACGGGCGCGATTATCAATTGTCCGCCTTATTCGCAAATGACGAGAGAGCGCTGCACGGCGTTTATGCCATATATGCCGTGTTCTTCCAAGCCCAAGAGCAGGATTTGCAACTGCTGCGTCTGCCGCTCTCCGCCTCCTCGACCTCTTTCCCCAGCATCACTGCGATCTTTCCCGGCGCAGCCTGGTACGAACGGGAAATTCACGATTTATTCGGCCTGTCCCCGGCTGGTCATCCTGACTTGCGACCGCTGGTACTGCATCATGCGCGCGGTGTCTTTCCGCTGCGTAAAGATGCGGGAGCGGCGATACCGCCCGAAGGCGAAGCCTTCCCGGTTCCGCGCGCCAGCGGCGAAGGTCTTTTTGAAACGCCAGTCGGCCCCATTCACGCCGGCATCATTGAACCGGGACATTTTCGTTTCACCCAAGCCGGTGAAAACGTACTGCATCTAGAAGCGCGTCTTTTCTACACGCACCGCGGCGTAGAAAAAGCCATGGAAGGCCGCACCGTCAGCCAGGCTCTTCATGGCGTAGAACGCGTCTGCGGCGCTTGCAGCGTTACCCATGCCATGGCTTTTTGCCAGGCGATCGAGACGCTTTGCCGCCAGGAAATCCCCCCTCGCGCCGCTATGCTGCGTCTTATCGCCTGCGAGCTGGAGCGGCTGTACAACCATCTGGGGGATATGGGGAATCTTTGCGCCGGCGTCGGCTTCCACGCAGGAGTCAGCATCGGTAGCCGTTTGAAAGAAGATTGTCAGCGCTGGAATGAACGACTCACCGGGCACCGTTTCTTGCGCAGCTGGATTACGCCAGGCGGCGTGTCCCGCGATATCAATGACAAAGACCAGCAAGAGCTGCTGCAGTTTCTAGGGCAGCTTGAAGAAAAAGTAAAAAACTTCATTGACCTCTTAGCTGGAAATGACGCCTTAAGCCAGCGCACGGAAACCACGGGCATTCTGCCTCATAAAGCCGCCCTGGAGCTGGGCGTAGTCGGCCCTGCGGCGCGCGCTTCCGGCATGGATATCGACTTGCGGCGCGACCTTCCCTACGGCGCTTACCAGGCCTTGCAGCCGCACATCCCGGTACGTAAAGAAGGCGATGTAGCAGCCCGGCTTTTTTTGCGCGCCGACGAAGCCCAGGAAAGTCTGCTGCTTTTAAGCAAAGCGCTGCGCCAATTGCCGCCCGGCCCCATGCAAACGCCCATTCCGCCCTTGCCGCCGCCAGGCAGCGCCTTGGGTTGGGCGGAATCGCCTCGTGGCGGCGAGTTCATCTGGCTGCAAATTGACAGCAGCGGTCATCTGTCCCGTCTCTTCCTGCGCTCTGCATCTTACCCCAACTGGATGGCCGTACCGCTGACGGTGCCGGGAAACATCATTCCAGACTTTCCTTTAATCAATAAAAGCTTCGAGCTGTGTTACGCTTGTCTCGACCGTTAGGAGTACAATCATGTGGAAATTGTTAAATACCATTTTTCAAACCGGTTGTGTTACTGAAAAAACAGCAGCCCCCTCGCCGCTCACGCTGCGCGGCAGGCTGCAGCAAACAGAAAGCTGCAGTCAATGCCATCATTGCGTATCCGCCTGTCCCACAGGCGCCCTTACCACGCAGCCTGACTGGCAATGGAATCCGGAGCGCTGCACTTTTTGCGGCCTTTGCTTGGAATCTTGCGAGCGTCATTTGCTGCAGCACGTTCCGGAAAGCTATCACGCCTTTCATACGGCTTTAGGTAAAGAGCTCGCCGAAGAAACGCATCGTATTTTCGGCCGCTCTCTGGCGATTCGGCACCTGGACGCAGGCTCCTGCAATGCTTGCGATTTTGAGATGGCCGCCTTGGGGAATCCTTATTACGATTTGGCGCGTTATGGCATTTCTTTTGTCGCCTCGCCCCGTCACGCCGACCTGTTAATGGTCACCGGCGGTGTTACGCATCACCTAAAAGACGCCGTTTTGCGCACCTACGAAGCCATGCCGGAACCCAAGCGCGTTCTAACTGTGGGCGCCTGTTCTTCTGGAGGCTGCGTTAACGGCGCTCCTTACGCGTTAGCCGGCAAGGTAGAAGATTTCATCCCGGTACACATGAAGCTTCCCGGCTGTCCGCCCCGCCCGCAAGCTTTGCTATACGCTCTTTTGCTGCTCATTGGCCGCAAGCCTTAGAACGCAGCAGAAGAAACGGCTAAACTAGAAAATGTGAACTACGATAAAAAGCGACTATGCAGCAAATTTGCACAGTCGCTTTTTTATTTTAGGCGGTCCGCCGCGCGGCCTTTTCACTGCTGCGGCAAAATACGATAGTCGCCCCGAAGATGTTGCAGTAGCGGCAGTTCAGCGCGCACCTTTGCCTGCACAGCGCGGTCTATTTCTACTTTCACCAGTTGCTCTGTTTCATCGGCTTGAAACAAAATCCGGCCCCAAGGATCCGCCACTAGAGAGTGACCATATGCTTCATAAACAGATCCCGCCAGTTTGGCCGGCGCCGCCCCGACAACAAACACCTGGTGATCTACCGCCCTGGCCCGCAGCGTCAGCTCCCAATGAGCCGGCCCAGTCGTCCAGCCAAAAGCAGCCGGATAAATCAACAAATCGGCCCCTCGTCGCACCATTTCCCCAGCCATGGCGCCAAAGCGCATGTCATAGCAGATCCCTACGCCCAACACCCCTACGGAAGTTTCACATAAAATCAACTCGTTTCCAGCGGTCAACGTATCGGATTCCCGAAAGCAAGTGCCCCCTGCAATATCCACATCAAACAAATGCATTTTTCGGTGCCGCCCCAACAAACCTCCCTGTTCGTCAAAAACAAAGGACGTATTATAGACGCGCCCCGCTTCATCACACTCCGGGATAGAGCCGCCTACTAAAACGACGCCGCTTTCCCTGGCCCATGCGCTCATACGGCTTACGGTTTCTCCCTCCGCTGGTTCCGCATACTTCGGGAACAACGCCGCCTGATAGGGGCAGCTGAACATTTCCGGCAAAACCACCAAGCGGCAACCTTCCTGGGCCGCCTGCTGCACCATCTGCTGCGCCTGGCGCAGATTTTCCTCCTTAGCAACGCGCGTAGCCATCTGACAAAGGCCCAATAAAAAATTTTCATCTGTTTTCATAACTTCCTCCTGCGAACAAGCTTCTTGTTTTCTTTTGATTCTACTTGTTTGCTCCAGTTCCTGCCCCTTTCCCCCTTCTCCGGGAGCAACTCAAAAAGTTGTCTCGTCGCAAAATATCTTTTTAACTAACATTCTCTCCAGAATAGACATGTATACCTTGATGTTTCTTCCATTTTTTCCCCCATGCTTGTTTTTCTATTTTTCGCAATGAATTTATTTTATGGTATACTGAATTCGTTGGTAGATTCCAAATTATTCGAAAAAGGGAGTTGAGTGAATGAATCGGAAAGTTCTTGTCACCTTAGCTGTCCTGGTAGTCTTCCTCTGCAGCATGCAAGTAGCCTTTGCTGCAGAACCCAGCAACAATCATCTGCCCAACGTAAAAATTCTTGCCACAGGCGGCACTATTGCCGGCTCTGGAGCCACCAGCACTACCACTGTTGGCTACACGGCCGCTGTAGTTCCCGTGGACGCGCTCATTAACAATGTCCCGGAACTCAAGAAAGTAGCCAATGTCAGCGGCGAACAGATTGCGCAAATCGCCAGCGAGAACATGACCAACAAAGTTTGGTTGAAACTGGCTAAACGCATCAACGAACTGCTGGCTTCCGATGATGTGGACGGAATTGTCGTCACCCATGGTACCGACACCATCGAAGAAACGGCCTATTTTTTGAACCTAGTTGTAAAAAGCGAAAAACCGGTTGTCATTGTTGGCGCCATGCGCCCGCCGACAGCCATGAGCGCTGACGGCCCGATGAACCTGTACAATGCCGTCGTCATTGCCGGCACCAAAGAAGCCCGTAATAAAGGCGTTCTGGTCTGCTTGAACGACGCCATTAACGGCGCTCGTGAAGTAACCAAAACCAACACCTCGCTGTTGGACACCTTCCGCGCGCCTGAGCTTGGCTACCTCGGCTACATGCAAGGCGGCAAAGCTTACTTCTACCGTGAATCCACCCGCAAACATACGACTCAAAGCGAATTTGACATTACCGGCCTCACCGATCTGCCTCGCGTAGATATCGTCTACGGCTATGCCAATAATTCTCGCGATGGCCTGGACGCCTTTGTCGCTCATGGCGCTAAAGGGATTGTTCACGCTGGCGTAGGCGACGGCAGCCTCTTCACCGAAGTAAAACAAGGTTTGATTGACGCCCGTAAACAAGGCGTCCTTATCGTCCGCAGCTCCCGTGTAGGCAACGGCATTTTAGCCCGCAACGGTGAAGCCAACGATGATGAACTGGACTTTGTCGCTTCGGATACTCTCAATCCTCAAAAAGCCCGCATTTTATTAATGCTGGCTTTGACCAAAACCCACGACACCAAAGAAATTCAACGTATGTTCTGGGAATACTAATTCCCACTGACAAAAATCCTGTCCTGCTTAGCTGGGCAGGATTTTTGTATTTTTTCTTTTTCCCCTTTTTACAAGCAGGGTTTCCTCGCCTAACGTCTAACCCTTTAGTTAATATATGTATTATCCCCCAAGGAGGTCTCGAACATGGTTATACACAGCACATCCATTCTTATCAGCTTTCTCGACATACGAGACCCCGGACCGGAAAGCCCGCTGCAAGCCTTATGCCGTCAAATCACGCCGCAAGTGGTATATTTGCTGCCTTGCGCGCCCACGGAAACCCCCGGCTCCTCCCTGTCCCAAGAGGCGGCAGAGGCCATGCGCGAATGGCTGCATACCGCTTACAGTCCTTCTTTGCCTGTGTATATTCGGCCCATAAACGCAGCCGATCCAACTAGTTTTACGGATATGCTCGCTGCCAGCAAGCAAACCTTACTGACCATCATCCGGCATTGGCAGCAACATCCGGCGCAGTTCCATCTCAATACCTCTTCCGGAAGCGAAGCTATGAAAGGCGTGCTTCTGCTGTTATGCGAAGCTGGCCTTATTCCCAACACTACCCTTTGGCAGGCGCAGCCAGTTAGCAATCATCCCTCCCACCTGAAGCTCTCCCGTCTGCAGCCTACCTTGCTAAGCGAAGAGACGAGCCTGGAGCAGCTCCGCCCCTTAGCTGAAGAAATGCGTTTTGCCGAATTGGCTCGTGAATGCCAGCATATTAAATCGGTAACCCTTTGCGCTGACTGCAGCCGCGCCGCCGGCTTGATGACGGAAATTTTCCAAGCCTATCATTACTGGGACGCCATGCAATATGCCGAAGCGTCCCGCCTGCTGCGCAGCCTTTGCTATAAACTATCCGATATTCCGGAAGCAGAACTTCCTGCTGAGATACTTTCCAAGCAGTTTCTCTTTCTTGTACGCCTGCTTACCAACGAGGAAATGTACAATCTTGATTATTTGACCGAGCTGGCCTTTGGCTGCGAACGCTGTTTTCTGCGCGGCGATTATCAAGGAACCTTCCTGCGTTTCCGCCGCTTTTATCAAGGTCTTTGCACCTATTTACTCCAGCAGGCCCGCCAAGAGATTCCAGCAACTCTTCACGACCTAGAGCAAGCCGTCCTCTCTTTGACCGAAATGCCTGGACGCGATTTCTCGCTCTTTTGGAATGTCCACTTGGAATCCTGTCTTTTAGGTGATCGGGTTCCCGCAGGCCACATTGTCGCCGCTCTCCACGAGCTATACCAGCGTTCCTTTTTGGGCCAAGGCATGCAGCCCCTCTTAAAAACGGAAAGCGCCGACGCCCTGCTGGTAGTCCAAGAACTGGCTCGCTATTTTCTACCCGCTTCCGACTATCCCCTGCAGCGCGACACGCTCGACAAGCTGCTCCCCTTCTTGCAGCAGCCAGGCGTTACCGCGGCTCTGACCTTTTAGAGAGAAACGGATTTTAACAGGAGTAGAGGGAGTAAAGTGAGGGTTGCGACGGGATAGAATTAAACAAGAGTCGCGAGAGTCACGAGAGGATTCGACTGAGGATTACGGGGTAATGGATTTTAAAATTCATAAAACCCTTTCGCGTCTTTCGTGTGTTGCGCGGGTCGATTATAATTTCTGGCATAAAAAATGGTTCCAGGCTTCGCATCAGCCTGGAACCATTTTTTATGCCAAAGGAATTTCTTTTTGAGGATGTTCTCTCAGCTCATCCACTAAAAGCCGCGCTTGAAAGATCTGTCGCTGCAGGACGACCCCGTAGATCGGCGTAACAGCCGGACAACCGTCCGCCAGCCATTGTTCCGCCACACAGCCTACTGCATAGGTCACGCCGATACTGACGGGTATGCGCAAAGGAGGAAAGGGAATGCGCTCATTCAAGTCTGCTTGCAATACACTGCCCGGCAGTTGCTGCAAAAATTGCTGCGCTTGTTCCGTCGTCAACTTCCGGTCATAAATGCTAGCTAAGCTGCAAATCAAAGCTACCTCGTTCTCCAGGAGATTGTCACCGTCGGAAACCGCCAGCCAGCCTGCATGCGCTGCCGCCCAGCGGCGCAATTCCTCAGCTTTGCCAGCCACAGCCTGCTTTCCCATACCCTCTCCTCCTTTGCGAACCTATCTCTTACTGACGATTTTCGCTGCCAGCTACTAAAATCCTGCCTTTATAATTCGTGTTTATTTAAATATAGGTTAAAGGTTTTTAGCCCCTGCTTGGCGTCCTTTTATTGGTCCCGTTCCAGCTCCTTTACTCTTCTTTTTCCAAAGAATATACCTTCGAAAAGTAAATATACAAAATCGCCAAGGTCGGCACAATGACCAGCATGCCAAAGACGCCGCTAATATGTCCGGCAAACAACACGCCAATCATAATAAACGCCGGATGCAGCTTTGTCGCCTTGCCGACCAGCGTCGGATAGATTAGATTATGATTCAGCTTAAACATAATCACGTAAAAAATCAGCAGCTTCGTCGCCATCAAAGGATCCTGTATTAAAACTGTCGTAATCGCCAACATCGAAGCTACGATCGGCCCCACCACCGGAATCCACTCTCCCACTGCCGATAAGAAGGCAAATAGCACAATATGATTAACTCCCAACAGCCAGCCTACCGCCAGCACCGACAGCCCCGAAATAAGGGACACCGCCATTTGTCCTTGAATATACTTACCCAGCATAAACGTCGTTTGATCGCAAAATTGCTGAATAGCATCGCCAACCTTGGGAAACAATTTTTTCACTCCATTACGCCCTTTGCTGGCATCCTTCAGAAAATAGAACGTAATAATCGGGATTCCGATCATTTCCGCCAAATTGGAGCTGGTCTGTAAAATGGGGCCGATGGAAGCCTTCGCAAACGAAACAGACCATGACGTTGCAGCTTGCAAGACCTGATTGGCCTGCTCCTGAATAAATTCAGCCGACCCTAGCCAAGGATGCTGCGCTGCCAGCACCGCGGCAAAAGAGGCCATGTTTTCGGCTATATTCGGCATGTCTTTTACAAAATCGGTCAACGCTGGCAAAATGCTGCCTGTAATAAAGGCCAAAATCAAAACAAACAAAAGAAAGAAGCCCCCCAACGCTAGGGCAATCGCCAAAGATTCCGGCAGCTTTTTGCGCAAAAACTGCACCAGCGGCTTCAACAACACCGCCAGCAGCGTCGCAACAAACAAAACGATAAAAAGAGGCCTGGCCAATAACGATACCGTTAAAATCAATACAAGCAGCAATACCCCAAACAACAGAAACTCCTTGGTTCTATTTAAAGAAAACATTTTCACTCTCTCCTTCTGCCACATTCCAAGATCTACATACTTATTTGTTCTAAAGCAGCATTTTTCCTGTTTTAGTTAGCTATTTTTTTACCAGCCTAGGCAGAATCATCATTAAATCGCACACCCACTGCATACCAAAAACCAAAAGAGCCTTGAGCCAAAGCCCAAGACCCTTATTGGCCAGCACAAATGCAATGTTCTCCTACCTGCGATTTCCAAAACACTTATTACCCTAAAACAGCGGTTATTAATTTAGCTTTTCTTTTTTGCGCCATGCGGGCAAACTGCCACGCAGACGCCGCAAACCAGGCCGTCAAATTGCGGATAGTTTCTAATTTTCCAAGCGTCGCATTTTCTCACATCAACCAAGCTTTCTCGCAAAGCTCCTATAGACCAGGCATTGCCCACAATGGCCTGAGCCGGACAAGCTTCTACGCACCGCCGACAGCTGCCGCAAAAATTAGTTTTGGAAAAATCCTGAATTGGCAAGGGCAAGTCGGTAACTACCGTAGAAATCCGAACTCTAGGGCCGAACCTTCTAGTAATCAAAAGCGAGCTTCTACCTAGCCAGCCCAGACCGCTTTTGACGGCAGCCGTTTTATGAGGAAAATCGCCAGCGACATTCACAAAATCCGTTCTTTCGGAAGAGGCAAACGCATGAGCGCGATATCCCGTTTGTTCGATTGCCTGCTGGATTTGCCGGGTCAACGCATCAAGACGCTCATTAACGCTACGATACGCGTCATAATATACCTGATTAGGTCCGTCTACAACTGGATCCATAATCGCATCGAAAAGGGGTATGCCTATAGAAACTGCAAAAGGCAGCTCCTTCAAATCCTTGGGCAAGTCCTCTCCAACGTCAGCAAACCCGTATAGCAAATCCGATATTCCTGCCAGCATCGCTATAACGCTTCGTTGTTTTTCCGGCTCTCCTTGCATGATACCAGCCTCCCTTGTTGCTTTATTTCTAAATTATAACCGGAAGGCCTTGCGCTTTTGAAATTCAGAATTCCCATAAGATCATAGAAATCTTTTATATCGAGACTATGGTTCCTGAAGCAATTGAAGCAAGGAGGTTACGGAAGAAGAAAGACGCTTATCCTGCCGAGTAATCGCCCAAAGAGTAATTTGAACCTCCGCCGCCTGCTTCAAAACAACTATTTCTCTTTCATTTTTGATAATAACGCGCGGCAATAAAGCGATTCCTAAACCCTCGGCCATGGCGCTTGTTACAGCGTCAAAATCGCTATATTCAAACGCATAGGTCAAGCCATGCTTCTGCAGCAAGCCGTCACAGAGCTTGCGAAACGTACAGCCCGGCCGAAAATTGATAATAGGATACTCCGTAAGCTTAGAACGCTCTCCTTGGGGCAGAATACTTTTATGACCGCACCACACAAGCTCATCCGAACGAAGAGTTACGGTATCAAGATTCTTTTCCTCAATATAGTCGTGCACAAGGCCGATGTCATATTGATTGCTCTTTAAACCTTGCAACACCGCTTTAGAATTGGCGCAAATCTCAACGCGTACCGTTCCCGCGGCCTTGGCGGCTTGCAGTTTCAATAAAGCAGGCGATAGAATGTGATTAATATAATTAGTGGATAAGGCAATGCGAGTAGGCGCCCCTGCGGCGATGCTGCTAAGATGATGAAAGGTTTCGCTATAAAGGGCCAGCATCTTTTCCGCCGGTTCTACTAAATAGCTGCCCGCTTCGGTTATATATAGTTTTTTCCCGATCCGTTCAAATAAGGGTACGCCAAAATGTTCTTCCAGCGCCCGAATTTGCGCTGATATGGCAGGCTGCGTAAAATTGAGCTGTTCCGCCGCTTGCGTAATGTTCCCCAGCCGAGCGACTACACGAAACGTTTTTAATAATTGAATATCCATATACACCTCAAGGACGCTAAGTTAAATACTCACTAGAACTTGCTTTTATGTCCTACTCTCTACACAATAACACGAACATACTCTGGAAGCAAAAAACCTCTTTGCCAGGAAAGCCTCCCTCAACCGCTCCTTGGTTAAATGCAAAACATATATTTTCAGATATGGCGGATTGTCAAGCCAAGTGCGACACCTCGTGTAAAAAGACTTGAATAGGAGATTTCCAGCCTAAACATTTTCTAGGCCTAGAATTAAGAAGGAACAAATTCTTAATAAGATCATCCTGGTCAATTAAGGCCAAGTCGGTTTTCTTGGGATAAAACTCTCGCAGAAGTCCATTCGCATTCTCATTACTTCCGCGTTGCCAAGAACAATACGGATCGGCGAAATATAGTGGAAGCCCTAATTTTTCATGGAGTGCTTCATGGCAAGCAAATTCTCTCCCGCGGTCTGAAATGGCTGTTTTAAAAGCAGCACTAGGCAAAGCCGAATATACTTGAATAATGGCTGATTCCATAGAAGCAGCGGAACGATCAGGTATTTTGATAGCGGTATATAGACGGCTTTTGCGCTCTACAAAGGTAGCTAGGCATCCTTTGCTCTTGCCACGGCTGGACACTACTGTATCTAGTTCCCAGTGTCCAAATGTATCTCTGCTTTCGACCTCAGTGGGCCGCTCAGCAATGGTATGGCCAACGGCCAACCGCCCCCGTGTTTCCACTGGCTTTCGCCGCTTTCCTTTTTGTCTGAGCTGTTCTAAATTACTATGTTTTAACCAACCTCTATAAAGCCATGTATAAATGGTTTTGAAACTCAGCTTGCCGGCAAGAAGAGTATTGGCGATTTGTTCTGGAGACCACGTTTCAGAAAGTTTTTCTTCAATGGTTGCTGCTAGGGAATCCGTAAATTTCCCGACAGGTTTTGATCGAGTACGTCTGGTCTCATAGCCCTGTTGCGAGGATTCTGCGATATAGGTTGAAGCATTGTCTCGCTTTAATTCACGGGAGATCGATGAATGATGTCGTCCCATAACTACGCCTATTTTGCGAGCGGAGTACCCTGCTTGATGTAATCCTTCTATACGGCCGCGCTCGCATATAGTAAAATGATGGTAGCTCATGTTGAGTCCTCCGTCGAATGGTGTGGTGAGATACTTCATTCTACACGAAGGATTCGCGTGAGCTGTACTTTTTTACGCTGTGCGCCTGTCGCACTTCATTTTACAATCTGCCATATGAAAAAGATAAATCCTATTAGTCTAGTTACATTCAATAGTTTGGGGATGAAGAAGGCAGCGCTTACACAGCTTTTAAATTCAATTGAAAGAGAATTATTTATAACGGTCAATAAAATTATCTTTATCAACCTAGCGTACAATTAAGTTCGCAAAAGTAAAAAA
>MTLD01001098.1_pt1 | contig 124694 bp, 135 predicted proteins | sample 1982471 | NCBI WGS metagenome assembly MTLD01 (sample SAMN05712604, study PRJNA340218) | biofilm metagenome | isolation source: sample SPM anode biofilm adapted to -50 mV | place: USA | collected 2012-02-03
AACAGCCATCCTTTGTTCCTTTCGTGTAGTTTGAAATATTGAGAGTTGTAAATACTAGAAATTTAAAATCGCAGAAAGTGTGGTGATGCTCTCACCACACTCTTTATTTATAAGAAGCTATTGCGGTTGCGACAGCTTTTAAATCATCTTCACTTAAGCCACTTGCTATAGGCTTCATGACACCTTTCATAGGCCCACCTTCCCCATTTTTATAACCGTTGATTGAAGCTATAATCTTCGTAGCATCCCAACCAGCAATAATTTGTGATTTGTTTAGTGCAGATTTTGATGCTTTATCTCCATGGCAGGAAAAGCATTTACTTTTATAAATCGCTTCTCCATCTGCGGCCATTAAAGATACAGCAGCAACGGATATAAGTATACACGCTATTTTTTTCATTCTTAAGTCCCTCCATTCATTATTATTTTAATCTATTTCTAATAATAGAGTGACATTTTATAATAGAGTCAGTTTCTTTTTAGTCGCTTCATTAAAATCTATTCTATTAGTCTTTAATAGCGTATCCTAAATTACCAATTGTTTTTATGACTTCATTCCCTATTTTTTTACGTAACTTAAAAACAAGATTTTTAAGTGCCGAGGGAGGCGCTTCTTCATAGATATAAAGCTTATCTTCTAAAATTTGTCTCGTCACCAAATTTCCTTTATGTGCTAATAATATTTCAATGAATTCAACTTCTTTTTGTGTTAAGGCAATAGGGATATTGTTTTGTAAGAAAATTTTATTATTATAATCATAGGAATCAGAAGGATTGATTTTTATAACGGTTTTTGCTTTTTCCAGTAAAATAGCTGCACTTTGTTCTAGCAGCCTTGTCAAATCTCCTTCTTTGATAGGTTTAACCACATAATCCACCAATGAAAGTTTGATAGATTCAAGCAAAAAATCTTTATCGGTATAGGCACTTGTAACAATGATAGGTATCGTATGATTGTCTTTTCTAATTTCTTTAATTAAATCTAGTCCATTAATCTTTGGCATTTTTACATCGGTAATAACAATATCAGGATGATGTACATTATAAAGATTTAAAGCCTCTTCTCCATCAGATGCTGTGAATACTTTTTCTACGTATAACAACAATACTTTTGCAAAACTATCTCTCAGATTTTTTTCATCTTCTGCGAGCAATAACGAACTATTTTTTAAAACAAATTCATATTTATCTAACAAATCAACCCTCCAACTGTAATGTACCTTCAATGAATTGTAACACTATTTTATCTAAAAGATAGCTATAATTCTTTCGATACCTCTTCGTATCAGAATGCTCAAGGGACGTTAAAATGCTCGAAACCATCAGCTTTACGAGACGCTATGTTATTGCACTTTCAATCATAGCATTTCTTTCTATACTGGCTTATTACAATTTAAATCATCTTATTAGTAGTCAATCAAATGACGGAAAAATCATCAATCTTAGCAGTAAACAAGGTATGCTTTCTCAACAAATTGCCTTATATGCTATCTATTATAAAACAGAAAATTTGCGAACAAATATAGCTCTTATGGAAGATTCACACAATTTATTAATTTCGTTTCCCATGTCTACGGCATTGAAAAAAATTTATTTTGAAAAACCCTACATGCTAGATGAACATGTTCGAACGTATTTGTATCATGCAAAACGTTTTGAAGAAAATCGAGACGGAAGAAGTTTAACCTATATTTTACAAAATTCTCAAAAACTTTTAGAAAATTTAGATTTAGCAACGTCCATCTATGTCGCGACAACAGAGTCCAATACGATTCTGCTAAAAAATGTTGAGTTTTTTATTTTTATCTTTACTCTTGTGACACTTTTCTTTGAAGCAATCTTTATTTTTCGACCAGCAAATAGAAAAATTTCGGAAGTTACCAAAGAAATTATCAGGCAACACGATTATGCCAATACGATTATTGAGTCTAATACCAATGCTATTGTTACACTGGATTCAAATTTAAAAGTTCAGACGTATAACCACATGTCTGAAACAATATTTGGGTATTCAAAACAAGAAATGATAGGAGAACCTTTCTTTCCAAAAGTCATCTCTAAAGAATCTTTACCCATTAATCAAGAAGGTTCTTTAAACTTTAAAACCATTTTAGAGATTGAAAATAAAGAAGAAGTACGTGAAATTAAAGCTATTAACAAGAAAGGTCACATATTCCCTATTAGAATTTCATTTGGTATTAGCGGTGAAACAAAAGACATGCTCATTATCAGTATGCAAGATATTTCCAAAGAGATACTGAAAGATAAAATTATGATGCAGCAAGCCAAATTTGCAGCACTAGGTGAAATGATCGCCATTATCGCTCATCAGTGGAGACAACCTCTTGCTCAACTGAATTTTAACTGCATGTATATTAGAAAAAAAATTACCGATCCAGAATTGATAGAAGAGACTGCCAAAAATGAAGAAATCATCCAATTCATGTCAGAGACGATCACTAATTTTGAGAATTTTTATAAACATGTTGATAATACTACGTTCAGCCCTGTTCTATCCATTAAACAAACGCTTGTACTTCTTGAGTCTTCTTTAAAACTCTATCAAATCAAGCTCATTCAAAACATCGACTCTAAAATGAATATATTTGGAAATTCTAATAGCCTTTCTCAAGTCATTCTATCGATCATCCAAAATGCGATTGATATTTTCAAAACTTCCGCGATTAAAGAGCCTTTTATTCAAATTACACTTGAAGATTCTGATAAATTTGTTGTTCTCAAAATTGTCGATAATGCAGGTGGGATTCAAACGGCTTTAATTAATGATATTTTTAAACCTTTTCATAGTAATAAAAATAAATTATCAACTGGCATTGGGCTTTACATGTCAAAACTAATTATAGAAAATCAATTTCACGGAATAATCAATGCCAAAAATACGGCTAATGGTGCTCAATTTAGCCTATTTCTGCCTTCTTGTTGTGATAATCTGTAAAATATATTTTCTTTCTTTCATAAAATTTTAACTTAAAAAATTTTAGCGACTCAAAAGAAACTGACTCTATTATAGAATTCTATCGTCAACTTAAAGTGTTAAATTAATATTAAATAAAAAGAACAAAAACGATATTGGCCACATCACTTTTTGTACATTTTATATTTAATATAATCTTATCTTTTAAAAGGAGGATATATGGAAAGAGGTTTCAAACTTCTTTCATCGCTTATGCTTTCAAGTACTTTGCTTACAACAGCATCTATTGCTGCGAGTGGAGACGGTACTTTAGATAAAGTGATGAAAGAAAGAGGTCTCAGTGAAGCAGATGTTGTTCGTGCCGCTAAGACTTATAATCCAACGGGCGTACATGACAAGTACATGGTATTTAGCTCTGGTGGACAATCTGGGCAAGTTATGGTTTATGGTGTACCATCCATGCGCTTACTCAAATACATCGGTGTTTTTACACCAGAGCCTTGGCAGGGATATGGCTTTGATGAAGAGAGTAAAAAAGTCTTACGTGAAGGAAATATCAGAGGTAAAGAGATTAATTGGGGCGATACACACCACCCTGCCTTATCTGAGACCAATGGTAATGCGGATGGTAAGTGGCTTGTAATCAATGATAAAGCAAATCCAAGAATTGCTGTTATTGATTTGAGCGACTTTGAAACAAAGCAAATTGTTGTCAATCCTGTCTTTAAATCTGAACATGGTGGCTCTTTCTTTACTCAAAATTCAGAATATATTATAGAAGCGGCACAATATGCAGCTCCATATGACAATAACTATCACCCAATAGAAGACTACAAAGAAGTCTATCGCGGTGGTGTAACCATGTGGAAATTTGATCCTACAAAAGGAAGAATTCAAGAAAAAGATTCTTTTACCATTGAATTACCTCCTTATATGCAAGACTTAAGTGACGCTGGTAAAAAAGTCAGCCATGGATGGGGATTTACCAATTCATTTAACTCAGAAATGTACACAGGTGGAATTGAAGTTGGTATGCCACCTAATGAAGCAGGTATGAGTAGAAATGATACCGATTACCTTCATGTCTATAATTGGCAAAAACTTGCGGAGCTTGCAAAAGACCCTAAAAATGTCAAAATTGTGAATAACCACAGGGTTGTTCCAATCGATGTTGCAGTTAAAAACGATGCACTATTTCTCATTCCTGAGCCAAAATCTCCACACGGTGTCGATGTTGATCCTACGGGTGAATACATTGTCGTATGTGGAAAATTGGATACACACGCATCTGTTTATAGCTTCTCAAAAATTCAAGCATTAATCAAAAACAAAGATTATGCTGGAAAAGACCCTTATGGTATTCCTATTCTTGATATGAAAAAAGCTTTACATGGGCAAGTAGAGTTGGGCCTAGGACCATTGCATAACCAGTACTCACCTGTTGATGGAGAGATTTACACTTCATTGTATGTTGATAGCCAAGTTGTGAAATGGAATTTCAAAACATTGAAAGTTATCGATAGAGTGAATGTTCACTACAATATTGGTCACCTTTGCGGAATGGAAAGCAACACATGTGATCCACAAGGTGAATATATTATTGCGTTGAATAAACTTTCTATTGATCGTTTTGCCAATGTTGGACCGTTACATCCACAGAATCATCAATTGATTGATATTCATGGTAACAAAATGGATATGCTTGTTGATATGCCTATACCATTGGGAGAGCCTCATGATGCCGTAGCAATTCGTATCAGTAAGCTCAATCCAAAAGTACGTTACGAGATGGGTACAAACTCTCGTACAGAGCAAATCAGTGAAGGTAAAACACTTGCCGGTCAAGAGCGAATAGAGCGTAAAGGAAATGATGTAAAAGTCTATGCAACATTAGTACGTTCACACATTAATCCTGAGCATATTACCGTCAATAAAGGAGACAATGTCACCATCTATATGACGAATCTTGAGCGAGCAGAAGATGAAACACACGGTTTTACGGTAGATAACTATAACGTTCATGCTTCAGTAGAACCAGGTAAAGTGGCAACTGTGAAGTTTAAAGCAGATATGGAAGGTGTATTCCCATACTACTGTACAGAATTTTGTTCTGCACTCCACTTAGAAATGATGGGTTACCTCATGGTTAAAGACCCTAATAAAAAGTACGAGAGCGTTCAAAAATTAAAAATGGCAACAATGAGTAAAGAACAACTCAAAGCCGAATATGACAAAACAGTTGCTGTGAATAAAGCAACCGATGATGTTATCCAAAGCGTTGTGAAGTTCCTCAAAGAGAACCATTATGAAAAACATGATGTTGTGAAAAACCTTGTAACCGATGCCCTTGATCAGTACGGCAAAATTCCTGAGCAGAAAAAACTTTCAGATGAAGCCGTTAAGGCAGGCGATTTTGAAAAAGCTGTCTTATTTGAAAATATGATCTGGCAATACATGGTTAAAACAGCAGATGTTGGCATTCGTGCCAAAGACTTACTGGTTAAGTATGTTGCGACAAAACAATCTCCAGAAGCTGCAAAAGGCGAAACTGCCTTTAATGAAGGTGGTTGTTCCGGATGTCACGTTATTGGTAAAGTAAGTTCAGGTCCAGATCTTACGGGTGTATTAGGTCGTCATGAAAATGGTGAAAAATGGGTCGCTGATTTTATTAAAAATCCTAAAGAGAAATTCGACGACCCTTATGTCAAAGCCATGATTGACTATTTTAACCTAAGAATGCCTAATCAGAACATGAAAGACCCTGAAATAAAAAGCATTATTGAATACCTCAAATGGGTAGATAGTAACGCCAATTTATTTTAATCTTTTATAGCACAAGAAGCCCACAAAGAGCGAATCTTTGTGGGTTGATATGTGTCAATGATAAAGATAAAAATTCAAGATAGACTATTCTTACCTAAAAATTCAGTTTTAGTTTTTAGACAAGGATATTTAAGGAGAAACAATGAATCAAAGTTTAATCAAATCAAAGATATTTGCAGGTATTGCATTGGTCATTATGACACTATCGTTTACTTTTCCAATGATCAGTTTTCATGGAGTACTCAACAAAATAGACGCTGGCAAAAAAGAAGAAATTTCATCGTTTCAAAAGAGCGTTTGGAACCTATACAATCAAGGTCGGTACAAAAGTACCAGTACACCTAAAGAAGCACATAATAATTTGGATAAAATGATCAGTACTTCGTCTGAAATCGGCGTGGCTTCATTTCCAATTTGGTCATGTTCTCTTGAAGCGCCAAACTATCCCAAAGAGGCATTTCCTGAGGGCATTCCTGTTTTTTTTCACTTTGATGGATTTAGTGGGGAAGTTCATGAGATGAACACGATTAACCACTATATTGGAATGGATCCTATGTGGAGAGGTGGAATATTGGAGCGAGAAATAGGCATTTATGCATTACTGTTTTTGAGTTTAATTATGGTGTATTTTATTGCATACAATCGTAAATTATTGAGTTATTTTATGATTATTCCTACCTCTTTACCGCTCCTGTTTATTGCAGATTATTCTTACTGGCTTTATTGGTTTGGACATAACCTTCATGATTGGGGTGCGTTTAAAATAAAACCTTTTATGCCTACGGTCTTTGGAGATGGTAAAGTGGCGCAGTTTACAACACACTCATATCCGACCATTGGATTTTATTCTTTAGCACTCATTGGTATATTTTCGTTACTTGCCATTTTATCGTACAACAAAGCAATGAAAGAACGTGAGGTTAAGTAAGCTTATGAAATATCTTCTTCTTTGTATTTTGACACTGTTATTTCTTTTTGCGAAAAGTGAGTTTAAGTACGATACACAAGAAGAGGTTGTTGCCTATAAAGGGCCTATTAAAGAAACACAGAGGAACCCTATTCAGGATGTTATTGATACAGCTAAAGAAGGCTCCATCATTAAACTTAAAGCAGGTGTGTACAAAGGCAATATTGTCATCACAAAACCTATAAGTATTGTAGGAGTAGAAGATGGCGTTGTAATAGATGGTATGGAAGCAGGCAGTGTCATCACCATCAAAAGTTCTTATGTAACATTGAAAAATTTGGTCATTCAAAATAGTGGTGAGAGGTCTGACATACTAGACGCGGCCATCAATATGGAAGGCGATGCTAAAACAGGTGCTCTGGTTCAAAATGAAGTCAGTCATTGCAAGATTTTGAATTCTCTTTTAGGTATTAATATGGAAATAGTCAATAATTCTTTGATTCAAAACAATTATATTACTTCAAAGAATTATGAGCTGGGATTACGCGGAGATGGAATACGTCTATGGTATAGCAATGATAATATTATCAGGAAAAACCATCTTTATCGCTCACGTGACATGGTTGTTTGGTACTCTCATGGCAATACTATTGAAGAAAATCTTGGCGAGTATGGAAGGTATTCACTCCATTTTATGTACGCAGGTAAAAATTACGTTCATAACAATGTCTATCAATACAATTCTGTTGGTATTTTTTTCATGTATTCCAATGACACGATTGCAACGGGAAATACCATCAAAAGCGCATTGGGAGCAACAGGTATTGGCATCGGTCTTAAAGATTCCTCGAACTTCACGATTGAGAACAATACCATTGTTTACAATGCGCAGGGCATGTATATCGATAGGTCTCCGTTTGAGCCAGGCTCTCATCTTTGGATCAGAAACAACCAGTTTTTATTCAATTCAGAAGCCTTGCACTTTCATTCTCTTTGCGAAAATGGAATCTTTGAGAACAATGTTGTTAAAGGGAATATTGAAGATGTGGTGAATGACTCACGTAGCGTTGATAATTTTAAAAATGAATTTACACAAAACTATTGGGATAACTATGAAGGCTTTGATACAAATATGGATGGTTATGGGGATAACCCTTATCGTGTTTATCAGTATGCTGATAAATTATGGGCTTACAACCCATCTGTAAAGTTTTTCTACGGTTCCCCCGTTATGACTTTACTCAATTTTTTGTCTAAATTGGCTCCTTTTTCAGAACCAATTTTCTTACTAGAAGACAAAAAACCAAAGTTTACACATTAATTGGAGAAAAAATGGCATTACATGTAAAACAAGAAAGAAGAGAATTTATCCAATACTCCACGCTGGGTATTTTAGGATTAGTCCTCGGTGCAGGAGTTATGGGCGCTCCTTATCTCAAAGCAAGAGAAACACATTTACGCCCCCCTGGCGCGGTAGAAGAAGATCGATTTTTGTCTCTTTGCATTAAATGTGGGCAATGTTTACAAGTATGCCCATACCACTCTATCAAACTAGCCGATTTCGCAAAAGGCTATGGTATGGGAACGCCTTACATTGAGGCACGAGAGAGAGGATGCTACCTTTGCGGTCTACTTCCTTGTGTTTTAGCCTGTCCAACAGGAGCACTTGAACATCACACAGAGAAACCAGAAGACGTTAAAATGGGCATTGCGGTATTGGAATTTCCTCAAACATGTCTTGCAATAACCAGAACGATTGTGCCTAAAAATCAAATCAAAAGAATTTACGAACATCCGCATACCCGTAAGTTAGAAGAGGATGTCTTAAAAAAGCTCTCTGCATATGAAGGTAAGGACTGCACTATTTGTGCCGATATGTGTCCCCTTCCAAACCCTATCAATGCTATTGAAATGATAGTGACAGAGGATGGCATTAAAAAACCAAAAATCAATCAAGGGTGTGTGGGATGTGGGGTATGTGAAGAACTTTGCCCTGCTTCTTCACCTTCCATCGTTATCAAGCCGCGAGAAACGTACAACACCTATTATAAGAAGGAACAAATATGAAAAAATATTTTATTCTTTGTCTATTTATTGCACTGGTATTTAATGCTTGCTCGGATAAAAAAGATGAAAAAACACTTCAAAAAACCGATACCAATGTATCGCAACAAATAGGCAAAATTGAAGTGGTTGAAAACGACAATTTTAAAGAGCAAAAAGTCCAAGTCAAGAAAGATGACAGCAACGAAAGCAAAGACTTTTATTACGATTATCATCAAGAAACAAAAGGGCAAGCAAAAGAACCATCAGAAGATGAAAAGAATTATACACCTCTTGGAGCTGCACTTAAAATTCGAAGCCCTTATGAGCATGTCGAAGTAAGCATGTTAGTCAGTCAATTAAGTAAGAATTTTATCGTTAAATGTTCGGCATGCCACAACCATTATGCCAATGGTATCATTGGTCCATCTCTACTTAGCAAAGACAGCAACTATATTTTCAAAACGATTGCTCAGTATAAGACAGGCGAGAAAAAGAATGTACTCATGAAAGAGCTGGTTTCACAGATGGACGATAAAGAGATTAAAGCATTAGCGGATGAAATTTATACCTTTAATCAAGAAGTAAAAAAATTAAAAGAGAGACAAAAATGAAAAATATTATTGTAGGCATCATCACATTAGTGATTCTTGGAAGTATGGTTTATACAATAAATCAAGGTACTGCATTCCAAGGCGGACAAGCAGCTAAAATCATAGAAAATGTATCAAAAACGCAACAGGCAACATCACAGCAAAATGCTCAACCTGTGAAAGAAAAAAGTGATAGAGATATTGAAGCCGAAAAAATAAAAGCCTTGAAAGATAAAGCAGGAAATGCCGCTGCATTTAAAGTCAGCGACAACTATAAAAAGAAATGTGCTTCATGCCATGGCGTTACAGGAGAAGGCGCTGTTGGACTTCCTCTGTTTGGACAAAGCGCAGAGCAAATCTACGCTAAATTGAATGACTTTAAAAGTGGCAAACGCGATAATCCTATCATGAAAAATGCCATTATAAATCTTAATGAAGCGGATTTTAAAGAACTCTCGCAAGAAATTGGGGAGTTTAAGGCTAGAGCGGAAGCATTGAAATAAGTAAAGGATATCTTGTGAGCAGTAAATACGAAGAACGAAAAACGATTGCCAAAACATCCTTTTTTTCCACATTTATTGATGAATCAAAAGATGGGAAAAAAAGATTAAGCATACGTGCCATACGCTGGCTTGTTATTATTAGTATTCATCTTCTATTCTTTTTGTCTTTTAAAATTGACATACAAATACTTGAAGGCACATTGAATGGATCACGATTCCTAGGATTTCACCTTATTGATGTTTTCACAACGCTCGAAATGTTTGTGGCAACATACCATATACCCATTAATATGATTATTGGAACGACAACGATTTTAATAGTTTATTTACTGATTGGTGGAAGAACGTATTGTTCATGGGTTTGTCCTTATGGTTTGCTGAGTGAAATCGGAGAAAAATTGCACAGCGCTTTAGTGCAAAAAAAGATTATAAAAGAGAGAGTTTTTGATTATCGCATCAAATATATTTTCTGGGGAATTTTTCTAATTCTTGCCTTTACAAGTGGTTATTTGGTCTTTGAGCTTATTAACGTCGTAGGGATTTTAAGCCGATTCATCGCTTATGGATGGAGCGTTGCGCTTGCATGGGTTTTAACTGTTTTTCTTATTGAAGTTTTTTTCGCTAGACGTGCATGGTGCAAGTATATTTGTCCCATTGGAACGACCTATGGATTCATTGGCACCGTGAGTGCTTCAAGAATAGAATGGAATGATAATTGTGACCATTGTATGGTCTGTCATGATGTCTGTTTTGAAAATCAAGTCTTAGAAATCACCAAATCAAAGTATGACAAACAACGCGAGGAATTAGGCATCAAAAAAGAAATTGTAACCAGTGGTGATTGTACCCTGTGCGGACGTTGTATTGATGTATGCCATTCTGATGCACTACATTATACCTTTAGATTAAAGTCACTCATATGATAGAAATTTGTAACGTCAGCAAAAAATTTGGCAATGTCCTCTCGTTGGATAATCTGACACTCAACCTTAATAAAGATGAATGCATCGCATTAATGGGACCTAATGGCGCAGGAAAAACAACGCTCATTAGACTTATATTAGGCTATTATCATCCTAATAGCGGTTCTGTTTTAGTGAATGGATTAAATCCTCTTAAAGAGAGAATTCAGGTTTTACAAAACATTAGCTTCGTTCCTCAATTGCCACCACCGATTAAGTTAAACCTTGAGGAACTCATGCGTTATGCTTGCAAAAGTACGAATGTCGAGAGAGAAGCGATTATGCATTTTGCGAAAGAAATGGAACTTGATATTGAACCTAATTTGAATAAATCATTTTTTAAATTAAGTGGAGGTATGAAGCAAAAAATGCTGATAGCTATTAGTTTAGCCAGACAAAGTGAAATTATTATCTACGATGAGCCCACCGCCAATCTTGACCCAAAAGCGAGGGACAATTTTTATCGTTTATTGAAAAATGAAACACGTTCAAAAACCGCATTATTTGTTACGCATCGACTCGATGAGATGAAAGAACTTGTCAATCGACAAATCTATATGGACTTAGGAAAGGTATTGACTGATGAAAAAGTTTAATCTTTTTTCCCTTTTATTCTTAACACTCTTCATCCTTGGATGTGACAGTAAAATAGACTTAAGTCCTAAAAAAGTGCATTGGGACAGAGATATGTGCGAACGATGCAAAATGGTTCTAAGTGATAGAAAATTCTCAGCACAAGTGGTTCATCCACAAACAGGTAAACACTATTTTTTTGATGATATTGGATGCGCTATTTTATGGTTTAAAGAGAATAAAACTCCATGGAAAGATACAGCCATTATCTTCGTCAATGATGCTAAGACTGGTCAATGGATTGATGCGAGAAAAGCATTTTACGATGTTGAAAATATCACTCCTATGGCATATGGCTATGGAGCACATGAAGAGAGAAAGAGTATTCCTGAAGGTCAAGAGATTATTGATTTTGATGAAGTCACACAAAGAGTGCTTAAAATAGGCAAATGATGATAAAAGCTAATCGTTATCTCATTTTTATAACTTTTCCCACGCTTTGCATAATCATAATGGCACAAGCATTTTACTTCTCTTACGCGTATGCGCTAAGCACTGAGAAGATTACATGTAAAGAAAAATTAGTGGCGTTAATAGGACTTCCTGATTTGGCTTTGGTGAACGAAGCACACTATGTACGTCATCGAAGCCTTAGTGATGTTTTTTCTTATTTCAACGACTCCCCTGAACTCTTAGAGTATTTCCCTTCGACCTTTGTCTATCACTTTGCGCCACATTCAAATCCTTCAAGGATAGAACGTGTCTTTTAAACCCAATTTTCTACTTTTGGATTATGCGATTCGCTCGCTTTATCGCCGTAAAGGAAAAAGCTTTTTTATTTTTTTTATCTTGAGTTTGCTTATTTTTTTGCTCTCGTCAGTGCTAATGATTGCAGATGCTATTAAATTAGAACTTAATACGACACTTCAAACACTACCTCAAATTACATTGCAACGCTTTGTAGCAGGCAAACAAACAGATGTTTCTATTGACCGTGTCGATACGCTTTTAGGGATAGAAGGCATTCACTCCGTAACGCCTCGTATTTGGGGATACTACTATTTTAAACCTGCAGGTGTTAATTTTTCAATTGTGGGAGTTGATGCTTATGAAGAGCAATATTCAACCACGCTTTCTAAACTTACGCAGCATTTTAATGTCAAAACGCTTGAGAAAGAGCCATCAATGATTATTGGAGAAGGTGTGAAAAAAGTCTTAGAAGAGAACTACTACACCGATTTTTTCAACTTTGTGACCAGTGAAGGGAAATGGCAAAAAGTCTCCATCGCGGGAGTATTTCATTCCCATCTCTCTTTAGAAGCCAATGACTTGATTATTCTTCCCAAAAAATTGGCATATACTATTTTTGGTATGGATAAGAATAAAGCCACAGATATTATTGTTAAAGTGGCCAATCCTAAAGAAATTGCTACTATTGTACAAAAAATCACTACGCGCTTTCCCGATATGCGTGCCATTACTCAAGATGACATTCGAGTGAGTTACCAAAATATTTTTGATTATAAAAACGGTTTTTTCCTCTCCCTTTTCAGTGTGTGTGCATTTGCCTTTTTTATCATTATCTACGATAAAACCAGTGGGCTTAGTGCAGAAGAGAAACAAGAGATTGGTATATTAAAAGCAATCGGGTGGAGTGGAGATGACATTTTACAAGAAAAGTTTTATGAGAGCTTTATCATAGCTTTGGGAGCTTTTTTATTAGGAATAGCATGTTCACTGTTTTACCTCTATGGTTTACACGCGCCTCTTTTACGCAATGTCTTTATGGGATATTCAGAGCTCAAACCCCCATTTGTGCTCCCTTTTAGCTTGGATTACGCTATGTTTGTTCTACTCTTTTTGCTTTCAGTGCCCATTTATATCGCGGCAACACTGATTCCATCCTGGAGAGCTTCGAGTCTCGATGCCGATGAGGTGATGCGATGATTGTGCTTCATGATGTCAGCAAGAGCTTTATGCAAGGAAGTGAGACTATCCATGCACTTGAGCATATCTCTTTACATGTAAAAACAGGGGAATGCGTGGTGTTAAAAGGAGCAAGTGGTAGCGGTAAGAGTACCCTTCTGTCTTTAATCGCAGGACTCGCACAGCCTGAATGTGGCGAAATACGCATGAATGGCAAGGAAATTTCCAAATTACCTGAGCATTTTAGTGCAGCAATGCGCAGAAGGCATATCGGATTTATCTTTCAAAAATATCATTTAATCCCCTATTTAAGTGTAGAAGAAAACATTATCGCACCTTTAATTCCTGAAAATCTACCTCTTGCTATTTTAGAAAGTAAAGCTAAAACGGTGATGGAACAATGTGGTATCCTCCATAAAACGCATATGCGAGTCAATCGTCTCTCAGGAGGAGAACAACAACGCGTAGCGATTGCACGAGCACTTATCAATAACCCATCGGTTATCTTGGCAGATGAACCAACAGCTAATCTTGACGCGAACCTCTCAAATGAGCTGATAACACATCTTAAGATGCTTAAACAAAGAGGAGTTACCCTACTCATTGCAACACATGATCCACTCTTCTTTACCCTTCCTTTTGTGGACCGTATCATTGAAATAAAACATGGTGAGATTGTTGCATGAGCCTGACACCTGAGATTATTGCCCTTTTTATCCTTGATGCTATTTTTCTTTTTTTTGGTGTTATTGCTTTAGTGATAGCATGCAAGATTGCCTTTAAATGGGACTATCATGCAACCACTTCTTTACAATATGCGCTCACAAAACAAAGTTTTCTTGTCTCGACGATTATCAAATATATCTTTATGCTTAAACTTCCACTTTTTCTCTTTTTTATCTACACGTGCGATAAACTCTCTAATATCATCACCGGAGCCATGTGCGCGAGTGGCGTGGTCAATTCAGTTGATTTTGGACTCTATTTGACACTCTTTAAACTCTTAAATCTCTATTTATTTGGCTTTTGGTTATTGCTCCACTATGCAGATATTAATGATGAAAGGCTCCCTTTTACCAAGTTGAAATTTGCGCTGTTTGCACTGTTTTCATTCTCCTTATTTGCAGAAATAGCACTGGAAATTTCTTTTTTTGCAACCTTAAATATCAGCAAAATCGTTAGTTGTTGCGGCACACTTTTCTCCGCAAACAGCACTTCGTATATTTCTCTGCTTTTTATGGTGGATGAACGCATTTGGCTTGGGCTTTTTTATACTTTTTTTGGCATCATTGTGGGTGTTTCTTGGTTTAGAAATATCCCGGTGATGATTTTTGCAAATCTTATCTTTTTAATGTTGTCTATCATCGCTTTGATTGTCTTTTTTAGCCCTTATATTTATGAGCTTCCCACGCATCGCTGTCCTTTTTGTCTCTTACAAAAAGATTATTATTTTGTAGGGTATGTGCTTTATGTGGTTTTATTTGCGGGAACGTTTTATGGCATGGGTGGTGGCATTTTAACACGGCTCACCAAGAAGACTCAATCACGATTTATCAGAGCCTCTTTGCTCTTTAATAGCCTGTATGTGCTCATTGTTTCGGCGTATCCGATTCTCTATTTTATACGTAATGGAGTGTGGTTGTGAAAAATAAGGTTTTAATCTGGGTATTGGTTTTATTCCCTATCATTACACTTGGTAGTCTCTTTTGGTTTTTACATGTAAAACATCAATTGCCAACACAAGTTTCAAATAGTGCAAAAGCACCATTAGAATTTAAAGATAACACGCTTCAATGTCCCGAATGTCACATGTACATTGTGGGTAAAAAACATACAGCACAAATCATAACGCAGGATTTTAAAACACATTTTTTCGATGACATTGGGTGTGCTATTTTGTGGATGAGAGATCAGAAAATTGAACCACAAACCATTACCATGTGGGTGTACAGTAATGACACAAACCGTTATATCAATGCGTTTAAAGCTTCGTATTCAATTATTGATGAAACTCCTATGCATTATGGCTTTGGAGCTTATGAACATCCTAAAGAAGGGTTCATTAATTTTGATGAAATGCGTCTTCGTATGCTAAGAGGTGAAAACATGAGTGACCCTAAAATTCGAAAAAAACTACTAGGAAACTAAGATGAAAAATTTACTGTTAATTGCTTTTCTCGATGTCAAAGAATCGGTAAGAGCACGTTGGTTTATTGTTTATACATTGGTGTTTGGCGGGCTGATTGCCCTCTTTTTTATTGCAGGTGTCACGGAATCTCAAGTGATGGGATTTAGCGGGCTGAGTCGATTATTGTTGATGTACATTCAAGTGACGATTGTGATTCTTCCCATTTTTATTCTCATTACGACGGTTCGCTCCATTTCAGGCGATAGAGATAATCATATCTTAGAGTATATGCTTTCATTTCCGATTTCATTGCCTCAATATTATTGGGGAAAAATCATAGGACGATTTACAACGGTTTTTTTACCTGTCTTTTTCGCAATGATTTTTGCACTCATCATTGGAACACTTAAAGGAGCGCATATTCCTTGGAATATTTTTCTGCTTTATTCAGGCTTACTCTTTGCGCTGAGTGCCGCTTTTTTAGGAATATCATTCTTAATATCTTCTGTTGTCAAGTCTTCCGAAGTAGCACTCGGTCTCTCCTTTTTTATTTGGATTCTTTTACTTGCCTTTATTGATATCGCTCTCATTAGCCTTATGATGCAAAATCGCTTAAGCGAAGAGTTAATTATTGCTATTTCACTTCTTAATCCTATGGAAATTTTCAGAGTAGCCGCCATCAGCCTTTTTGACCCGGAATTAACCGTTATGGGGCCTGTTGCTTTTTATATTTTGGACAATATTCACCTCTCTTTTTTTATTGTATTTTCTATTGTCTATCCCGTTTTATTGGGACTTTCTTTTGCCTTCTTTGGATTTAATATCTTCAAAAAAACAGATTTAGTATAGGAGAAAAAAATGATTACAAAACTGCTTATTATAGCTTTAACCATCGGAACTCTTTTTGGAGCAAGAATAGAAGTTACCAAAGATACAACGTGTCTTATACGGAAAATAAAAGTTTATCAAGCGCCAGAGTGGGTAGCGAGTGTACAAGTAAGAAGTGGGGAAACCCTCTATTTTTCAAGTCCAAAATCTATGTTTGAGTTCTATTTTGAGCCCTCTCGCTGGCCAGAATATCAAGTCAAACAAGACGATGACATGCGAATCAACGTAACCGATTATGATACCTTGGAAAAAGTCCCCGCAAGAGAGGCTTATTATGTCTATGGCAGTCAAAAAATCAGTCCAGCGGGCGATGATTTACCTGCTTTTGCCAGTAAAGAAAAAGCCGAAAAATTTGCTAAAAAATATAATGGCAGACGCGTTCTTGATTTTTCACAAGTTTCAAATGGACTTATCAACCTACTGAACGATAAACTACGTTAGCCACTGATGAGACTAAGAGATATAAACACTCTCTTAGTCCCTCTTAAACATTTTCTCTCTATTTTCACTCTATTTACAGTTATTATTACGACAAACAATACATACTCGGTATTGAGTGAGAATGATAGCTTAAGAATACATTGATAAAAAGGAGTTACCATGAAAAAATGGATAAAATGTTTGCTTTTAATATATACGATTGGTATGACAACGCTTCATGCCGGTTTTTTGGACGCAGAGAGTACGAAAGCACTTCAAGAAAAAAAATTGATTCTTGTGAGCATTGAGAGCGATGATTGCCCTTATTGCCAGAAAATGCGAAAAGATATCTTTGAAGCACCAAAGTATAAAGCGCAGATTGAGAAAAAGTATATTTATGTTTCCATTAATGTGAATGACCCTGCCCTTCCTGCGGCACTAAGAACACGTTCTGTTCCTGCCAATGCTATCCTCTCGCCTGAAAATCATACTATTGTTGATGCGTACGTTGGGTACATTGAGCCAACGTCATTTATGAGTATCTTAGATGCGGCGTATAAAGAAGTCTACAAGTAATGCATTATCCATTGGGTATCAAAGGTAAAATTGACTACAATAGTGCCATCATATAAAAAGGTATTCATTGAAAAAGACATTTCAACTTCGCATCGAAAATAAAAATAGTGATAGGCTTGTAGAAGCCATCAAACACGAAATTCGCAAGTACATCAAACGTGAACGCGCTAAAAAATGCCCTGAAGGTTTCGACTTTTGGGACTTTGACTGCCGCTTTGGAGAAAGTGATACAACGGCTCAGAGCGTCCATTCTGCAGCATTGATTGCCAGTATTGATGCGGCGCACAGCGCACAATGGAGTGCTTGTTATATTGAAATTATCGCCAAGCCTGCAAAGAAACCTGCAACAGCTTCCAAAGCAGACTAATTTTTTACATGTAAAACATGAAAGAAGTCTTATTCTTTCATGTTTTATACCTCTCTTAACTCTCTTTAATCACACCTGCTCTACAATTTCTTACATCATTCGACTGTGTTCGATATGAAATTTATAACCTTTGAATCGAATCCAAAGACATGCCAACCGCTAAACCTGCTTTATGGACCAAAGACTTCATTATTATTACGCTGATTAACTTTTTTATCGTCCTTATTTTTTATTTACTCATCGTTATTATCACCGAGTTTGCCATTAAAAGTTTTGACGCTTCCTTGAGCCAAGCGGGACTTTCTGCAAGCATCTTTGTCATAGGCTCTGTTATCGGACGTCTTCTTTCTGGCAAATGGATAGAAACAGTCGGGCGAAAAAGAATGCTCATTTTGGGGACATTTTTAGGGCTTGGAATGTCAGTGCTCTATTTTTTCATTTCCACGCTGTTGGTTCTTGATCTTGTGCGTTTGATGCATGGCATCGCCTATGGTCTTAGCTCAACAGCCACAGGAACCATTGTTGCCAATATTATCCCTCCTTCTAGACGGGGTGAAGGCATTGGATACTATATGCTCAGTAGCACGCTTGCCACTGCCATCGGTCCATTTTTAGGACTTTTTCTCATTCATTTTGGAAATTACACAGCTATTTTTGGTGTTTGTCTACTCTCTTCTCTTCTTAGTCTCATTAACGCAAACATCATCCGTGTGCCTGAAATCATTTTAAATCAAGAACAAAAAGCGCAAATGAAAGGCTTTTCATGGCAAAACTTTTTTGAACCTAACGCTATGCCTATTTCGCTTATTTGTGCCATTGCTTATTTTTGCTACTCCAGTGTGCTTGCTTTTTTAAGCATCTATGCCCAGGAGATTGATTTAGTAGAAGCTTCAGGACTTTATTTTGTTGTCTACTCAGCGATTATCTTAGTGACACGACCTTTTACAGGTCGCTTGTTTGATTTAAAGGGTGAAAATATTACAATGTATCCAGCCTTTATCGCATGTATGTTGGGTATGGTGTTTATGGCACAGGCACACCAAAGTATCACGCTTTTACTTTCAGGTGCTTTTCTAGGATTTGGCATTGGTGTTGTTCAGTCATGCGGACAAGCGCTTGCGGTTAAAGTCACACCCGCGCATCGTTTTGGACTGGCAATTTCGACATTTTTTATTTTTGCAGATATTGCCATAGGTATTGGACCGTTTCTTTTAGGGTACCTCATTCCTTTAACAGGTTATCGAGGTCTTTTTGTTGTAATGGCACTTGTTGCATTTTCCTGTATCGTTTTGTACACTATCTATTATGGAAAACGCACAAGCACGCATGTATCGTCTTAAGCATTGAAGGAGAAAAAATGAAAAAAGATGCACCACTTTTAATCACCATTAGCCGACAACTCGGCAGTGGAGGAGCGTATATCGGGCATGAACTCTCAAAAGAGCTCCATATCGACTGTTTTGATAAAGAAATTGTTTTACAAGCGGCTAAAAAACTCTCCGTTTTAGAGGAAGATTTAGCATCGCGCGAAGAAAAAATACCCTCATTTTGGGAATCGTTCTTTCAATCCAACAATTATATTTGCCCTGATGTGTACCTTCCAACACAAGCTTTTGTTCCCACAGAAGAAGCGATATTTAAAGCCGAATCCGAAATCATCACGCATATCGCCAAGGAACGCTCCGCTATTATTATCGGGCGTTGTGGTGCGCACATTTTGCGCGACAATCCTCATCATGTGAGTCTCTTTTTCCATGCGGATACAAAAGAACGATTAGAGCGTATTGAAAAACTGCATGCTGTTTCAACCGAAGAGGCAATGAAGATGTTGCAACAAAGCGATGAACAAAGAACACGTTATCATCGTCTTTTAACCGATAAAGAGTGGACGGATGTCACACAATATGACTTTGCTATCAATACAAGTAAGGTCAGTTTTGACAAACTTATACCGTTGATTTTAAGTTATCTTGACACTCTGTAGGCATTTGAAACGATTTTACATGTAAAACATTTAGGACAGTAAGATGACCACGCAACGCTATTCATATCTTTTAGTATCGTTACAATTCATTTTCATCGCCATCTTACTTTTCCACCACGGAATGCATCTTCCAAAGCCTTTGCCTTTTTTCATCATTGTTCTAGGCTCTGGTGTTGGCATCTACGCAATGGTGCATAACCAACTTGGAAACTTTAACATTACCCCTGAAATCAAACACAACTCCACACTCATTACAACGGGTGCTTACCGATATATTAGGCATCCTATGTATTTTTCTGTTTTGCTGATGATGCTAGGCATTGTACTCTCGAAGTTTGGAGTTTTTAGCATTTTTATCTACTCTCTTTTAGTGCTGACACTTTTTATGAAAGCAAAAAAAGAAGAGGCATTATGGATGGCACACTCAAATGAATACCAACAATACATGCAAAAAACGAAAAGAATGATTCCTTTTATTTTATAGTGTCCTTTTGTTAAAGAAACTTTCGTTATATTTTTAATTATATAATGATTGAAGGATTTGACATGAGCGCAGACATAGCACTTTGGAACTCTTTTTCAAAACAATCCCCCCAACGTGACGATGCTTCCATGAATGAAGATGCCAACTATATCATCGCGTGGATAGAAAGTCATGGCATCACCTTTGAAAATTATTCACTGTTAGACATCGGGTGTGGCACAGGAGCTTTTACCATTGCATTGGCAGAAAAAAATGCACATGTCACAGCGTTAGACATCTCTTATGATATGCTCAAAATAGTGAATGAAAAAAGCGAACAAAAAGGCTTAAGTTCTTTTATAACACTGCAACATGCCAATTGGAATACCTTCAATCCAACGCAAACCTTTGACATCGTCCTTGCATCTATGACACCTGCCATCAGTTCTCAAATTGATATAGAAAGCATGATTCAATCAACCAAATCGTTGGGAATTTTTGTTGGATGGAAAAAATACCACAACAATACCCTGCTTGATGTGATGCTTCTAGCCCACAACGCGCCAGACCAACCTTCCAATCAAAGCATCGAAGTCAAAGGCTTTTTACATACCCTAGAAAAAGCCTCCATAGCGTACAATGTACACTATTTCCCCACCACATGGAAGCGTACGTACACCTATGAAGAAGCCAAACAGTACGCCTACAAACAACTCTTGTATCGTAAAATCTTCCCCCAAGAAGAAAAGATAGATGCCATTTTGCACGACCTGATGGAGGACAACCGCATTGTCTCTGAAAACACTTCCGAAAAAGGTGTGGTACTCTTTTCCAAATGCGAAGTTTTAAAGCAGTTTAGCCTAGTGTGTTAGGTAGAAAGTTTTTACATGTAAACGTGTTTTTGAAGAATAAACCCCTTACGGATATGAAACCAACACCTTTTCTATCGCATCTTTCAGCTCGGCACTTAGATTATCCATTTTATTGACCATCCAAACCAGGTAGTTTCTATCAACTTCTAAGACTTCTTGTGGGGTTTTGCCTGCATATTTGCCAAAACCGATAGTCAGGGTCACATTTTCTCGTGTGACTTCAAGTGCATGGAGTATGGACGCTTTTACATCTTCGTCAAGCCCGTTGGAACTTAACATATAATGAAGGTCTTGGCGGTCACTCAGTGCTACATCGATAAATTTTTTGCCTTTGTTTTTTCCATAGGGAATGTGACTTAAAATGATAGGTTCCGAACACAACAGCAGCATTTTAGGGATAGAGTGTTCATCGCACAATCTTTCAAAAAGGTTTTTAAGCACAATCACATCACCAAGCGCATCGTGCGCATTGATAGTAACGCTTAGTTGTTTCGCAAGCGCTTCTTCTTGCTTGTACAATCCCCATTGGTAGCGTTTATATTGTAAGCTAAAAGAGCCATCATTTGGGTAATAAGCACGTAAAATACGAAAAGTGTCGATGAGATTCATCTGAGAAGAAAAACCTTCTTTGGCAAGCATGCCTAAATCAAACGCAGCGTTTTGAATGACAAGCAGATTATGCGCAACATTCAGCTCACAGAGTCGTTTATACGCTTTTGTTTGCATGCAAGAAGGCTCACCCTCTAACATTTCAGGCGTAATATGATGAATTGCCATCGCTTCATAGGAGATGGGCAAAGGGGGTTTGCACAAATCATTGTGGACTTCTTCGATTTCAAACTCTTCATTGAGGACTAAAAAGCTGAGCTGGCAGATGCGGTCTTTTTCAAACATGCCTGTTGTTTCGGTATCGAGTACAATAATTTTCATGCGTTTCTCTTTTAATTTCTATTACCTTGCATTGTACGGCATCCTTGCTTTTAAATGTTTTACATGTAAAAAAATTCATGCTCTATTCATCTGGCTATTTTAAAATTGTCATCAAAATATCACAGGAGTATGTTTGATACCTCTTTTCATCAAAGCGCTCAATCGCAATCGCTTTAAAACATTTTTGATTTTTTTAAGTATCACGGTAGCGATTACGGCTATTTTCATGATAACGTCCATCTCAAAGGGCATCATCGGGATGTATTCCTCAATGCTTAAAAGCGACGGTGATTTGATTGTTACGCAAGCCAAAATTGCCGATACGTTTTTCAGTGACGTCCCTGTGGCATTGGCACATGATATTCAAACCATTAAAGGCATAAAAGATGTCTATGCCATTATTTTAGGAGCAAGTCCTATCAATGAACTCCCAATCGCTGCCATTTACGGCGTCAGCCCCAATCGCTTTGCCAATTACCGTTTAACACAAGGTGTTTACCCGCAACGTGGCGAGGTTATTTTGGGTAAAAACATCAATGCAAGACTCCAAAATCCTCATACTGTCACGATTTCCAATAAAACATTCAACGTGGTTGGTGTATTTGACAATGGCATTGGCTTTGAAGACGGTGGCGCTGTATTGACCTGTGAAGATGCCAGCATAATTTTCAATAAAGAGGCTTCCATTTTGCTCATTAGTTTAGAAAAAGGCAAAGATGCGCAAACGTTTATCGACCAAATTTTGACCTTTAGCCATGACATTGATGTCAAAACAACCCATGAATTTGTCGAAAATTACAACCAATTTAAAATCATCGAGACCTCTTCAAATGTCATTAGCGCGACAGCATTTCTTATGGGTCTTTTAGGCATCGCATCGCTTATTAGTATTACGGTCAATGAACGCCGTAGTGAATTTGGCATTTTAAGAGCCATTGGTAAATCATCCAGTTTTATTATGCGCTTAGTCGTAGGTGAAACCTTTGTTATCATGCTTTTTGGCTATCTCTCAGCTCTTATGGTGTCCAAAACGCTTTTGTACCTCATCGCACATATTCAAAAATTTCAAGGCTATGTCAATGGGGAACTGACATTTGAAACCATGCTTGGTGTCTTTCTCTTTGCCATCATTATGGCACTCTTAGGAGCGATGCTTCCCGCATACAGCGCATCAAAGATTGACCCTATTATTCTCATCCAACGAGGTGCGCTATGATATTAAGAGCGCAAGGGATTACTCATTATTATGGTCAAGATATAGCACTTAATGGGGTGAATTTTGAAGCCAATAAAGGTGAATTTATCGCTATTATCGGTGAGAGTGGCAGTGGAAAATCAACGTTGCTTTCCATCCTTTCGTCTTTACTTCGCCCCAGTTTTGGTGAGCTTTTTTTTGAAGGTCAAAATTATAACGCGATACCAAACATTGACACGTTTCGTCAAAATGACGTTGGGTTTATCTTTCAATTTCACTATCTCATCAGTTATTTAACGGTACTAGAAAATATCAATCTTGCATCAAAACTACCTAACAGTACGTACAGTGACACACTGTTTCAAGCGTGTGGTATCGAAGCAATTAAACACAAATATCCCGATGAAATTTCAGGGGGACAACGCCAACGTGCCGCTATTGTACGTGCGCTGATAAACCGTCCAAAAGTAATTTTTGCCGATGAACCCACAGGTAATCTTGATTCGCAAAATTCACACGCGATTTATTCGCTTTTTAAATCACTTTCAAAACAAGGAACAACGTTGATTGTCGCTACCCATGACACAAAACTTGCACAATTTGCAGACAAAATTATTGAGGTTAAAGATGGAAAAATTCTCTGATTTTATTGCCAAGGCGTTTGCAACGAGCGCTCTTTTTTTCTTTTTAGCATTGGCGTTTGGCTTTGAATATTCGCTCAATCTTTTGGGTTACTTTTTGCCCTCTTCGCTTTTAACGCCAGCAAATGCTAGAAGTATTCACATCTCTTTGATGCTCTATGGGTTTATTCCTCTGATGCTCTCTTTCTTGCCATTTGTTTTAATGGAAAAAGAGGGTATCCACAGTGAGAAAGGTTTTAGAAATCTTCAAACCTACTTCACCGTATGGATGATCTTTCTTGTCTTTATGACCATCAGCCTTCTTTTTGGGGTCAATCGTGGTCTTGCCTTTTATGACTTTGCCTACGGATTGAACTTTTTACTTGCATTTTCGGGTATTTTTTATATTTTAGCGTTGTACGATTACATCAAAGAGTACAGCGTAATTCCGAAGTGGATAAAAGTCTCTTTATATCTTGTCATCGCTTCGCCTATCGCACTTTTAGTATTGATGAATCCCAGTATTGGGCAAGTTGAAAAAAGTATCGTAGGCCCTCATGGCGACAATACTCTTGGAATGAGTTTTACGCTAATTCCCATTTTTTATTTACTGATAAAACTACACGCTAAAGAGCCTTTTATTGCTAGGTATCATGCCCTGTGGATTATTCCGCTTGTAGGCTATATCGCTTCTGTCGCGCACCGTATTTTTATAGGCGAGCTTACGTACAATCAAGAGTGGTTTTTTCAGTACTTAACACTGCTTTATGTTCCCCTCCTCCTAAAATGGCTCAAAGATGCGTGCATCAGCTTTGCGAGTGCGCCTTCTTTGGTGCTGTCTATTTATGCCTTTTTGTTTGTCGATATTGAAGGCAATATTTTATTTATTCCTTCGCTTCGATGGTTATTTCACCGTAACGATTTGGTGGTTGCTCATGCGCATATTGCCATGGGAGTGGGTGTCTTTTTTATGGCACTTGCTACCATCTCTTTGCATCTTAAGAACTTGAATGAAAAAAGTTTTAGCCTCTTTTATACGTTGGGTTTTTTGATGATGCTTATCGCTCTTTCACTAGCGGGGATGATGGAAGCTGGATTTTTACAAGCAGACATCAATCTATTATGGACGATTCGTATGCTTTGCGGTCTGTTTATCTTACTCGTAACACTCGGTTTTTTCTATCCACAGCTTTATCCGACTAAAAGACATTTGAATCTTTTAGGATTTTACCATTTGGCAGGATTTTTGAGCGATGGATTGGGGGGATTATTTTTAGTATGCTTTGCAAGTACACTTTATCCGCTGCTAGGCTTTCATTTTGAAGGAAAATACGAATACATCGTATTTGCTTTTGTCACCACCACAGGTATGGTGCATCTTTTTGGATTGCTTTACCCAACCTATGCATTGGTACTGGCACGTTTGAGCGCCTTAAATCGCATCATTGTTTCATCGGTTTTTTTAACACTCTATCTCTCCCATGCACTTGGGCTAGAGTCTATGCTCATTGCGCTTTATGACCTTGCTTTTGCATCTGTTTTGATTGTTTTTTCTCATACTTTTCAAAGGAGAGCTTATGTTTAATGTCCTCTTTACGCTCTTTATCGCCAGTGAATTTTGCTACTACCTTTTGATTGCTCAAACAGGCATTGTAGAAGTCTTTCACTCCGACATAAGCGCTTTTTTTACGCTGCCTTTAGGTGGTATTATCGGTAGCTTGCTGGTCTATAGACCGCTTAGATGGCTTAAAAACGACCAAGCAAAAATGAGTTTTTTTATCGCTATACAGCTCTTATGCTCACTGTTCTACCCTTCGCTCAATCTTGCACTCTTGGGGATTTTGGGCATTAGCCTTGGTATGAGCGCACCTTTACTGATTAAAATATCCCGAGGATTTTATACGCACATAGCCGTAGCACTTGGATTTACGTATGCCATTGCTACGCCACTGTTTACCTATGCACCGCTGTTAAGAGGCAATCTTGCTATTGCTCTGTCTTTACTGGCTTTAGTAACAAGCTTTTTTCTTCACAAACGCCCGTATCACCAAGCGATTTTGCAAGAACCATTGAGCTTTTATGCCATCGTTTCGATGGCAATTTGGGCATTTTTGGATGCCAATTTATTTGAGACCCTCTCACGCGCTCAAGACATTTCCATTTGGCGCTCACACACATGGTATGTCATCATGATATTTCATGTGGTGGGGATGGCAACGGCATTTTTTCTGAGAGAACGTATTAAAGAGCACTCGTTTATCATTGTATTGCTTTTTGCACTCTCGTATATGCTCTATGCCACAAAAGAGGCGCTACTTCTTAGCATGGTCTATCCGTTTGTTATTTCGTATTACAATTTTGTTATTATGCAACGCTTGGCTCGGGTTACAACGCTGCGTTATTTAGGCATTATCATGCTTTTTACAGGATGGATCGCAGGCGGTGGTGGGCTTATGAGCGCTCTTTCTGGCTATACCTACATCGGCGTTTTAGTCATATGCCTTCTTCTTTGTATCGAAATCTATAACTTACTCTATCAAACTTCCCAAAAAAGGATTAACAATGTTCAGTAAAATCACAATGGCGCTTGTTGCCACTGCGCTTCTTTCAACACTCAGTTTTGCTCAAGAGCTTCAATACAAAGAGGGTTATATACAAGCCCAAACAGCCGTTTTAGGGGATAGCACTATCGACCCTAAAAGCACACACATCACAGCCAATCTCAACATGGATGACTCACCCTTAAGTCTCAAAGGAATGATTTCATTGCCACTGCTTAGCTTAAAAAGTGACAATGAAAAACGTGATGAACATATGTATGAAGCGCTAAAAACTGAAACCAACAAAGACGTAACCTTTGATTTAAAAGAAGTGACAAAAGTGGATGATGGCTATATGCTTAAAGGTACACTCACACTCAATAAAATCAGCAAAGAGATTACCACTAAAGCAACTATCGATAGTAAAGACAATGCGATGAATCTTGCCGGAGGATTTGAAATAAAAATGACTGATTTTGGCATAGAACCACCAACCCTTTTCTTTTTAACTGTACGTAACGAAGTAAACATCACTTACAATCTCACCCTTGCCAATCACTCTTAGGTCATAATGATGTTTGAGAAGGCGTATCAACAGCTTAATTTTAAACCGATGCATGTGACGCTCAAAGGCTTGCCTGCATCGTTTGAGAACTTTAACATTGCTCATTTGAGCGATTTACATGTAAAAGCGTCTACGCCGCTTGATGCCCTTACCCATCTTGTCAATTCACTCAACGCACTACCACTGGATATGGTCGCCCTAACGGGTGACCTCATCGATACACAGCCTCAAAAAATAGAAGCGCATCTTGCCATTTTAAAACAACTCAAACACCCTGTCTATTTTGTCAGTGGCAACCATGACCTTCTTTTTGCACGACAAACACTAAAGCAAATCATCGAAACACTGGGCTTTCATATGCTCGACAATCGCATCGTTTTGCTGACAAAAGGCAATGCGACGTTGCAACTCATTGGCTTTGGTGATGCATTTAGTAAATACTTTGGTATTAAACGAGAAGAACATGAGCTTCTTAAGAAACTCAATCCCGACTATACAACCGTTTTACTGGCCCATCAGCCCAAAGATTTTTCACTCACAAAAAATTCGCCGATAACCTTGCAACTTAGTGGACATACGCATGGCGGGCAAATCTATCCTTTTGGCTATGTCGTTAGACTTTTTCAACCTTTTGTTAAAGGGTTGCATCAAAAAGATACGAGGCAAATTTATGTCACCACAGGGTATGGAAGTTGGGGCGTAAAAATGCGCTTTCTAGTTCCCAGCGAAATTCCTCTTATAACCCTTAAAAGAGTTGATGATGCACAGCATTAAAATCAAGCTCATCTTATGGTATCTCTTGATTCAAAGTATTATCTTGGCGTGTTTTAATTACGCTTTATTTATCAATGTCAAACACAATGTGACAAAGAACATCTATACAACCATTAAAACCGTTGCGGTTGATATTCAAGAAGATTTACTCAAAAGTAATACGCATATTACGAACTTAGACCTGCAAAAAGAGGAGAAAATCTTTTATATCAAACCTCTTTTTTTACGCACAATTACTAAAGATGCCAACGATAGTATCATCGTTTTACAAACAACCGATGAAAAATTTGCACCGCCCATTCCGCCCAAAGCGTGGCAAACGTCTTCTTTGGAAGCTTCGTTTAGCAGTCACTATGGGGATTTGTATGTCATTACACTGCCACTCAGAGACCATACTCTCTTACAATTAGCCACACTCAATCATGCCGCTGGCGTTGCGATAGAGCATTTTTTATACACGCTTCTTATCCTTAATCCTTTCATTTTAGCTCTTTCAAGTATCGGTGGGTATTTTATCATGCATCGCTACTTTGAGCCACTTAAAACGCTTTTAAGCAGTATTCATCAAATTACAGCACATGATTTATCGCTTCGCATTCCAACGCAAAAAAGTGATGATGAAATCAACCAACTCTCGTGCGCATTTAATGCAATGTTAGAGCGACTCGAAACAACGTTTGAGACGATGAAAGAGTTTAATACCCAAGCATCGCATGAACTTAGAACGCCTTTGACCATTATGCGAGGAGAAATTGAAATCGCCTTGCGCAAAGAGCGAAGTAATGGCGAGTATAAAATCATTTTAGAAGAAGGGTTACAGCAGATTATACGCTTGCAAGAGCTGGTTGAAGCGCTTTTATTTATGGCAGAATACGACACATTGCAAAAAGAGAATGCTGCAGCACACCTCTTAAACGAGCCTCTTTTACAATCGCATCACGCCCTACTGGAAAAGCTCAAAAAATTTCCACGGCACAACGCTTTTTAAGGCTCAAAACTCGCTTCAAAGCTCATCTTTTCTTCATCATCATGCATCAAAATCAACACGCCTTTGTCTATCGTATAATGGTTAATCGTTGCTAACGTTTGAACAAAAGCTGTTTCATCTTTCAATCTCGCACACGCCATCATCGTAGAAGCCACTTGCGTGAAAGAAACTTTTTTGTTGGTTTCATCAAGTGCATAACTGCCCATTAGAATATTGCAACCGCCAAAACCTTGTAAGCGTTTGTTTTCTAATTTCAAGATGATATACGCTTCACGCTCGTTTTCTTCTGTCAAAATGGCTTTACCTTGTATGCCTATCAGCTTCCAATACACCTCTTGAATACGTTCTTCTAAAGGTTCAGCTTCAGAGATATTTTTTTCTTCTAACGCAGTTTGATTCGAATCTAAAGAAGGAGTTGGTGTTTGAGAAGAGCAGCCGACTAAAAAGATTCCTAACATCCATCCCATGCAATAACGAAACACGGCCTTCTCCTTTACATGTAAAATTTATTCTTTCGTAATCTCACGAATGACTTCATACTCATTTTTACGCAACAACACCAATAAGTCATTGATTTCTTCTGCCATAACACCCATTTGGCTCAACGCTTCTGCACCTGTTCGAATGCTGCTCTCAAGCGTTTCAGCAATGACCCAACTCGCACCTGCAAGCAACAGCTTGTCCATCGATTTAATGTCAAGCGCTCTGGCTAAAATCTTGATATGCGGATAATACTCTTTGATATGCTTGACGACTTTAATCGCATTGAGACTATGGTCTATTGAGACAATAATCATTGAGGCCTCTTCAAGTTTAATCGTATTGAGCAGTTTCAAATCCGTGATGTCTCCAAAAAAGACAGGCAATCCTTCTTTTCTACCACGCGCTACTTCGGTGGTATTGACATCAAAAACAATAAAAGGAATCGCGCTATTTTTTAACATTTTGGCGATGACCTTGCCGGTATTGCCATAACCTGCGATAACAACGCGCCCTAAATGCATTGCTTCGTCATCATTTTTAAAATACGAAAACGAAGAGGTGTTGGAGAGTTTATGCGCCAAGCGACATCCAAAATTATACAAAACAGGCGTTACGAGCATACTAATGGAAATAACACCGATACCGATGACAAACAGCTGGTCATCAATAATGCCCAGTGCTTTAGCCGCTCCAAAAAGAACAAAACCAAATTCACCGCTTTGATTCAGCAAGAAGGCAAGCTTAATCGCATTGGCTTTTGATGCGCCAAATGCCAACACCAGCGCAAAAATAACCACAGATTTTAAGATAAGAATCATCACAACATGTTCAGTAAAAATCCACGGAGCGCTAAAAATAGCTTGAAAATCAATCGACATACCAACTGCGATAAAAAAGAGGCTCATCAAGATTCCCTTGAAAGGCTCTAAGCTTGATTCTATTTGAAAACTATAACGAGAGGTTGAAAGAAACATTCCCATTAAAAAAGCGCCTAATGCCATGGAAAGTCCTGCATGTTCCATCAAAACAGCAGAAAGGACAACGCTTAAAAGTGTTATCATTAAAAAAGCATCTTTATTACGTTGTTTAGCGACTTTATCAAGTGCGTAAGGGATGATATAGCGACCAAAGAAAATCAGCAATCCAACCATAATGATAACCGTAAGCCCCTTACTCCACCACGTGCCACTGGGCGTAGCATCATTTTTGGCAATCCATGGAAGTACGGCTAAAAGAGGAACAACAGCTAAATCTTGTAACAACAAAATTGCAAAAGCGCTCTTGCCATGTTCGCTCGCGGTTTCGCCTTTTTCTTGGAGTAATTGCATGACAAATGCCGTTGAAGAAAGAGCTAATGTAAATCCAAGTAACATAGCGACACTCATCTGCTCGACAAAAAAATACATGTAAAGCCCTAGCACGATGCCAGAAGCGATGACTTGAAGAGAGCCTAACCCAAACACCTCTTTACGCATAGACCACAATTTGGCAGGCTGCATTTCAAGCCCGATAACAAATAAAAGCAGCACCACGCCAAATTCTGTGAAATGACGCATTGTTGCCACTTCATTGGTGACAATAGGACCAGGCGTGTAAGGACCAACAATGATACCTGCAATCAACAATCCCAAGATAGACCCCAAGCCCATATGCTTGGAAAGGGTCACCATAATGGCAGTTACGGCTAAGAGTAAGAGTGATGAAAGAAGGAAAAAATCCATTGGCGTCCTTTTACATGTAAAACTATAAAATAATCTCTTTGTTGATATTTAATCCAAATCCAGCAAGACCAACATAGTCTTTACGTGATGTAATAGAAATCAAATCGATATTTTCAATACCCAATTTTTTGAGAATTTGTGCGCCGATACCAAACTCACGGAGTTCTTGGTTGGTGGTGTATTCGCTATCGACAAAAATAAAGACACCATTATGCTCTTTTAGATACTCGATGGCTTTTAAAATACCTTGATATTTTTTTTCATTGGCAAAGAGTTCATTATCGGGTAAGATATGATGAAACTTCACCGCACTGTTTTTACCAATTTCACCAAAAGCGTAAACGATATGATGGTTACCTTCGTGATCAACCATATCTATTTTGCGTGTATTGGCACCGAAAAATTCAACATTGGATGAGAAAATTTCACGAACAAGAGATTCTGATTGCATGCGGTACGCCACAATATCAGAGATATAGACAATATTGATACCGTGTTGTTTACAAAAAATATCCAAATCATCACGGCGTGCCATGTGACCATCGTCTTTCATCACTTCACAAATAACCGCTACTTCACGAAGCCCTGCAAGACGACATAAATCAACAGAACCTTCCGTGTGTCCTGTACGAACAAGCGTACCACCTTTACGTGCAATTAAAGGAAAGATGTGCCCTGGTTTGACAAGCTCCCTTGGAGAGCTCATACTATCGGCTAAAATTTTAATCGTAATATCGCGTTCATACGCTGAAATACCGGTTGTACAAACACGCGCATCAACTGAAACTGTAAATGCCGTCTCGTGCTGTGAGTCATTGTGTTTAACCATCGGTGTGAGATCAAGTCTTGTTGCAACTTCCTCTTTGAGTGCAACACAAATCAACCCTTTTGCTTGAGATGCCATAAAATTGACTTTTTCTGGTGTGGAGAAGGTAGCAGCGAAAACTAAATCGCCTTCATTTTCTCGGTCTTCATCATCGACCATCATTACCATCTTGCCGTGTTTGATATCTTCTATCGCTTGTTTGACTCTTTGAATAGGCATAATTGCTCCAAAAAATGATTTAATAGATTATAGTAAATTACCCTTGACAAACAAATTAAAAGTGACTATAATTTCACCTCATTTAAGGCATTGGGGTATAGCCAAGCGGTAAGGCAACTGGTTTTGGTCCAGTCATTCAGGGGTTCGAATCCCTTTACCCCATCCACCTTATCTTATTCTTCCGTCGCGGGATAGAGCAGTTGGTAGCTCGTCGGGCTCATAACCCGAAGGTCGCTGGTTCAAGTCCGGCTCCCGCAACCATTTTAAAACCCCATGCCATCGTACTTCAAACCACTTTATCGGGCAAAATAACAGAGTTTATTATTTTATCTATCACTTGTTTTGATGTTTCAGGTTTAATCGCGATAGATTAATATTAAGAAAGAATAGAAGAAAAATCAATTAATCACTTCATAGGTAAAACCCAATGGTGGTCCGTGTAGGCTTCGAACCTACGACCCCATCATTAAGAGTGATATGCTCTACCAACTGAGCTAACGGACCAATTAAGTGAATAAGAACTGAAATTGTATTCCTTACTTGTTAAAAGGGGAATTAAACCTCTTCTCAATGTTTCATTTCAATGAACTATTTTTCAGTATTGTTCTTTTTGGTATGTGCATCATCTAATGCTTTATTGGCTGATTTTTGTATCTCGTTTATGGTTTGTGTTATTTTTGTATTTGCCTCTTCTGCTATTTTTTGAAGAGAGGAGAAGGTGTCATTTGTACCATTGATTTGATTAAGCGCAGCAATATCTTTCACCAAATATCCCGCCATCAAAAGCAAAACTACATACCAGACAACATTAGGGATTCCAAAGCTTTTATGGCTTCTCTTTCGCTCATCTTGCATCATAAATTGCCCAAGTTCTTGATAAATCGTATTATTTTTATCATTTGATTGTGTCTGTTCTTTTTGAGAATAGTGTCCTAATAAATTAAGCACATCCTTTTCATTATTGAGCATTGTATGACCTTGATTGTAGTTTTTGTATTGGGTTGATTGCGCAGATTTTACGTGGGGTATTATAGCACTTTGATGAAGTCTTGTAGACAAATCGTTTGTTATTTGACTCTTTTATAAACAACTTTATGGGTGCCAGCTTCCGTTGATACGGTGTCTTTGTCAATGACTTTATACGTGTTTCCTATTTTAATATCGTCATCAAAAACGATGATATTTTGACCTTGGATGTCATAACTAACTGGCGTTTTCGTACCAAAAACAGACATACTATTCTTCTCAAATTCAACTTCCATGATGCCTAAAACCGTTTGTGTGCGCCATTTTCCAATGAGCGGATTATGATTGATCGTTTGGTCAATTGCGTATTTAACGCCAATGGCAATAAAAAGTAAAATCGCGCCTCCTGTAAAAAGCTTAAAAAGCAACGAAGAGCTTTCATTGTGCTTAGGTGCAATAGTTTGTTTAGGTAATTTTGTTCGTGTATTTTTTGATGTACTGTTTTTAGGTGTGCTGTTCCTCGGCTTTGAAGTTGTTTTTTTCTTTGTATTTTTATCTGTTTCTTTATCGCCTCGAAGCATTAAGTACCTTATCATGAGTGTAATATCGATGGCGATTATAGCATGTTGCATACAAAAAAATTATTTTACATGCAAAAAGAAAAACGCCATCTCATCGTCCTTAAAAGATTGAAGTGCTATAATTTTTCTTTCATTACATGTAAAAACTCGACGCATAAGGTATGCAATGTTTAAAAAATTTATCAATTTATTTAAAGTCAAAGAAGACGATACGCTCAACTACATGGACCCTCATAAAATTCTCAAAACAAAAAGACCTCCGCTAAGAGACCCTTTAAATCAAGAAGATGAAGATGCATTTTTTCGTGAACTTGAAGAAGAAAAAGAACTCTTTGAACGACTTGACCACAATGAATCCCCAAAAGCTAAAGCTTCACAACCACAACCCTCACGCGAATCTGTTTTAAGAAAAATGCGCCAATGTATGCAAGAAAAAGACTGGAATCCCAAACACCATCCTAAGATAATTTTAGGTATAGCATTACTCGGTATAGCAACGATTATTACGTTCATTGCACTGCATGAAACGCCCAATCCATTAATTGGAAAATGGCAACCGCAGAAAAAATCAAATATTTTCGTTCCAACAGGCGATATTGAATTTAAAAAAGATCAATTTTCGGCAAATGGTGGTAGTGTTCCCGTCAAATACGATATTGAAGATGGATATGTTGAAGTGGTTGATATTAATACAAAAATCCGTATTCCTTTTTACATTAAAGATGACAAAATGATTGAATGTACAATCTTGGGTGTCAAAACATCCTATAAGCGAGTAGAAAAATGAGTCTGAAAAAAACCAATGCTGCTCGTTTTTTAGATACGTTGAAACTTCCCTATGAGATGACATCGTATGATGTTGATGAGGAAGATTTGAGTGCAACACATGCTGCGAGTGCTTTAGGGGTTGATGCGGCGTGTGTGTTTAAAACGTTGGTCGCGCGCGATGATGCGAAGCATATTCTTGTTGCGTGTATTCCTGCGGCTGAAGAGATTGACCTGAAGGCACTTGCGCGGGTAGCCGGTGTTAAGCGTTGTGAACTTGTTGCCGTTAAAGAGTTATTGGGACTGACAGGCTACATTCGAGGCGGTTGCTCACCCTTTGCTATGAAAAAACCCTACCCAACGTTTATTCACCAAAGCGTTCATGAACATGAAAATGTCTATGTCAGTGCGGGACTTAGAGGGGTTCAACTCTGCCTGAGTCCTAGTGTGTTAATCCAAGGCACAAAAGCCCTCTGCGCAGCAATCATCAAACTTTAAAATCATCTTGATTCCAGAGCTATTCGTAGTTCATCAATGTCTGTATGTGTTCCAATAATGCGCAATGGAACACCTTGGGCATTTCTCTCCATAATGCCTCCTTGGTCTAATATCCATTTATACGTTCCGTCTTTGCAGAGCATACGATGTTCATTGCGGTAATGCTCTATTTGTCCGCTAAAAAGTGCGGCTAGTTCGTTGAGGCATTGCGTAAAATCATCAGGATGAACACGTGTACTCCACTCTTCGATTCGATTGCCTATTTCATCAGGTTCGTATCCGAGCATCTTTTTCCATTGATTTGAAAAATAGACTTCGTTGGTTGTGGCATTCCAATCCCATACACCATGACCAGCAAAATTCATGGCATCAATATAACGTTGTTCATTTTTGAGCATGAGCCTTTTCCACCTTAATGTTACATTGATGAAATCATAGCACTCAAGCGTTGCAAAACTGTTGTATTAGATGATGCAACGCGTTTATAACACTTGAAGTGTACAATGCCATGAAGAAAACTTTGGGAGAAAAAGATGTTTGAATATATCTCTTTTTTTGAAAGAGTTGAAGATTTACATGTAAAACTCGATAGCGGACGTTATCTTTTTTTTGTAGCTGAAAATACAGATATTACACCTTTATCGACCTTAAAAGAGATTGTTTTTACAGGTGCTATCTTCCCTCGCCTCCTCTTTCAAAACACGATACACGACCAAGGTGTCATTGTCGCAAAAATGAGTGATGCCACTTCGTATCAAATTATCCCGATGGATGAGTTAAATCAACTGCACGTCGATAATGAGATGAATTCTATCTTAGCAATTATCGATGGATACTCAACTTTGACAGAGCATTTCTTAGAGCTATTATATGCACTTTTACCCGAACAAAGTAAACTGGTTGGCGCAGGAGCTGGAAAAACAAAGATGGATGTTCCAGAGCCTGTTTTATTTGACCATGAAAAGCTCTATACAAACTATGCCATTGTCCTTTCATCAAAACAGACCATTGGTCTTGGTGTTAAGCATGGATGGAAACCAGTGATGGGTCCTTTTATCGCAACACACAGCGATGGAAATATTTTGCAAAAAATCAATTTTAAAGATGCATATCAAGTCTATCAAACCACCGTAGAGAGAGTTAGCGCTTTTCGTTTTAACAGTACGCCGTTTATGACAATTGCGCAACGGTTTCCTTTAGGTATCGTGCGTTATAACAAAGACTTTATTTTAAGAGAACCTATCAGCACCGATGGTAGCAATCTTGTTTTAGTCGCTAAAATTGATCCCAATTCTGTTTTATCCATTTTAGAAGCCACCAATGACGATTTGATTCAAGCCGCTGGCGATGCAGCAGCCAATGCATATTATGAACATCCCCTTTGTTCATCTGTTTTAGTCATTGATTGTATTTCACGTTTTTATTTTTTAGCAAATGCCTATCCTGAAGAGCTTCATGCCATACGCAACGTCTATCCCAATGACGTCATATTATGGGGAGTCTTGAGCCTTGGAGAGATTGCCAATGCCAATCAAGAAGGTATTGAGTTTTATAACAATACATGTGTTGTAGGAACACTGTAGAGGAGTCTTTCATGTTTCAGTCTATTTCTTTCGTGCGCCAAGACGAGAGTACAAATATGCTCATCGCTGTTGAGCCAAATTATCTCCTGTTTGTTGCCGATGGTTGCGATGAATCTTCACTCATAAGCCTGTACCCCAACCATCGCATCTACTCTATTCATATCCCGGCTATCATTTGGGAACAGAAGACTTATCACGATGCAATGTTATTGTGTGAACTGGATGCTTCCACACAGATTGCGTTTTATACCATGCACGATAAGATTAATGCGCCGTGGTTGATAAAGAGTAAAAGTGCTATGCTGTTTGTTCATTGGCTCGATCCTAATATTTACGCCTATTTAGATAATCTTTTTAGCATTACCAATGATGACATTACGCTCGTTGGTGCAGGATGTGGCACAACACTTTCTCCGAGTGCCCCTAGTCTCTTTTTCAATGGAAAACCTTATGATAAAAATGGTTTTTTACTGCTAAGTTCTCATAACACTATGGCGATTGGAGCCAAGCATGGAGCACATTATTTTAACGGTTTTTATACCGCTCGTATGCACAATAGTAATACCATCGCTACGATTAATGGAGAGAGCGCTTCTGTTTTTTATACCAAAATGGTCCAAAAGCTTTTCCATGAAACTACTAATAATGATTCCATTTTCACAACAGGACTTAAATATCCTTTAGGATTAGGAACCACACAAGAAGAAAAACCGTTGCGTGTTCCTGTGGCGATTGAAGGAGGACACCTCATCACCTCAGGACCGATTGAAGATGGCTCTAATCTCTCTTTTATGCAGTCCATTGTCCCCTCTTTTTTCAATGCTCCCACACTTTCCAGTTTGGAAGCAAAACAAGCAAGCACCGATTTAGCGCATAAAGAGTGTTTTATCATTGAGTGCATGGGAAGAAAAGAGGTATTAGGAACATGTTTTGATGATGAAATTAAACATCTTGCAAAACAATTTAATACATGCCAACTGGTTTATGGTATCTTATCACTAGGAGAAATAGCCAATCGTTCTGAAAAGTACATTGAGTATTTCAACGAATCTTGCGTGGTAGGAGTTTTCTAAAATGCAACAGCTCAATGAACAATTGCTTATTACTTTTGAATGCGTCAGCGCCATTGGAACATCATTACATCTCAATACGATGGTCGAACATTTTTTACATGTTTTTTCACGTAAAACAGGCGCCATTGCTTCTGCGTATTGGGAATACGATAAGCAAAATAAAACCTACAAGCAGTTGTGTCTTTATGGGAAAAAAGCCTTTGCAAATCTTTTTAAAACACCATCACTCAAAATGTACGATGGGCTCATTACGCATGACGCTTCTAGCGGAAAATCCCTTTTACATGTAAAAGTCAATGAAGATTGGATTGTCTTTTTATTCCAAGCGAATAATGAAGAGTTAGAGCTGTTACAATCCATTATTTCATCGTTTCATTCAAAGCTCGAAAATGCTGTTCACGCGTGTAAAAATCACCTCGAACTGCTTGAAATCAACCAGACACTTGAAAAGCGCATCGAAGAAGAAGTTTTTAAAAACAGAGAAAAAGACCAGCATATTTTACAACAATCGCGCCTGGCACAAATGGGCGAAATGATTAGCATGATAGCGCACCAATGGCGACAACCACTGGGTTCCATCTCCGCAGTTGCGGCTTCTATCAAACTCAAAACGACGCTCAATCGTTTTGATTACACAACGCCAGAAGGACGCGAAGAGAGCAAAGTGTATCTGCAAGAATCTATGAATAAAATCGAATCGTATGTTCAATTTTTAACACATACTATTGATGATTTTCGAAACTTTTTCAAACCAAACAAACAAAAAGAGAGCGTCACGCTCTCACAACTGGTCAATAAAACACTTGAAATTATCGGAAAAGCATTGGAAATTAATGGTATCACAGTGACCACCGAAGTACACGCAACCAATGAAATTTTTACCTATGCCAATGAAGTGACGCAAGTTATTTTAAACATTCTGAAAAATGCAGAAGATGTGATTAAAGAGCGCCATACACCTTCACCGCACATTCGCATAATTGTCGGTGGTGATGAGACATGGCAAACGATTAGCATTGAAGATAATGCGGGCGGAATTCCAGACGATGTTTTACCCCACATTTTTGAGCCTTACTTTTCCACAAAACATGAAAAGAATGGCACAGGACTGGGACTCTACATGTCAAAGACGATTATTGAAGAGCACTGTAGCGGAGAGATTGCCGCTACAAACACCTCAGTCGGTGCTCGCTTTATGATTAAATTAAAAGAAGGATAATGGATGGCTGCGTATCACACCTTATCAAAGCTGATTAAAAAAGAGTATTTAAAATCAATTATTTTTCCTTTGCTAATGATAGAAGCGATGCTACTTTGGGCATACTTTTGGAGCAATGCCTATGTCAATGAAACGACAAAAAATGCTCTTATTGAAGAGACAAAAATCCAAATTAAAGAGATTAGCAGTCGCTCTGCTACTATCGTGAATGACGAATTTAAAATGGTCGCCAATCTAACCTCTCTTTTTCAAAAAGAGCATGAGAATTTTTTTGCATCGTATGATCCTTTACATGTAAAAGCGAATGACTCTTTTTATACGCAATTACCTAATGGCATCATCACCAATACAAAGAAAAAAGACAACTCGTGCACCCTCTTCTTTTCTGACATCAAAAAAGAGACTCCAAACCGCATGGAAAAGGCTATTGCAACAGAAAAAATGGACGATTTTTACAACAATATTTTAAGCAGTAATCCCAATATCGCACAGGTCTATTTTAACAGTTACGATTCGATGAATCGCCTTTGTCCGTTTATGCCAGATGCACTCAATCAATATGCCCCGAATATTGATATTCCCAGCTTCAATTTTTACTTTCTTGCCGATGCAAAACACAATCCACAGAAAAAAGTGGTTTGGACAGATGCATATTTAGACCCAGCAGGTCAAGGATGGATGATTAGCGCCATCGCACCTGTGTATAAAAACAATTTTTTAGAAGGCGTTGTTGGGATTGATATTACGATAGAGCAACTGATTAAGAACATTTTATCTATCAAGCTTCCTTATGTCTCAATGGCAGTCCTTGTCGATGATAAAGGCAATATTTTAGGAATGAATGAAGCGCTAGAGCCTTTTTTAGGTCTTAAAGAGTTAAAATCACACGATTATCACGCTCCTGTTGAGGCAACAATTAGTAAGCCCCAAGACTTTAACCTCTTTACCAACAAAACCAATGCTTTAGCCATGTATTTAAGTCGTATCATTCAAGAAAATACTGCACTCTCTGAATTTAGAAGCAATAACGCTTCTTTTTTAATTACACAAAACAGTATCCCAGAAACGGGATGGAAATTTATTTTACTCTTGGATCGTGATTCACTGCTTGCCACTAGCGTTAAATTGAAAGAGAAAACAGATTTTATCGGTTATGTCGCCTTAGGGTTAATGGCACTGTTTTATCTTATCTTTCTTTTCGTGCTTTTAAACCGTGCGAGTCGTTTCTCGCAACAGATTTTAAATCCTTTGTATGAGCTGATTGAAGCAACTAAAAATCTTAAAGACAAGCTCATTACCACCAAACTCAAACGTTCTCGCATCTCAGAGATTAACATTCTGCTCGATAACTTTACGGCCATGAGCCATGAACTGCAAGACCTTTATGATTCAATGGATAAGAAGATTAAAGAGGGCATTGTAGAAAATATGGAAACGCAAAAAATGATGATTTATCAATCTCGTTTAGCGCAAATGGGTGAGATGATTAGTATGATAGCGCATCAATGGAGACAGCCTTTAGGCGCCATTTCTACGGTTACTGCGAGTATCAAACTCAAACAAAATCTTAAAAAATTTGACTTAGAAACCCAAGAAGGACGCAAAGCACAAGAAGAATTTTTAACAACAGCCATAGGAAAAATTGAAAACTATATTCAATTTTTAACCAACACTATTGATGATTTTAGAAATTTTTTCCGCCCCGACCAACAGCATGAAAAATGCTCCTTAACCTCCATTATTGAAAAATCACTTAAAATCATCGGTAAAAGTTTAGATGTCCATAAAATCACTTTACATGTAAAGAATACTTCGGAACATGAACTGATGACATATGAAACGCAAGTGACGCAAGTTTTAATTAATATCATTAAAAATGCACAAGATGCCATACTTGAAAAAAAGTTAGAACATGGTACTATATGGCTCAATGCGTATGAGCAAAATGACCTGTTTATCTTAGAAGTAGAAGATAACGCTGGGGGCATTCCAGAAGGTGTCATCGCAAAAGTTTTTGACCCGTATTTCTCAACCAAAACAGAGAAAAATGGCACAGGATTGGGGCTTTATATGTCAAAAACCATTATTGAAGAACATTGTCACGGTTCATTGCAAGTGAATAATACCGACAATGGAGCCAAATTTACCATTAAAATACGTGGAGAGTATAGTGCAAATCAGTCTGAATGAACTTTTAGCGCTCACATCTAATCTTCATATATTATATGCAGAAGATGACATTGTTTTACGAGAAAATACAGTTTCTTTACTGAGTGATCTTTTTGAAAAAATTGATGAAGCAAGCGATGGCATTGAAGCGCTTTCATTGTACAAACAAACTCCGTTTGAATACGACATCATCATTACTGATTTAAATATGCCGCATATGAATGGAATGGAACTCATTAAAAGTGTCCAATTGATCAATCCCAATCAACTCATTATCGTCATTTCAGCGCACAATGAAACCGAATATTTTTTAGAAAGTATTCGCAACAATGTCAATGGCTATATCTTAAAACCTATTGATTTTGACCAGCTTCTTGAAACACTTTACAAAGTCTCAACGCTTGCAACCGAACGCAAAGAGAGTGCCAATAATAAAGCACAACTTCAACAAATGATTGAAGAAAAAAATGCTCAATTAGAGCATAGTTCACAACTTGTCCATGATTTTCTCACGATTGACAAGGTCACAAAACTTCAAAATGCAACGATGCTGTATGCGTTTTTAGATAAGTGCCCCATCAACCACGAACTCACAATTATGCTTTATAACATTGACGATTTTAGTTTTATCAATCAAACCTATGGTATCGACCTTGCCGATGATATTCTTAAAACCGTCGGAGAATATTTACACTACAATATTGCAGAAGATGTACACTTATACCGTTATAACTCCGATGAATTTGTCATTATTTTTGATCCAAAAATTATCCATCCTGAGATGTTTGCGGTACAAATTCAAGCCTTTTTCCGCGAAACACCCGTGGGAGAATTTCAGCATAAACCTTTGTATGTCACGCTTTCTTGTGGTATTGCTACCAGTAAAGACCCATCATCCCTCCTTCCAAACGCACGTATTGCTTTAAGGGAAGCTAGAATGAGAGGATTACCCAATCAATATAATATTTACAATGCTGCAGACCTTTTTCTTAAACGTTTTGAAAGTGAAACCAATTGGATACAAAAATTCCGTTTAGCGCTTGAAGAAGACCGTGTAGTGCCCTATTTCCAACCTATTGTCGATAATAAAACAGGCGAAATTGCAAAATACGAATGCCTCGCACGTATTGAAGATGATGGTGAAGTCATCTCGCCATCGCATTTTTTAGAAGCGGCTAGACGCAGTGGATTGATGAGCAATCTAACACGCAGTATGATTAATAAATCGTTCAAAATCTTTTCACATCAGAAGGTTGAATTTTCTTTAAATATCACCAATGAAGACCTTTTAAACAGTAGTTTTATCGAATTTTTAATGGCGAAACAGAAATTCTATGAGATTGACCCTACATTCGTTACTTTTGAAATTTTAGAAGATATTATTTTAAGCGACCTTAACCACGTGCCGCTTCAAAACCTCAATATCTTAAAATCAATGGGGTATCGTTTGGCATTGGATGATTTTGGAAGTGATCGATCAAATCTCAACCGCTTAGAGAGTGTTGGAGTGAATTTCCTTAAAATTGATGGTCAGTTTATTAGCGGAATTGATACCAATTTACGCAACCAACATATTGTTGAGACGATTACCAGTATGGCTAAAAAAATGCATATTCAAGTCATTGCCGAGTATGTCGCAACACAAGATGAATATGAGACCGTTAAACGCTTAGGTGTCGATTTTTCGCAGGGATTTTATTTCGATGTGCCACATCTTTTTAATCATTCTTCGTAATGAGTTTATAGCCACGATTTTTGAGATTAATAATAGAATCTTCATAGCCTAGCTTATCACGAACCCGTTTAACCAAAGCGCGCAGAGTCGAGCTATTGACTTCATCATTCTGCCAAATCTCTTGGGCGAGCTGTTCATTGCGAACAAACGCATTGGCATTTTTAACAAGAATGTACAATAACGACTCTTCCTTCGTGGTCAATTCTTCTTCAAGACCTTTTACATGTAACGTTTTCATTTTCATATCAAAGACCACGCCATCGTGTAAAACAACCTGCGTTATTTCGCTTTTTGGCTGTACCTGTTGCAACAATGCTGTTGCCTTAATCATCGTGTTAATAAGCAATTGCGAATCAAAAGGTTTGGTGAGAAAACTAAAAATCCCTAAATCAATACTTTTGAGAAAATAATCCGTTTCCTTATACGCAGAGATAACAATCACCATTTGAGAGGGTTTTTTCTTCTTAATTTTTTCGATAAGGTTCAAGCCGTTTTGATTAGGAAGTTGAATATCGCTGATAACAAGGTCATAGGTATTTTCCAAGTATTTGGTATAAGCGTCTTCTGCACAGGTACACGAATCGATGGTGTCAAAAAAGTCTGTTAAAAAAATAGTTAATTCTTCGTTTAAAGCAGTATCATCTTCTACCAATAGTAAAGATAACGATTGACGCACTTTGCTTCCTCAATTCGTAGATTTATCAGGTAATTTCGCTAGAATTAGGTTAGTATATCAAAAAATACAACACAAATACAACGCGTGGAGTATATAATACATTTACTAAATCCTTAGCTGGAGTTAAGTTATGGAAAATGCTATCGATCAACTTATCGCTTGGAGTAAAGATTTAAATGTTCTTTATGTCGAAGACGATATATCGCTTCGTGAAGAAGTCAGCCTGTTTTTAAGTGATATTTTCGACCAAGTTGAACTTGCCAGTAATGGGGAAGAAGGACTACAAAAACTCGCGAAAAATCATTACAATCTTGTCATAACAGATATTAGGATGCCCGTCATGGATGGCATCGAAATGATTGAAAAAATCAAAGAACTCTACCCAGAACAGCCCGTACTTGTGACTTCAGCACACAATGAAATTGAGTATCTCGTCAAACTGATTAATTTAGGTGTGGATAATTTCATTACAAAACCTTTGCAAAGTGAACAAATTTTTAAAGTTTTACACAAAATCGTTGAGCACATACACCATAAAAAGGAGTTACGGAGATATGAACAAGATTTACAAGAAGCTAACACAAAGCTAAAAAAACTTGCCAATATGCAATCAAGGTCGCTTGATCTTAAAAACTCAATTTTAAAATCGTATAAAGAGGCCATTGATAAAGCAACCATCGTCTCCATGACGGATAAATTTGGTGTGATTACCGATGTCAATGAAAACTTCTGTAAGGCAACAGGATATACTAAAGAAGAAATAATAGGTAAGACACACAAACTGATTGGTCATCCACTCACGGATAAAAAAATATACGCTGAAATTTGGAAAACAATTTTAGAGAAAAAAACGTGGCAAGGTCTTCTCATAAACCAAACGCGCGATTTAAGACCTTTGTATCATTTTACAACCATTGTGCCTATTTTGGATAGTAAAGGTGAAATTATTGAATTTATTGGCATTATTCAAGATTTAACGGAGCTTCATAAACACAACGAAGAACGGGCACAAGAGAATCTCGCTTTGGCAATGAGTCTTAAAGAAAATGAACTCTTAAAGCATATTCCTTTTGCAGTGGCACTGATTCAAGATGATCTTGTATTTAAAAGTCATAATAAACTTTTTGAAGAGATTGTTAGTAACCATGCCAATGAGGCGACATTGACGAAACTCACGCATAAATCCCTTCATTTAAAAGAGTTGGTCTATTTTGAAGAAATGGATTATTTTGCCAGTATTGAATCCATAAAAAACAATTGGCCCTATGAAGGTGATATAACGTTTAAAGGCTCTATTCAGTCCATCAGTCATATGCAAGAAGTGTTAGTGAAAATTAGCCTTTATTCAGATAAGACATACTTGATTTGTATTATTAAGCAAGAGGATTTTGAATTATGCTGCCAAGTTCAAGAGAGATAGCTTTTCATGCTGCTATTTCTCGTATGAGTTTAGCAGAGGATGACTCTTCCCTTCATATCATTGATAACGAGTGCCATCTCCATATCATTAATCTTGCTGAGCTTAAAATTACGAAAAGCACCTCACTCTCTCGCCTCTATGATCATATGTTATTTGATTATTATAAACGACCTTTTGCCATAGGTAAATCGCTTGCTTATGTCTCTTTTTCACAAAAAGGGGCCGAACATATCATTGACATTCGTTCTAAAATTTTACCTATCCACACACTGCATTATAACGATAATGAAGTTGTTACCAAAGCAGAACTCAGTGAACACGACGCGCTTTTAATCACGGGAAATGAGCGCGGAAGAAGTTATATTATCAGTGCGCAAGACGGAACTTTGCAAGCTGAGTTACCCGTAACCAGTGATACAATCAGCGCTGTGGCGATTAGCGAAGAGTTTCACCTTGCCGCACGTGCCTCTTTTTCAAAAGACCTTGTCGTCTATAAAACCAATAGCTTCAGCATTCTTTTTGAGCAAAAACTGGAAACCGTCATTGAGATGATGGCAATTTTGGATAGCCAATATCTCCTAGCCATTTTGCGCAATGGAAAGCTGGTTAAAATCGACCTTTATCGCCAAAAAATTATCAAAGAAGTCTCTTTGGACCACAGTCTATGGCCTTCGGTACTTTCAATCTCGCACAGTAAAAAGTTTTTATATATCGGCACACGCGAGTCGATGCTGTTTGCTGTTCATATTGAGACGATGGATATTTTGTATCAAGTTAAACTCCCCTATCAAGGAATTACGACGCTGGCACGCGGTAAACGCTATTTTATGATTGGCTTTAAAACGGGAGAAGTTCTTTTTTACAATCACAGAGAGTTTGAAGAAGAGTTTATCAACTATATTAAATTACGACAAATCAAAGAAGCCGCACTTTTATTTCAAAAAAATATTTTCTTAATGTCACACCGTGAAACAAAAAAAATTTACGAATGCTGGTTAGAAGAGAAAGAAACTATTATGAATCTTCTCTCTCGAGGGGAGATTGCACAAGCACAGGCTTTGGCTGATCCTTATCTGTTTCATCCTAAGTGCAAACTTGAATTTAATGAAATTGAGATGCTGCAACCCGATTTAATGGCATTGCATCGCTATATCAGGAGCTTAAGCTTTGCCGCAGCGTACGACCTTGTGACGTCAAAACCAGAGCTGAAACAAAGCTCCCTTTATACGCACATGGAATCCTTATGGAATAAAAATCTTCAAAAAGCACAAATTTTACTCTCTAGAGACCCTCAACACAATAAAGAGCAAGCCAAAGACACGCTACGCCTCTTTTTAGACGTTGAGGTGAAAAAGCCCATTATCGAGAATATGCTCAAACGCTCAGGCATTTTTACATTAGCCGAGACTTCGGTGAAAGAGAAAAATTTTGCGTTTTATTTCAAACTGGTTGGACAGAATGCGTTCTTAGAATTGACACCTCTGTATCAAAAAGTATTGCAAGTTGCAGAACGCGTACAACATGAAACACTCAAATATATAGAAGAGAAAAACTATCAGCAATCACTAATTCTTGCCGATATTTTACATCAGTTCCGACCTTACCAAAATCAAGCCAATCGTTTACGAGAAGTCTCAAAAGCTTTGATGATTTTGGAATATCAAATAACGCATCATATGCTCATGGAAGCCGTAAAAACACAAGACCAGTTTCAACTTCAAAGTAATTATGAACTTATCCAAACACTCGAAGAGATGAAAAAACAGTTTCAAGAAGAACAACTTATATTACTAAATAAAAAAGAGTATGCAAAAGTTTTTGCAAATGTAGCACCCTATATGGAGATTGCAACATGCAAGCAAAATGTCGCTAATATCATGCGTAAATTGTATATCGAACAATTCAAAGATGCTGTTTTAAGCCAAAATCAAGCCATTGATTGGGAAAATTCTTTTGTCAATTACTTTCACTATTTTGCAAAAGACAAACTTTTAGTTGAATTTGCAAAAACGTATCAAAAACTTGAAGCGTTACAACATATTATCGTTTCCAAGCCGCCAACTGAAAATCCTAAGTATGTGAAAACACTCTTAAGTAAGCAAAATGAAGCGGTTATTAATAAGAGTTAATCCATCTCATAGGAACGGCTTGTTATAATCAAAACTATTTAAATTAAACATAAAAGGCTTTACCATGAAGGGACTTAAAACGTATGACTACACAAAAGAGCAATTAGCTGCTTTTCAATATGCCATCGTTAAAACAGAAAAAGGTGACATAATCATTAAGCTCAACCCTGAAGAGACTCCTATTGCTGTTGCAAATTTCGCAACGTTAGCCAATGACAAATTTTATGATGGTCTCATTTTTCACCGCGTTATCAAAAACTTTATGGCACAAGGCGGTTGCCCAGATGGAAGAGGAACGGGTGGTCCTGGTTGGTCTATTGCTTGTGAATGTAAAGGTCAAAAAAGCAAACACAAACGTGGTTCACTCTCTATGGCACATGCAGGACCAAATACCGGTGGTAGCCAATTCTTTATCTGTTTTGTTGATTGTCCACACCTAGATGGAATGCATACTGTTTTTGGCGCGATTGCTAAAGATGATAAAGAGAGCTTTAAAGTGCTTGATAGCATTAATCAAAACGATAAAATCCTTACCATTGAAATTAAAGATAAACTCTAATACCTCATTACATGTAAAGTATTTTTACTTTACATGTAATCTTCTTTTTCCCCTTTTTTTTGCATAAATCAATCTTTGCTTTGTTATAATCTCTCATTATTTTTTATCAAAGGAACGTTATGATTGGTCGTATTAACTCCCTTTTTCCATTATGGGCACTTCTTTTTTCAATAACTGCGTATATGATGCCTCAAGTTTTCACACCGTATAAAGCACAAATTGCGCCACTCCTCATTGCCATTATGTTTTTTATGGGTGTCACATTGCGTTTAGAAGATTTCGCACGCGTGCTTAAACAACCAAAAATTATTGCTATCACGGTTGCATTACAATTTTTTATCATGCCTTTAGCGGCATTTCTACTCTCAAAACTGTTTGGATTTTCCACAGAATTACTGGTCGGTATGATACTTGTTGGCGCTGTTTCAGGAGGAACTGCCTCAAATGTTATTACCTATTTAGCCAAAGGAGATGTTGCACTTTCCATTACCATGACGATGACCTCTACACTTCTGTCTGTTTTTGCGACACCTTTTTTAACGTGGATTTATGTCGGGCAAAGTGTTCCTGTTCCAGCACAAAGTATGTTACTAGGCATTTTACAAATGGTGGTTGCGCCTGTTATCTCTGGTGTCGTTGTCAATTACTTTTTACATGTAATGATTAAACGCTATGAGCCGTACCTTGCAACGCTCTCAATGGTAGCTATTGTATTTATTATCGCCATTGTTGTCTCACTCAATCAAAAAAACATTGCAACTGTTGGATTAATGACGATTTTTGGGATTATGCTTCATAACGCATCAGGACTTGCCAGCGGTTATTTTATAACTAAATGGTTAGGGTACGATAAGAAAATTTGTAAAACCGTTGCGATAGAAGTCGGTATGCAAAATTCAGGCCTCGCCGTAGCGCTGGCTATGAAATACTTTACGCCGCTTAGCGCATTACCAGGCGCTATTTTTAGTGTATGGCATAACATCTCTGGTTCTATTCTTGCAGGCTATTGGTCTAAACAAAAATAACCTCTTGGTTCATCCAGAAACAGCGTTTTCTGACTGGATGAACGCTCAAATATTAGCAGACAACTTACCAACCACTTTTCCTAAAATTTGAACATCATCTGCATTGATAAGTTCAGGTGAATAGGCTTCATTATCGGAGACGAGTGCTACCATGCCATTGGCTTGTAACTGCAAACGTTTAATAAACAATCCAGCAGGTGTTGAAACAATATAAATACCCGATTTCATCGCATTGGTGTACTCTTTATTGATAAAAACGACATCACCACTGTAAAGCGTTGGTTCCATCGAATCACCTAAAACATTGATGGCTTGAATGTGCTTTATCATTCCGATGCCTCCCAGTTTAGCGACAATCTCTTCATCCAGTGTCATCATTTCACTCGACTCATCATCATTCAAAGCCCCACCACCTGCGGAGGCATAAATGTCTTTAAAGTAATGAATACGTGCAAATTTGTCGGTTTCCGCTTGCAAACTCTCCACAATTTGGTCAAATAAAAGCCAATTAATGGATATTTTACGTTTCGCACAAAATTCTAAAATTTCTTTATAAGGAATTTTATCTCTGTTTTTCATAGTAGCAAGGGTGAGCTGATTAATGCCAAGGGCTTCGGCAACATCTTTATCAAACACTTTTCTATTACCAACTTCTTCGGAAAGAACATCTTTGATTTTATGCAAAACGGCTAATATATCTGGCATTTTTACCCTCCAATATTTCATTTTGAAATATAATTATAGCACATTTTTATTTTTTATTACAATAAGGAAAATTTTATAACAGAGGTGCCCTATGAAAAGTATAATCTGTACCCTAAGTCACTCACGTAAAGCATACAATGAATTTATGAATCGTTTTGAACAGAAGATGTTGGTCATCAGCAACAAAATATTTTAAGAAGAGCCTTAGCTCTTCTTTGTGGTTGCCTTTTGAAAGTAGAGCCAAATCATTCCTAAGATACTAAGCAGTATCACTGGAGCCATATAAGGATTATCTGAAAAATACGAGGCAATTTTCATCAAAATTTCACCGGCTTGAAAACTTGCCACTCCAAGTCCAACAGCCCAGATAATTGCTGAGACAGTATTAATGATATGGAATTTCAGTAGAGGATATTTTGTAAGTCCAATTGTAATGGGAACCAACGTTTTTAATCCATAAATAAACTTTTGGATAAAAATAATTTTATCTCCATAGCGTTTCATCAAAATATGACTCAGTGCCAATTTTCGACGATGTGCTTTGATGTAAGGCATCAACGCTTTTTTATTATAACGTCCCATGGAGAATAAAAAGGCACTGCCAATAACATTGGCTACTGCGGCAATAGCAATAGACGCACTTAAATCCATTTTCCCCGCATAACTCAAAACCCCCGCAGCGATAATCGCAAGCATTCCTCCTCCGAAAGAATACGCAAACAATAAAATATAACCATAGGTCGAAAGAGAACTTAAAATATCTTGCACATGAATCCTTAGTTGCTAATTTGCTGAATTGTTTTCATAAACTCTTCAATGGCATACGAAGAGAGTAACCCATCTGATTCTACAATCTGTTCAGGGGTAATATTATTACCGTAAAGTTCTATATTTTGGTCATGGTCATGTGTCATGACAGAGCCATCAACAGAAAAACCAACAAACAACCCTTCGGTTTTCGTATACGTATAAATTTCAGATTTAAAATCGAGCTCACTGCCTTTACCGACACTCTCCCCTGCAGGACCTGCCGCAACAGAAGCATCCACTCCTAAGGTAATCTTATTACCCATCAGCTTCTTAACGCTGTCTTTGCTTCTAAAGACCATCAAGATGTCTTTGGATTCATAACCAAGTTGCAATCCAAGTCCCGCGCCACCTAATTTAACAAAAAATGGATAGCTCCATGAACCATCATTGCGGCGTACGACCATCACACCATTGCCGGTTTTGCCGCCTAAAAGCATACTAATTTCAATGGTTTTAGGAAAGATTGCTATGGCTTGTGCCGTGCTAAACACTTTGCGAGGAATAGATTGAGAATCCCGTAACATGCTTTTGAGTGCATTGGAAGAATTGAGTAACTTCTCTTCAGCTGAACCATACAGCAACGTACTGACACACAATGCCATCAAAAGACTGATCCATACTTTTTTCATTTGTCTTTACTCCTTTGATTTTCTACAACATAGTTAAAAAAGGCACCCTCTTGTTGCATAAGCGCTTCATGAGTTCCTGATTCTACAATTTTACCTTTATCTAACACATAAATATAGTCCGCTTTTTTTATTGTACTTAGTCTGTGCGCTATGATAATTGTCGTTTTACCTTCTAAATACGCTTCAAGCGCATTGAATAATTTAGCCTCCGTATGAACATCCAATGCCGAAGTAGATTCATCCAAAATAACAATATTTGGATTTTGAAGGACCATTCTAGCAATTGAAAGGCGTTGCCTTTGACCGCCGGAGAGTTTAATACCATGCTTACCAATTTGTGTTTGTAAACCATCGGGCAGCTCTTCAATAAACTGGTCTAGTTGTGCGATTTGTAGCGCTTTATGAATAAGCGCATGGTCACTCTTTTCATCCAGCATTAAATTTTGCGCTATGGTGGCATTAAAAAGCTGTGGATTTTGCAACACTAAAAAAAGGTGATCTCGCACAATATCAAGCCCTATTTCTTTAACGGAAATTCCATCAAAGAAAATATCGCCCTCTTCAAGTGGGTAAAGCCCAACCAAAAGATGCGCCAAGGTTGTTTTACCGCTTCCACTCGCACCAATTATAGCGATTTTTGAGCCTTTAGGAATATGTAAATTAATGTCTTCCAACACTTTTTTATGCCCATCATAGCTAAAGCTCACCTCTTTTACGTCCAATGCATTTGTGAGCGTTTTTTCAAAAGGATTTTTTACATGTAATCCTATATCTTCTTGCTTAAGCTGTAAAATTTCGTTGATACGATCCAATGCTTTTTGCGCATTGTGATATGAATATTGAATATTCAAAATATCTTGAATAGGCGGCATCATCACCCAAAGATAACCAAAAATCGCCAACATCGAGCCAATGCTTAAATCCGAATACGCTACAACAAAAATACTTGCGGCGCGAAACAGCTCAAAACCGGAGAGAAAAATCAAAAAAGAGAGACGATTGGCACCATCACTTTTATAACTAAACAAAATTGAGCTGGTTTTAATCGCTTGTGAATGTTCATGGACTTTATCAAAAAACAGTTTCTCTTTGTTAGTAGAACGAATTTGCACAAACATTTCCAATGTTTCGGCTAATGTATCTTGGAAAAGCTCAAATGCTTTGTTTTGCTCTTTTTTCAATTTCGCTACTTTTTTAGCTAATTTGGTTGTAAACAAAATCACGACAGGATTTAAAATCAAGATAAAAAGTGCTAATTGCCAATGAATCATCAACAAAACAGCACCCACACCCAAAATAGTGAAAATAGAAATTATCAACCGACTCACAAAAACACCTAAAAAATTATCAATGGTTTCAATATCAACAACCAATAACGATGCCGCTTTACCTGAGCCAAAAAGCTCAAATTGATTCATCGCTACTTTACTCAAATGAGCAAGAACGTCTTCACGAACTTTGAACGCAACATTCTTAGAGACAATGGTAAAAAGTTTTGTTTGCATATAATTGAGCAAGAAAAAAAGTACGCGAAGGACAATAACAGTGATGAGAACTATGGCGATATAGACATACGGTGGTTGATGCGAATGAAATAAAGCATCAACAGAATGTGTCACAAATCCCGCTTTTCCTAACAAGACCTCATCAACCAAACGAGGCATTAAAAGTGGAACGGGCGTACTCACAGCCACTGCTAAAAAAGCGACGATATTTGCGATAATCAGCTCTTTTTTATAGCTCTTTACAATGTGAAACAGTGATGTGAATGTATAGAGTGTTTGCATAAAATTTCCAGGTATAAAGTGCAGAATGTAAAGAGCCGAAGCTCTTTACATGTAAAAAGAATTAACGCGCAAAATCAACAGCACGTAACTCGCGAATGACATTGACTTTAATCTCGCCAGGGTATTGAACTTTATCTTCAATCTCTTTGGCAATTTCTTTAGCAAGTAAAACAGCTTCATCGTCATTAATCAATTTTGCATTGGCAATGACACGAATCTCACGACCCGCATTGATGGCGTATACTTGTTTAATACCTTGTTTATTTTTAGCAATATCTTCGATATCTTGAACACGTTTTAAGAAGCTCTCTAAAACTTCTCTACGCGCACCAGGACGTGCAGCTGAGAGGGTATCGGCGGCACATACGGCAGCTGATTCAACGGATGTTGGCTCTTCATGTCCATGGTGAGCAAAAATGGCATTAATGACCACATCATGCTCTTTATAACGACGACAGATTTCAGCACCCAAATCAACGTGACTGCCTGCTGTTTCATGGGTTAAAGCTTTACCGATATCATGTAAGATACCTGCACGGCGCGCAAGAAGGACATCGCCACCCGTTTCAGCGGCAATAATACCCGCAAGGTGTGCAACTTCAAGAGAGTGACCCAAAGCATTTTGACCATAACTTGCTCTAAATTTAAGACGACCAATGAGTTTAACAAGCTCAGGGTGAACTTTTGTAAGACCTAAGTCAATGACAATATTCTCGCCCTCTTCCATTAAGCCTTGGTCAAATTCGTCTTTGACTTTTTCATAAATACCTTCAATACGTGCAGGTTGAATTCTTCCATCTTGAACCAAAAGTTCAATAACTTTGGTCGCAATAGCACGGCGATAGAGGTTAAAACTACTTAAAATAATGGCATTTGGTGTGTCGTCAATAATAATATCAACACCCAAAAGCATCTCAAGTGTTTTGATATTTCGGCCCTCTTTACCAATAATACGACCTTTAAGTTCATCATCTTTAATATTGACAACATTAATTAAACGTTCCGCCGCGAATTCACCGGCAAAACGCGTTGTCGCTTGCGCTAAAATGTAATTAACGCGTCGTTTGATATCTTGTTTGGCTTCTTCTTCAAGACGTCTTACCGTATGAGCGATTTCGGCACGTGATTGTTCTTCTACTTTGGTAAGAACAATCTCTTTTGCTTCATTTTGTGTCAGTCCTGCGGAACGTTCTAAAACAACTAATGCTTCGCCAACTTTAACGCTGTATTCATCTTTTAACTGTTTTCCCTCTTCAAATAGAGTCGTTGCGTTCTCTTGTAATACTTGGAGTTCTTCACGTTCTTTCGTGATTTTTTTGAGTTCATCTTTGTACGAACGCTCTTTTTTCTCAAGCTCTAATACTTTTTCGGTATGCTCTTTTTTAAGGCTAATCGTACGATCTTCATATTTGCGTTTGGCTTCTAATTCTGCTTCTTTAACTTTTAGATTGCTATTACTAAGGATTAATTCTGCTTCATGCTCTATGGCTTTGGCTTTGGCTCTTGCTTGAGCAACGTGTATCTCATAATTGGCAGCTTCCATCTTTTTGGCGATGAAAAATCCTGCAACGCCGCTTACTAGTGCGGCTCCACCGACTGCTAATGACTCTAAGACCATTTTTCCCTCTTTTTATAATAGTTTTATATGGGGTTAAATAAATATCTGCTGCAATATCATGTTCTTCTGCTAATAGAGTGTGCGTCATACAAAGCTCCCGTTGAACAAATAATATTGGAGGTTTAGGTGTCAGAGACTCAAAAAAACGATCGTACATCCCTTTCCCAAAACCAACGCGTTTGAGTGCCCCATCAACCCCAATGACAGGCACTATGGCAAAATCAATGTTTGGTTTAACAGCAAAAGAGTTCTTTGGCTCCTTGATGTTAAATGTTTTCGTGTATAAAGGCAATCTCCATTCTACCATCTTGAAACTAATTCCTTCCATAAACGGAACATACACTTTACATTTTCTTCGTCTGCATGTTGCGATTACGTTCGTGACATTGGCTTCAATAGGAAGTGGATTGTACAAAAGAATGGTACGGGCTTTTACAGATTGTAACAGCGATAAAAGCTCTTTCTGAATGATTTTATCACGCTTATAAGTGTTACGTAACGTACTGAGTTTAGCTCTTGCAACGGAGCGAAAGTGTGATTTGTTTTCAAACTTAATTTTTTCCATTGTTGTCACTTTAAGGCTTGTTTGACTACAATCATATCCTTTATAATCTAAAAAAAGGATCACAATGAAATTTTGGATTGCTCTGTTTACCTCTTGCGCCCTACTTTTTTTAAGCGGTTGTTCTTCTGAAAAAAAGAAAGCTGATAACAACATTACAACCAATGAAGAAGTTAAAATAGAGAAGATTGTTTTACATGATATTACAGGAAAAGAGATAGTCGTTACAGCAAAAGACAAAGGATATAGTTTTTCAGGCTATGAAAATAAAGTCGTCTTAGTCAATTTTTTCACCACATGGTGTCCTCCCTGTAAAGCAGAAATTCCCCATTTAATTAGCCTTCAAGAGAAGTATAAAGAGAATTTTGTCATTATTAGTGTTTTACTTGAAGAGAATAAATCCAATGAAGAGATCAGTAATTTTATGAAATTCAATAATATTAATTACATCATTACCAATGGTATCGACAATTTTAAATTTGCACAGAGTGTTGGTGGAGTCAAGAATATTCCATTAATGTTTTTATACGATAAAAATGGACAATACTCAACACATTATGTCGGTGCAATACCCGAAGAGATGATTGATGCCGATATTAAAAAAGTGCTTTAATGTTTAGCTTTATTAAAAAAGGGCTTGATAAAACACTCGGTGCTATTAAAGAAATTCTTCCTGAAAAAGTCGAGAAAATCGACAAGGCTCTTTTGGAAGAAATTTTAATCGAATCAGATATTCCTTATGAATTGGTTGAAGAAATTATCTATTATCTTCCCCCAGCACAAAATGTCGTACGAGCCGATGTTAAACGTGTTTTAAAAGCCTATTTTACGTACAAAACACCAGAAGTCACAACAGCGCAAAAGCCATTTGTTGAACTTATTATCGGTGTGAATGGCGCAGGAAAAACAACTACCATTGCCAAACTGGCACACAATTACCAACAAGAGGGACAAAGCGTTCTTTTAGGTGCCGCCGATACCTTCAGGGCTGCGGCCATTGAACAGCTCAAAAGCTGGGCAGAACGTCTTGATGTAGGGATTGTCTACACTCAACAAGGGCATGACCCTTCTGCTGTAGCTTATGACACCATTAGCTCAGCGATTGCTAAAAAAATAGACCATGTCATTATTGATACTGCAGGCAGACTTCACAATCAAGTCAATTTAGCAAACGAGCTTAAAAAAATCGTGCGTATCTGCGATAAAGCCCTTCTTGGCGCACCCCACCGTAAAATTTTAATTTTAGATGGTACACAAGGCACGTCTGCCATTAATCAAGCCAAAGCCTTTCATGATATGGTCAGCATTGATGCTATTATTATTACCAAACTTGATGGTACGGCAAAAGGTGGCTCGCTTTTTGGTATCGCTAAAGCACTCGAACTACCTATCGCTTATGTTGGTGTCGGTGAAGGGAAAGATGATTTAATTCCATTTAACCCCGATGACTATATTGATACCATTTTAGATTCAATTTTCACTTCGACCAATGGCTAAAAAACAGATTCTTTTTGAGTGCCAAGCCTGCGGGCATCAAAGCGCAAAATGGCTTGGAAAATGTCCTAATTGTGGGGCATGGGATGAATTCATTGAGCTTTCACAAAAACAAATTGAAGTGCTCAAAGAGGTCTCTTCAAAACCAAATTCTCCCCAGAATAGTGCGGCTATTCCAATCACAGAGGTTTTATTTGAACACATTGACCGGTTTAGTTCAGGAGATTCCGAGCTAGATTTGGTTCTTGGTGGAGGCATTGTTGCGGGGAGTTTAACACTCATCGGCGGAAGTCCCGGTGTTGGCAAATCAACCCTCCTTTTAAAAATTGCTGGAAACCTGGCCAAAGAAGGGAAAAAAGTTCTTTACGTTAGTGGTGAAGAATCCTCTAGCCAAATTAAATTACGCGCCAACCGTGTTGATAGCAACTATCCCAATCTTTTTTTACTCTCAGAAATCAGACTGGATACCATTTTTTCTGAATTGGAAAAACAGTCCTTTGAGGTTTTAATTATCGACTCTATCCAAACCATTTACAGTGAAAAAATCGCCTCAGCACCGGGTAGCGTTTCACAAGTAAGAGAAATCACATTTGAGCTCATGCGTTTTGGAAAAGAGCGCAATATTGCCATTTTTATCATCGGACACATTACCAAAGATGGCTCTATTGCAGGACCTAGAGTGTTAGAACACATGGTCGATACGGTACTCTATTTTGAAGGCGATTCTTCCCGAGAACTCAGACTTCTAAGAGGCTTTAAAAATCGTTTTGGAACCACCAGCGAAGTCGGTATTTTTGAGATGACCAAAATTGGTTTGGTCAGTGCTAAGGATATTTCTAAAAAGTTTTTTACCAGAGGTCGTGCACAAGCAGGTTCTGCTATTACGGTTTTAATGGAAGGAAGTCGCCCTATCGTTTTAGAGGTGCAAGCTTTAGTGAGCGATAGCGGTTACCCCAATCCAAAACGCAGTGCCACGGGATATGAACTCAATCGTCTCACGATGCTTTTAGCGCTTTTGGAGCGAAAACTAGACCTTCCGTTTAATCAATACGATGTCTATATCAATATTGCAGGTGGCATTAAAATCACAGAAACATCTGCTGATTTAGCCATTATAGCCGCTATCATCAGCTCTTATCGGAATCGCCCCATTAGCAAAGATACTGTTTTTATCGGCGAAGTGACATTAATCGGTGATGTACGCGATATTTTCAACCTTGATTTGCGTTTAAAAGAGGCCAAATCACAACACTTTGAAAAAGCCGTCGTGCCATCGCTTCCGCTTGAAAGTATTGATGGAGTGAAGTGCTATAACATTGATGAAGTTTCAAAATTAATAGAATGGATGTAAAATTTTTCAACTTTTAGTCGATATGACTAAAAGTTAAGATTTACATGTAAAAGAAGGAAGCAAAATGGCTGGTAAAAAACCCGAAGATGGTGACGTCGCAGTTGAAAAAAAATCAAAAGGTAACACGGTTCTTATTATCATCATTGTATTATTGGTAGTACTGCTCGTAGGTGGTGGCGCGGCTGCGTTTTTTCTCTTAGGCGGTAGCCATGATGAATCGACGGTTGCAAATGCGGATACCAGTCATCAAGATGTTAAAACAGAAAAGAAAAAAACCAAAAGATCAACAGACCATCTTGTCATTGGACCAATGTATCCTATGGCGCAATTCGTTGTGAATTTACTCAGCGAAAGTGGTAACCGCTTTTTAAAAGTTTCGATTGATTTAGAACTCAGTGATGCAAAATTACAACCAGAGATGGACCATAAAAAATCGCTTATTCGTGACATTATTATCCGTACATTCTCATCCAAAACATTTGAAGAAATCAGTACCTTAAAAGGTAAAGATAAACTCAAAGAAGAGGTTCTTGATAAAATCAATGAAAACCTCTCCGATGGACAAGTCAAAAATATCTACTTTACAGATTTTGTGGTTCAATGATAGGGATTGATATCGTTTCTATTGAACGTATTCGTAAGCTTCAAGAGCGTTTTGGTGATAAAGCGCTCTTAAAATTTCTCACGCCAGAAGAACGCTCTTTCGTTAAAAATGACGCAACTGCTGCTGGTTTTTATGCGGCAAAAGAAGCCATTTCAAAAGCATTAGGAACAGGTATTAGTTCTACTTGCGGTTTTTTTGATATTAAACTCTATAAAGACGCAAAAAATGCGCCTCATTTCACCCTGTCCAAACACCTTATCGAAACCTATGCTATTACAGATGTTTCACTTTCAATCACACATGACAATGGTTTTGCCGTTGCGGTTGCTGTGATAGAAGGGAAAAAAGAATCTCTTGCTTTGTGGCATTAACCGCCACCGACAAATTGTAAAAACTCAACACGGTCATTCTCGCATAAAAGATGCGTTTCCCACTGCTCTTTTTTAATCACGTTCATATTCACAGCCGCCGCCATTACTTTACTTTCAATGCCAAGTTCATTTATGAGGTCTTGAATGGTTGCTGCGTGACTCTCTTTTACCTCACCATTAATGATTAGATGCATTCTCTTCTCCTTTACGAAAACATGCCATACAAAATCGTTCTCCCATAAAAGAAGGGTCAATCAATGTTTTCACACGATTGACTTCTTGCTCATAAACTTTAGGAGAGACTTTTTGTGCAAAAAGTTCTAATAATTCAATTAAGCCAAAATTGACCAATGCCTTCATTTGAGAGCTAAACTGCTCAATACGAATCCCCTCTTTTTTGAAGGCATGAAAAAGATGGTTAAAACAGACATCATACGTAATGTCTGACTGAGCAAAGAAAGTGTCAAAGGACTCTTTCTCTTGTAAAGACTCTTCAACGAGATGGGTTAATGCAAAAAAAGGATGGACGGTGTGCTTTGCATACACGCGCAACGAAAAATCTTCCCTTGGCTCTTTTTGACCATAATCAAATGTCACGAATTCAAAGCGTTTGGCACATTGAGCCATAGAAGCGGCGAACGGCTCATACTCTAAACAAAGTTCACCCTTCGTGATGCCATATTCATGCGCATATGTTCTTGTTCTATCATCCATCGTATCAAAATAGGCTGTGCTATTTTCAATAAAAAGCATCTTATCCTCTTTAATTACCTCACAAGCAAAGGCATCAAAAATTTCATTAGCGACAAAAAAGGCTTCATGGCACGAAAACGCTTCTAAATCTTTTACATGTAAAAGAGTAATAGCATCGCCAAAGGCTTCATCAAAATATGCTTTTTGCATGGTTTGGTTTTTTGAAAACGGCTCGACGATGACAAAGGTTAAGGTTTGGAGAAGTTCAGGTTTGAGTGTATAGATGAATTGAATCATATCGGCTAATAAATAGCCCTTGTGCGCACCAATTTCAACGACAAAGGTCGATGGACTTAAAAATCCACTCTCTATCGTTGAAATCAATCTTTTAGCAATAGAACCGCCGAAAAACATACTGGTACTCACAGCCGTATAAAAATCACCCTCTTTGCCAATGATTCGCTCTTTGGTGTAATAGCCCTCTTTTCCATAGAGCCATTCATGCATATACGCGCTAAATTTCAAACAGGCCTCAGCTAAGTGCTTTGCACGCTGTTTCTAAACGTTTGAAGCCCTCATCAATCTCTTCTTTTGAAATCGTAAGAGGCGGTAAGAAACGAAGTGTATTTTGTCCCGCTTTAAGAACCAACAGTCCATTTTCAAACGCTTTTTTAATAACGTTGGCGAGGATATCCGCACTTTTGCAGCGAATTCCACGCATCATACCAAGACCTTCCACACTTTCAAACAAGGAAGGATATGCAGCACACACTCTTTTAAGATTTTCCTCAAAATAGATAAGTGTTTTATCAAGCATACCACTTTGTTTGTACTCATCTAAAATGGCCAATGCTTCAAGTCCTGCACGGGTTGAGAGGAAATTACCACCAAAAGTACTTCCGTGGTCTCCCGCTTCAAAGATGTCTTTATGTTTGGTCACAACCGCACCTATTGGCACACCACCCGCAAGCCCTTTTGCAAGAGTGATGATGTCAGGTTCAATGTCATACAACGAGGTTGCTAAAAATTCGCCGCTTCGAAAAACACCGCTTTGAACTTCATCAATAATCAATAAAATCTCTTTCTCTTTCAAAAACTTCGCAAGGTGTTGAATCTCCGCTTTTGGAAACGCTTTAACCCCGCCTTCACCTTGTACGAGTTCAATCATAACAGCAATGGTTTCATCATCAATCGCATTGTACAAATCCGCAATGGCTTTCGTATATGCAAAACCTTCAGGGTACGGTGCAAACGCACTTTTATGAAAGCTCTCTTGTCCTGTTGCTTTTACCGTAGTAATGGTTCTGCCATGAAACGAATGTTCAAGCGTTAAGACTTTGTATTTTTTATTGGCAAATTTTTTCTCGCCGTATTTTCGTGCAAGTTTAATCGCGCCCTCATTGGCTTCGGCACCTGAGTTTCCAAAGAAAACGCTCACGTCAAATCCCGTGAGTTCATTGATTTTTTTAGCCAGTCTTGCTTGCGGTTCTATCATATACAGATTGGAGGTATGAATGAGATTGCGTGCTTGGTCGCTAATGGCATCGGCTAAGCGCTGATTGCCATGACCGACACTCACCACGCCAATTCCACTTGTAAAATCGATATAATCTCTACCCTTATCATCAAAAAGTGTTGCGTTAATTCCGTGTTTAAAATTGACATAATTTCGTGCGTACGTGTGAAGAACGTACTCTTTATCCATTGTTTCTAAATCCATAATTCACTCCTCTAAAAAAATCGCATTATAGCACAAAAGTGCTACCCAATTTTGGGCAACTGCCACTGTTTATAATAAGCCACCAAACGAAGCGTCACACCAAAAGCAAAAACGGCCATAAATGAAAGATAGCCACTGATACTCAATTGTTCAAAAACATACAAAATCGCCCCAACCAACAAAGAAACCGTTCCATAAAATTCACTGGTTAAAAGTAACGGAACACGGTTGAGTAAAATGTCTCTGACCACACCACCGCCTACGGCTGTCACTAATGCCAATAAAATAACGCCGAAAAAATTAAAATCGGCTTGCAATCCAACCAATGCACCTGAAATTGAAAACGAGACTAACCCCAATGTATCGCTGATAATAAAATAAAACTTCTTCTCGATTTCATCTTTAAGATGCAGCTTCAATACGATACTTAATGCAATAACACCAATCACCAAAATTGAGGGTAAAAGGTGCGTAAACGTATAAGGCGCGCGACTGGCTAAGGTATCACGAACGAGTCCTCCACCTAATGCCGTCAAAAAAGAAGCGATAAAAATACCCAATAAATCCAATCTATCTTTGATAGCCACGTAAAAACCACTCAAAGCGAACGCAATCGTCCCGATAATTTCGGCAACCTCAAGCTCAACCATGGTGCGCCTTTTGTGCATCTAAATAACGCTCTAAAATAACTTTAGCCGCCATGGAGTCAATTTTTCCATCACGTCTTTGGCGGGTAACACCTTGCATCATCTCTTTTGCCTCATTGCTTGAGCCGTATTCGTCTTGATAAATGACCTCATTACTAAATGACAGCAAACTCACAAAATGTTTAATTCTTCGTTCCATCTCTTCACTGCTACTTCCGCCTTTTGGAAGCCCCACAATCAAACATTCAATACCCCACTCTTTTAGAAAAGCATCGACATCTCGCGCCGCTTGGTCGCGATTTTTACGTAAAATTGCTTCATGTGGAGTGACAATATTTGCGCCAAGACATAAGGCTAATCCTATACGTTTTAACCCCACATCGATACATGCCATTTTTTTCACTATGATTACTCGTTGTTGAAATAAGGAATCTATTGTAACCTAGATTGATTTAAATCGCTCTTTGCAGTTTTACATGTAAAAGGTTTACGGACATCGAAGGTAGGTAAAAAGCGTGTCGTGCCAGAGCTCTTTCTCATTGTAATTTGGAACTAAGCTGTTGTTCGATTTTTGAATCAGCGCATTTTCACCTGCTTGCACCATATAACGTGGATAATAATTAGGTTTTCCTAACGCGATAAGAAACGAGCAACTCTGTTTCATATTGTCTAAACGCGTACGAAGTGCCTCGGCAAAAAGATTGCGTTTACGCGCATCAATATCGCCAAAATTGCTTGTTTTGAGGTTATCTAAAGCTTGTCTTGCCGTTTTATCTAACACTCTAGCGCTATCGTAATTTCCATACGCTATTGCCACAAGATAAAGCTCAACGGCTTGAGGGTATTTTTCCTCTTCAACGCATAACGCGCTGGATTGGAAAAGGGTTTCTGGAGTGTAAGTATTTTGAATCTCTGAAGTTTCCATACAGTGTTTTGTAGCCTCTTTTGCTTGAATCTCTAAAAAAGGATTACTTCCAGAAAAAGACAAAGAGGGTAACAGTAAAACCAGCCAATAATATTTTTTCATCTATTTTTCCTCTTTACATGTAAAACTACACGTGCCAATTTTTGCACACATCAATCCAGCCTAAAGCCTTAGAATGAAAAGCTAATGCTTCTAAGCTTAAGGCAATAGCACTGTTGGCACTGCCTGCTGCTGGATAAACAGTATCAAACCGTTTGAGTGAGACATCTAAGTAGATGGCAACACCCTCATTCACGGCAAAGGGACAAACGCCACCCACACCATGTCCTATCAAAGTTTCAACATCTTCGTATTTTAGCATCTTTGCTTTTTCTTGAAAATGTTCTTTATATTTTTGGTTGTCAATTTTAGCATCACCCGCCGTAACAATTAACACAGCGTTCTCTCCCCTGTAAAAGGAGAGCGTTTTTGCAATGCGTGCAGGTTCACAGCCCAGTGCAAGCGCGGCTAATTCAACCGTGGCACTGGACTTTGTAAACTCAATCACAGCATTTTCCATCTGATGCTCTTTAAAATAGGCTTTTACTGTTTCTATCGCCATCACAAACCCTTTTACATGTAAAACTTACAAAACCGATGTCAGCATCTTAATACTTAGGCTCATTAAGAGTAACGCAAAAATCTTTTTTAGTTTGGCAACGGGTAAATTATGCGCCATTTTTGCACCAAGTGGTGCAGTAAAAAAACTCACTGCAGAAATCAAAATCACACCAGGAAGATAGACAAAACCTAGTACCATATCTGAAGAAGTGTGCGAGTGAATCATGCCATTGACCATGTAACCCACTGTACCTGCGATAGAAAGAGGAAAACCAATTGCAGCCGATGTGGCTATCGCTTTTTTCAAATCAACATTTTGCCAGACTAAAAAAGGAACGGTCAGTGAGCCGCCGCCAATAGAGACAAGCGCTGAGACAATGCCAATAAACGTACCGCCACCAAAAAGCGCTTTGTTGCTGACAAGTTCGCGGCTTGGTTTTGGCTTCTTATCGATTGCCATCTGAATAGATACATAGGCCATAAACACCGCAAAGAAAATAGCAAGTTGAGATGATTTCATGCTAGATGCTAAAAAAGTAGCACCAAAAGTACCTATAATGACACCGCTTGCCATCATTTTAACCACATTCCATTGTACCGCACCTCGTTTATGATGTGCCCGCATACTTGCATAAGAGGTCATAACAATCGACGCCATAGATGTACCCAGAGCCATATGAACCACTTGCTCAACCGGTATGCCTTGTGCCAAGAAAATACTTGTTAAAACAGGAACCATAATGCCACCACCGCCTATACCCAAAAGCCCTGCCATAAATCCGACAACAGCGCCTAGAACTAAAAATGCAAGTATCCATTCAAAACCAATCATTTCTTATCCTTCATGCGCGTTTAATGCGCCCATTTTCAACGATTATTTGTCCTAAACATTCGTACTCAAACACTTCTTTGCTAAAACGCTCTACGGCATCGTGGTACAAAGGTTGCGTGTCACAGTACGCTAAAAATGCATTCTCTTCAACATTCGGTATGGAGCCAAAACGTCCACAGAAGGTTTCAATATCATCAATTGATTTTGCCAAGTTTTGCTTTAATAACCAATGTGTGCCTTCACTTTCACCTAAACGTTGAGGTAACACATAAATTTGCTTTTGCATCTTAAGGGCGTATTCAATGCTTCGCATGCTACCGCTTTTCAAATCGGCTTGTGTGACAATGAGCTCGTCTCCAAGGGCGACAATCAGTTCATTACGCAGCGGGAAATTCCATTTTGTTGAGGGTTTACCTGCCTCAAATTGACTAATGACCAATCCGTGTAATTCGATTTCCGCAATCAGTTTTTGATTGATAGCAGGATAGCGTATGTCAAGCCCCGTACCTGCGACCATAATGGTATTGTTACTTTGTGCCCCCACGTGCGCTATAGCATCAACACCTTGTGCGCCACCGCTGACAATGCATAAACCGTTTTGAGAAAGTTTACGTGCTAACATCTGCGTATAGGCTTTGGTGTAAGCACTTGGACGGCGTGTACCGACGATTGCGATTTTAGGACGTTTTAAAAGAGAGACGTTTCCTAAAAAATACAAAGCAGAAGGATAGACTTTCATGCTCTCTAATTCAGGAATATGAAAGTCTATGGTTTGAAACATCACAAATCTTTAAGATAAACGAGATCAACACCTTCTAAGAGATCTTTAGAATCTCGCAAAACTTCCAACGTATTTTTATGAGGATGCCCAATAGCAATCGCATAACCATTTTTCTTGGCCTTCGTCACAGCTTGACGCAATTGTTCACGAATTAAAGGTTTATCCAATGAGTTATCTAAAAAGACATCTCGTGAATATAAGAACATGTCGTATTTTTTACACACTGCTGGAGCTTTACTGCTTCCAATCGTTCGACTGTCCACAAAAATCAACCCATTTTCTTTCATCACTTTGATTAAACGATCCATAGCATTATAATCAGCCGTGTAGGAACCACCCGTATGGTTGTTATAGTATTTAATTTGAGGAAACCACTCTTTAATGCGTTTGATACGTCTTTCAATAACATCAATGCCATCGGTTGTATTGAGGGTATCTTCCTCCGGGCGAGAGTAGTATTTTGATTCTAACGGCAAGTGAATCATCGCAAATTCAAATTCATGAGAAAGGCGAACGGTTTCTGGATGCCCTTTGGTTGGCGGGAAAAAAGAGGGGGTTACCTTATAGGGTATCTCTTTAATCAAACGTGTCTGCCATGGGAAAGAAACATCATCTAAGATAATCGCTAACCTTGGCGTTGTCCCAGCAGGATACTTTTTACGAATCACTTCTGTGGGTTTAGAGACTATTTTTTCATCTTTTAAACTACGTTGGTACTCTTGAACTTCAGAGCGGTCATGATTTTTATCGTCTTCTTTAACTGAAGTAGCCACTTTAGGCACGCTACTTTCCATTACTATAGGTGCAACACTCTGATTGTTTTCAGGAAAGACAGCAGGCTCTTTGGTTGTGAGATTGCTCTCTTGCGTGGTTGTTGTGGTTTTTGGCGTGGTGATGTTGCTTTCATTGGATTCTGTTGTTGGCACAGGAGGGAGCGCTGCCAAACGTGTTTTTTCATCGTCCAACATCTGCTTCATTTTGCGCATTAACTCATCCGTTGATGCATTTTGCTGCTGTTGAATCGCTTTGTAATGCTGATACGAGGTTGTCATGTAGAGATAACCGCCAAAGGCGATCATCACCAATGTTAATACAAACATAATCATCAAGCTGTATTTTTTCAAAGTGCTTGAACGAATCTCTTGATGCGAAGGCGTTACTTTTTTTGTGCGTTTTTCTTTATTTCTTTTTACCATAAATTACATTACTTTCCAAGAATTACTTCAACTTCTAAGAATTCCAGATTTTGATTATTGTGAGAAGTAATTTTAACATCTTCTACTTTGGTGTATTTTTTGATGACAGCAATCAAGTCATTACGAAGGTCATCTAAATACGGTAACTTACAGCTAGCCCTTTCATGCGCTAGCATAATTTTAAGGCGGTCTTTCGCGACATGCGCTGTATTTTTATTGCGCCCAAAAAGTGAATCAAAAAAACTCATTTGAAAATTCCTTTGATCGTTGCAAGAAGTCCTTTCTTCGCTCTAATATCAAGAAATTCAACCTCTTCTCCTAAAATCCGACGCGCAATGCGACGATAGGCTTCAGCAGCAAGCGATTTATCTTTTGTCACAATCGGCGTTCCCGTATTGGTCGAAGTAATAATATCTTCATCATCAGGAACAATACCAATGAGTGGCAAGGCTAAAATGCTCAACACATCTTCAACACTGAGCATATTGCCAGCATCGACCATTTCAGGTTTAATGCGGTTAATAATAACATGCTTTTCAACTTCTTGTCCATTGGTTGCTTTTTCGCTTTTAGCATCAATAATGCCAATAACACGATCTGCATCGCGTACAGAACTTACATCCGGTGTTGAAACGATGAGTGCTCGGTCTGCAAGAAAAATAGAGTGTTCAAATCCACTCTCAATTCCAGCGGGTGAGTCGATTAAGATAATGTCAAAATTCTCTTTGAGGCTTTCTATCAAAGCTTTGACTTTTTCTTTACTTAAAATGTCTTTATCTTTTGTCTGACTTGCAGGTAAGAAATAAAGGGTTTTGGATTTTTTATCATTAATCAGTGCTTGAGCAAGGTTACAACGACCTTCCATGACATCGACAACATCATACACAATGCGGTTTTCAAGACCTAAAATCATATCTAGATTTCTAAGACCTATATCAAAGTCAATTGCTACAACTTTTTTACCTAAATTTGCAAGTCCAACGGCTAGGTTTGCGGTTGTTGTTGATTTACCAACACCACCTTTACCAGACGTTACGGTAATCACAATACCCATGTAACCTCTTTATCTATTCAAAATCTTATTGGTAACGCACAATTTTTTTTATGAGCACAATACGATTCAAAGCGTTATTATGCTCATAGTTAGATTAAAAAACTTTGCTAGCATTGATACTAGCAAAGTAACCTAATTTAGTTTTTATCTTTGTTAATGATTTTTTTAGAAGTAATCCAAGGCATCATCGCTCTTAGTTTTTCACCTGTTTTATTAAGCAGACTTCTCTCTGTTTTTGCACGTTCAGCATTCATACGGGTGTATCCTGCTTTTCGCTCTAAAATAAAATCTTTTGCAAAACGACCATCTTGGATTTCAGCTAAAATCTCTTTCATAGCTGCTTTTGACTCAGCATTGATCACACGTTTTCCACTCACATAATCACCATACTCTGCTGTATTAGAGATAGAATAACGCATATCAGCGATACCGCCTTGGTACATCAAATCAACGATGAGTTTAAGTTCATGTAAACACTCAAAGTATGCCATCTCAGGCTCGTAACCTGCTTCTACCAATGTCTGAAAACCAGCTTCAACAAGAGAGGTGACACCACCACAAAGAACGGCTTGCTCACCAAATAAGTCAGTCTCAGTCTCGTCTTTAAAGGTTGTCTCAATAATACCTGTTCGTCCACCACCGATAGCAGACGCGTAGCTAAGTGCCAATGCTTTTGCTGAACCTGTTGCGTCTTGATCTACGGCAATAAGATCAGGAATTCCACCACCATTAACAAACTCACTTCTTACCGTATGACCAGGTGCTTTTGGAGCAATCATGATACAATCAATACCTTTTGGAGTGATAATTTGACCATAATGGATATTGAAACCATGACCAAATGCAATCGCTTTGCCCGCACTCAAATTGGGTTTAATTTCTGCGGCAAACACATCGCCTTGCAACTCATCTGGCAATAAAATCATAACAACATCTGCGTATTTCGTTGCATCGCCAACGCTCATAACACGAAAGCCTTTTGCTTCCGCTTTTGCCCATGAACTGCCATCTTTTCTAAGACCAACAACGACTTCAACACCACTATCACGAAGATTTTCTGCATGTGCATGTCCTTGAGAACCAAAACCGATCATCGCAACTTTTTTTGAACGAATGATGCTTAAATCACAATCTTTGTCATAATAGACGGTTATTGCCATATCTGAATCCTTATAATGTAATATAAATTTCACGCATTTTACAGAATAGTTACTTAAAAACTTTACATGTAAAAGGGCGAAAGGAAACTATAAACGAACTACCGCTAAAATATGGTAACTAACATTACTAGGAATCAATTATGGATGAGAATATTTTAAAGAAAATTAAAGCTCTACCCCCACTTGATGACACGGTTGTAAAAATTCAGCGTATTTGCGTCGATAAAAATAGTTCTTTAGCAGATCTTGTTAAAGTGGTTGAAAGTGATCCAATGCTAACAGCTAATATTTTAAAATCGTCCAATTCACCTTTGTACGGATTTAGCCGTGAGATTAAAAATATCGCACATGCTGTCTCTTTATTTGGTATGGCAACCGTACGAGGCTTTGCACTCTCAAGTGCCATTAAACAAAATATTAAAATCAACCTTGAACCGTATCATTTAAATAACAACACTTTTCTTGAAATCAGTACCCTTCAAAGTACCTTCATGTTTAAGTGGTATTCAAAAGTCAATAAAGCGATGCTTGATATTTTGCAACCAGCCTCTTTCATGATGGAAGTCGGTAAAATTATTATTGCGCATGAATTGATTGAACAAAACAAAGATGAAGCGTTTAAACGTGCTCTTCTTGCGATTAAAACGCCTTCGGAACTTTCCGCTTTAGAAAAAGAGTATGTTGGCTTCTCTAATGAGGAGATTACCGCTAAGATTTTTGAACAATGGAATTTGGAGAGCGAGCTCGTCGAATCCATCAAATTTTCAGTCACGCCACAAGATGCGCAAGAGCATATTCGCCCTTTTGCACAAGCATTGCATATTGTTCAAAGCAGTATTAATATTTTTGCACAACTCAGCGATACCTCGATTCAAAATACACTGGCATTACTCGATGCATACGGCATTGAACATGAGGCATATCTTCAAACGGTAGAGCAATTTAAACAGTGAAAGATTTTCTACTAAGCCTTATAGAAGGGGTGGCGCAAAAAGATGTGCCAGCCTCTTTTCTCCCACACTTCCAAGCGCTTCTTCAGTTAGGTGCCCTTAATTTAAAAAATGGTCTTTATCTGCTTGATAATTCCTATGTCGTAGGAAAACTCGACGTCGCGTTCAGCGGAACAGGTTTTTTAAGCTCATTTGACACGGCACTCTCTAAAGATATTTTAATAGAAGCCTCTGGTCTTCATGGTGCCATGCGTGGTGATTTAGTCGTAGCAAAAAGGGTTATTAACAAGAAAAGTCGCAGACCTAAAGCAGTTGTCGTCTATATCGCTCAACGCGCTTTTGCCAAAAGTATCGTTTACACCAAAATGCAAAAAGGCAAAGTAGTTGGTATTAACATCAAAAACGAGTCACTTTTTGAAATCACCGCTAGTCAAAAATCACTCAAACAACTCCCCTTTGGTTCTGTTTTAAAAGTCGATAACACAACCAATACTATCGAAGAAGTCTTAGGCGTTTTAGAAGATCCGCTGGTTGATGAGAAAATTTCATTAGCACTCTTTGAAAAAAAAGAACACTTTAGCAAAGAAGCGGAAGCGGAAGCCAAGAGTCATGGCGATTTTGTTGAAAAGTCCTATTATCCCAACCGAGTAGATTTGACACACTTACCCTTTTGTACGATTGATCCTGTGGACGCAAAAGATTTTGATGATGCCATTTATTTTGATACCGTCAATCACATTTTATACGTTGCTATTGCTGATGTAAGCGAATATGTGTATGCGATGGGAGCCATTGATAAAGAAGCCGTTGAACGTGGCTTTTCTATCTATTTTCCCCACAAATCCATACCGATGCTTCCACGTGCTTTAAGTGAAAATATCTGCTCGCTCAAACCCAATGTGGACAGACTGGCCTATACGTTTAAAATCACCCTTGATCCGCTTACATGTAAACCACTCAAAGAAGAACTTTTTGAGAGCATTATTCACTCAAAAAAACGTTATACCTACGAAAAAATTGACCTTTTTCTTGAGGGGAAAATTGCAGACGCCGATGCCGCAGATAAAACAATTTTAGAGTATCTCTTACCACTGCATACACTCACCCAAAAGTTACGAACCATACGACTTGAAAACGCTTTTTCATTTCGCTCTTCCGAAGTAAGAATGCGCGTCGATGAAAATCAAAATTTAGTTTCTACGGTTATAGAAGACGAGACGCCCTCGCATGGATTGATTGAAGATTGTATGCTTTTAGCGAATAAAGCGGCTGCAAAAAAATTGGGCTTTGGCATTTTTAGAACCCATGAAAGCCCTTCATACGAACGTATGGAAGCTCTTTTAAATGACCTTGCACTGATTGGAATTAATGCTAAATTAATCGCAAATATTCCTAAAATGATTCAAGACATACAGATAAAAGCAGATGCATTAGGTTTGCGCGATGAAGTCGACAAACTCATCATTAAAAGCCAAAAGAAAGCCATTTATGAGCCGGAAAACAAAGGACATTTTGGTCTTGGTTTTGACATTTACACGCACTTCACTTCGCCTATTAGGCGTTACAGCGATTTGACACTGCACCGTCTTTTAAAAGCAAAATGTGCGAATGATGACAAAAAATTAAATTTTTTACTCAAAGATATTGCCGCCCTATGTGAAAAAATAAGCTTGCTTGAGAGAGAAAGCGATAAAGTTGCATGGGATTATATGGACCGTAAATTTGCACGTTATATGGCGTTACATGTCGGTGAAAATTTTAGAGCTATTGTGGTCGATGCAGAACAAAACCCTATTGCAAAATTGGATGATGAGCTCAAAGGCGCTCGTATTTTTTTACTCGATAACGATGTCCATCTCTTACAACGCATTGAGATTAAAATTGTTGAAAGCAATATCGCAACCGCTCGCATTTATGCACGAGTTACAAGGAGTTTTGATGTATAAAAAAGAGTTTGAGAACCTATTAAGAACAGGAAAACCACTCAAATCGTCTCTTTTTTATGGGGCATGTTCCTACCAAAACAATCTTTTAGCTTCACAACTGCTCACAACATTAAATGTACAAACCGATGAGAAATTGATGATGTACTATGATGAGTACCATTTTAGCTCTGCTAAAAATTTTCTTTCACAATCCTCTTTATTTGGTGATCGCAATATTTTGATTTTAAAGACAGATAAAACACTTCCTTCAAAAGAGCTGGATGTCCTGATTGATTTGTGTTTAAAAAATGATTCAAGTTACTTTATCTACCAATATTTCGGAGAAGACAAGAAAGCTACTCCGATGACAAAACTATTTGAAAAACAGAATAATGCTCTTTTTGTACGACTTTTTAAAGCAGATTTTAACGAAGCCTTACAGCTTTTACAAAATCATGCTCGTGCGATTGGACTCATGATTGATCGTTATGCCTTGCAACATCTTTATATGATTCAGATGGAAGATTTATCGTTATGCATCAACGAGTGTGAAAAACTTTTAATCTTAGATAAAGAGATTACAACCAATGATATTAATACCCACGTTTATGGACTAGGGTCTGTCTCTATGGATCACTTTATTACCAAACTAATTGAGAAAAAAGATATTAAAGATGAATTTGTTCGTATGGTTGAAGGCGATGGTATTGAAGAGATGCGCATTATTAATGCTCTTCAAACACATATTTCACAACTCTTTATGTTCCATGCATATATTAAACTGCATGGCTCATTTGATGCAAAAGCCATTTTAGGCTACCCTCTTCCTCCACAGCTTGCCAATGAAAGGTCTAGACAATCTATAAAGCTTGATCTTGCGACCTATCATAAACTCCTATCGCTTCTTACTGACGCAGAGTATCGCTTGAAAAAAATGGGCAATATTGAAAAAACAAGCTACCTACTTTCAAACTTAATAAAATTTCAAAGTTATTTATAGTATAATCCACGCCTATTCTAAAAATCCTTACTCAAATAACACTATTTGGGTGAAATCCATAAGGAGACACTATGCGACATTATGAGTTGCTTGTTGTAGTAAAACCTACACTAACGGTAGAAGAACTACAAGCAAAACTAGGCTTTCTAAAAGAAATTTTAGAAAAAAATGGTGCAGTTATTGCTGCAACACTTGAGATGGGTACACGCAAACTTGCGTATCAAATTGATAAATTTGAGCGTGGTTCTTACGTAGTATTTTACTTCACTGCCCCTACAGCTGCCATTGCAGAAGTTGAGCGTATCATCAGAATTACTGAAGAATTTATCCGCTTTATGACAGTTAAATTTGAAAATCAAAAAGAACTTAGATTCTGGACAAAACAAGTTGAGAAAATCACTAAAAAAAGTGATGCACCAGCACCTGTTGTTGAATCTAAAGAGATTGTAGAAGAACCAACCGTTACAACTGAAGCTTAATTAAGGAGCCATGATGTTCAATAGAGTAATTATGCTTGGTAACCTCACACGTGATTGTGAACTTCGTTATTTACCAAACGGTGGCGCAGTTTGTACCACAGGTCTTGCAACCAATCGACGCTTCAAAAAGCAAGATGGTAGTCAAGGTGAAGAAGTTTGCTTTATCGACATCACCTTTTTTGGACGAACCGCAGAAATCGCCAATCAATACTTAAGCCGTGGCAAAAAAGTATTGGTTGAGGGTCGTTTAAAATTGGATCAATGGACAGATCAAACCGGTGTAAAGCGCTCTAAGCACTCTATTACTGTTGAGACACTCCAAATGATAGATGCTCGCGGACAAAGTGAAGGTGACATGAGCGGTAGTTATGGTGAAGGTACGCCTAATGTTGGTTACACTCCAAGCCAAAAACCTACCAATGCTCCAAGACAATCTACTCCTGAATTTAGTGGTCATGAAATTCCAGACATCGATATTAATGATGATGAAATACCGTTTTAGCGATTTTTACATAACACTGTAAAAATATCTGCCTTGAAAAAGGCAAGCTTTAGTGACGATTAGGCTTTGCCTAAAAGTCGTTATAAAAATAAGTAAAGGATAAAAAATGGCAGAGAAAAGAAAATTTGCACGCAAATACTGCAAATACTGTGAAGCAAAAATTGAATACGTAGATTACAAAGATGCAAAAATTTTGAGACACTCACTTTCTGAGAGATACAAAATTATGCCACGTCGTTTGACAGGAAACTGCAAAAGACATCAAGAAATGGTAGAACTAGCAATCAAACGCGCTCGTGCGACTGCAGTTATTCCATACATCATCGACACTAAAAAAGTGGTTGCAGTTCCGTTTGAGCAACTTCAACAATAACGTTTACATGTAAAGCTAGATGGTCCCCCATCTAGCTTCTTCTTTCTTATTTTACTAACGCATACTCCAAAACTTCTTCCACACGTGATACAGGGATAATCTTCATCTTCTCTTTGACTTCATCAGGAATTTCATCCAAATCTTTTTCATAGTTTTTCTTAGGAATCAATGCCGTTTTAATTTTTGCTTTGTACGCTGCGATAAGTTTCTCTTTCAGCCCACCGATTGGCAAAACTTTCCCTGTTAAAGTAAGTTCTCCCGTCATTGCGATATCGCTCTTAACCTTTTTATCGCATAAAATAGACGCAATAGCTGTTGCCATCGTGATACCTGCACTTGGACCATCTTTTGGCGTAGCGCCCTCAGGAACGTGTATATGAAGGTCATAACGTCTGTACACATCACTTGGTTCTACTTTTCTAGCACTCTCTTCTTTGTCAAGTCCTGAGGTAGGAATAATAGAAAGAGGAACATCAATTTTGCCATTATCAATCAACACTTTCACGACACTCAGTGCAATTTTGGCTGATTCTTTCATAACATCACCGAGTGAGCCTGTAATTTGAATGCCACCTTTGCCTTGAATACGAATGGCTTCAACTTTAAGAACATCGCCTCCAACACTTGTCCATGCTAAACCATTGACGATGCCGATGCTATTTTCTTTATCAACCTCATCAATTTCAAAAACCGTTTTTGGTAGATACTCTTTAAGATTGGTATGCGTTATGCTGACTTTATCTAACGTTGGGTTCAACAAAAGTTGTTTAGCCACTTTTCGTAAAATATCCGCAATTCTTCGGCGTAAGTTTCTCACACCTGATTCACGGGTATAATTTGCAATGACCAACTGCAAGGTAGGTTTTGAGATATTCACTTCATTATTTTTCAAGCCATGTTTTTTCAACTCTTGAGGGATAAGATATTTTTTCGCTATCTCATATTTCTCTTGAGGTGTATAAGAATTGACAGAGATAAACTCCATACGGTCTCGTAGTGGCGCAGGAATTGAGCCTACTTCATTTGCGGTAGCAATAAAAATAACTTTACTCAGGTCAATATTAAAGTTTAGATAATAATCTCTAAATTTATTATTTTGCTCAGGGTCAAGAACCTCTAACAAGACTGCTGTTGGGTCGCCTCTAAAGCTTCGCGCTACTTTATCGATTTCATCGAGTACCACAACAGGATTCATCTCACCTGCTTCAATAATCCCTTGCACAATACGCCCTGGCATCGCACCAATATACGTACGTCTGTGACCTCTTAGCTCATTGACATCCTCTAGTCCACCCAAAGCGATACGAACTAACTTACGTTTCAGTGCTTTCGCGATGGAGTTTGCCAAAGAAGTTTTACCAACACCTGGAGGTCCTGCAAAACATAAAATAGCGCCATTGGCCGATTTGTCAGCAATACCACGTTTTGAGAGCAATTCGCGCACTGCAAAAAACTCTTCGATACGCTCTTTTGGTTTTTCTAAAGAATAATGGTCCTTGTCAAGTTGTGATTTGACTTCTGCAACATCCAAGCTTTTTTTGGCAGCTTTGCCAAAAGGAATCTCAATCACCCAATCCAAATAGCTTTGAATCAAATTTGCATCGGCAGAATCAGGATGCATTCTTGAAAGTTTATCTATCTGTTTTTTGATTTCTTTATAAGCGTCCTCTTCCATGTACTCTTTTTTGGCTTCAAGCTTTTTACGATACTCTTCAATCTCTTCTTCGCGTTGATTGTCCGTTCCTAGCTCTTTTTGAATCTGTTTGAGTTGCTCTTTTAAAAAATACTCTTTGTTCACTTTCTCAATCTGAGAATGCACTTTGGTTTTAATCTCTTTTTTAAGTCTGCTTGACTCAATCTCTTCAATGACATAGTCAATGAGTTGCAAAAGCCTTGTTTCATCATCAATTTCGACAAACAATTTATAGGCTTGCTCTTTCTTTAACTTCATACTACTTGCAACTAAATCAGTGATGCGGTGTACATCGCTGTTATCTTCAATGGTTTTAAGAAGGTCAGGTGGAAATTGACTACCAAGGGAGGAGAGTTGTGTGATTTTTTCTCTTAAAACTGCCAAAGTTGCTTCAACTTTAATCGCTTCAGAGCGATGTGTTTGAATAACGTCGATGGTCGCACGTAAAGGTGTAGAAGAGAGTTCTTTTAAAATCTTTCCTTTTTGCATCCCTTGGAACAAAATCTTAACACGCCCATCAGGCAATTCAACTTTACGCATGATAGAGCCGATAACACCCGCAGGATAAATAGCATTAAAATCTCTTCCTTGTTCAGCACCTACTTTGGCTGTACAAACCATGACTAAAGAGTTATGATCGAGTGCATCGTTTGCCGCTTTGATATTTTCTTCATCTGAGAGGAAAAGAGGTGAAATCATAAAAGGGTATAAAAATAAATTATCCTCAACAATGATGGGGATGTCCGCAGGAAATGCGGTATAGTCGCTGAGCTTCATATGTGAACTCTCCATTGTGTTTTATTTGTAATTATAGTTTACATGTAAGAGCATAAGAGCTTGGCTCTTATGCGATAATTAGATTATATAGTAAAGAAGTAAATAAAAAGTCTATTTTTCAAACCAAGAGCGATACCAAGGAATCTTTGGTTCTATAATTTCTGCATTGCCGAGGGATGATTTTTGAAGTTTTTCATCATACATCTTTGCCGCATCTGGTTTATCAACTCTGCCATACAGACCTTTAATATTTTCATCCAAGAAGTATTCTCCAAGCTCAAGTCTGACCAAAATTGTTTCGGCTAAAGGACGAAATTTTGAATTGGGATATTTGCTGATAAACTCTTTGGTTTGTTTAATCGTGTCCATTAAAAGTTGTTGATTACGATTTGGATTTGGGAAAGCTTCATAATTGGCTTTGATTTTCATAAAACGAACATGGTCTGCATTTTCTTTACTGCCATAGCGTTTAAGATACTCATCGAGATAAAAGTTTGCTAAGACATACTCTTCATCTTGCATATGAGCATTTGCCAACATCATCATGGCTTCAGGAAGCAATGGAGATTCTATATGTTCACTCACCAATGAAGTATAAAACGAATCCGCTTTCTCTAAATCTTGTGCTTTAATCTCTTTGGCGATTTGCTCATACCAATACGTTGCTGGCATGTTATAAACTTCTTTTGTTTTAGAAGCACAACCACTAATTAAAGCTACTAATGACGCTGCAACAAGAACATTTGTTATCTTCATTCACGCTATCCTTTGTGTTAAAAAGACTATTGTATCCTCTTTTTTTTTATCTTAATATAAAAGTCGATTTTTTATCTTTTTATCCATTTTATTTTTGTCTCATTACCTCATTTAACGAACAACATGATACAATAAAACAAAATGATTACTTTTTAAAAAAGGAATGTTATGGTTTTTTCTCTCAAAGCACCCATTTTAGGATTTGAAGATATTAAAGAAGCGGAACTCGAAAAGATCGATGAGTTTTTTGTAAAATTTATTTCAAAATCCGATACAACAACATTCACACTCATTAATCCTTTTATGCTTCGTCCCTATGAATTTGATATTCCTGAATATTTTAGAGCACTGCTTGACATTAAAGAAGACTCCAACCTTCTTATTTTAAACATCATGATTATCGCAACACCCATTGAAACCTCAACCATCAATTTTATCGCACCTCTTGTTTTTAATGTCGATAATGGCTCACTAGCTCAAGTCGTTTTAGATGCAAATAAATACCCTGAATTTGGTTTGATGGAGAGTATTTCAAATTTTTTGAATAAAGAGAAAGCAGAATAACCCTAATGAGAGTTTTTGAATATTTTTATCTTCAAAAACTTTACATGTAAATACTATAAACGAGAGAATGTTATGAAAATTGTCACTTATAATATTTATCTTTTTTTATTTCTTACAATCTGTTGCTCACTAAATTTATATGCAGATACAAATAATAATGATCAATGTAATTATGCTGAAACTGTGACACTTAACTATAGTGGTAATGGTTCTTTAGGTTCTTCAGACAAGAGTGATTATTTTCAATTCACACTTCCTTCGGCAGGCACACTCACCATTACTGTTACAAATGCATCACGGGATTTAGATGCATATCTTTATAATTCAACATGTTCGAATACTCTAGCATCAGATGAGACTAATAGCAATAATCCTAGTATTAGCTACACCTATACAGGGGCTAGTGCCACAACACTGAAATTGGAACTTTACTATTATCCGAATCGCAATTCAACAACTTATAATATAAATATTACCTTCACACCCTCTACTCCAACATTATCCATAGAAGATGTATCATTTAATGAAGGAAGCTCTGGCGTTTATACAAAAAATATCCCTATCACATTATCAAATCCTAGTGGCAATACTGTAACAGTCAATTATACAGTCTCTAGTGGAACAGCAACGGCAGGAAGTGATTATAATGCAACGAATGGAATCCTAACGTTTTCAGGCGCAACATCCGTACAAAATATTCCTATTCAAATTTCTGGTGATACAACGATTGAAAGTGATGAAACTTTTTCTATAACACTCTCTAATGCTACTGGCGGGGCATCTATCTCAAAAGCCAGTGCGACAATTACACTGTTAAATGACGACAGTCCTTCAATTACCATTGGTGAGCGCGAATTTGCATTGAGGAATCCTGCTTCAACACGTAATATTAAAGGCGGGTTACAAGTTATAGGCAATACTGTCTTATGCGTACAGTCTAACGGCGTTTGTTATGATTATACGGGTGGGTCTAGCAATTCTGAACTTGATTTGCACTACATCGATGTTGATGGAGTCACGCGTAATTACAATAACTCATCTCAAGCACAGCTCAATATTCCAACAACGGCAACAATTAAGTGGGCAGGACTTTATTCACAAGGCTATTTGAATACATACAATTCAACTTCAGTTGCTACAACACTACAAGACCCAATTTATGTAACAATCCCTACTATAGGAACAGTTGCAAGTGTTCCAGAAGTGATTGATCTTTATGCTAATAGTAACGATGGATACACGTACGATACTTTTGCGGCGTTACCTTCCCTCATTGGTAAAACTGGGGCTGCTGTTAATGGATGGATTACGGGGGCGAATATTAAAGCAGATACAGGAACAGAAGGGAGTGGCTTAGGTAATTTTGGAGCTTGGACATTAGTTGTCGTTTATGAAGATAGTAGTTCTTCTTTAAAGAATATTTCTGTCTATGATGGATATAAAAGAGTTGCCAGTGCAGCTGGATTTAATTCTGTTAATATTACACCTTCTGGCTTTTTAACACCTACTAGTGGAACTGTCAAATCAACACTCTCTCTTTTTGTAGGGGAAGGTGATAAAAATATTGCTGGTGACAAACTTTATGTCAATGGTACAGCAATCAATGATACAAATGCTTTTTACTCAACCATTAGTGGATTTGCTGCAAATCCTAGTTATTCAAATACAGAAGGTATCGACATTCAAAACCATGATATTGGTGTAGATGGCGATACATCACATCCCCAAATTATTGGTAATGGTGCTAATAGTGCAACAATCACATTGACATCCACACAAGACACTTATTTCCCCAGCATGGTTGCCTTTACAACAGAACTTTATGAACCACGCGTGTGCTATGTAGAAGCTTATTATGATGCTGATGGCAATGCAACTTTAACGACAGCTAATGTAGGAGATATTATCACGATTAAAACGTGGATAGCCAACATGAAAAAAGATGCCAGCGATGGAAACTTAGAGACAGCACAAAAAGTTGAAATCACAATGGAACATGATGATACCAATCTTGCCTATCAAGCAGAAAGTACCAAAATTCAAAATGTTGGCGAAAGTGTCTATAGCAGTAAAACGGATGCCAATGATAGCGATACGGCGACATTTTATTCTGATACAAATACCTCTGTATGGCATGTAGGTACAGGCGCAACGGGTTCGGATGGCGGTGATTTGACACCCAATGTCACGAATGACGCCGCCAATAAAGCCTATATTTCCTTTAAAGAGAAGATACAAACAACAGGTGATATCACGATTGCAAATATTTATAAAGTTTCTTACGAAAATTCCAATATGGGACTTCGTATCGGCGATGAATCTCCTGTTAATATCGGTGTGTGTAAAGACTTTAACACTTCAATTGCGGTTAGTGCACCTCTTGGTGTTTTTAACGTTGTCAATCAAAATTTTTCAGGTAGCACAAACTCCAATGATGGCACAAGCAGTGATAATGCCCTTTATACTCAAATTGCAGGGCAAGCTTTTCAAGTTAAACTTCTAGCGCTTAATCCTGATTATATAACACTGAAATCATACACGGGTGATGTCAATCTCAGCAGTATTACTGCGCCCAATTATTCTGCATCAGATACTGACGAGCAAAAACAAGCAAAATGTGACGCATCTATTGCTACATCAACAACGACGGTCACTTTTAATAATGAAGATTACAAAATGCTCACGCTTAATTATCCTCAAGCCTCAAAAAACGTTGCCTTTAAAATAGCGTATAACGATAATGGCACAACTAAATACGTCTGTTCACGCGATAGCTTCGCTATTCGTCCACTCAGTTACAAAATGGATGCCAATGAAACACATTTGATAGGCATGAAATCATATAGGCTAACAATAAACGCTGTACAAGATGATAAAGAGACAAATACAACAGATTACAATCAGACTATTCTAACAGATACTATTGATAAAAATGCTACACTGGATTTAAATATACCCACTGATTGTAATTTAACAGCTCAACATGATACTTTGACACCGATAACTTTTATTGGTGGAGAAGTGATAGATAACAATTTTACTTTTACCAATGTGGGCGATATCAATGTCACTATTGCAGATAATGATTGGACACTTGTAGACCAAAATCGTCAAACACATAAGGGATATGATGATTGTATTAAGGATAGCAATACATCTATTCCAGTTAATGGGAAAATTGGCTGTTTAGTCCAAAATCTTAAACAGTTTACCTTTAGTCCTAAAGATTTTGCAAACACACTTACTCTTCAAAATTCTGACAATAACTTTACGTATATAGCATCAGATAGTGTTAATAATACTAACATGCACGCTATACTTCTTTTTACTCCAACTGCTAGATTGGACAATAATGCAACAGCAACAAACTATACAAAGAAATGTTTTTCAAGAGATATAAATTATACCATCGCTTTTATCAATAACAACCCTATCTCAGGTTGGCTGAATGGTCTGCCGACAGCCAGAAATCGTATCTATTTCAAAGAAGACAATACAACTTTTACCTCTCAATTAATCAATAATGCTATTCAAGGACAGGCAACATTTACTTCATCTGAGGGTAATTTTACTAGCGGTATTGCAGCTAATTTAACAATGGCTCTAAATTTTACGCGAGCAATGAATACACCCGATGAGCCTTTTAAAATTGCACGAAATGATTTTAATATTACAAGTGTTATTGACCAAAATAATACAACTGGTTCAGATTTTAACCGAACAAATGACCATAATGCAACATTCTACTATGGTCGCGTTTATTCAACCGATTACAGAGGACAAAGTCCAATAAATGCTACCATTCGTTATGAAGTCTATTGTAAAGATTGTAATACTAGCGCTTTTACGGCAATAGGGACACAAAGCCCAACCTCAATGACATGGTATCAAAATCCTTTACATGTCATTGCTGATGGCAATGTAACTGCTTTTACTCCACGAGGCATTACGGGTGTTGTACCTCTTGCTTCCAATAACATTAATAATGGTCTTGAAAACAATGCTTTAACCAATAATGCTGCCGCTAACGCCCCCTATACTGATACTATACAAATGACACCATCACCATGGTTATTGTTTAACTTGTACAATGCAGGAGCAGTCACCAATGACTTTTCGGTTGAGTTTACACGATCAGGCGATTGGGCAGGGCAAGGATCACTCGGGCAAACCGTTGATGTCAATACTTCAACACGTACCAATAAAAGAATGGAATGGTGAAAATGCGTTCAGCCATGTCCATGATTGAGCTTGTGTTTGCCATTGTGATTATGGGAATTGCAGTCATGAGTTTGCCGCTCATCTTAACACAAGTCCAAAATAATAATGCTTTTGCAATGCAACAAGAAGCCATCCTCGCAGCCAAAGCGAAAATTGGCGATATCTTGACATATGAATGGGATGAGAGAAGCTTTAGCAGTACTGCACAGCGCTCTTATGTCCTTGATGCTACCAATGGTGACCCGGAACTTCGACGCGTTGGGACAACGAACATGCGACTAGGAAATGTTTTAGCTGAAAACAGGCGCAAATTTTTCGATGTAAACACGACAGCTTCTGCTATTGGTGCAGACGGTGGAGATTTAGATGATGTTGATGACTTTAACGGTTTAGCCAATGCATTGGTCGTTACAGCAGGAGAAGATGCTGGAGCATTGGATTATGTTTTTGATTTGAACCTAACAACAACAATCAATTATGGAGCAGATACAGCAACCTACAGCAATACTATACTGAATGATTTTACGTTTAATCCTAACAACGCACCTGCAACACCAACAAATATTAAAGTGATTTCAGTGACTGTTTCAGGTGGTGACCAAAATATTACCTTACGTGCTTTTACATGTAATATCGGTGAAAGCTCACTTCTTCCTCCAAGGCCCTACCAATGAAAAGACGCTCTGCTTTTACAATGATAGAACTCGTGATGGTTATCGTTGTTTTTGGTATCGTTGCAAGCATTGGCGCAGAAATCATCGCCAGTCTTTATAATAATTACTTACGAACGCGTTCCATTAACCGCCTTCAAAGTCAAACAGAACTCACCTTAGAACAGATTGCGAAACGTTTACAATACCGTATCAAAGACAGCGTAAGAGCAAGTGCCAATAATGGTACCACGTGGCTTCCTCTGCCTAGTGCAATCAACACTCCAGGCAACGTCTATAATACAATCGAATGGATAGGCATCAGCAATGAAAGCTTTCTTGGAGAATGGGACGCTGCTTCTGCTGCTGTTGTTCCAGGTTGGAGTGGACTCATTGACATGGAAAGCAATACAACACGGCTTGGCACACGAACCCTTGAAACACCAGGAAACCGTCTTGATATAGCTGAAAATATTATTTTTGCACTCACCAATGGCGATATTAACATGAGCAATGAAGGTGGTCAATTGCCAGCGCTAATTTTTAAAGGTGCAAAGCCTTTGTACAACGTCAATAATTATTATACAGAAGGTGGAAATACCTACACAACCCATGTTTCAAGAAGTACCAATACCACATTTCATATTCCCTTAGATGATAATTTAACCGATGGAAATCTCTTCGAGCAATATTATCTTGCTCATACAGCCTATGCTCTTGTACCTGTCGGAGGTGTCAATGATTTCAATCTAACCTTAAGGTACAATTATCAACCTTGGGAAGGTGAAAAATTTGATGATGCGGCTGTCATTGCTGCAGCACAAGTCCTTGCGGAAAATGTCAGCACCTTTCGTATTCGTCAAGAAGGCGATGTTGTGCGTATCAAACTTTGTATCCATGACAATAATCAAAGTGGTGATTTCGACTTTAGTGCGTGTAAAGAAAAGGTAATTTACTGATGAGAAGAGGTTTTACACTTATCACAGCGATTTTATTTATGGTTTTAGTGGCAACCATTGCTGCATTAGCACTCACATTTTCAAGTTTTTCTACCAAACAAACAACCGATTTGTACCTAAGAGAACAAGCAGAATTGCTCCTTCAAAGCGGGACAGAATTTGCACTTCTTGCTATCAGCGGGCATCAAATCAACGCTGCAAATGGCTGTCTTAATACTATTAACTCCCAGTACCCAGGAACAAATGCCAATGCGATTTTTGACATCAACATTACTATTAATTATATGGGAAATGGTCTTTTAGCCGCTTCCAATAATAATTGTAATGTTTTAAGCGATACCGTAGCGACGACGGATTCAAATATCACGGTTATCATTGATACGATTGTCGCTACACATGATGATAACAACATCTCCACAGAGCCAATTAGACTGCATCGACGCACGATCCAAAAACCGTAAAATCAACTCAAAAATCCCTCTTTTGCTTTAAGGTTTCATTTGTTATACTAGCTCTATCAACCCCAAATGAGGGGAAGGAAAAGGAGACAAGATGAACACAAGTATCGTAGGAAAACAATTTGATTTGACCGAGCCAATCAAGGCTTATATTGATGGAGCTGTTGATGCTCTTGGCAAATACAATTTGGACATTATCTCTGTGCGTACTGTGATCTCAGCGGATGAAAAAAATGGCAAAAAAGGCTTTAATGTCGAGTTTGCTATTAACATGGCACATAAAAACACGGTTGTCATTCAACAAAAAGACAAAGATGTTTATGCTGCGGTTGATCTTGCGATTGAGAGAGCTAAAAAAGTTCTTAGACGCCATCACGATAAAATCACCAACTATAAGCTCGTTGAAGAAGCTCCTGCTCTCACTGAAAACAGTGAAGGAAGTGATGACGAGATCGTTCCAATGCGACTTGACAGCTATAAACCTGTCGAAGTTGAAGACGCTATGAACGAACTTAAAGCATCCGACAAACAATTTATCGTTTTCCACGACATGGAAGATAAATTCCGCGTTATGTATAAAAAATCAGACGGAAGATTTGGGTTATATTAATAACATTAAGGGAGCAAAGCTCCCTTAACTACGCTAAGCCGCTATGGCACTAAAGCTTGCCAACATTGTTGGCAGAATTTATCTCGATTCTACGTTTTACCTCTTTTAAGATTTCCTCATCACTCCCCATCTCAAACCAAACCAATTTTTTACCGCTTTGAATGAGTCCCCCAACGACATCTCCTCCTTGACGGTATTCTAAATCAAGTTCGGCGATTTCAAATCCATCTAATGTCTGAGAAAATTTTTCCAATCGTTCGCTTTTTGGAAGATTGGTATAGAGATAACAATACCCTTTTAGTCCATTTCGACTGACGCGACCTCGAAGCTGATGTAAACTCGCAAGCCCCAATCGCTCTGCTCCTACAATCACTATCGTCGAAAGACGCGGTAAAGAGATTCCCACTTCAACGACAGTTGTAGAAATGAGTAGATTGCCCTCTTCTTTAAAATTTTTGAGTATCTCTTCTTTATTTTTATCTTTGCCATATGTCACATAGACTTTTTCGAAATTTTTTTCCCAAAAGCCACGCCCTTCATCAATGGATTGATAATTGACCATTTCACTCTCTTCGACTAAAGGATAGACAATGATGCACTGATGGTTTTGGGCGATTTCATGCTGAAGATGCTCTAGTAAAGCTTTAAAGTTTTGTTTGCCAATGACATTGGTCGTGATATCTTTAGGGAAAGGTAACATTTTGATAAAGGAAAAATCGACCAAAGAGGATTGAATCATACTCAGTGTTCTTGGAATCGGTGTGGCTGAAAATTGCAAATAATGCGGATGCCATGATTGTTTTGAGACAAGCGAAGCCAATAAGGAGCGTTGTTTTGTACCAAAACGATGTTGTTCATCCACCATGACCAGTGCGCACTCTGGCAAATCGCGATACAAAAGGGCATGCGTACCAATCAAAAAATCAGCACTCTGCAAATCTTCTTTGGTATCCGCTTCTTGCGTGACTAAAATCGTTTTTACATGTAAAGGCAAAAACTTCTTCGCCTCTTCAAAAAGCTGAGTCGCAAGCACTGTCGTTGGTGCCATCAAAACAGATTTTTGAGGATACGCCATCATCATGGACGCTAATATCACCATTGTTTTACCGCACCCAACATCACCCATTACAACCCGTTTTGTGGCTGTTTCTCCTAAAAAATCACGTTTAATTTCACCAATAACTTTTTCCTGGTCGTGTGTTAGTTTAAAAGGCAGTGTACGAATAAACGCCTGTTCATCTCCACTCAGTTTTCCGCACGTTGGGAAAGTCACTTTTTTAGTCGAAAGGTGTTGAAGATAATTGAAAATCTCAACAAATTTGAGTGTCCGTTTTATCTCATCGGTATAACCAAACGTGGTGAATTTTGAAGCCTCTTGGGGTGTAGGAAAATGAAGACGTATGAGGCTTTGCGCCTCTTTTACATGTAATCCTCTTTGGCATAAATTGTCTTCAGTAATATAACGCTTGATTAATCCCACGACTGTTTTATTTTGAAGCGGCGTTTTGTACTTAGCGATTAAGGTGTTAATCGTCGTAATAACATGAGGCTGTATGATTTGCATTCGTCCAGCATTATAAAGCAATTTTCCGCTGATATAAAGTTCACTGCCTATTTTAAACAACGCTTTTTGATACGGTTTTACACCAAAAAAAACGCCATCAAGTGGCATCTCCCACTCTGTTACAAAGAGATTTGCTTGAAAGACTTTGGGGCTTTGTTTATGCGAAACAACTTTTACATGTAATGTATTGGTTTCATTAAAAAGCGGAGCTGGCGTTAAGAAAGTATTTTCATAGGTATAGGGGAGAAGAAGCGCTAAATCTAGTAGCGTTCCTACTCCCAATTTTTTGAAGCGATCTTTATCTAACGGATCAAGATCAAGGTTTTTCACGCTTCGTGACTACCGAAAAGCTAAGGGCTGAAATTTCATCGTGTTTTTTGATAAAACTATTGAGTTCTTCTAAGCTCAGCTTATCAATCTTCTCAAGCTGTTTTTTAGAATGTCCCAATTCAAATCCGCTGTAATACTCAAAGAAAGCGCGTGAAAGACGTTGAGAAAGCGTTTCATTGCGTAGTGGCTCACTTCCTAGTAAAAACCGTTTTGCTTGCGCAAGTTCTTCTTCGGTGGCACCTTTTTCGATAAAGCCTTTGATTTCGGAAGAGACTAATTGTTTAGCCTTTTCTAAATTTTCATTTTTGGTTTGCAAATGGCCTGTAAAGCTACTGCTTGATTTTCCAATACTCATTCGGCTGTAAATTGAATAGGCCAAGCCTTGTTTCACACGGATTTCTTCCATCAAACGACTGCCAAATCCACTCTCCCCTAAAATAAAACTCGCTACTTTTGCCTTGTACGCATCTGGGTCGCCACTTTTCATATAAAAGGGTGCGCCAAAATAGATATAGGCTTGTTCACTTTGCTTATGAACAACTACTTCTTTAGCATTTTTATTCGCATCATAATACGACATCGTGCGGACTTTGCCGTGTTTTATCTCTTTTAACACAGGCATGAGTAACTTTTTAAGCTCCTCAAGGTCAATGTCGCCACCCGCAACAATAATCAGACTCTCTAAATTAAGATGCTCATAGTAAAAGTTCTCAACATCTTTTAGTTTCAGCGCTTTAATGCTTTTAACATCCCCATTGTAAGCATGTGCAAACGGTGTTTTATCAAAAATCAGTTTTTGAAGATTGAGATTGGCAATATAATCAAAATCACTCTCTTTGGAAGAGAGCATACCAAGTGTCATGAGCTTAATTTTATCAAAACTCTCTTTGGTGAAATTGGGGCTTTTAATCAATTTTGCCAACATTTCTAAGGCATAAGGAAATTGCTCTTTCAGTGAAGAAGCTTCAAAAACAAGCGTTTCAACGCCACTGTGCGCACCCAGACTAATCGCTCGAAATTCTAGCTCCTCGGCAAATGCAGTAGAGCCCATCTCTTTTGTGCCTTCACCTAACATTGCCGCTACAAATTTAGCGATACCTTCATTGTGAGCATCTTCCATGCTACCTGCATTTTTGACAACCAACTGAACAGATGTGATAGGTAAAGAGGTGTCTTTTTCAAACACAACGGGAATATTCACTCCACCAACATTAATTTGACTAATCTCTTGACCCACTAATACTCCTTGTAACATTATCATCAACCATACAAACAGATATTTCATGCAAATTTCTCCAAAATTGTATAGGAGGTATCGCGTTTTGCAGGAATGGAACCGATGTCTTTGATGAGCTTAATCATCTCTTCTTGATTCATACGGTTTGCCGCACCTGCTGCTTTGACTACATTTTCTTCCATCATAGTACTTCCCAAATCATTCGCACCAAACAACAGTGCTAATTGACCGATGTAACTGCCTTGTGTCACCCAAGAGCTTTGGATATTTTTAAAATTATCCAGATAAAGACGACTCACGGCTAAAAGTCTTAAATAGCGATTGGACGACTGTTTTTTAATCTCGGGATGCTCTTCTTTAAGCTTGGTATGCTCGCTTTGAAAACTCCACATAATAAACGCGCGAAAGCCTTCAGTTTCATCTTGAAGCGCTCTGATTTTTTCCCAATGCTCGATGATTTCTTCATCGCTTTCTAGCGTTCCAAACATCATCGTAGCCGTTGATTTCATGCCGATTTGATGTGCTGCTCTGTGAACGGCAAGCCACTCTTCGCTTCCCAATTTTTTAGGCGCGATAATGTCTCTTACTCTATCACTGAGTATCTCCGCTCCCGCACCAGGAATGCTGTATAAGCCTTTTTTTTGAAGGCGATGCACCACTTCTTTGTAACTTATCTTAGATATTTTAGCGATATAATCAATCTCGATGGCAGAAAAACCATGAATTGTAATGCTAGGATAGTTGGTGCTAATCCATTCAACCAAATCCTCATACCACTCAATTTTGAGCTTAGGATGAACGCCACCTTGAAAAAGGATTTGCGTTCCGCCAATTTCTATCAGTTCTTCTATCTTTTTACCAATCTCTTCAAAAGAGAGCACATACGCTTCACCCTCTTTGGCATGACGGTAAAAAGCACAAAATTTACAATCAACCCAGCAGACATTGGTGTAGTTAATATTGCGATCAACAACAAAGGTTGTTATATTTTCAGGATGAAGCTCCATCTTGCGCTGCATCGCCATTTGACCTAATGTGTTTAGGTCTTCCTCTCGGATTAATCGTAACGCTTCTTCATTACTCATTCGTTTCATGTAAATCCTTTTTCACAAACAAAACACTCACAATACTTGCAAGCGGGACAACACTGAGTCCTATAAAAAAAGCCACCGCATCAAGTTGATCGTGGCGAATCAAAAATAAAACAGCTACAAACAACACGCCATATGCGACGATACGATACAGCGAAAGTGCACTTTTATAGCTTAAAGCGAGATTTTGAAAACTCTGTTTAAATCCAATTTTAGATGGTTTTATCTCTTGTGTTTGCTCATTGTCTTCTGTTTCATCTTCGGTATAAAATCGCTCATATTTATCATCTGGAATCAGCCCAGCGTCCACTCTTCTTTCAACAAATCGTTGGTATGAGCGAAAAGACGCAAGCGTAATCAACAAAGAACACACAAATGCCACTTGTGTATTTAAAAGCCAGTCTCCACCTTGCATCCATACAAATGCTAAAACAAGCATATCGCCCAAAATATACAATGAAAATATCTTACTTGTCGTCGTTTTCATCATCATCTTTGGGTTGTTGGTATTTTTTATACCTAACATCGTCTTTGAGTTCATCTAAAGATTCTACATTTTTTTTGTACGCTTTATAGACGTTTAAAATGGCTCCGCCAACACCCCAAAAAACGCCTACCCACAATAACCAAGGTGTATGAAACCAGTTACTCATTAACATACCAATTCCGATACCGATTAAAACAGCTACCACAATAGAAATACCTAATGAGAGCTGTTCGGCTCCTTCGACGAATTTACCGTATTTTGGTTTTTCTTTTTCGCTCATGCAATCTCTTCAAATACTTTAATGGCTGCTTCAATTGTCTCTTCAATCATCGCATCACTCATCGCATCGCAAATAAAGCCTGTTTCAAATTGAGAACATGCAAAGTAAAATCCTTCGTTCAACATTCCTTGATGAAATGCGGCAAAACATTGTGTGTTGCTTTTAAGAGCATCGTCAAAATTTTTCACGGGTTTTTCGTTAAAAAAGAATCCAAACATTGAACCGATAGCGCCGACTTGAAGGCTAATGCCTGAAAGAGCCGCAGCGTCTTTTAAGCCTTCAACAAGTCGTTTGCCCTTTTTTTCCAAGCGTGCATATAGCGCTTCATCCTCAATAATTTGCTCTAAAGACGCTAAACCTGCCGCCATTGCTACGGGATTGCCACTTAAGGTTCCTGCTTGATACACAGGGCCATCGGGAGAGAGCTTATCCATAATTTCAGCGCGTCCACCAAAAGCACCCACAGGCATACCGCCACCGATGACTTTTCCAAACGTCACTAAATCGGGTTTAGTAGTATAAACACCTTGTGCGCCTTGAAGTGAAGCTCTAAAACCGCTCATCACTTCATCGAAAATAAGCAATGCACCGTGCTTATCACACAAGGCACGTAACTCATCTAAAAATGCCGCGTCCGCAGGAACAAACCCCATGTTCCCAGCGATAGGTTCGATAATGATACACGCAATATTTTTAGAATTTTTAAAACACTCTTTGACACTTTTAATATCGTTGTATTTTGCCAGCAACGTATGTTGTGTTAAATCAGCAGGAACGCCAGGAGAACTCGGTGTTCCAAAAGTCACGGCGCCACTGCCTGCTTGCACCAATAAAGAGTCACTGTGACCATGATAACACCCTTCAAATTTGACAATATCATCTTTACATGTAAAACCGCGCGCAAGCCTGATAGCACTCATCACCGCTTCGGTTCCGCTGCTCACAAAACGTATTTTGTCCATATCAGGGAAGAGTGAACAAATTAAAGAAGCTAGTTTGGTTTCAGCTTTTGTGGGTGCTCCAAAACTGAGTCCTTTTTTGACCGCTTTTATGACTGCTTTTTCAATGGTTTTATCAGCATGTCCGAAAATCAACGGTCCCCAACTTTGGACATAATCCACATAACGGTTATTGTCAATATCAATCAGATGTGCACCCTCGCCTCTTTTGATAAAAAGGGGTGTGCCACCGACACTTTTAAATGCTCTTACAGGAGAGTCCACACCACCAGGGATGACATGTCTTGCTTTTTCATACGCTTTAATACTTTTGTCGCAGTGCATCTTCCATTTCCTCGAAATTATTTTTTAAAATTTTACTCAAAACAAGCTACTTTTTTACTTCACTTGAAACATAATAATACAAACTATCAATCTCTTGCCATGTTAAAAAGTAGGTTGGCATAACTCTATGTTGGGAAGTAAGAGCTTGAAAAAAACGCTCCTTAGATACATTGGTAATGTTGGGTGCCGTGAGTGAAACATGCTTGTTTTTTTGAATATACTGAGCGATCACTAAACCTTCGCCTTTTTCGCCATGGCACTTATTACAGCCTATCCCTCGGGGGTTAGAATAGAGCATTTTTGCATACTCCATTTTCGTAATAAAATCCTCACTCAATGCTTGTACAGCCATTAAACTTGCTACAACACACCCTATTAGCAGACGTCTCATCAAAAACGCTTTATCCTCTCTTTAATAGTAAGTTTGATATAGTACCAAAAATGAACTAAAAGGATGTTTTGATGCAAATCCTCGATGGAAAAGCACTCTCAAATCAAATCAAAATTGAACTCAAAAAAGAAAGTGATGCCCTCAATGAAAAAGGAATTACACCCGGTCTTGCGGTTATTTTAGTCGGCGATGACGCGGCGAGTCAAACTTACGTTAAGATGAAAGAAAAAGCGTGTGATATGACGGGAATTTACTCCATTATTCATAAAATGCCCTCTTCTATTTCTCAAGAAAAAATTTTAGAAACAATTGCTATGATTAACAACAATCCTAATATTGATGGTGTTTTAGTCCAACTTCCACTTCCTAAACACATCGATACCACAAAAATTATTGAGGCAATCGACCCTAAAAAAGATGTCGATGGATTTCATCCTTTTAATGTGGGACGTTTAGTCGCAGGACTTGAGAGTTTTGTTCCCTGTACGCCTTTAGGCGTTATGCGCCTTCTTCAAGCTTATCATATTGACCCAAAAGGCTTAGACGCTTGTGTGGTAGGAGCAAGCAACATTGTGGGAAAACCGATGATGAATCTTCTCTTAAACGCAGGAGCAACGGTTGATATTTGCCACATCTTTACCAAAGACTTAAAAGCGCATACACAAAAAGCCGACCTTGTTATAGTAGGAGTCGGCAAACAAAATCTTATTACGGCTGATATGATTAAAGAAGGTGCTATTGTCATTGACATCGGTATCAATAAAACCGAAGATGGGCGCATTGTCGGTGATGTGGATTATGACAATGTTGCACCCAAATGCAGTTACATCACGCCCGTTCCCGGAGGCGTTGGTCCTATGACGATTGCTATGCTACTTGAAAACACCATCAAAGCGGCTCAAAATCGCTAAGGTATATGAGGATTAGAATGAAAAATACACTTAACCGCTTTTACCATTTTTCCAACAGTTGGACAGGAACGATTATTATCGTTTTATTCGTCATTTTTTTTGTGGCTCAAGCTTTTGTGATTCCTAGTGGTTCAATGAAGCGAACCTTACTCATTGGCGATCATCTTTTTGTCAAAAAATTTTCCTACGGTATTCCAACACCTCACCTCCCTTGGCTTGAAATTCCAGTCTTGCCCGATTTTAAAGGCAACGGACATTTAATGTCTGCAGAAGGTCCAAAACGAGGTGATATCGTTGTTTTTCGTTACCCCAATGACATTAAAGTCCATTATGTCAAACGTTGTGTTGCCACAGAAGGCGATGAAATTTTATTTCAAGAAAAAAACCTCTATATCCACTTTGCAGAAGGGGATGACTATATCAAAGCAAACTACCCTACGGAAAAAATTAAAACAATTGCAGGAAAATTATGGGTCAATAACCCTTATATGGAAAAATTTCATGGTATTCAGTATGACAATGCTATTGACCTTTTTCAGCAAATGGTCTTGCATCTCTCCGCCAATCAATTGGCTATGAAACCAGCCTTAGTAGAAGAACTACCTAAAATTTCTGGGTACAGTTTCAACGCTTTTTATACGAAAGTCGAAAAAGACCATTACTTTATGATGGGCGACAATCGCGACCACTCCAATGATAGTCGTTTTTGGGGAAGCGTACCGTATAGTCTCATCGTCGGAAAACCTTGGTTTATCTATTTTTCATGGGATGATGATTATAAAATCAGATGGAATCGCATCGGACGTTTTGTTGATTCTATGCAATACGATCAGAGCTTTTTCTAATGGACGCTGTTCATATCATCCAAATCACTGCTACTATTTTAGCATTGATGATTGCTATTATTGGGCATGAAATTATGCACGGTTATGTGGCATATCGTTACGGCGATGACACCGCAAAACACCAAGGACGTCTGAGCATTAATCCTTTAGTGCATGTTGATGTAGTGGGAACAATTGTTGTTCCTGCCGTGCTTTTTTTTAGCGGCGCTCCTTTTATGTTTGGTTGGGCGAAACCTGTGCCTATTTATATTCCAACCGTGATTCGAAACGGCGGTTATAAAGCCGCTATTCATGTCTCACTGGCAGGGATTGCTTACAATTTTACGCTTGCTCTTATTTGTGCTATCCTCTTAAGCTTTTTACCGGATCTTCGTGAAGCCAATGACTTTATCGAAGTCTTTATTATCTATTTTTTAATGCAATCACTTATCTACAATGTTGTCTTGGGTGTCTTTAATCTTTACCCTATTCCACCGCTAGATGGCTCACATGCCCTAACGTATCTTGCCATTATCTTTCGATGGACAACTATCGTACGCTTATACGAATCGGCAGAGCGCTATGGCATGATTATTTTGATTATTTTTATTGCAACACCATTGTCACATTACGTTTTCTTACCGATTCGCTACATTATCAGCCTCCTCTACTAAATCTTCACATTCAAACCTTACGTGCACGAAACAGCGCTGCCGTAAGGTCAGTTTTAATAATCCTTGTGCTATAATCAACTCTATTACGTTACTAAAGGACATTCTTGAAGTTTTTTATTGCAACCGATCATGCAGGTATAGCCATCAAACCTGATGTCATTGCTATGCTGAAAAACCTTGGACATGAAGTCGTTGATTTGGGACCCCAAAGCGATGCACGTGTGGATTATCCTGATTATGCTCACGCACTTTGCAATGAAGTCATCAATACCCCTCACACACAAGGTATTTTAATCTGTGGTTCTGGAATCGGTATGAGTTTAGCGGCTAATAAGCACATAGGAATTCGCGCAGCACTATGCCATGATGCCTACACAGCACAAATGGCACGCGCACATAACGATGCCAATGTCTTGTGTTTTGGTCAGCGAATCGTTGGACTTGGTGTCATTGAGTCTATGATAGACGCATGGTGTAAAACCTCATTTGAGGGTGGCAGACATGCCCTGCGTGTTGAAAAAATAGAGTTATAACATGGTACTTGAATGGGTCATAACAACGGTACTTTTTTCCGCATGTCTTTATTTATTGATTATGGTGTTTTATTTTAAAACATTGCTCCGTAAAGAGAAGCGTAGTAATATTGTTGTCAAACAAACGCTTAATGATGCTGAAGTGGTTATTCGCAAGTATCAAGTTCAATTACAACGCTCTTTGGGCAATATCGATATTTTAAGCGATGAACTCAAAAAAGTCAAAAATGACCTCAAGTCATTACGTACACGAAACAGCCAATACCGTATGGAAGGCGATAAACTCCGCCAACACATCAAAGAACTTGAAGGAAAGATCGAGGCACTTTTATAATGGCATTTTCATTGGCTTTGATTTTTTCTTTCCATTTTTTTCTATTAAAATTTCTAAATAAAGGCTATTGATGAATCTTTTAAATGAAGCTGATAAAGAGTATCTTCTTAATTCCATTCGAGAAATTGAAGACTTCCCCAAACCAGGTATAAAATTTAAAGATATTACAACTCTTCTCAATAATGAAAAAGCTTTCAATCTCCTACTTGACCATCTTGTTGAACGTTATAAAGAGACATCTATTGATTATATTGCAGGCATTGAAAGTCGTGGATTTATTTTCGGCGCAGCACTTGCGGCACGTCTTCGCACGCGTTTTGTTCCTATTCGAAAACCTGGCAAACTCCCTTATACAACCATTAGTGAAAAATACTCTTTAGAATACGGTGTCGATGAAGTTTGTATTCATATTGATGCATTCTCAGCAACAGGAACAGAAAAACCAAAAGTACTCTTAATTGACGATCTTATAGCAACAGGCGGCACAGCGACTGCGGCGGTAAAACTAATCAATAAAGCAGGTGCACAGTGTATTGAAGCCTGTTTTGTCATTAACCTGACATTTTTGCAAGGTGACCTTGATATCAAGAAAAACACTTCTGTTTATTCTGTTTTAGAGGTGTTTTAATGTATATTCCTAGAGCTTCAAAATTTGACCCTGATACCAACGGACACTTTGGAATTTTTGGTGGACGCTACGTCCCTGAAACCCTTATGCCGATTCTTTTAGAATTGGAAAAAGAGTACCAAACACTGCGTTTTAATGAAAATTTTTGGACAGAAGTCAATCACTACCTAAATGAGTATGTAGGCCGCCCATCATCGTTGTATTTTGCAAAAAACATCTCACATGAATTAGGTGCTAAAATCTATCTCAAACGTGAAGACTTAAACCATACCGGTGCTCATAAAATCAATAACACCATTGCCCAAGGCTTAATCGCTAAAAAAATGGGTAAAAAACGTGTCATTGCTGAAACGGGTGCTGGACAACATGGTGTTGCAACAGCAACTGTCGCAGCACTTTTAGGACTTGAATGTGAAGTTTTCATGGGTGAGAAAGATGTTGAAAGACAAGAACTCAACGTATTTCGCATGAAACTTTTGGGCGCAAAAGTCCACAGTGTTAAAAGTGGTAGTAAAACACTCAAAGATGCTATGAATGAGGCTATTCGCTATTGGGTAACCCATGCACGAGATACCTTTTACATCATAGGAACCGTAGCAGGTCCTCACCCTTACCCGATGATGGTACGTGATTTTCAAGCCATCATTGGTTACGAAGCCAAAGCACAAATTTTAGTCAGAGAAAAAAAACTGCCAGATATGGTCGTAGCTTGCATTGGCGGCGGCAGTAATGCCATGGGTATTTTTAGTCAATTTTTAGGTGAAGAAGGGGTCACGTGCGTGGGCATTGAAGCGGGTGGTCTGGGCATCGACACCGATAAGCATGGCTGCAGTCTTGCCAAAGGAAGTCCGGGTGTTTTACATGGACAAATGAGCTATTTACTTCAAGATGACGATGGACAAATTCTAGAAGCACACTCTATTTCTGCCGGATTAGATTATCCAGGAATTGGGCCAGAACATGCCCATTTAAAAGAGTTGGGTGCTGCGATTTATGACAATATTACCGACCAAGAGGCATTAGATGCTTTTGTATGGTTGAGTCGTAAAGAAGGCATTATCCCTGCTTTTGAAAGTGCCCATGCGGTTGCTTATCTTAAAAAAATTCCAAAAGAAGAGATCAAAAACAAGGTTATCATCGTCAATCTATCGGGTCGTGGCGATAAAGATATGGTTCAAGCTAAATCTATTCTTGATATAAAGTAGGTACCCTATGGAAGCCCAACTAATTGAATGGATGAAAGAGTTTGGATACATTATTCTTTTTATCTGGAGTATGCTAGAGGGAGAAAGTGGTCTGATTATGGCCGGTCTTTTCTCGCATACGGGAGATATGAATATATTTATTTCCATTTTTGTGGCTGGACTTGGTGGATTTGCGGGGGATCAGGTCTATTTTTATATTGGACGCTTTAATAAACGCTATGTTTACCGCAAACTTCGCGGACAACGCCGTAAACTTGCCCTTGCGCATCTCTTGCTTAAGAAATATGGCTGGCCTATTATTTTTGCACAACGCTATATGTATGGTTTACGTACAATTATTCCTATTTCTATCGGTTTAACACGTTACGATGCAAAAACGTTTGCGCTCATCAATCTTTTCTCTGCATGGTGTTGGGCTGCGGTTACCATTTTTCCAGCATGGTTTTTTGGTGATGAAATCCTCATCGTTTTACATTGGGCGAAAACCCATTGGTATTTTGCTATTCCTTTAGCATTATGCATTGGAGGAAGCATCTATTATTATTTTCACAAAGTTGCTGATAAGACATTTAAGGAAAAACATGAAAATTGAAATACTCAATCAAAAACTTTTTGACACATCTGCTGATGCAAAAATCGTTTTTGTAATTAACAAAAATTTAGATCACGTATGGGTTCATGATAAAGCAAGTTTAGAGCTTTTAGGGTTTAAAGCAGAAAATGAAGAGTCTATTTTTATTCCTGAAAGTAAAACACTCTATGTTGGATGTGACTCTTTAGAGAGCGAAGATATCCGACTAGGTGCATGTAACGCGTATGAAGCTTTGAAAAAAACAACCGTTAGAAGTGTTGCGATTGGTACTTATTCTAATGATTGCCCTGGTATTAACATCAAAGCGCTTGCCGAAGGATTTACGCTAGGAAGCTATACATTTGATCTTTATAAAACGAAAAAAGAGCCATCCAAACTTGAGACAATTTATATTTGCCTTGAAGACTATGCGCGTGTAGACCTTTCTGTAGAGACAGCCACAAAAGCGGTTAAAGTGGGTCAAATTATCGCAGAATCTACTAATTTTGCAAAAGAGATTGTCAATACCATTCCTAACGATATGACACCGATTGCATTAGCCAATATCGCACAAACATTAACCTCTATTCCTAACGTTACATGTAAAATTATGGATGAGACATTTTTAAAAGAACAAGGCATGAATGCATTTCTTGCGGTTAATCGTGCTAGTGTACATCCTCCACGCCTTATTCATTTAAGTTACACACCTGCCAATCCTAAAAAGCGTTTTGTTTATGTTGGAAAAGGCTTAACATATGATAGCGGTGGACTTAGCTTAAAACCTAGCGAGCATATGGTAACGATGAAAGCCGATAAAAGCGGTGGCGCAGCTGTCATGTCGATTTTAAAAGGTGCGGCTGAGATGGAATTGCCTTATGAAATCCATGCCATCATTGGCGCAACGGAAAATATGATTGGTGGAAATGCGTATAAACCCGATGATGTTCTCATAGCTAAAAATGGTAAAACAATTGAAGTGCGCAATACCGATGCAGAAGGACGTCTTGTCCTTGCAGATTGTCTGTGCTATGCCCAAGAATTAAAACCGGACTTGCTCGTTGATATGGCAACATTAACAGGCGCGTGCGTTGTAGCCCTTGGCGAATACACAACAGGTATTATGGGACACAATAGTGAACTCAAACACTCTATGCGTAAAGCGGCTGATAAAAGCGGTGAATTAAGCGGCGTCTTGCCATTTAATAAATACCTCAAAAAACTGCTTAAAAGTAACGTCGCTGATATGTCAAATATCAGCTCAAGTCGTTACGGTGGCGCTATTACTGCTGGACTTTTCTTGGACAATTTTATTGAAGAAGAGCACAAAGACAAATGGCTCCATCTCGATATTGCAGGACCTGCGTATCTTGAAAAAGCATGGGGATATAACCAAGCAGGCGCAACTGGTGCAGGGGTTAGAATGAATCTATATTGGTTAATAGAAGAAAATAAAAAATAATCGGAGCCCTATGTCGCCCAAAGTTGTCTTGATCGGTGCCTCCACAGGAGGTCCCGGTCACCTCAAAAAAATATTATCTTCTATTACGCCCTCTTTTAACAGCGCTATTGTGATTGCCCAGCATATGAATAGCACCTTTATTCCTAGCTTTATTAACCAATTTCAAACGGAACTTTTACTCCCTGTTCATGCGTTAGATACAAAAATGACCTTGGAAAAAGGGCACATTTATATCTGTCCTCAACACTGTCAAATCAAAAATGAACACCGTACATTAAGAGCAGAACCGACAGAACAAGGTCAAACACCTTACAATCCTAGCATCGATACGCTGTTTTGTTCCGCACTGGAGTGTTTAGGAAACATGGATGTTTTAGCTGTTTTACTGACAGGTATTGGACATGATGGAGCCTATGGACTCAGTGAATTACAAAAAAATGGTGCTACATGCATTGCAGAAAGTGAAAAAAGTGCCATAGTTTATGGAATGCCTAAACGTGCCGTGGAAATTAATCCACATATAACCTCGATGCCTCTTGATGAAATTGTGTGTGCCATTCAAAAATTTGGAGAATCCTAATGTTGTTTTGGAAAAAGAAAAAAGAAACTCCTCTTGCAACAACGCAGAGCATCAAACAACCTGAAGAGTTCAATACCTTTGGACTCACTGATGTTTTACACTATATTAAACGCGAAATTGGCGTGGACCTCTTTGCTAAGAACAGTGTCATCGAGACAAAATTGCGCCTTTTTTGTGAACGCAAAGAGATATACAGTTTTCGTAAACTCTTTGAATTGCTGCAACACGATAAAACATTGCGTCAAGATTTGATTGATTTAGTGACAGTCAATGAAACCTATTTTTACCGTGAAGAGTCGCAACTTGAATTAGCCATCAGTTTTGCGCTCGCCATCCCCAATGTCAAAATTTTATGTGCCCCTTGTGCTTCTGGTGAAGAAGTCTATTCGCTTTCGATGATGCTCCAAGAAAGACGTAGAGAGCCAAGAGAATTTAGCATTACAGGAATTGACATCAACTCAGAAGCGATTGATAAAGCACAAAAGGGTCTTTTTTCAGAACGTTCATTGCATAAACTCGAAGCAAGGCTCAAAGATAAATTTTTTACCCAAGAAGAGAGACATTACCGCGTAAAATCCTCTTTTTTTTCATCAGTGAATTTTAAGAAAGTCAATATTTTTGAGCATGACTTCCTTGCTTTAGGTACTTTTGATATCATCTTCTCGCGCAATATGCTCATCTATTTTGACGATGATTTTCGCCTGAAAACGATTGAACGCTTTGCATCACTTTTAAAACCTGAAGGCAAACTCTTTTTAGGACATGCCGACATTATTCCCGAAAATCGATTTTTCACAAAATTTACAGAAAATCGTCTCTCTTACTATGTAAAGAAATCCTAATCGATTTCTTTACATGTAAAAAATTATTTCACTAATGTACTGATTGCTTTAAAGGCTGGATGCTCTGCACTTTGCATCAATTCAAACAGTAAAGATTCAACGCTACTTAAACGAATACCCTCTTGGATGAAACGTGTTTTTGCAATTTCATAATCACTAATTTTTCGAGAAGATGTTGCATCAGCGCAGACGATTGTCTGAAACGATGCATCTAAACAATCAAGTGCCGTTTGTAACACACAAATATGCGTCTCAATTCCCGCTAAAATGACATTCTCAATACCTTGTTGTTTTAAAGCACTCATAATGGCTTCATTGCGACAGCAACTAAATGTCTTTTTTTCATATACGTGATGCTCGCCTAATATTTTACGAAGAGAAGGGATGGTTTCCCCCAGTCCTTTTGTATATTGTTGATTGCAAAAAATGGGAATGTGAAGCAGTTGTAAGCCTTGAAGAAGTGTTCCTAAGCGCTTTTCGAGTGTTGCATATTCATGCATATGGTAAAAAAGACGCTCTTGAACATCAACAAGAAGTAATGCCGTAGAATGTGGGTTTAATTTCATGGTATTCTCCTTTTTGACTATCATAACCTAAGACCTCTTAAGTGAGCCTAGAGTATAATTCTTAATTAAAAAAAAGGAATTATATGACCCCTTCAGCACTCATTCTTCCTGGCTATCAAGGCTCTGGCGAAACACATTGGCAAACATTATGGGAGAAAGCAAACCCCTCTTTTCTACGTGTCGAACAACGCGATTGGGAGCATCCTATTGCAAAAGAATGGGTAGCTAAACTTGAGACTACCTTGCAAAATTGCGAAAAACCTGTTGTTTTGGTTGCTCATAGTATTGCGTGTCTTGTCGTTGCGCATTGGGCGGCACAGCAGCATACACCTATCAAAGGCGCTCTCATCGTAGCGCCACCTAATCCTGAAGAGCCCATTTTTCCATCCATTGCAGAAGGATTTCACACAACGCCAATGGAGCGCTTTGATTTTCCTAGTATCTTACTTGCAAGCAGTAACGACCCTTATGCATCGTTTGCTTATTCTCAAAGGCTCTCTCATGCTTGGGGAAGCAAACTGGTCGATATGGGTAAATTGGGGCATATAAACACTACTAGCGATTTAGGAGCATGGGAAGACGGTTACGTTTATGTTCAAAGTCTTTTGGCATTACCTTCCAAATAAGCACATCATATTTTTTTCAGTTTAATTAGATAAAATCCTAAAGATTTTTTTAATTTTACTACAAAGGGTTAATGTGCACAAAAGTTCTTTTATGAGAAACACGGGTTTACAAATTCTCGTTGCAATGGTATTGGGCGCTATTGCTGGTGTGGTTATGGGTGAAAATGCTGTAATCTTCAAACCACTGGGTGATCTCTTTATTCATTTAATCAAAATGCTTGTTATTCCATTGGTTGCTTTTTCGATGATGTCAGGCGCTGCCAACTTAGGCGATAGCCCAACCGCTGGTAAAATGGGTGTTTACACGCTCCTCTTTTTCCTTATTACCTCTGCTGCTGCGGTTGCTTGTTCACTCTTTGCTGGTGCGGTTTTTGAACCGGGTGTTGGACTTGATCTTAGCAGTGTTAAACACATGTTTTCGAATGAATATGCTTCACAAGGAACACTTCCTGGCGCCGTCGAAACACTCTTGGGTATGGTTCCAACCAATATTTTCAAATCACTCAACGATGCCAATATTTTACAAGTTTTAGTTTTTTGTCTCTTTTTTGGTATCGCTCTCTCTAAACTTCCAAACACACGAAAAACGCCTTTAGTGTCTGGTTTGGAGAGCATTATTCAAGCATTAATCTGGATGGTTGAAGCTGTAATGAAACTCGCGCCATTAGGTGTTTTTGGTTTAATGGCTGATTCTATTGGAACATTTGGCTTTGACGCTTTGGTCCTTGTTATGAAGCTCTTCATTGTCTATGTCGGTACGATTTTATTCTTTGGTTTTGTATTTTATCCACTGTGCATCAAATTTTTCTCAAAAATGCCTGTGATGAAATTTATCTCAGCCATGAAAAAACCTCAAACTGTTGCACTCACAACTGCTTCTTCTATGGCAACGTTACCTGTCAATATGGAAACATGTGAAGTGGACCTTAAAATTTCTAAAACAACGTGTTCGTTTGTCCTTCCACTGGGTGCTACCATCAATATGAGCGGTAATGCTATCTATTATGGATTGGTTGCGATTTTCTTTGCACAAATTTATGGCATGCATTTAGGTATCACAGAATACTTAGCGATTATTTTTACAGCAACATTGGGAGCTGTCGGACAAGCAGGTGTTCCTGGCCCTTCATTTCTTGTCGTTGCCGTTTTATTAGCGGCGGGTATTCCAATCGAGGGATTGCCTCTTTTATTTGCGTTGGACCGTGTGTTCGACATGATTCGAACAGCCCTTAACATTACAGGTGATGCTGTTTGTGCGGTTATTGTCGATGACATGAATCCTGAAAAAGCAAAAGACCAACTTCAAACCATTGCATAACTTTCTTGCTTAACAAGCCTCTTTTTTGAGGCTTGTTAAAGCAAGTACCACACCTAAAAGTAACATCGCCGAAGAAGTGATAAAACTTACACTAAAATCGCCTGTTATATCAATCATCATACCTGAAAGTAACGGCCCTACAATCTGCCCAATACCAAAGAAAAGTGTGACCAAACTTAAAATTCGAGCAGTGTGTTCTACACCAAAAAGTTCTGAACTGAGTGTTGCCATAATGGAAGGAACAGCCCATGTCGAAAGTCCAAAAAGAGCTGCGGAAACAAATAAACACGAAGCGGGCAACGATGAAGCAATCAGTGCATGCGCACAGGCTTGTAAAAAAAAGAGTATGCCTAGTGTTTTATAACGCCCTATTCTATCGCTTATCATACCAAAGAGTGGTCCTGAAAAAAGACTGGCAAATCCTAAAATCGACCAAAATGTTCCTGAAATTTCAGTGCTTACACCCCATTTTCGCACAGCCGCTAAAACGAAAAAAGTCATATACATAATGGCGCTCATACCAAAAATACTGAACAATATGCCCGTCTTGAAAAATGGCCATGACGTGAAAATTGTTTTTAAGCTCAAAGAGTCATGATGAGCTCTTAAAGAAGTGTGTATCGGAAAAAGAGAGAGGGTTCTATACGCAAAAAAACCACTGATGAAAATTAACAGCGCAAAACAAATCCATCCAGTGCGCCATTCAGGGTACGCTAAATTTTCCAATTTTGGAACCACAAACCCACTCATAATAATCGCCAAACCAATGCCTGCCACCACCAATCCCGTTGCTTTACCTTTAATGGAAACAGGCACAACTTGCGCGATATAGGTCATAATAGCGATATTGGCTAATGCGCCAAAGAAACCCGTTATTGCAAAAATAAGTGCGGCTAAAAGATAATGCGGAACAAGCGCCATGGCAATCATACTGAACGCCTGAGTATACAGTGCTCTTGAAATGAGTGTTGCCGCACCGTATTTTTTATACCATGAAGAGGTTACAAATAACCCAATAAAATACCCTACGAAGTTAGCACTACCAACAATGCCAGCCTCCGTAGCATTCATCAAAAGCTCGCCTTGCATGCTAGGGAGTATCATGCCAAACGCAAAACGAGCCAATCCTAAACATGAAAAAACAACAAAAATTCCTGCGATGATAGGGCGAAGATGCGCTCTAACAGCCACAACTATTGCCCGTTTTTACCATCTCGATAGTATCATCTTTATTGGGAACCAAGCATAAAAATTCATAATCATCATCCCCAATGACCTGATACGCATGCGCCACACCAGCGGGAATAAACAACACATCGTCTTTTTCAGCGATAAAACTCTCATCTCCCAAACGCACACGCGCTTTGCCGGCTAAGACATATTGTTCGTGTTCGACGGTATTGGTATGAAGTGGCATATGACCGCCTTTTTGAATGACAAATTTACGCATCGCAAAGTTCGTTTCAACACTAGGTGCAATCAGCATTTGCATGCTCGCACCTTCGCCTGCTTGAAGGGGTGTACTTGGAATTTCTTTTAAAGAGCGTTTCATTTTAAATCCTTTACGTGTCAATAATAGTTTTAACGAATCTCAAATTTTAACTCTTCCAACCTTGCAATTCTATCTTCTGTTGAAGGATGTGTCGAAAAAAGTGAAGCAAATGAGATATTTTTACCCGAAAAAGGGTTAATGATAAACATATGAGCACTCTCAGGCGTTGCTTCTTGCATCGTACGTTGCGCATTATAGCTGGAAAGTTTGGCAAGAGCGCTTTGTAGCCATTCGGGATGTCGTGTGAGGCGTGCAGAGCCTTCATCTGCCATATATTCACGGTTACGACTAATCGCCATTTGAATGACTGCAGCTGCGAGTGGTAAGATAATTGCCATGACAAGCATCAAAAGTGGGTTGGGTCTATTCTCTCTATCTCCGCCTCCAAACATCGCACCAAATTGCATCATATTGGCAAGAACGCCAATCGCTCCTGCGATGGTTGCCGCAATGGTTCCTACTAAAATATCATAGTGCCTTACATGGCTTAATTCATGCCCTAAAACGGCTTCAACCTCATCATCGTCCAACAGCTGTAATAATCCTTCCGTCACAGCCACGGCAGCATTATCAGGATTGCGCCCTGTGGCAAATGCGTTAGGCGTGGACTCAGGGATGATGTAAATCTTTGGCATCGGAAGATTGGCTTTTGTGCATAAGCGCTCGACAATCGTATATAAGCCTCTAGCTTCTGCTTGTGAGACGGGCACAGCATTGTAGTGGCGAAGAACGAGTTGGTCAGAGTAAAAATAACTAAAAAAGTTCATTGCCCCTGCTAAAACAAACGCAATCACCATGCCTTGTTGCCCTCCCACTATACCACCAACCCACACAAACAAGAGTGTTAAAAGGGTCAATAAAACAACGGTTTTGACAACTTCCATTTTGTTTCTCCTTATCAAATATAGGATGATTATTGTAACAAAAAATGGTAAATAGTTTTTACATGTAAAAACCTTAGCAACCACGAAATAGCCTTTGCTGTGCTATAATGGCGCCATCAAATTAAAGGACATGTGACGTGAAACTCCCATTGGGTTTTGGCAAAAAAGGGTACTTTACCCTCGCTTCTATTCAAGCATCCACAATAGAACACACGATTCAACGCCATCACACACGTCTATCGCATACGGTCCGTTTAAGCTGTGACACGCTTGAGGATGAGGCATTTGAAGACGACCCTCCTCCGCTTCTTATTGCCCTTTTAGGAACCGTCTCAACCTATCGTCCACGCCAATGCGTTTGTAGCCGGCTGTTTGCCTCACGCGCGCATTCTGCCATCAAACGTGCCCAAAAAAGGCGCAAATGCAACTGTAATTGCCGCTATTTTAGCTTCCGCCGATCAGGCATCCATCCACCTCTTTTTCACTTTTACATGTAAAACAATTTAACACGATAAAGCTACCAACGAAGCTTTGTATTTGATTTAACGATGATAAAAATGAAAAAGGACTTTATATTATGACACCAACGTATGTTACAGGCTTTCCCCGCATTGGAGAGAAACGTGAACTCAAATTTGCGTTAGAAGCGTATTGGGCGCGAAAAATTCCCTTCAACGAAGTGCAAAGTGTTGCTAAATCACTTCGTCAAAAGCATTGGCACTATCAAAAAAATAACCATATTAACTATATCGCTTGCAATGATTTTAGTTATTACGATGGGATGTTAGATACTGCCGTAATGTTAGGCGCTATTCCACCACGCTTTAGTGATATTTCGGATGCAACGGAGCGTTATTTTGCGATGGCACGGGGTGATAAGAACCACCAAGCGATGGAGATGACAAAATGGTTCAATACCAATTACCATTACATCGTTCCTGAACTTTCCTCGTCAATGAGCTTTCACGTGGATATTACGAAAATAAAAAACGAATACCTTGAAGCCAAAGAGCTTGGAATAACTCCCAAAATCAACCTTATTGGACCGCTCACTTTTTTAGCACTCTCCAATGCCGTTGATGGAAGCGACCTCTTTGTTCTGTTTGATGCCGTTTTGGAAGCTTATATTACGATTCTTCGTGAACTAAGCACGCTCGATACGCACCTTGTTGTCCAATTTGACGAACCGCTTTTTGTGAAAACATTAGAGCCAAAATACCTCAGCCTCTTAAAAATTGCGTATGAAAAATTAGGCCTCAGCACGCGTAACATCAAGATAGCAGTTGTGACCTATTTTGACCATGCCAAAGAAGCCGTTGAGATACTCGGTAAATGCCCTATTTGGGCGATTGGGCTTGATTTTGTTTATGGAGAAGAGAATCTTGATGCGCTTTTACATGTAAACGATAAAATGCTGATTGCGGGTGTGATTGATGGACGAAATGTATGGAAAAGCCATTCGGTAAAAACACTCTCTCTTTTAGCCCATATCAGTGATGTCATCCCCAAAGAGCAGATTATTCTCTCGACATCGTGTTCGCTGTTGCATATTCCTTACAGTACAGGCTATGAAGAAAATCTTGACCCTTTGATACGAGAAAAGCTGAGCTTTGCCTTGGAGAAATTAGGTGAATTAGACGCTCTTTCTCAGGTGTTTGACTATTCAACGTTTGTACTCAATCCTTCGTCTTTGCAAAAAACTGCTACTTCCAAACGAACCGTGCCGCACTATTCTCGCTCTTCGTATAAAATTAGAGAAGCGTTACAAAAAGAGGCTTTAAAACTGCCACTTTTTCCCACAACCACAATTGGCTCTTTCCCGCAAACAGCCGATATGCGCTCAATTCGTAGTGCATATAAAAAAGGCGACATCTCCCAAACAGACTATGAGACAGCACTCAAAGAGCTCATTGCACAGTGCGTGACGTTCCAAGAAGAGATAGGACTCGATGTCTTGGTACATGGCGAGTTTGAGCGCAATGATATGGTGGAATACTTTGGTGAACAATTAGAAGGGTTTGCGTTTAGCAAAAACGGTTGGGTACAAAGCTATGGAAGCCGTTGCGTTAAACCGCCGCTTTTATACGGCAACGTACGACGTAAACAGCCAATGACCGTTGAATGGATTACCTATGCACAAAGTTTAAGCGATAAACCGATGAAAGGGATGCTCACAGGTCCTGTCACCATTCTAAACTGGTCATTTGTACGCGATGACATTCCTAAAAGTGAAGTAGCGTACGAAGTCGCCCAAGCGATAGCTGAAGAGGTTGATGACTTGCAACGAAGTGACATTCAAATCATCCAAGTCGATGAAGCCGCCTTTAAAGAAGGCTATCCCTTGCGTGCTGAAAAAGTAAAAGCCTATGAACAATGGGCCGTAGAAAGCTTTAGGGCTTCGGTAGGAACCGCATGGGACCACACCCAAATTCACACGCATATGTGTTACAGCAACTTTAATGACATCATCGACACCATTGAAAAGATGGACGCCGATGTCATTACCATCGAGACTTCACGCAGTGGCAATAAACTGCTCAAAGTCTTCCAAAAAGCAAACTACAAAGCCCAAATTGGACCAGGGGTATATGACATCCACTCGCCTCGTGTCCCAAGTGTTGAAGAGATGCAAGAACAGATACATGCTTTTTTACATGTATTGCCCAAAGAACAGCTTTGGATTAATCCTGATTGCGGTTTGAAAACCAGAGGTTGGGAAGAGACCAAAGCGGCACTAGCCAATATGATAGAAGCGGTACGCTCCGTTCGATAAATATAGCTACGAGAGGGTTTTCCTCTCGTAGTACTCTTATCTAGTTTTCAAAACAGGCTCTTGTGTTATTGGCGATGCGTACGAGTGCTAACATGACAGGCACTTCTACAAGCACTCCCACAACTGTTGCTAGTGTTGCGCCTGATTGCAGGCCAAAGAGCGTGATTGCAACAGCTACAGCTAATTCAAAAAAATTACTCGCACCAATCATTCCTGCAGGCGCGGCAATCGTATGAGGAAGTTTCCATGCCCTAGCCCACCCGTATGAGATAAAGAAAATCAAAAAAGTTTGAAGCGTAAGCGGAATTGCAATGAGAAGAACATGTAAAGGGTTGTTGAGAATAATATCGCCTTGAAACGTAAAAATAATAATGAGTGTGAGCAAAAGCCCTAAGATGGTAGTATGATTAAATTTTTTGATAAAGACGTCTTCAAAGTATCGAAGCCCTTTGTGCTTGATGATATACCGCCTAGAGAGATAACCGCTGAGCAACGGGATGACCACAAACAACACAACCGATAAAAACAGTGTGTCATATGGAACAAAAACATTGCTAACACCCAATAAAAACGCTACGATGGGCGTAAACGCAACAAGTAAAATCAAGTCATTGACCGCGACTTGAATCAACGTGTACGCAGGATCACCCTTAGTGAGATGACTCCAGACAAACACCATCGCTGTGCAAGGGGCTGCTCCTAGTAAAATAGCACCCGCTAAGTATTCATTGGCAAGATTTTCAGGTAAAACATTTGAAAAGAGTACCTTGAAAAATAAAGCCGCAATCAGATACATCGTAAACGGTTTAATCAACCAATTTACAGTGCAAGTCACACATAAACCTTTAGGCTTTTTGCCAGCATCCAAAATACTTGCAAAATCGATTTTGAGCATCATCGGGTAAATCATGAGCCAAATGAGAATGGCAATAGGAATAGAAACATGTGCGTATTCAAAACGACTCAGCGTTTGAGGAATGATGGGAAGAAACTGTCCGATAACCACGCCCGTGACAATACACAAAACAACCCAAACAGTAAGATAGCGTTCAAAAAAACCCATGCTAGAAGATGGGCTTACCGATTCATTACGCATCAGAACATCCTTTATATATCAAGATATATTGATTTAAGTTGCTTGTTCTTTGAACCAAACTGTGAATATCCATTAGCCTGTTCGAACCAACAACTCTCTCCAAAAGCTTCATTACATCAAAACATTTATCTACGGTATATTATATCAATTTCATAGCATGCACATAGCAAAAACAATCAAGCTAAAATAACCACTTTTTCATGAGAAAAAACTATGTATGAAACGTATGAAGCAAAGAAAAAGACTATAACTTCTCACTATTTTGCAGTTTGATATACATCATCGCAGTCATTATGGCATCGTTAAGTGCATCGTGCTTTCCAAAAATAGGCAAATCTAGCTCTTTCATAATGACATCAAAACGTAAATCAATCACGCCATCGGGAATCATTTTAATCTTTTTATCGTGGTACAGTCCAGAAACTTCAATCTGCGGATTAGGTAAATTGATGCCTAAAAGACGTTTGACGTAGCGATTGACCATGGCAACATCAAATTCTAAGTAGTATCCGACCAAAGGACACGCGCCGATAAAATGCAAAAATGCTTCAATCGCATTATTGGCTTCCATGCCATTTTGTAAATCAATATTGCGGATTTTATGAATTTTAATGCTCGCCTCATTAATCTGCTTGGTAGGTTTAACAAAAAGCTCAAATTTTTGCGATGTGATGATTTTATTGCCTTTGACCTTCACCGCTCCGATGGAGAGAATTTCATCTTTTTTAGGATTCAGCCCTGTTGTTTCCGTATCGAAAACAACCACTTCATCGGGACAAGGTGCATCAAATAAAAAACGATATCGCTCGTCTTTGAGTTTTTTAGCGTTACGCGCTCTAAAAAATGCTTCAAACATCTTAACTCACCAATGAAAGTTTGAAATGATGCGTCAAAAATTTCTTAAATTTATTGACAATTTTGAAGCTGTCTTTGAGCAGTTCTAACTCTAGTTGGTTTAAATTTTCGATATTGACAAAATTATCGAGCATTTTTTGGTCACTTCTGCTGAGACGCTCTTTAAGACGAAGATTGAGCAATGTATCAAGCGCTTCGATGAGAGCGCCTGCAAAATCAGCGTCAAACACATCCAGTTTGGCAAGCTTTTTGATGCGGGTATTGGTATCGGTTGCTTCGATTTTATGCTCTAATGCAAGGGAACGCACACCATGAACGATAGGAAAAATGCCTCCTTTTTTGACATCGATTTTGTTATTTTGCGCAATCAAATTGGTAAACATACCAATGGGTGTTTCAAAGGCAATCGCAGATTTAGCAAAATTAGCTAAAAAAGGTGTTTGTTCTTCGATGTGTTCAAAGACATTGGTCTTTAATTTGACAAGCATCGACGCATCACCTGCTACGCTAATAGCATCAAAAAAAATAGCAAGGTTCATCATATCTTCCATGTTCGGAGCATCAAACCAACGCTCAATCTCTTTTTCATACGCACTAAAATGCTTACACCAATACGGATTTGAAACCATAATGTTTCCTTCGCACCTTGGAAAACCAAAGTCGATTAATACATCGGTAAATTGGCTCATGTAAGGGGCATACAATGCCGCGTCCATGCCATCATCAATGATGAGCGCATTGTCTTGGTCGGTTTTGAGCATCTGCTCTTTTCGCCCTTCACTGCCCATGACAATGAGACACGCTTTATGCGCTAAATGTTCAGGAACAATCATTGCGTAGAGTTTTTCATAAATCTTTTCATTGATTTCGGAGATAAGCTTCGCGATATAATCAACCTTCGTGCCTTTTACATGTAATTTTTTCACGATATTAATTAAATCCGAGCTGGCTTGTTTGAGCTCATCAATACTGGTTGCTTTTCGGATTTGTACCGCGACTAAGTAGGTATGATTCGCAAAATAACTCAATAAATCCAATTGTTCTAAAATACCGATAATCTCACCATCACGCGTTACGACAATGCGTTTAATGGAGTGTTTGGTAAACGCAAGCAGTGCATTAAATAAATAATCATCCGCTTCAATCGTGATGATAGGATGAAGCGCTATGGGTCCGATGGGCGCATGTTTATCGTATTCGTTAAACAAAACATGCTTTCGCACGACACTGTCCGTCACAATGCCGTACTCATAATCATCTCCATGTCTGACGATAATACAACTGCTTTTTTTAAACTCCATTTGGGCAAGAGCTTCCATAATCGAACACTCTTTTTCAACAATGGTCGGCTCATGCAAATAACTGTCTTGCACGCGCGCCATCATAAAACCTGAGAGTTCGGTGGTGTACTCTTTTTGTTTGGCGGACTGAATTTTATTGGCAAGGTCTTGAATAAAGTATGATTTAAAGGCGGCATTGCTATCAAGGAGTGCTAAAAAGTCCTCTTTTTTGAGTTCATAGCAGATAAGTTCTTCTAAAACTTTAAAGCTACTTTCACATTTGTTATAAATGAGCGCGTCTGCATCGAAAGAGTTTGACTTACTGTACACTTTAATGAGCTCATCTTCATGAAACTCTCCAACCTCTCCTTTAATGATAATGTACAAAAATTCAGAAGATTTTGAGGGAGAAAGAAGCAGTTCATCTTTCTTATAGTACGCAATATTCATCGCGTCAATGGCTTTGGCACTTTCTGCTTTCGTGAGCAGTTGGAAAGGATGAATGGAGCGTAAAAAGGCCTCAAGGTCATATAAACTCATGCACAATCCTTTACATGTAAAAGTGTTAGATTGTAACGAGAGTTTTACCAAAACACTCTTACATGTAAAACCACTTTTGAAAGTTCAAGAGCAAATGTGGCATAATTGCACACAAAAAAAGGATTTTCGTTGCATTCAACTGTTCAAGATTTCTTAGCGACTGTGACTTCACTTCATCAATTAGAGCCTAAAAACCTTCCAAAAGAGGTGGTACAAACAATGGTTCAGATGAGCCCTGAAGAGCTTTTTAAAACCTGCTCCCAACTAGCAACCTTGCTCAATAACATTCCAACAAGTACCACACCCATTACACTGAGTGAAGAAGAGATTACGAAATTAGCAGAAGAGTATTTAAAAGGGATTTTAAAACGGTTTCGCTGATGGATGGTAACTATCGCTTAAAATCTGAGCGATTTTTTTTGCCATCAACGCATATCCCGCCTCGTTGGGATGGACTTGGTCAGACCTTAAATTGTCACTTTGCATAATGGTTTTGAGGCTTTCATCTTCGATGAGAATATCATTTTCTTTGGCAACATCATAGTAAAAATCAGGGACGTTAAAATTTAAAATATCGTACATGGGCACACCCACCAATAAGACATAAACCCCTTGACTTTGCGCTAGCTTAACCATTTTAGTGATGTTGGATTTGATGCTCGCGACATCTTTTTTGCGTAAAATATCATTCGCGCCATGACACAACACTAAAATATCTGGCTTATAAGTTTCTAGCAATGCCGGTAAGCGCGCAAGCCCCTGCTCGCTTAGTTCTCCTGATATGCCTTCATTGATGACCGTGGCATGAAGGTATTGAGCGAGTAAGGAAGGGTAACTTTTTTCTTTGGGCGCGCCATAACCATAGGTAAGGCTATCACCAAAGGCAAGTATTTTAGTATCTAAAGGAAGGCTCAGTGACTGCACATCTACCTCTTTGGAGCTTTTATAGTAGTTAATGCCTACAATGATGAGTATGATGATAATAATATTGCGTAGGTTAAAAATTTCCATGGTTTGATTGTAGCGTTTATCACTTGTTTTAGCAAACAAAGGATACAATGCTTCTCTTTTTTTTAGAACCAATGATTACAAAATGTAATCCTAATATGATTGAAGATTCTAAGCCTTTCTCGTTTGAGCGCATCAATACAATTTTACTGGAACCGTATAACACAATGAAGGATGAATGTGAAACAGCAAAAGATTGACCTTATAGGCATTATATTTCTTTTAACGGCGATGCTCACGTGGGCAAGCTCGTTTATTGCACTGAAAGCGGCTATCGGACCTGTGGGACCTATGAGCGTTGTTTTTGGTCGTATGGTGATTGCAAGCCTCTGTTTTGTCTATTTTATCCCCTCGTTTGCAAAGCTTCCTTTCACCAAAAAAGATGTCAAATATATTTTGCTCCTCACACTTTTTGAGCCATGTTTTTATTTTATCTTTGAAGCGAAAGCGCTGCAACTCACCACCGCGTCTCAAGCAGGCATGATTACCTCGATGATGCCTCTTATGACGGCTATTGCGGCGGGCTTTGTTTTAAAAGAACACATCACCAACAAAGTTTTAATCGGCTCGTTTTTAGCGGTTATTGGTGCAATTTGGCTCAGTCTTGGAGCACAAAGCAGCGAGCATGCGAGCAATCCCCTCTTAGGAAATTTTTTAGAATTCTGCGCGATGATTTGTGGTTCGTGGTATGCTATTTCCGTACGCTATTTAAGTCAAAAATTTTCAGCACTTTTTTTAACGGCGATTCAAGCCTTTATAGGCAGTATTTTCTTCGCACCTTTAGCCCTATGGGAATACTTCACTGTGCCGATGCATTTAAATCTTGAAGTCTTTGGCTGGATTGTATATTTAGGCGTTGTTGTAACACTGGGGGGTTATGGTATGTTTAACCTCGCTTTGAGTCGCATAGAAGCGGCGCGTGCTTCGGTTTTTGTCAATCTTATTCCCGTATTTACCGTTCTTTTAGCGTATCTATTTTTAGGCGAAGTTTTAAGTCCAACAGAGATGACAGCCAGTATGGTGATTTTTGGAGGAATTATTGTCTCACAGATGCCCACATTTAAAGTGAAAGAAAAACTGCTCTAACGTTTACATGTAAAACTTATCCAACAGTCGCACTCATCGGCAAATGAATTGCCGATGAGTGTAGAGGATGTCTTAAATAAACACCACACACGCTTCGGTTGCGCCATGGGCTCCAATGACTAAAGATTGCTCAATATCAGCCGTTTTAGACGGTCCACTGATAAAAAGTCCGAAAGTATCCTTCGCATCAAAGCCAATACGCGTATAGGCTTCATGCATCGTATGAACAATTTCGCCTTTGGGGACGACAATCATTAATTTTTGGGCAATAAAATAAAGCGCACGATGTCTTGCATCGGCTTCTTTTATCCATACAGCCCCATTTTCTGCCACACCAAATTCGCCTTTAATAATCGCCAAATCAACATCTTCCAAACGATGAGGGTCATCCATCTCATTCGCTATTTTTGTGCTAACATCCAATTCTGCGACATTGGATACAATCACGGAAGCATCTTGGTAATGCTCTTTGATATACGCCTTAAGGTCATCATAACTCTCCATAAATTCGGCATTGCCACCCACGCCGCTCAAAGCTGTGGCAAATTTAGAGCTGACACTATCAAATGTTGTATGCAAGATATTCACTTCAGGCAATGCTGAAACCATGCTGGGTTTTGCTTCTTTGATCGCTTTTAAAATGGCTTCGCGTGAACTCATTTGATACCCTTTTTTGCTTTGTAAAGTTCTTTAAAACTGTTTTTAGGAAATGGCGGTAACTCTCTGTTTTTCCCCCATAAATTGAGCTTAGAATAGAGCAACGCTCTTGGCATTAATGGGACCATTTTACGAGCCATAAATCCAGCAAAATCCATGAGTTTCGGATGCATCATTAGCCACGTTGCCATCTTCAACGCTTTATGTTTGACGGGGCTTAAATAACCAGCATCTACGACATCTTGGCGTTTAAGATACAACTGTTGCGCTAAATCAACTTTCACAGGACAAACGTTCGAGCACGAAGAACAAAGCGAGCACGCAAACGGCAAACTGTAATATTTTTTCAAATCGCGGCTTGGAGCGAGTGTCGAACCAATAGGTCCTGGAATGGTGTATCCATAACTATATCCGCCGCTTCTTCGATAAATCGGACACGTATTAAGGCATGCGCCACAACGAATGCATTGAAGTGATTTGATATAGCGGGGTTGTCCTAAGATATTTGACCTGCCATTATCAACGATAACCACATGCATCTGCCCACCTTCAACGGGACCGTGATAATGCGATGTATACGTAGTCACGGGCTGACCAGTAGCACTTCTGGCAAGAAGCCTTGTAAACACACTTAAATCTTTTAAACGAGGAATAATCTTTTCAATTCCCATACACGCGATATGCAGTTTTGGTAAACTCGCTCCCAAATCGGCATTGCCTTCATTGGTACACACGACCACACCGCCTGTTTCAGCGATAGCAAAATTGACACCTGTCATCGAAGCATCTGCACCCAAAAATTTTTCTCTCAGATGCGCACGTGCGGCGCGTGTTAAATAAGTCGGGTCAGCATTGCCTTTTTGCGTATGTAAAAATTTTTCAAACGTGGTTCCAACATCCTCTTTTTTAAGATGAATAGCAGGAAGCACAATGTGAGAAGGAGGCTCTTTGCGAAGTTGAACGATGCGCTCGCCAAGGTCAGTATCCACGACTTCAATGCCATGCTCTTCCAAATAAGGATTGAGATGACACTCTTCTGTGAGCATGGATTTGCTTTTAACAATCATTTTGACATTGTTAGAACGCAGTAAATCAAGGACAATTTTATTATGCTCTTTGGCATCTTTTGCCCAATGCACTTTAATACCACGTGCCAATGCATTTTTCTCAAATTCTTCAAGATAGACATCAAGATTGCTTAATGTGTGGGCTTTAATTTTATCGGCAGTGTTTCTAAGCTCTTCCCACTCCATAAGGCTTTTTGCTTGATTGTCACGTTTGACACGAACAAACCACAGAGCTTTATCATGCCATTTCATACGCTCAACATTGCTGGCAAATTTTTCAGCAAGTTCTGGATGGTTGATACTCATTGAACGTCTCCTGCTAAGATTTGCGCGATATAGATGGTTTTAAGCGGCATTTTTTCACGGTCAATGACACCTTGCATGTGCATGAGGCAGGACATATCTACACCGGTGATATATTCGCTCCCCGCATCAAGATGGTCTTGCAAACGTGCTCGTCCCATCGCGACACTCATGGCTTCTTCGGTGATGGCAAATGTTCCACCAAAACCACAACACTCATCATTTCGTGTCAGTTCAGAATAGCTAATACCTTCTACTTTATCCAATAACGTTTTAATTTTGGAAAACTCAGGAACATTCTTCTCACTCATGCTTGCCATACCAAGTTCTCTATGCGCATGACAACTGTTGTGAATACCGACTTTATGGGGGAATGTAGCATTCATGCTGGTCGGTTTAATAACATCGTGTAAGAATTCAATGAGCTCATACGTATGCGTGCGCATACGCTCAAAGCCTTCTCGTCCACTTAAGAATTGTGCGTAATTGTGACGTACCATACTGACACAACTACCACTAGGAGCTACAATATAATCGTAATCTTTAAAAATCTTAAAGAAGCGTTCTGCAAGTTCCCCTGCTTCTTTGGCACAGCCTGTATTGGCTTGTGCTTGACCACAACAGGTCTGTTCCAATGGATATTCGACATCCAATCCCAAATTTTCAAGTACTTTGAGTGTTGCCATGGAAGCTTCTGGATACAACTCATTCATAAAACAGGGGATAAAAAGACCTATTTTCATACCTTCTCCACTAATGATTTTAGATTTATCGTAACACTATGGAGCGAATAAACGTATGATATTTTTTATGCGCCTAAAATATTTTGAAGAATGATTTCGATAAGTAACACCCCGACAAATAGGGCAACCATCACGAAAAGAAGCGTACTTTTTTTCATCGTGATGTGAAGGCTAACTTAACAGCCAATGCGGCGAAAACGGTACCGGCAATTCGGTTAAGAATTTTCTCACCATTTTTGGTTTTGGAAAACCAATTTCCCACGCGTCCCGCCAAAAGAGCGATGAGAGAAAAAACCGTAAATGCACACAGCATAAACAGTGCACCAAGCACAAAAATTTGCACCGTCACATTCCCCATTTGAGGATTGGTGAATTGTGGCAGAAAGGCAAGAAAGAAGATAGAAACTTTTGGATTGGTGATATTCATAAAAATACCTCTTTTGTAGAGCGCTTGAAGCGAGAGAGGTGTTTTATCGGTACTGAGTTTGCTTTTAGACGCATCTTTAAATGCCATAAACGCAAGATACAACAGATAGCCTGCGCCAACAAATTTTAAGATGGTAAATGCCAATAAAGAGGTTTGAAAAATAACGGCAACACCTAATGCAACAGCTGTTGTATGAAAAACTAACCCACTGCAAAGTCCTAGAGCAATCACAATACCTGAGCGACTTCCTTTAACCATGGATTGGGTTAAGACAAATAAAATATCAGGTCCAGGAGCCAATGCTAAAAGCGTGGAAGCGGTCACAAACATGATGATGGTTTGAAGGTCTAACATCGTCAGTTCCTTTTACATGTAAAAATAAAAAGACTATGATACCCTCAACTCTCTTAGATTATCCTCCAAGTTCAGCAATTTGCATCGAAAGCTTCATAATCTGGAGCATTAACGCATCTTTTTCACTTTGGCTTGTTGTTTTAGAAAGTCTATTTTGAAGAATTTTGAGTCTGGCTTTAAGTGTTTCAACTAAACTGTGACTATCAGAGGATGTACTATTTGCCTGTAATTTTGAGACCGTAAAAGGCGAAAGCACATTATTAGTCGTGCTTGTTTGGTTCGTGTTCTTTTGAGTTTCACTTAATACAGGTGGCGTAATCGCAAAATCAAGATGCGACATCCAACCACTTTTGCCATCTTCAAAAAGAACAACACTGCTTTTTTGAAGAGCTCCATTGTTGTCTGCCCCATTTCTATACGTAAATTTTGACTCCGTGGAATCAAGCAACAGCGCTCCAACTTTGGCTTGATTGAGCGTTATAAGTTGGTCTTGTAGTGCGTTTTTTTGCCATATCATCAATTTTGAAAAAACACTGTCATTTTCATCGATCCATCCATTGCCATCTTCATCATACGCACTTAAATCAGCAAAACCATTGCCACTTTGCGTGCCAAATAGCTCACGCCCATTATCAATTTTGCCATTGCCATTCAAATCCAAAGCTAGAAATCCGCTGTTTTTTTCAAGCAATGAAATGTCCTCATTTTTTCCATCACGGTTAAGGTCAAACGAAAAGGTCTTTGTTTTATCCACAGAAGCCAATTTTCCATCAAGGCTGATGACTAAAGGGTCTGTCATAATAGGAATATCTTGCCATGTCTCGAGTTTATAACTATCCATTCGTGAAAGGGTACTTTGCTGTGAGAGAGTGATTGTTTTGCCATCCATTGTCTTAACAACGCCTTGCGCTAAGATATTGAGCGCTTCACTCTCTTGAACACTCGCGAGCGTATGCACTTGGGTGGCTGTTTGAGCGCTAAGAGCACTGCTGTTTTGCACCTCATTATGACTGTTAAACAGTAAAATGGAAGATGAATCAATACGCATTATTTTTCTTTCATATAAAATATTTTAAAATTAAATCGGCAAAATCGCAGTATAATGAACACGGTTTCTCTCTATTTTTTATGAAAGGAGACGCTATCGAAACTTCACATTCTTATTCTCTCACCGAAGAGATTTGGCATAGTATTACCCACGGTTTAGGGCTTTTACTCAGTGTAAGCGCTTTAACGCTTTTAACCGTTTTTGCCGCACAAAGCGGTGATGGCACCAAAATCGCAAGTGCTTTAGTTTTTGGCATTGCTTTAATCGTCATGTATGGCGCTTCCACACTCTATCATGCGATACGCCTTCCAAATGCCAAAGCCATTTTACGACAAGCAGACCACTGCGCCATTTACATTCTTATAGCAGGAACCTATACACCGATTTCTCTTTTAGGGATTAAAGGCGCATGGGGATGGACACTGTTTGGTATTGCCTGGGGCATTGCGATAGTCGGTATGAGCTTAAAATTGCTCTACCCTAAACGTTTTCATGTTTTAGCGGTTAGCTTATATGCATTGATGGGATGGATGGTTGTTATTGCGGCCAAGCCTTTAATAAACAACCTAGACACATTGCCACTTTCTTTACTACTCACGGGTGGCATTATTTACACGGTAGGAATTGCGTTTTATATTTGGAAAAAGCTTTACTTAAGTCATGCCATTTGGCATTTCTTTGTATTGGGTGGGTCAATTTTTCACTTTTTTGCAGTGTTGCTCTTAATTCAAAATTAACCCTTAGCTTTTATCAGATATTTATCATAGATTTCCTATAAAATGAGTAGAGATTTGGACCATACAAACAAAAAAGGGGTGTGCGATGAATGTCTATGAATATGCGATGAACGTTGAGAGAGATGGTGAAAGGTACTACAGAGAACTGGCATCAAAAACGGACGATGTGGGTTTACAGTCAATCTTAAACATGCTTGCGGAAGAAGAAGTAAAGCATTACGTTATATTTGAAAAAATGAGTAAAAACTTGATTATTCCGACACAAGCCAAAGTCGATATTTTTAAGCACACTCAAAATATTTTTCAAAAAATGAAAAATGAAAATCAGCTTCCTAGTTTCACCAATGACCAAATAGAACTCTACAAAAGTGCTTTTCGCTCAGAAGAGAGCAGCTATAAATTCTATACCGAAAAAGCGTTGATGTTAGAAGAAGGTGAACAAAAGAATGCTTTTTTACGTATTGCAGAAGAAGAGCGACAACATATGGTTTTGATTGAAAATCTTATCGAGTATATTTCAGCACCTGAAGCTTGGATTGAAAATGCTGAGTTTAACCATCTCAGCGAAAAAACCGTTCAAAATCAAGCCAACTACTAACCTTTACATGTAAAAGCCCAAAACACTGTTTTGGGCTAAATCAACGTATCAAAACCTATCTTCTTTTTCAACGCTTCAATCAGAACTGAAATGACTAAACAGATGCCAAGCAATACGGTAAAAATAAGTACAGGATAATGAAAGCTATAAATAAAATCAGGAAAAAAGTAATAGTAGATAAACGTATGAAATAAAAAGATGTTAAACGAATGAATGCCCACAAACTCAAACGCTTTTTTCGCCCACGATGAAACAACCACTAATTCGCTCGTCCAAAAAATCAATAAAATAGCAAAGAAAGTATCGGCTCTGATACTATCAAACAGATAGCCATTTTGACGATACCATGCCACAAAAACCGTTAAAACAGCCAGCGTTAAAAAGCGTCCTTTTCCTTGTTTATCCAACCACCGTAGCATAACAACAAATCCATTGGTTTTAGACAAATATACCCCCATCGTAAAAGGAAAAATCCAATCATTCACCAAAGGAATGGGAACAAAGAGCAGCACAACACTAAAGAGCACAAACCAAATATGAAAACGATTCGTTAAGGTATAAATTAAAGGAAAAATAGCATACAAAACGATGATAAGGCTCATAAACCACCACGTGGCATTATAACCGTACCCTACATCGGTAAACATATGAATGCCTAGCATCTGAATAAAAAAACCGCGATACATGTGCTCACCATAAACACTCTCTAAAGACTTACCCATAAACCAAACGCCAAAAGGAACAAATAAAAGCGCAATCAACCAATAATTCATATAGAGTTTCACGACGCGACGTTTATAAAATGAAAGCAGATTTAATCCTTTGCGCTTCACAGATTCAGCCAAGCCATAGCCGCTTAGAACAACGTAAATCCCTACACACACTTTTGCCAACAGTGCGGTTTGATAAACGATAAAGCCCTCTTCAGGTCTTTCGTAAAAAAGATGATGCCACAAAATGAGCATCAACGCCATGCCTTTACTTGCATTGGTAATGGAGACATCAAACTTTTCTAAAACCATATTTGCCCGCCTTTATGCAATTAGAAATTTATGCGCATCATACTCTAAAATCACTTATTATGATACAATTTTTACCGATAAACACAAGGGATAATTTGGTGAAAACTCTTCTATGCTGGATGATACTGTTTAGCACACTGTCGGCTTCTTTACAGCAACCCTCCTCCACATTAAGTCCCGAAGCGGCTCAATACATCAAACATCATCCGCGCGTTCGTGTGTGTGTTAATCCCGCTTTTTCCCCTTTTGAAGTTCTAACACTTGAAGGAAAACACGAAGGCATCGCGGCAGATTTATTGCGCCTTGTGGCACAAAAAACAGGACTCAATCTTCAAATTATTCAATCCTATACCAAAGAAGAGAGCTTTGAGAGGGCTCGTAAAAATGAATGCGATATTGTTAATTTTGTTACGCGAACCCAAGAACGCGACACATGGCTACTCTTTAGCGAACCTATTTTTATTGACCAAAATGTCTTGATTACACGAGAAGAGCATGCGGGAATCGGCGATTTGCACGCTGTTTTTAATGAATCACTGGTGGTCACAAAAGAAACGCCTTTTTTAAGCCAACTCAGCGATAGCTTTCCAAACCTCTCCATCTTTACGGTTACTTCTGCGGAAGATGCTCTTTTAATGGTTCTTAATAAAAAAATAGACATTACGATTCGTCCTTTGATGGTCGCGGCACACACCATTAAGCGTCAAGGGCTTTTCAACCTTAAAGTAGCGGGAACTCTTGATGGATTTGACTCCGTTTATCGCATTGGCATTACACAAAATAATATGCTTCTGCGTGAAATAATCAACCAAGGGATTGCTGCAATTACTTCGGCTGAAAAAGAAGCCATTATCAACAAGTATGCTCCTATCACTGTTCAAAAAAAGATTAATTCCAAAATCATTTACGGCATTATAGGCGGCGGTATCACTCTTATCTGGATTGTTCTTTTATGGAACTATCTCTTGCAACGTAAGGTGGAAGAAGCGGTTAAACTAAACCTTGAAAACCAAAAAATCATCTTACAACAAGCCAAGCAAGCAGAACTAGGAAGTCTGATTGGCAACATTTCGCATCAATGGAGAGAACCACTTTCAAATCTTAGTAGTATCAATTTAATGCTCATGGCTTTTTTAGAACACCATCAAGAGATTGATAAAGAGATGTGGCAACAAAAACTTAAAAGCGTTGAAAACACACTTGATTTTATGTCTCAAACCATGCAGGATTTTCTTGAATTTTACAAGCCTTCAACGATTCGCCAATATTTTAATGCTTCTGAGTCCATCAGACAAACGCTGTCTATCATAGAAACAAATATTTTAGCGGACAATGTGCACATCGAACTCCAAGGGGATATGAATGTGGAGCTTTTTGGCATAAAAAATGAATACATGCAGGTTTGGCTCAATATTATTAACAACGCGATGCATGCTTTTGGAGAAAAAAATGTGCAAAAACGTAAAATTGTTATAACAATTGATTCTGCAATGATTACATTTTGTGACAATGCCAGAGGAAAAATCTATGAAGAAAATCTCTCAAAAGGGGTTGGACTTTCTATGTGTAAAACAATTTTGCAAAAATACAATAAGAAAATCTCATTTCGTAACACAGAAGAAGGTGTGTGTGTCACAATTTTGCTAAACGCCTAAACGGTACCCCGCTTCTGCAACGGTTTGAATAAAATTTTTACCCACTTTTTTACGAAATCGCATAATGAAATTTAAAAGGGCTTGGTCGCTGACTTCATCGAAATCCCAGAGTGTTTCATGCATCATTGCTTTACTTACCACTCTGTTTTGGTTTTCAATCAACAGCTCGACTAACGCCGTCTCTTTTTTATTCAAATCAATTTTATACCCTTCATTGGTAAATAAGATACGATTATGTTTATCAAAGGCATAACCATTTTTGAGCAAGATATGATCCGACATATTTAACGTCGTAGTACATCGATTGAGAGTATCGATAAGCTCTTGGTATTTCACGGGTTTAAGCAGATATGCGGTGAGATTAAGTGGGATAGCCCGCAGTAAAAACTCTTCACTTTTGTTGCCACTTAAGACAATAATCGGTATCGTGGTATTGGTTTGACGCACCGATTCAATGAAGCTTAGACCATTTTCATGGTGCAACTTAATATCACAAATTATAATATCAATTTTTTGAGTTTGGAGGGCGTCAAGAGCTGCTGTAATGGTCTTACAATGAAAGATTTTATTAACAAAAAGCCCTAAAAGCGTCATAAAATTTTGCGCAAATTCTTCGTTATCTTCAACAAATAGGATATGTCTCTCTTTGAGCGTGTATAACATATTTTATCCGCAATCTTTTTATTTTATTATAGCGATTCAATCGTAATGATACCTTTAAAAAGCGTTAAAATTCGTTTCATACATATCTCATTTATATCTCACTTCTATAAATACTCATGTTATTGATATGTGATACTGCCATCGTATAATGCAGCTTATATGAGACAAGGTGTCTTGTCATAGGTACATCAAACGGTGAAGATACGCTATCTTCTAACGCTATACATTTCACAATAGGAGGATCATTGTGATTACTTTTCTTTGTTCCATCGTTATACTCGTTATTGGGTATTTCACGTATGGTAAATTTGTCGAGAAGACATTTGGAATGGACCCTAATCGACCCACTCCTGCAGTTGCACAAGCAGATGGCGTTGATTTTGTTCCTATGAACACATGGAAAGTTTATCTTATCCAGTTTCTAAACATTGCAGGACTTGGACCTGTATTTGGACCAATCATGGGTGCGCTTTATGGACCAGCCGCATTCTTGTGGATTGTATTTGGTGCCATTTTTGCAGGTGGCGTACATGATTATATGTCAGGTATGATGTCTGTTCGCGATAAAGGTAAAAGTATTGCTGAACTTGCAGGTGATTATTTAGGTGAAACCAGCCGTTATGCAATGCTGATTGTCAGTATTATGCTTCTTTTGTTCGTTGGTGTTGTTTTTATCGTAGGCCCAGCGGCACTGCTTGCTAACTTGACATTCAATCCTGGTGGCGAAGGTGTTTTTGCGGGCACAATTTTTGCTAACAAAACATTCTGGATTGCAGTTATTTTCATTTATTATTTCATTTCAACCATTTATCCTATTGATAAAATCATCGGTAGAATTTATCCATTCTTCGGTGCTGTTTTGATGTTTATGGCATTTGGTGTGGGTGGTGCTATGATTGTAAACGGTCTTGCAATTCCTGAAATCACAGACATTGCTAATATTACGCATCCAAAAGGCACACCGATTTGGCCAGCACTTTTCTTTACCATTAGTTGTGGAGCACTCAGTGGTTTCCATGCAACACAATCTCCATTAATGGCACGTACGCTTAAAAATGAAAATCTTGGTCGTAAAGTATTTTACGGTGCAATGATTTCAGAAGCAGTGATTGCGATGATTTGGGCGGCAGTGGGTATGGCATATTTTCCTGATGGCGTTCAAGGATTAAGTGGTGTTCTTGCAAAAGGTGGACCAGGCTTAGTGGTTAATGAAGTTACCATTGGTTATCTTGGCATTTTTGGTGGATTATTAGCGATTTTAGGCGTTATTGTTGCTCCTATTACCTCTGGTGATACAGCATTTCGTGCAATTCGTTTAGCGATTTCAGATCGTTTTAAGATTCCTCAAATTAAACTTACCAATCGTTTGACCATTTCTATTCCTATTTTTGTGATTGCCTTTTTTATCACACAAATTGATTTTGCTTCTATCTGGAAATACTTTACGTTTTCCAACCAAATGTTAGCAGCATTCTCTCTTTGGACAGCAACAGCATATTTAGTCAAACATGGAAGAAACTTCTGGATTGCAGCTGTTCCAGGTACATTCATTACGGCAAGTTTGGTGGGTTATATTTTAACAGCCAAAGAGTTTCCTTTTGGACTCAGCCATGATGTAGCCGTCAATAGTGGTTTAGCAACTGCGGTTGCCATTGCCATCTATTTGGTCAAACTTGGTATTGCGCATAAACGTAAATTTGCAAACGCATAATTTTTAACGATACAGGCTTTTGAGCCTGTATCCTACTTTTACATGTAAAGTTTTTTTATGAATGAAATAACCTTAATTGCTCCCAATACTTCCTTACAGGGTAAGATTACATCCCAACAGCCTATCGTGATACAAGCTCAAATCGAAGGACAACTTTATTCTGACACGTCCGTTACCGTTGATATCAATGGTCAATGCAAAGGTGAAATTGTCGCTAAAGAGATTGTTATTAAAGGTTTTTTTGAAGGCAAAGTCACGTGTGATCTTCTGACGATTTGCAACGGAGGAGTCTTTAGAGGAGACATCAAAAGCCACCTCTTAGTCATCGAACAAAAAGGCTCTTTTGAGGGTACGCGTCATATTATTGAACCACAATGGAACTCTCCCAAAAAAGAGAGAGAACCCATCGCCCATCTTGATACGGAAAATATTTTACTCTAAACCCTCAGGATATAAAATAGCGTGAAAACGTTCGATATTTTCCTCTATTGCATCGTTTTTATAAACAGCGCTAATCACCGAATACATTGCAATATCGTGCGCAGCTAAGAGATGAATGTTCTCTTGAGTGATTCCACCAATGGCACAAATGGGTGTATCCAATTGTTTTTTGGCATCGACAAGCATCGCATAAGGAATTGTTGCCGCATGAGGCTTGGTAGGTGAAGGGAAAAATGCGCCAAAAGCAACATAATCAGCGCCTAAAGACACATATTTTTTTGCACGTTCTATATCGCCATAACACGAAACTCCAATGATTTTATCTGCGCCAAGCACAGCGCGCGCCTCTTCATAGCTCACGTCATCCTCACCAATATGCAATCCATCGGCATTCATTTTAAACGCCACCTCTAGCCTATCGTCAATAATAAAAAGCGCTTCATACACATCGCATAAAGCTTGAAGACGTATGCATTGTTTTTCGGCTTCTTCATCGCTGGCATATTTATCGCGATACTGAATCACTTTAACGCCTGATTTTAAGACACGTTCGACTTGCTCTAAAATAGTTTCTTCGGGGGTTAAACTAGCATCGGTGAGGACATAAAGTCCTTTAAGAAGGGTTTTATCTAGCATGCTCACTCTCTTTTTTTTGAAAGAGATTTTACTCAGAAAAACTTAAAATGCCCAAACATAGCAACGTTGTTTGAGCATTTTAAAAAACAATTATGACTTAAACTTGCCCAGCTCGTTGTTGAGGTTTTCCGTCATGACATGTA